>OFHG01000044.1_pt1 | contig 57606 bp, 47 predicted proteins | sample 1521931 | NCBI WGS metagenome assembly OFHG01 (sample SAMEA2468438, study PRJEB22500) | soil metagenome | biome: Glassland; feature: Farmland; material: Clay | place: Australia | collected 2013-01-31 | depth 0.55 m
GCACAACACGGAAAAATCCATCACGAGCTTTGCCCGGGCCTGCATCAACTACGCCCTGGGTGAAAAAAGCGACCTCTGGTTCGGGGCCAAGGACACGATCTCAAAGACCTACCACGGCTTCTTTAAAGAAGTCTTCGACCGCGAAGCCGAGGCAAAAAAGGCCGAGTTCCAAAAGTTCGGTATCCGATACCGCTACATGCTGATCGACGACGCCGTGGCGCAGATCATGAAGGCGGAGGGCGGCATGCTCTGGGCCTGCATGAACTATGACGGCGACGTGATGAGCGACATGGTGGCCTCGGGCTTCGGGAGCCTGGGGCTTATGACCTCGGTCCTGGTCTCGCCCGAGGCCAAGTATGTGTACGAGGCGGCCCACGGCACGGTCATGCGGCACTTTTACGAGCACCAGAAGGGAAACCCGACATCGACCAATTCCGTTGCGTCTATCTTCGCCTGGACCGGCGCCCTTTCCCGGCGCGGCGAGCTCGACGGTACGCCCGCGGTCGTCCAGTTCGCGCGCAGGCTCGAAACGATCGTGGTAGAGACCATCGAAGCAGGGACCATGACAAAAGACCTTGCCGCGATCGCGGAGCCGAAACCCGGCAAATACGCGCTGACCGAGGAGTTTATCGATACCGTGGCAAAGCAGCTGTAGCGAAAAGCAAACCATAGACAAGAGACCAGAAACTCAATGAGTGTTGGGAATCTTGAAATGGACATGACACTGAAGACGAAGTTTCTGGGGTTGTGGGGCAGGAACTTTGACAATGCGGAGCTCCCGATCATTTATTATTACACTGACGAGGAAAATCGGGCGGATCGCGTTTCGCCCCCTTCGGCTCATCAGTGCATGATCGGGGCGCTGGCCAGGGTGCGGAAAGGGAAGCCGCTTTTGAGGCCGATTCGATCGGCTGCGCCGGGGGCAGGAGATATACGGGCTTCAGCCGCGAGATCAGCCCGACGTTCGAGTACTTCCTGTCCTGCGGGATACCGGGCAAATTCGAAGGGGAGCGGTACAAGAAATCGCCGGAGCTGGTCAGGGAGATGATGAAGATCGCTCCGCGATTCGACGCGCCTGCGCGTTCCATCGTCTTCAAGCGGTTCGACGCGATCGAAGAAACGGACGATCCGGTAGCGGTCATCTTCTTCGCGGCTCCCGACGTCCTTTCCGGCCTCTTTACGCTCGCCAACTACGACGAGGCGGAGCCGAACGGGGTTTATTGTCCTTTTTCCGCGGGCTGCGGATCGATCGTGCAGTATCCCTATCTGGAAAACGGCTCGGACCGCCCCCAGGCCGTGCTCGGAATGTTCGACGTATCCGCCCGGCCCTATGTCCCGAAAGAAACGCTGACCTTTGCCGTGCCGATGAAGAAGTTCATCCGCATGACTGGCAACATGGAGGAAAGTTTCCTCATAACACGAACGTGGCGCAAGGTAAAAAGGAGAATGGCCTGATGGGTCGCCGGGGGCATGGTTGCACCCGCTGCGCACGAGGCGGCTGGGTTTATCCTGGCATTTATGTAAATGTAACCTAACTGTGTTTTGAAAAGTATCGTTGACTCATAATACATGTTGCAGGAACTATACCCCAAAGAGAGGGTTAGTTCAGATGAGTCCACGATCAAAAGAGGAATATCTTGCTGCAATCGTCAAATGATATCGGGCGCGCCTCATGCGATGCTGATGGAAACCAGCTTCTCGATTAAAGCATGCATTTCATTTGACGTGAACGGTTTTTGCAGGGTTCCTTGTGCAAAGCTACGGGCTTCCCCCGCATCTGTCTCCCCGCTCGTCACAGCAATAATCGGGACATTACTGAAGCCTTCCTGCTCTCTGACCTTTCTGATAAACTCAAGGCCGCTCATGCGAGGCATTGCCAGATCAACGATCAAAAGATCTACATCGGGATGTTCGGCGAGTTTGTTCAGCCCCTCCTGTCCGCTCAAGGCCGAGAGAACGAGGAACTTGTAACGCATCAGTATAATTTTGTAAATCTGATGGAGGGGAGCCGAGTCATCGACAACGAGAACTTTATTCTGCTTATTCAACGGAACTCCTGGGGCTGACAGATAAAATTAAAACGGGCTCTTGGAGAGCGGCGAACATAATAAAACTACGACGACGTAAAGTCAATATACATCTTAGAGTCTATAATGTTTCCTGCGCATTTCGTCATACTTAAGGAGGGTGTACGGTTGGACGTATTCAATCTTCAGTCTTGACGGCAATGACAGGGGAACAACGCTCAGAGCTTGATGCCCGGCCAGGTATGGATCGGCTCGGCCGAACGCACCACGTGCATGCCTGCGTCCGTGAACCTCCGGAAGGCGGCGTCCGCAAGATCGGTGTAGTCCATCACCCCCGGGACGACGACGGGAGACGTGCAGTCCTCGAGGAGGTAGACCTTTTCGACAAGTTTCCGGTCCCGCGCAAGGATGTCTCCGAGAAGGTCGGCGATCGTCCAGGCGACGCAGTGGCTTTTTGCCTGCCCCGCGATGAGGACCGCATCGAACTCGAGGAGCTTCCTGAAAAACTTCTCGCTCTTGAGGCCGAGCTCCTCTCCCTTCGGTCCCTCGCGCACCTCCGGTCCGAGCGCCGAATAGTGCTCGGTGAAAGGCCGGTCGCCTTTTACGTGGAAGTCCGGCTGGCTGTATCTCGCGGCGCAATGGAAGAATATCGCCTCCTCGAACGAGGCGACGAGGGCATGGCCGATGCCGCCGAGCATCCCGTGGTAGGGCCAGATAGTGAGGTCATACTTGCCCCCTTCCTTCAACTGCCTCGTGTAGTGGAGGAGGAGCTGTCGGCCGTATTCTTTATCGATCTGGAAGCTGAAGCAGAGGTCCGGATTGAATCTCCAGACGCCATTCCTGACGTCCTCCTCGGAGATGAGGGTAAACGGCGCCGGATGCTCCCCTTTGTCGTTGATGAGAAATATCGGATGAAATATCTGCATCGCATTATGGGAGTCCATCGTCGGACAGATCTGGGTGATCGCGCCGAGGTTGCGGTAAACGAACTCGCAGAGCCTCCGGCTGTCGTCGACCGCGCCCGTTCCCGAACGTCCTCCCACGAATAGATCGTATCCCGGTATACAGAAGGTGTTCTGGACGTCCACGGCAACCAGGCAGATCCTGAACTGGTCGTCGCATGCAGGCTTTACCAAGTGTCTCCTTGCCCATGCCCTTGCTTCGCGTTCCCTGTCCAGATACGGGACCTTCCATACCTCGCCGGCCCGGGCAGGCTCGAAGTGGGGCGGAAGGGGAAGTGTAATGTGCGCCATATCAGTCCTCCCTCATACCCTTTAAACGCTCACTCCTGAAATTCTCAAAGCAACCGCTGTGACTATGTTCCCTGAGCCCCGTTCCTTCTCATCCGGTAAGCTCTTCTTTAGTGGTTATGCTGCCCTTCAGTTAACGTCTCTTTGTGCGTTCCGTCGGGGTTCATATTTTTATTATACTACAGCCGAAAAGTAAGAAACTGCCTCGAAGACGAGCTTGTAGGTTTGGGCTGAACGCCCCTGTGAAGCCCAACGCATCAATAATTAACAGATGTTGGACAAGGTGGACCTTTTTGCCCAACCTGTGAACTTCCTGTTTATTGGTGCTGATACGTGCTGCTTGACAGCGGGACGGAAAGACATTCGCTGTAGTCCCCGGTGTAGTTTACCGCATCACCGCGAGAGGGAATGAAAAGGAGGCCGTATTCAGGAGCGATCGGACCAAATCAACTTCCTGAAGCGCCCTCCAGCCTGTAAGGTGATTCTGATCACAGATTGTTATCGCTTAATCCGATACTATAACCACGATAGAACAGGTCGAGATTCCGGTATGGCGCAGGCTTGCTTGATGCGGCGGCGGAACCGGCCGCCCGGTCGAACATGGTTGTCGGAGGATAAAAAATGCTAAAACAGGAAGAGATGATCGAGGTCAAGGTGGCGGAGAAGAATCCCGTGGAGAGTGCGGTCAAAACCGCCGAGCAGGGCATTAACGCAATACACAAGGGGAGCAAGGTTACCGGCAACATGATGGTCAGCCAGGACCTGCAGCTCACCGGTGACATCGAGGGGAATATCACGGCCGAGAACAATGCCAGCATCTTCGTCAAGGGCACGTGCAAGGGGAACATCGAGACCAAGGGCGGCAGCGTCGAAATCGAAGGCGAAATGAGCGGAGGGAATATCAGCGCCGGAGGGAACGTGAAGGTGACCGGAAAGTTCCTCGGCGGCAAGATTCAGGCAAAAGAGAAGATCCACATCAACGGCGAGTTCACCGGCAGCCTTGAGAGCAACGAGGTGGAGATTGGAAGCGCCGCCCGGGGCAAAGCAGAGATCGTGTACAAGGAGACGCTCTGCATCCAGAAGGGAGCGAAAGTGGAAGGCAAAGTCACTCGTGCCGTGGCGGAACGGATGCCCGGGCCGGAACGGAAACCCGAACGAAAAGAGGAGCCGAAGCCGAGGAAAGGCTTCTTCTCGTCTTAGTTGCGTGAGCAACTAAGGCGCTGCCACGCTCCGAGCATTTTTCCGGTTCCCGAATCAAAGCCCGCTCGTACGTGAAGCGGGCTTTTCATTTGTTGACTGATGTTCCCCTTTCCGTCCGGCATTCTCATCGCTGAAAAGAAAAAACATCGACGTGTACCATCTGTTTGACATTTTCCTTCAGATTTGATACGTTTGAGAGCGCTTGAGGTCACGCATCCCGTTTGCGTTTAAATCCTGATTGATGCCGTACTGAAATACGGGTATACTCAGCAGGAGATAGCCGCCCGCCTGTACCTGCATTACTCAACCATCAGCAACCTTGCGAGAGGGGGGCGTGACACCAAAATAAAAGACCTGACACTCAACGGTTCCTCAACGATTCTGAAGCCGCATTCTGCGGAATAGAGACAAACCCATGACCGACGGGCAGGACAAAGCAGACCGCGCTCGCGACGCGACGGAGGGCCTTAAAATAGAGAGACGCGCTGCAAGATATCAGGTCCCCGATATCTACCGGCACTCTATCAGACTGAAGGTTAAGTCCGGCGGGGTCTTCCTGCAAGCAACTCTCATCAACTTCGGCCGGCACGGCATTATGCTCGACAGCACAGTGCCGTTCGAGCCTGAATCGCTGATCGAGTGCACCATCTCGGCTCCGCAGTTTATGACAAAAGAGATCTCGTTCAGCTTCCGGGTCAAATACTGCCTGCCGGTAGGCGGCTCTTTCGAAATCGGGGCGGAGATTGAGACGGTTGCTGATGCGACCTGGTTTGCCATATTCACGGAAGTGCATGATTTCATCATCGAGCGAAAAGGGACCATTTATTAATCCTGAGGAGCTAAATGGGATCGCAAAAACCGTGCAAAGTTAAAAACACAAAAGCAGTCAAACTTCTGTAATGGGATAATGGCCGGCATGCGTGATGTCATCAGATACCGCCCGCACTGCATTGCCTAGCGGAATAAGGCCACACGGGAACGGAAACTTCTGACTGATAAAAAGGCCGGTTCCGGGATAACCTCATAACCTGTCCGGCGAGAGCTGCGGCTTATTTGAAAAGGATGAGGATTCACGTTCTGCTTCGTGGGACTCGCTGCTCAACAGTCTCGGTAAGTTCTCATCGACTTTATGACCGAGAAATGACCCCATACCCTCCCTGTCCGCCTGAACCTGATTTCCCGGAGCGATAGATGCGCGACGCGATAGCCGTAACCGCGAATAAGACCAAAAGTCAAAGGCATCCCGCTGGATTGTATGTTCTCTTTTTTACGGAAATGTGGGAGCGGTTTTCCTACTACGGGATGCGGTCGCTCCTGGTCTACTACATGATCAAGCACCTGCAGTTCACGCAGGAACGTTCGTCCGAGATTTACGGGCTCTATACCGGATTTGTCTATTTCACCCCCCTCTTCGGCGGCATGCTCGCGGACCGGCTCCTGGGGCAGCGCAAAACGGTGGTCCTGGGAGGGGTGCTCATGGCCATCGGACATTTCCTGATGGCCGTCGAAAGCCTGTTCTTCCCGGCGCTCCTGTTTTTGATCCTCGGAAACGGCGCGTTCAAGCCGAATATCTCAACGCAGGTCGGAGCGCTTTACCCTCCTGGCGACCATCGCCGCGACCGGGCGTTCAGCATTTTCTATATGGGGATCAATCTGGGCGCGTTCTTCTCACCGCTCGTGTGCGGGACCCTCGGCGAGAAGATCGGGTACCACTGGGGCTTCGGCGCGGCCGGCGTGGGCATGGTGATAGGGGTCCTCCTGTATCTCTGGGGCCAGAAGCACCTTGCCCCGGATCTGATCATGCAGAAAAAGGAGTCCGGACAGCGGACGTCGTTAGAGCCGATGACGGCTGAGGACTGGCTCAAGATCGGCGCGATCTTTGTCATGATGGCGCTCTCCATCGTTTTCTGGAGCGTGTACGAGCAGCAGGGCAATACGATGGCGCTCTGGGCCGACGCCAACACGGACCGGATGATCTTCGGCTTTGAGATGCCGGCCTCGTGGTTTCAATCGTTCAACCCCCTTATGATCTTCATTCTCGTTCCGCTGCTGAATATGTTCTGGGCCCGGCAGGACCGCCGCGGGAAAGAACCGTCGAGCATCGCCAAGATGGGGATCGGCTGCATCCTTCTGAGCGCGGCCTTCCTGGTCCTGATCCCGCCTGCCCGGGAACTGGCAGTTCACCCCAGGGCGAGTCTCTTGTGGCTTTTCGCCTGCACGTTTGTGCTTACGATCGGCGAGATCTATCTTTCCCCGATCGGCCTCTCGCTGGTGACCAAGGTCGCTCCCGCCCGGATCGTCTCCCTGATGATGGGCGTCTGGTTCCTCTCGAGTTTTTTCGGCAACTTCCTGTCGGGTTATCTCGGAACATTCTGGGAGCAAATGCCCAAGGAGAATTTTTTCCTCCTGATGTTCGCCCTGTCCTTTGCCACGGGCCTGGCGTTCTTCGCCCTCCTGAAGCCGCTCAAAAAAGCGATCGGTCACGGCGAGCAGGCCAGTGCGGACGTGTGAGTGCGAAGGGCATACACAAAAACAGTACAGAGTACAGAGCTCGAAGTTCAGCGTGCGGGATGCGGAGCTCGGATTCGGAATGGTGAACGATCAAACGATCGGCTGTTTTAAGCACAAGCCCGCATCTTCGATTGACTTTTGAACAGTCCTCTGGTATTTTTCATGTTCATGCCGCATCACTGTCAACCACTCCTGAAAGAAAGAAGTTATGATGACGAATAAGGACCGCATCGTGTTTACCCGTTACCAGAATGATGGCGGGGGAATGTTCAATGACATCTATTCCATTGACCGTGATGGACAAAATGAGACAAGGCTCACGACGAATCCCGGGCCAAACGGAGAGTACGAGGACAACGCCGCTCCCCGCTACAACAGGGGGAAGACCATGCTGGCATTCGTCAGCACAAAGAATAACCCGAACCGGAAGTTCAACATTTTCTTCCTGGACCTGGCCACGAGGAAAACCGCGCAGGTCACCTCGGGCGACCTCGACGTCACGGGCGTTGATTGGGCGCCCGACGACAGCCGGCTTGTTTTTTCCTGCAGGGATGACAAGGGCCTTTCGCAGGTCCACGTGGTGAATATGGACGGGACGGGATTCACAAAACTGACCGAGGGCCCGGCCGAGCATACGAATCCGATGTGGTCGCCCCGGGGAGATCTGATCACGTTCGTGGAGTTCCCGAAGGAGAGCACATCGTCCCATGTCCGGGTCATGGATCCGGAGGGCAGGAATCAGCGGAAGCTGACGACCGACGAAACAGAGCATTCAAACCCCTCTTGGTCGCCGGACGGGTCCTGGATCATTTTCCGCTGCGACCAGGGCATTCCGCACCTTCGCAGGATCAATGTCGACACCGGGGAGCTCGTCCTGTTCGAACCTCCGGCGCGAGGCGCCGACTCCTCTCCCGTCTGGTCGGGAACGGAGATCATATTTTCGAGCAACGACGACCAGGAAGATACGGATCCCGTCTTCAACCTGTACCGGATGTCTTATACCGGCGGGAATATACAGCGGTTAACAAATAATCAAACATTTGAGTATTGCGGAGACTGGTAAGGCGGGAACAGTTCGGGTCTCCTGAGGCAGCAGGGGGAGTACTTCACTGAGATCGTGGCGGATAGTCCGTGACGGCGATTCTCTTCAAAAAGGAATCCGGAGAGAGCATTCTCAGCCCTTTTTCAAGGCCAACCTGCAGGTTACATCGACTACCGCGTGGGCTTCTTCCTTGCTCACGTCGTCCGTCTGATAATAGATATAGTCATCAACCATATCGCAAAGCTCTTTGGGGGGAATATCCGGCATCAATTCGCGGATTTCCTCTTTAAACAACTTTGCCGCGTCGGCAGCCGTTTCTTTATTCTCTATCCTGTTCATACTTTCTCCCTTCAGACCCGACAAGGTCAACACGAGGCAGCCGAATGCGAACCCCGCTTCTCCTTGAAGAAAAGAAGACTCTTTCTATCTTCATTATATCATATTTTCACCTCTTTTCCGGGGCATAGGCCCACTTCTCTGTTTCGGTTTGCCATCATCTGGTAGTCGCTTGATTAAATTTTTCTACGGTAGTATAGTTACCGTCACAGGCGCCCGGCGCAGGATAGTCCTTGACCTCATCGAAATCAAAAAAGCCGGTTCGCGATTATCGATTTTCATGAACAACAATCTCAAATATAAACCCTTTGACATCAAGCCAGCGGGCCCCGGAGTCATCCCTCCCTGCCCGGTGGGCCCGGACGCTCTTATTGGCATACCACGTCAACAGACCAATCCTTCCCCCTGGGAGGGTGGCGGCTGGCAGGGTTTCGTGGCCGAGCTTGCGGCCAAGGGCATCGTTATCGACGAGCAGAAGTCCGTGAGAACGCTCTACGTTACCGACGCGGGAGGCATGGCATACGGCCTGCCCCGCGGGGTGCTGATCGCCCGCAACACCGAAATGGTGTCCATGGTCATGGCTTCCGCTCAGAAGCACCAGGTCCCGGTTACCGTGCGCGGCGGCGGGCTCACGACCGAGGGAGAGACCGTCTCGTTCGGCGGGCTGCAGCTTGATATGCGCGGCATGAGCCGCGTGCTCGCGATCGACAAGGACGCAATGACCGTGCGGTGCGAAGCCGGCATCTACTGGCACTCGCTTGCCGAATCGCTCCGGCGGCGTGGTCTCGATTACCTCTCGGCGCCCCTCAACATGACCTCGTCGGTCGGCGGCACCCTCGGCGTCGGCGGCATCGACATCAACTCCCCGCGCCTCGGCTGCAGCGCGGACCAGGCCCTGGCGATCACAATCGTAACCCCCAGGGGCGAGGTCCTGGAATGCTCCGAAACCGAGAATGCCTGGTGGTTCAACCGCGTGCTGCTCGGCTACGGCCAGTTCGGCATCATCACCGAGGCCGTGCTTCGCATCAGGCTCTTTACCCCACTCACGATGCATTATTTCTATTACGGCGACCTGCGCACGGCAATGGAGGACCTCGTGATGCTGTGCGATGAGGACGCCGCTGACTACACCGGAATCCTCACGATGCTCGATCGGGCCGTGAACCTGCTCGTGGCCTTTGATTCCGATGAACGGGAACAGTCGTTCTTTAAAAAATATCGTTCACGCCTGAGAGGCTTCGGCGAACTGGGCTTCGCGCTCCGGACGGGTCTCTACTATACCGTAAGACCCTGGAAATTCCGCGAAGCCTTGTACCTTCTGAACCGGAAGCGCACGCTCCTGCCGGCCCTCCAGCCGTCACATCATATGCAGGGCGGAAAGATCATTGACCGTACCGTTGTTTTTTCACAGGCGGTCTGGAAGTTCTGGGGCGGCAGGCAGATGGTGATCCCCGACCTGGCAACGAGCAGGGAGAAGTTCTTCGAGGCCATTCTGCGCGGCAATGAAGTGTGCAAAAAGTATTTTTCCCATTACACGCTCTACTGCGTCGGCATCAAGCTGATCGGGCCGGCCGAGCGCTACGAGCTCTCGTGCATACCGCCTGACGCCGAAGGCATTGCGTACGGGTGCGAGTTCGAGCCCATGCTCGAAGGCAAAACCTACAGCCGCGATTATCTGCAGTCATTCAAGAACGAGATCTACGACATCGGCGTTGACATGGGCACGAGCTATTACCGCTTCGGCGGCATGATGAAAGGCTACATCCGCCGGGTTTTCGGCGACGCCCTCGTGGACAAGCATCTGGCCATGAAGAGGGAAGTGGATCCTGCCATGATCCTGAACAGAGATGTGATATTTTGATACGAGAAAGCGCATTTCATGCGGAGGCGCGGGACGTGAAGGGACCCTTTAACGCCTTGTTGGAAAGCCTAATGATCTGGCCTTTCTCCGTCTTCTCCGCCTGTTCTCCTTAGGATAACAAAAATGATCCGATCTAAACTATATGACAAGGCCTCGACTGACCCCACGCAGTGCAACGGCTGCGGCGTCTGCATGCTCTCCTGCCCGGTCTGGCGACAGCACCATACCAAAGCACTGACCTCTTGCGGCAGAAACCGCGCCTCGATCGGCGGAGCGACGGAAGAAGAACTTGCACCCTCCGCGCAGGCATGCATTCTCTGCGGGTCCTGTGAGCCTCTCTGCCCCATGGGCATAAGGACACAGCAGATTACCATCGCTTTACGGCATCGTCTGGTACAAAAGGGGCTTCTTCCGAAACCCGGTGCGAAACCAGCTACACTCACGCCTGAAACGATTGCTGCCTCGCGGATACTCCTTCCGGGAAGAGCTCTCCGGGCTGATGCTAAACTCATGGCATTGGTTCTTCCTCTCTTGGGACGCGGTGCAGCCTGTTCTTCCGATGATGGAGGGGACATCGCGCAGGCTCTTGAATGGGGCTGGGAAATAAGCGACGCTCGCGTGAAGGCATTCATGGGACCCCTGATGAAAGCCGCGGAAATTATCGTTGCTGACGGGCTTTTGTTTAACCTCCTGCGCTCTTTGCTTCCTTCGTCGATCATGCTTCGTCCCCTGGGTCAGGCGCTGCTTATGAACCCAAAGGTGCAGAAAGGCTTGAGACCAACCGACTTCTATATGATCGAAACGCGCGCCTACAACGCCAATTGCCGCGAGTTCGTGGCCGTGTATGACAAGGTGCGGAGCTCAACCGGCTGTTTCATGAATCTGGACCTCCAGCGCGTCGCGACCCCCACGGGCGCGGCGCGCGTTCAGCATCAAGAAGGCCTTAAGGAAACGATATCCATTGAAGCGCAGGTGAGGTGGCTTTTGGAGGGCCGGAAGGCGGAGCGCATCGTTGTCGAGCATCTGGACGACCACGCTGCATTTGCACAGCACACCCGACTGCCGGTCGTGCACCTGGCCGAGGTCGCAACGCCATGACGAAACCGCGCGCCGTAGACGTTATCATCGTCGGTGCAAGCCTCTCCGCGGCAGCGGCTGCCAAGCGGCTGGTTGACGCGGGCTACGAAACCGTCGCTCTCGAACGGTTCTCGCTGCCGCGAACGAAACCCTGCAGCGGCATCATCTCGCCGCGCGGCCACCGTTTTCTGATCGAGAACTTCGGTCCGCTGCCGGGGGAAGTGCTGCATGAACCCGCGTCCTGCAAAGGGGTGACCTTTTACTTTCCCGGCGGTGTTGAACTTCTCATGGAGTTCGACGGCGGCAAGACCCCGCATTTAAACCGCACCTATTCCGACTATTGGGCGATTAAGCGGAGCAGGGCCACGGTCCATGACAACATGCGCTTTCTGTCGGCCGTGGACCATGGATCGCACGTCGACGTCGTGGCCGGTAACGGCCAGGAGGAAAAACGCTACCGGGCGCGCTATGTGATCGGCGCTGACGGCCCGAACTCAAAAGTCGTGAGCACCCTTTATTCGAGGTACCGCGACAGGATCAAATGGTTCACCGTGAAGCAGCATCTGCACGAGATCATCGACTGCCCGCTCGACCCGGAATTCTTCCACTACTGGTTTCACCCTGGGCTCGGCTACTATACCTGGAGTCATCTGCGGAACGGCCGTCAGATCGTAGGGGTGGGATATGAGGCAGATGACGACTTCTCCGCGCGCCACGCAAAGGCCTTGCGTTATCTGGAAGAGCGCCATAACGTGAAGCTCGGTCCCTGCATTACACGCGAGTCGAGCGTGAACAACTTCGGCCTCTCGCTCATCAACCGCTACGTCTTCGGCAAGGGCAACATCATCGTGACCGGTCAGGCGGCCGGGTTCCTGAACATGATCGCCGAGGGCATGTCCGTGGCGCTGCACTCAGGCGCGATTGCGGGCGAAGCGACCGTAGACGCCTTCAGGCTGAACAAACCCATCCAGGATATCTACCGGACCATGATCCAGAGCGAAGTGCGCCGTTGCTCCGACCAGTGGAACATCCTGAAGATCCTCTTCTCCAGGCCGCACGAAGCCGACTTCATGGGCGCCCTTGCCCAACGCGGCCTCCGCGACAAGCTCATTGTGCTGAAGGACACGGTCAAGTTCCTTGTTCCCTGGGGAAAATATAACTGGGGCCGTCAGATGCTCTGGCAGGCGATCACGCGGCAGCTCACGGGGGGGTACAATCGCCGCCGATGGCTTTAACTATTAAAGCTCCCGGCAACCTCCAGGGAGCCTCAATTCTGGCATGAGCGCATTCCGTGCAGATACCTTTACAAAAACCTTCATTGCGCTGTAAGATGCGGAGAAGACCCGGAGCCTGGATTGGAGGGTGGACATGGTTAATAACTCCCGTTCTTCGCGTCTCCACCTGCACCCAGCGGTACGAGTGCCGGAGCATGAACCATTGCGGTTTGCCTCCTTGTGCCGAGTGAGTTATAATAATACCGGAGTTGAGGATGATCACACGTTATCAAAAAACCGTTGATCCGAGTAGTCCGGAAAAAGAGAAAGAAACAACGGCGCGGCATGCGGGTGCGGGCCATGACGACACCTGCAGGTGTAAGGAAGTCTCAAAAATGACGCCGCAGGAGCTTCTTAAACTCATGATAAGCGACCTGGCGTTCTGGAAAAAAGCGAAAAAGAAATGATCCGGATATCTCACTGCGACCTTCAAACGAGATTCCGGTAAAGCAGGCTTTGGAATTCTGGAGTGAGCGTTAAGAATAGAGATTCCCTGTTCCGCCAGAGTGGGGCTGCAGGGAGCTCAACGGAGAAAATGATCAATGGGCGATAAACAGGTATTCCAGCCCCTTACCAGGGAAGATAAGATAACGACCGTTCTCTACCGTGCCGGCATCGTGCTGTCCGCCGTCATCGTGAGCGGTCTGGCGTTTCTCCTGGAGAGAGCATCCTCACCCTCCGGCGCAACATCCGTCAGCCCGTCAGGAGACATTCTTGCTTATGGCTTGTATGCATCCGTGGGTATGTGCGTGTTCTTTATTCATCTATATATAAGCAAGTTCAAAAAATTTCTCATGAACCTGTACTACCTCAGCCTTGGCTGTCTTGTTCTGCTCCTCTACATAGGAAAGGGATCCCCATCCGGCGCGCTCGCGCACGAGCCCTACAGCGTGCTGCTTCTGCTGCCGCTTTCCGGCTGTCTGGGATTCGTGACCGCGAAGGAGGCTTTCTGCTTTCAGCTCTTCGAGGGCTATCTCCTTGCCATGATCATGCCGATCTACCTGCTGCTGGTGTCGCGCGGCCTCCTCTCGCAGGCGGGCGCGTCAATTGGTCTGGTCCTGATCGCCGCCATGCTTGTCCTCTTCACGCTGCGAAAAGTCTTCATGCCCATCGCCTACGATATCGGCGACAAATCCGCCTATCAATAAAACCAAGGTTGTTCCGATGAGAACCGAACGCCCTTGGTGCAAGAGCGCTTCAAGTGATCGGTCTCGAAAGCCCGCGAAATACAGCCCTTCCGAGAGTTCTGTAATCCCGCGGCTGCCTCATATTTTCTTGCCGCAGATATAACCAGTTGACATTGACTTTTGTAAAATGTTAATATTCCAACACGTTTAGCCTCAAAGGAGCCTTCGTGGCAGGCGAAAAAATACTGAGCATAGACGACAGCCCGACCGTGCAGCGCCTGATCGAGATGATCCTCGCATCACAGGGCTATCAGGTCCTTCTTGCTTCCGACGGCGAGGAAGGCATAGCCAAAGCCAAGGCTGAAAAGCCCGAGGTCATTCTCGTGGATTTCGTCATGCCCAAGATGAACGGCTTCCAGGTCTGCAAGACCCTGAAGGACGCCCCGGAATTCAAGGACACTCCTATTATTCTCGTGACCTCCAAGGGCGACAAGATCGGCAGCAAGTTCGTCGATACCCTTGGCATCACCGATTTTTTTACCAAGCCCTTTCAGCCCGAAGACCTTCTCGCCAAGATACGGGAAATCATAGATAAAAAAACGGTTGCTGCGCCTTCTGCTCCCGAAAACGGGTTCATTGATCCAGCTTTTTCAACTGCAACGCCATCGACGTTGCAGCCCCCGGGACAGGCGCTTCCGCCCGGGCTTGAGGCCATGGTCCGGCGGCTCGTCGATAAAGAGATCGACGCATTCATGACAAAATCGCTCCCGGAACTGATCCGGCAGGAAATCGCCAAGTCCCTGAAGGCGACCAAGGCCGGCCTCCAGGGCAATCTCTCCAACTTCCGGATCGTCGAGGTGATGCAGATGCTGGGGCTCCAGCGCCAGACCGGCAGGCTCGCCCTGTCTCGAAACGGCGAGCACGCCGATATTTACTTCGGTGACGGCGCCGTTGTCTACGCGGCATCAGCATGCAATGGGGACAAGTCCGGCGTGGAGGGCCTGCTCAAGAGGACGTGCAGGCTCAAAGACGACAGTATCCAGCATGTACTGCACATCGCCGAAATGACCGGGCAGCCGATCGACAGCATCCTCGGCCGGGAAAAGATGGTCGACGCGCGGACGTTCGCGAACAACCTCAGGCGCCACACCGAGTCAGCCGTTTATAAAACCATGGCGTGGAGGGACGGAGATTTCTTTTTCGAAAAGACGGCACCGCCGGTCTTTGCGACACCGCTGCAGATCAAGGTGGACGACCTTCTCCTTGAGGGCGCGCGGCGAGCGGACGAATGGGCCCTGATCGAGCAGAAGATCCCGAACTTCGACATGGTGTTCGAACCCGTGATCGGGAACGACGAAGAGCTTATGACCCGCGGTTTGAGCGACGTTGACCTCAAGGTTTTCTCGCTTATCGACGGCGAACACACGATCCAGAATATTATCGATGATGCGTGCCTGGGCGATTTCGATGTGGCGAAGAGCATATTTATCCTGCTTTCGGTGGATCTGATACGAAAAAAAAAGTAGGACCAATGGAAGTGCCGCGAACCCACAGGAATCAAAAGGAAAACTTGACAGTACAAAAGGAATATGTTAATTTCCGTCTATTCATCGCATCATGAAAAAAGGAGAAAGCAATGGCCAAAATTCTCATCGCGGACGACAGTTTGTCAGAGCTCCAGATTTTCCAGGCAGCTCTGCAACCGACCGGCCATACGCTGGTGGCCGTCATGGACGGAGAAGCCGCGGAAGCGAAGGTCAAGTCCGAGAAAATCGATCTGATCATCCTGGATGTCATCATGCCCAAAAAAAACGGTTTTCAGGTCTGCAGAGACATCAAGAGCAATGACCAGTACAAGAACATACCCGTCATCATGGTAACGTCGAAGGACCAGGAGAGCGACAAGTTCTGGGGCATGAAACAGGGAGCCGATGAGTATTTAACCAAGCCTTTCAAGCCGGAAGACCTGCTGAAGGTCGTTAAAAAGTACATCTGAACCCGGGAGGGGTGCCCGTTTGGCCGAACTTGACAATGACGTCATCGCCGATGTGATCGATGTAGTGCCGGAGGAGGAATTACGGGTATGCCTCTTCAGTATGGGCGAGGACCTCTTTGCTGTTCCGGTCGATACGCTGACCGAAATCATCATATCCCAGAAGATATTTCCCGTCCCGACCACACCGCCCCACGTCCTCGGGGTCATTAACCTGCGAGGCAACATCGTTCCGATCGTTGATATACGCTCCGCGCTTTCCCTGCCGCGGCAGTCAACGCCATCCCAGATTGCAGTCATAAAAGAGGGCGCAATGCTCATCGGCATTGTCGTGGACACTGTTTCCGAAGTGGCTGCTGTGCCCCTGCACCAGGTGCTCGCCGTCCCCGCGGATGCCGGCGGTCAGGCGGGCACGGTCCGCAGTCGTTTTTTAAAGAGCATCATTCAGCGCGAAGGAGGGGTCGCCGCACTCCTTGACGTTAAACGGATTTTAGAAGAGATCGAGCTGGGGTAATCTTTCCGGGTGCTGGTTTGAACGATGCGCTGACCGGCGGGCGCAAAACCATTCCATTATGGTTATGAAGGAGCAGACGCTATGAAGATCAAAAATCCTTTTTATCGCTTAAGCATACGAACGAAGATCGTGATCATGATTGTGAGCATGTCAGCTGTTTTCGGGACCGGCATCCTCATCTTTATTTTTAATCAGATTCAAAATACCCTCCGTGAAGAGGCGATCAACAAGACGCTCATTCTGGCGGACGGCCTCAGCGTGAAGGCGGCGGAGCCCGTGCAGGTCGAAGACCTTAATGCCCTCCAGTTCATTCAGGGCGAGGCCATCAGTCAGCCTGATGTGGCCTACTGCTTCATCAAGGACGGGCGCGGCAGAATCATATCGTCCTCTTTTGAGGGCAACATGGTCCCCGCGGTTCTTAAGACTATAAATCCGCTTACGCCCGGCGTTCCTTTCCGAACGCAGAATGCGGATATTACGTACAAAGACAGCACCATCGAAGTTATCGACATCGCCTCACCGATCGGCGGCGGGACGCTTGGCTCGGTGCACATCGGGCTGAATATGACCACGATCAAGAGCAACATCAGGGGCCTTCTGATCAATATCATGCTGGTCGGCGGCGGGGCGTTGCTCGTGCTGTCTCTCTTTACCATGTGGCTCACCTCGAGGACCGTTGCCCCGGTGAAGGACCTCATGCTCGTTGCCGAGGCCCTCGGCCGCGGCGATCTGACGAAAAAGGCAAACGTGAAGAGGGGAGACGAGCTCGGCCAGTTGAGCGAGACATTCAACCGGACGATTGACCGGCTCCAGGGCCTGATCCAGACCGAGACCGACCGGGACCAGATGCAGCACCAGGTCATGGACCTTCTCTCGATCGTGAGTACCGCCGCAGAAGGAGATCTTACCGTGAAGGCGGAAGTGACGGCCGACGCACTCGGCTCCGTGGCGGACGCCTTCAACCTCATGATCACCGGCCTTACGGCGCTGGTGACCCAGGCGAGCAGTGTGGCGAACGAGATCCAGCGCTCCGCTTCGGGGATTCTCCATTCGGCAGAGCGGATGAGGGTCGGCGCGGAGCAGCAGGCGTCCCAGATCCGGAACGCCTCGGAATCGGTGCATGACATGTCCGTGATGACGCAGCGGATGGCCCAAAACGCGGAGGACGCAACCCAGATGTCACTCAAGGCCACCCAGGCCGCGATCAAGGGCGGAGCATCCGTGGCTGAAACCATCAAGGGCATGCAGCGCATCCGCGGCACCGTGCAGTCCACCGGGAAAAAGATCAAGGGCCTTGGCGAGCGCTCGCTTGAAATCGGCGCCATCATCGAAGTGATCAATGAAATCGCGACCCAGACGAACCTGCTGGCGCTGAACGCCGCGATCGAGGCTGCCCGCGCCGGAGAGCAGGGCAAGGGTTTTGCCGTGGTCGCCGATGAAGTGCGAAAACTCGCCGAGCGCGCCGCCCGGGCGACGAAGGATATCACCGGCCTCATCAAGGGTATCCAGGTTGAAACGAGCGAGGCCGTCACCATCATGGAAGAGGGCACGCGTGAGGTGGAAGAAGGCACCAAACTGGCCGACCAGGCAGGCGCCGCGCTCCGCGAGATCGAACAGATCGTGAAGCAGACCGCCGGCCTCGTGACGGACATTACCAAGGCGGCGGGAGATCAGGTAAAGGCGACCGAGAGCGTGGTGGGATCCATGGACAGCATTCTGAAGCTGACCAAGGAAACATCGCACGGCGTGCAGGACACCGTGTCGACCATCAGCGGCCTTGCAGATCTTACGAAACGGCTGCATGAGGCCATCGGCAGATTCAAGCTTGGCAAGGAGGCCGCCGTACAACGGCCGGCTCCGGCCGCGAGCGAGCTGCCGACCCTCGAGAGTTTTCCTCCCATGGCTGAGCACGTGACGACGAGCGATGAGGAAATCAAGCTCGGTTTCATTGAATAGACGGTATTATGGCCGCGCCCTTCGACAAATCAGGCATTATCGAATTTTTCCTTATAGAGGCCGGGGAACACATCCAGAACCTCAATAAGGGACTGTTGTCCCTTGAAAAGGACCCCTCCGGCCACGCCATGATCGACGAGTTGTTTCGCGCCGCGCATACCCTCAAGGGGTCCGCTGCCATGATGGGTTTTCAGGGAATCAGCGACGTAGCGCACACTGCCGAGGACATGCTCGGCCAGTTCCGTTCTGGCTCCCTCCCCATCAGGAGAGATACGCTGAATTTTCTCTTTGACAGCGTAGACGCCGCCAAGCTCATGGTGGACGGTATAGCGTCAAGAAATCCCGAAGACACCCTTGTCGTCGACAGCATTACTCAATCGTACAAAGATATTATCGAAAAAATCCGGACAGCTCCGGCGGAGCCTTCACCGCAGTGGCAGACCGCTGCTCCGATTGCAGAAAAGGTCGCCCCTGCTTCATCCAAAACAATGGTTCCTTCCGTGCCGGCGCCGGCTTCGGCAGAGCCGGGACCACTGCAAGACGATCTTGACAAGGCATGGGACGAGATCTTCGACGTGAACCCGGAGGAACCCATCTTTGTCGAGCCACTGCCGGCGGAGACCCCGCTAGGAGAAGCGCCCGAACCACCGAAAACAAGTACGGCCCCGGTTGCAGAAAAGCCTTTTTATGAGGAGGTCGCTTCCCTCGTATCGCCTCCCGTCGAAACGACTGCGCCGCCTGTTCAAGCAGTTGAGGAACAGGCCGCGCCCTCCCCGGGGCCGGAAATCCCCGCCGCACCGATTGCATCCGTTGAGGCTTCGCTTAAACGAGAGATCGAAGAGGCGAAGAAGGCCGGGGTCCATGAAAAACGGAGCCTCGGCAGGCGGGCGGCAGACATCGCCGACATCGAGAAACAGTTCATCCGGGTCAATATTGAACGGCTCGACAATCTCATGAACCTCGTCGGGGAGATGATCGTCAACAGGAACCGTCTCGCCCGCCAGGTTGACTTCATCAAAACACTCCGGGAAGAACTCGCTTTCAGCCAGGGCCGTCTGCTCCGCGAGATCAGGCAGTTCGAGGAAAAATACGAGTATACGCTGAACTACGGGGTGCAGGGTCAAGAGGTCGCCGGACCGTCGAACGATTTTATGGAACTCGAGTTCGACCGGTATGATGACTTCAATCTTCTTTCGCGCAAACTCACGGAGATCACGAACGACACGAACGAGATCATGATGGAACTCGCAGGATTCTTCGACTCCTTTGAGCTTGACACGGCCCGTATTGCGACTATCACGACAAATCTTCAGAACGAGATCACCATGGCCCGCATGGTGGAGGTGGACCGGCTCTACCAGATGTTCCAGCGACCAGTCCGTGATTTGTCCCAGGATGAGAACAAGCAGATCAATATGGTGGTGTCCGGCGGCGAGACCAAAATCGACAAGACGATTTTCGAGATCATCTCCGACCCGCTCATGCACATGATACGAAACGCCATCTCCCACGGCATCGAGCCAACCGAAGAGCGCAGGCGTCTCGGCAAGGAGCCGGTGGGCTCGCTCATTCTAAAGGCCTGCCACGAAGGAAACAGCATCATCCTTGAGATAGAAGATGACGGCCGCGGCATGGACCCCGCAGTGCTCAGGAAGACCGCTGCGGACAAAGGATTTATGAGCCCCACGGAGGCCCAAAGCCTGAACGACCTCGATGCTCTGAACCTGATCTTCCGCCCCGGCTTTTCCACCGCTGAAACCGTGGGCAAGATCTCCGGCAGGGGCGTGGGCATGGATGTGGTCTCCAATCAGCTTGCGAAAATCAGCGGCAGAATCGAGATCAGGACAGAAAAGGGCGTGGGCACCAAATTTATTATCAGGCTGCCGCTCACGCTCGCCATCGCGCAGGCGCTTGTCGTAAAGTTCAGGGACCAGGAGCTGGCTGTGCCCATGCACCTTGTGGAGGAGACGACGCGGTTTTCGTTCAAAGAGATCCAGCGGGCGGCCGGCGAAGAGATGGTGAACCTGCGCGGCACGCTCGTCAGGCTCCTCAAGTTGAACGATCTGCTGGGGATGGGCAAGTTCCCCCGAAAAGAGGAGACATTCCGCCATCCCACCCTGATCCTCGCCACAACTGAAAAGAAGATTGCCCTTATGGTGGAGGACATCATCGGCCGTGAGGAGATCGTGGTGAAGTCCCTCGGCGACTATCTGCGGGGCGTCAAAATGTTCTCGGGAGCCACCATTTCGGGCGAAGGCAGCGTACGTCTCATTCTGAACGTGTCATCGCTGTTCGGCGAAGAGGCCGCAGGGGCGACGAAGGCCACTTTTACGGCAGCCAGGGAGGCGCCGGCATCCGAGACGTCCGTACGGCATAAGCCGAAGGTCCTTGTCGTGGACGACTCCATCAGTATCAGAAAGTATGTGCAACGCTTCCTTGATCGCACGGGCTATGAAGTGGAAGTGGCGCCGGACGGCATGGCGGCGCTTAACATTATGGGCAGGATCAAGTTCGACGCGGTGATTACCGACCTGGAGATGCCGGTCATGCACGGGTACGACCTGATTGCCGAAATGAAGCGGACCCCGGCACTCATGAACGTTCCCGTGATCGTACTGACGTCGAGGGCCGGCGAGAAGCACCGGCAGAAGGCAATTGACATGGGCGCCCAGGACTACCTCGTAAAACCATTCGAGGAACAGGAAATGCTCGGAGCGCTCAAAAAACTCCTGAGTGGAGCCGCTCTCGCACATCGCGCGTAATCTTACTACCATTATGGACGAAGGCACACGATTTCTTATCGTAGCACTGGGGGGCGAGAGCTACGCCATGTCGATCACCCGGCTGTTGGAGATCGCCGTGCCGCAGGCCATCAAGAAAGACGCAAACCTGACGGAGGTATTCGAGGGGGAGTTAGAATTCCGGGGCAAGTGGATCCCGGTGTTAAACGTCAAGAAGGCCTTGAAGCTCCCGGGGAAGCCGGGGACGGTGCTCCTGGTGGTCAATGGCGCTAAGGGCGTCCTGGGGATGCTGGTTGACGCGGTCACGGAGATCGTCGACACGGCGAGAAGCCCGTTTCCGTGCCCAAGGGCGTCATGAACCCGACGTTACACTATTATGGCGGTATCCTCAGACATCGGGACGACTTGGTATTACTCCTGAACCAGGACGGGCTGCTGCCATGAAGAGCAGCTATCTGCTGTTTTTGCTTGCCGAATGGCTGTTCGGCGTCAAGCTTGTAGGCGCGATCGAGATTCTACCATGGCGTCCGTGCCGCCGGGTTCCGCTGTCCTATTCCTACGTTGAAGGACTGCTGGACTACCGGGGTACCGTGTCCCGGTCCACAACCTGGCAAAGCGGCTGGATCTGGATAAGCCCGGACCTATCGGTTTCACTGCCGGGCAGGAGGAGTCTGCGACGAGGGAGCAGAGCATTATCCTGCTCGAAAAAAAAAGCATGCCGTTCGGCATCGTGGCGGACAGCGTTGTGCGGATGACGAGCCTCGATGAGCCTGCTGTTGACCCGGATAAGGTACGGGGCGTCGATCCGAAGTATGTCAAGGGGATCTCTTACGAAGAGGATCAGGAAATCATGATACTTGATTTTGAAAGGTTGCTCCATGCCGATTAAAATTTTATTAGCGGACAAAAGTATCACCATCCAAAAGGTGGTGGAGATGCTGTTTTCAGGGAAAGAATATGAGGTCCTCTGCGTGAGTGACGGAGAAACGGCGCTCAGCGAGGCGCAGCGGGTCATACCCGATGTGGTGCTCGTGGACATCGATCTGCCGCGCATAGACGGATACAGCTTTGCCGCGCGGCTCAAATCGGAAACTGGACTTGCCCGGACGCCGGTGATACTCATGATGAGCAGAGACGATATTTTCGACGCGGACAAGGCGAGTCAAGCAGTGATCGTCGACCATATTGCGAAGCCTTTCGAATCCCAGGAACTCATCGGTAAGGTGAAGAAAGCGGTTTCCGAGGCCTCGCCGCCGCTTGCCGAGCCGGCTGCTGCGGCACGCCCCGCTTCCGCTGCACAGTCACAGAAGCCGCTCGCAGTGCCCATGGAGTCGCCCGCTTCAGTTGTTTCGGCAAAAACGGCTATGAAGCCCAAACCGGCGCCGCCTGTGGACATCTTCGACATTATCGAGGAAGCGCCTACCCCTGCCGATCTTAAAGGGGCTTCTCCGCCGCCCGCCGAAGAGGAAGGCGTGTATGAGGTCGAGCCCGTGGTCGAGGTCGAGGGGGCGTTTGCCCGTGAAGAGGAACGCATCCTGCCAACAGGCGAGAAAGCAATGGAAGAGATGCGTGCCAGCCTGGGTCTGGGCGGGAAGAGCGAGCAGCAGCCGACACCGGAGATCGTGAGCTTCGAGTCTCTGGATATGGCGACGGCGGCGGCCGGCGAATACCAGCCGCATCAGACGTCGCCGCGACGTCCCGTGGCGGACTCGTTCGTAGCGCGCGAATATGTCCCGCCGCCTCCCGAGCCCGAGGTTTCGGCGCCTGCTGCAGCCATTTCCGACGAGCGGCTGAGGAGTATGGTTGAAGAATCGGTCGCAAAAATCGTCCGCGAGGTCGCGCGCGAGGTGATCGAAAAAGTGGCGTGGGAAGTGATCCCGGACCTTGCCGAGATGCTGATAAAGGCGGAGATCGAACGGCTCAAAGCGGAAACATGATCCGTTCGGAGTGCGGAGTTCAGAGTTCTGAGTTCATGCATGAGGGGACAAGTTCCCCTCTTTTTATTCCTGATGAGATCGAAATGAAGGAGAACACCGGGGATGTCTTCACGAGAATTGCCCAAGGCGTATGAACCGAAATCCGTCGAAGAGCGGTGGTATGCCTTCTGGCTCGAGAAAAATTATTTTCATGCGGATGTGGACGCGGGCGGCACGCCGTACTGTATCGTCATACCGCCTCCGAATGTCACCGGCCAGCTTCATGTAGGCCATGCCTTTGACAACACCCTCCAGGACATTCTTATCCGGTGGATGCGCATGAGCGGAAGGAATGCGCTCTGGATGCCGGGCACGGACCACGCCGGCATCGCTACGCAGAACGTGGTGGAGCGCCAGCTTGCGAAGGATAACATCGACCGCCATGGCCTCGGAAGGGAAAAGTTCATAGAAGAGGTCTGGAAATGGAAAAAAGAGTACGGCGGCAGGATTATCAGCCAGCTCAAGCGCCTGGGCGCCTCCTGCGACTGGGAGCGCGAACGCTTCACCATGGACGAGGGCCTGTCACGCGCCGTGCGTGAGGTCTTCGTACAGCTTTACGAAGAGGGGCTTATCTATCGCGGCGAACGGCTCATCAACTGGTGCCCTCGCTGTCATACGGCGCTGTCCGACATAGAGGTCGAGCACGAGGACGAGAAGGGCAAGCTCTACCACATCGCCTATCCTTTGAGCCACGACCACAATATCCGGCTGACGGTCGCAACGACCCGGCCCGAGACCATGCTCGGCGACGCGGCCGTTGCTGTGCACCCACTCGATCCGCGGTACAAGGACCTTATCGGCAAGACCGTCGATCTTCCGCTTAGCAACAGAAAAATCCCGATCATCGGCGATTCGATTCTCGTCGATCTCGAGTTCGGCACCGGTGCGGTCAAAGTGACCCCTGCCCATGACTTCAACGATTACGAAGCGGGGCAGCGCCAGACACCGAACCTCCCGCGCATCAAGATGCTCGATGACAAGGGCCAGGTTCTTTCCGACATCCCGGACGTGTTCCCCGACGTGCAGAAGCAGGTTGCGGGGAAACATGCGAAGAAAGCGCGCGGCATGATCGTCGAGCTGCTCCAGGAGAGAGGCTACCTCATCAAGACCGAGGACCATGCCCACGCCATCGGCAAGTGCTACCGCTGCAAGTCCGTGGTCGAGCCCTATCTCTCGCCGCAGTGGTTCGTGAAGACGGGCCCGCTCGCCGGACCGGCGATCAAGGCTGTCGAGGACGGGCGCATCCGGTTCTATCCCAAGGGCTGGGAGAACACCTACTTCGACTGGATGAGAAACATAAAAGACTGGTGCATTTCCCGCCAGATCTGGTGGGGGCACCGCATCCCGGCGTGGTACTGCGACGACTGCGGAACGATCACCGTGAGCCGCACCGACGCGACGGCGTGCTCGAAATGCGGAAGCAAAAACCTCCGGCAGGAAACGGATGTGCTCGACACATGGTTTTCGTCGGGGCTCTGGCCTTTCTCTACGCTGGGCTGGCCCGACAAGACCAAAGAACTCGCGTTCTACTATCCCACGTCCGTCCTGGTCACCGGCCTCGACATCATATTTTTCTGGGTTGCCCGGATGATCATGTTGGGGCTCCACTTCATGAACGACGTTCCGTTCCGGCACGTGTATATCCATGCCCTCATACGGGACGCTGAGGGACAGAAAATGAGCAAGTCCAAGGGCAACGTCATCGACCCGCTCGTGATGCTGGAACAGTACGGCACTGACGCGTTCCGGTTCACGCTCGCGGCCTTTGCGGCCCAAGGCAGGGACATCAAGATGTCCACGGAGCGGATCGAAGGCTACAGGAACTTCGCGAACAAGATCTGGAACGCGAGCCGGTTCGTGATGATGAACCTTGAAGAGGATTTCACTCTGAACTCAGAACTCCTGACTGCCGACTCTTCACTGGCTGATCGCTGGATTCTGTCCCGTCTGAATTCGGTCGTTCAAGAGGTCCAGTCCGCGCTTATGGACTACCGGTTCAATGATGTAGCTTCCACATTGTATCAGTTCATCTGGCATGAGTATTGTGACTGGTACCTGGAATTTTCCAAGCCTGCCTTGAACCAGGAGAAGGGATCCCCTGCTCGCACTGCTACGCAGACCGTGCTCGTTCATGTCCTTGAATCAGGGCTGCGGCTGCTTCACCCCATTATGCCCTTCATCACCGAGGAAATCTGGCAGACCCTTCCCGAAGGTGCGAGGGGACGAGGGACGAGGGACGAGAGACGGGAATCTATCGTGATATCGCCGTACCCGATTGCCGACGAAAAGCTGATCGATTCCGGGATCGAACGGGACATGCAGATGGTCATGGACCTGATCATGGCGATCCGGAACATTCGGGGCGAGATGAACGTTGCTCCGTCAATGCAGATACTCGTCATCGTGAACGTTGAGAACACAATGCTCGGCGAGCACCTCCACAAGAGCGCGGGCTATGTTAAGACACTCGCGCGTCTGAGCGGGCTTCGCATCAGCGTGAACGCAGCGAAGCCTAAAGCTGCCGCCACCGGCGTGATCAAAGGCGCGGAGGTCTATGTGCCACTGGAAGGCATTCTCGACCTCACGCAGGAACGCGACCGGCTCAAAAAAGAGATAGCGAAGATATCTAAAGACATTGAAGTATTCTCCAAAAAGCTTTCGAACAGGGACTTTGTGGACAAGGCGCCGAAGGCGGTTGTGGAGAAGGACACGGCGAAGCTTGAGGAGTTCAAGATAAAACGAGAGAAGCTGGAGCAGAGTCTGAAGGTGCTTGCGTAGCGGGACTCTCTAAGAATTATGGAACAAATAAAAAAAATTATCGAGCATGCCCTGGCTGAAGACATCGGCTCGGGGGATATAACCACCGACGCAATCATTCCCGAGACCTCGACCTCCTCGGCAGTCATGCTGGCGAAACAGGCGCTGGTCTTGGCAGGGCTTGAGGTAAGCCGCGAGGTATTTATTCACCTCGACCCCGCGATTCAATTCACCCCCTATGCACGGGACGGTGAGAGGATGCGTGCCGGAACGGAAATAGCGCGGCTGTCGGGAAGCACGAGGACCCTGCTTATGGGTGAACGGGTGGCGTTGAATCTGCTCCAGCATATGTCGGGCATTGCGACATTGACGGCACAGTATGTCGATACGATCAAAGGCACGAAGGCCGTGGTGCTGGACACGAGGAAGACGCTGCCGGGCTTGCGGCAGCTCGAAAAATACGCCGTGCGCATGGGCGGCGGACAAAACCATCGCTTCGGTCTCTACGATGGGGTGCTCATCAAGGACAACCACATCAAGGCGGCGGGCAGCATCACCGAAGCCGTCGAAAAAGTCAGGAAACGGGCCTCTCATTCGCACAAGATCGAAGTCGAGACGAAAACGCTTGAAGAAGTACGCGAGGCGCTGGCTGAAAAAGTTGATATTATCATGCTCGACAACATGCAGATAGACACCATGCAGGAGGCAGTGAAGGTGATCAACGGCCGCGCACTGGTCGAGGCTTCCGGCAATGTGACGCTGGACACGATTCGTGCGATTGCGGAGACGGGCGTGGACTTCATCTCCTCAGGCAGTCTCACTCATTCCGCGCCGGCCGCGGATATCAGCATGAAGATAAAATAGTAATGTACAAAGATAAAATACTGAAACTGCTCAAGTCGTCGAAGAGCGGCTTCGTGTCCGGCGAAGAGCTGGCGATGAAGCTGGGAATCTCGCGAACCATGGTGTGGAAGCACATGAGGGCGCTTGAACGCGAGGGATTCGGGATCGAAGCAGTGCCGTCGCAAGGATACCGGATTACCGTGCTCCCTGATCTTCTGAGGCAGGCCGAGATCAAACAGGGTCTCAAGACACGGGTTATGGGGAGAGAAGTCCATCTTTATTCCGAGACCGCATCCACCAACAGTCTGGCCATGGAGATGGCATCGAAGGGCGCACCAGAAGGCGCAGCGCTGATCGCCGAAACGCAGACCAATGGAAAAGGCAGGCTGGGAAGAAAATGGATATCGCCAAAGGGCAATCTCTACTTCAGCGTGGTTCTGCGGCCGAATATGCCGACGCACAAAGCGCCGCTCATCACCCTGATGGGAGCCGTGGCTGTGGCAGCGGCCATCAGAAAAACGTGCGGCGTACAGGCAGCCATCAAATGGCCAAATGATATTCTTGTGTCCGGCAAGAAGGTCAGCGGATTGCTGACCGAAATGAGCGCAGAACCAGACCGGATCAGGCATATTGCACTCGGTATCGGTGTGAATGTGAACACGGCGCTCGACGAACTGCCTCTTGATGTCCGCGAGTGTGCTACGACCCTTGCCGCGGCAGCAGGAAAGAAAATTGACCGCACGATGCTCCTTCAACAGATTCTCCGCAATCTCGAAAGCCGGTATCAGGTTTTGCTCACGAGCGAGTCCGATCTGCTCAAGGAGTGGGAGGCGCTCAATACGACCGTCGGGAGAAAGGTGGCCGTGAGCGGGTTGAGCGAGACGCTTGAAGGCCTGGCGCAGGGGATCGATAGCGAAGGCAGACTGGTCCTCAGGCTCGATGACGGAAGCGTGAGGCACGTTGCGGCCGGAGATGTAACGATACTGAAAGGCCGCCAAAGCGAGAAGTGAAAGGTAAAACGTTCTATTATTAATGAAATGAATTTGCATTCTCAAGTCACCTTTGGCATTTTACCTTTCGCGGCATTCCGGAGGAATACATGCTCTTAGCCATCGATATCGGTAATACGAATGTGGTCCTCGGCGTGTTCGACAAGGAGAAGCTCGTCGAGAACTGGCGCGTCGGCACCGATACGCAGATCACGCCCGACGAGTACGCAATGATCTTCAAGGATCTGTTTGGCTTCGCGGGCCTTGAATTCAAGCAGGTCACCGGCGTCATCATCTCCACCGTTGTGCCGCCGCTTCTGCCGGTCATGATAGAGATGTCCAACAAGTATTTTCGTCTCGACCCCATGGTCGTGACATATGAGATCAAGACCGGCATCAAAATGCGGTACGACAACCCGAAGGAAGTGGGCGCGGACCGGATCGTGAACGCCGCGGCCGCTTATAAGCGTTACGGCGGTCCGGTCATCATCGTGGACTTCGGTACAGCTACGACCTTCTGCGCTGTTACGAAAGACGGAGAATACCTGGGAGGGGCCATTGCGCCGGGCGTGAAAATATCGGCCGAAGCCCTGTTTCAGCGCGCATCGAAGTTGCCGCGGGTCGAGCTGGCAAAGCCGCCGAAGGTAATCGGCGCCGATACCATCAGCGCCATGCAGGCCGGGATCATCTACGGCTATGCGGGACTGGTGGACGGCATCGTGGAGCGGATGAAAAAGGAACTGTCGGCTGAGGCCCGGGTGGTGGCAACGGGCGGTCTGGCGGAGCTTGTCTCACCCGAGACGAAGACGATCCAGGAAATAAAACCGCATCTGACCCTCGAGGGGCTGCGCCTTTTGTACGAGATAAACCGTTGAAATTTCAAACGGCTATGTAACCGGCCGCTCAAGCCACCTTCCTCTATCCGCAGAAAATGAATATATATAATAGTATGCCTCGATGGCGCATCACCTTGACGATTCCCTGATTTTGTGATATTTTTGCTTTACTGAGTGTTTTTAGGGAGAGCGGATGAAGATTCTTGTAGTCGATGACGAAGAAGGCGCACGAGAACTTTTTCATACCATACTGACCGACGAAGGCTACGAGGTATCCCTCGCCAGCAGCGGCGAGGAAGCGCTTGCTCTGTTCAAGGCGAATCCATTTCACCTCGTCGTGACGGACATCAAGATGCCGGTGATGGATGGCCTGCAACTGCTGCAGGAGATCCGTAAGACCGGGTCAAAGACCGATGTGATCATGGTCACCGCCTACGGAGAGGTAGAGAGCTACCTGAAGGCCATGAGCCTCGGCGCCGCGGAATATATCAACAAGCCCATTCGCATCAAGGAACTCAAACGGATCGTGCATAAAGTGCTGACGGAACAGAAGGCGAGATCGGGTGGCAACTGATGTCACGACTGCGAAAGGATCCCATCGTCGGCCGCTGGATTATTATCTCCACCGAACGTCCCAAGGAGCCCCAAGACTATTCTTTTGAGGAACCCCTCGACGATGTCACCCCGGCGGAATGCCCGTTCTGCTCGGGCAACGAAACAAAGACCCCCCCGGAGATTGCATCGTTCCGCGCTGAGAAGTCTCTTCCCAATACGACCGGCTGGTGGGTGCGCGTCATTCCGAGCAAGTTTCCGGTCCTCCATATCGAGGGCACCCTCGAGCGCGAGGGGAGCGGCATCTATGATTGGATGAACGGTATCGGCGCTCATGAGATCATCGTCGAGAGCCCGGAGCACGCGCTCCGGCTCGAGGACCTGCCCGAAAGCCAGGTCGAGAAAGTCCTCTGGTCCTACCGCGACCGTATACTTGACCTCGAGCGCGACAGCCGTCTCCGGTACGTTCTTGTTTTCAAGAACCAGGGCTGGACCGCCGGCTCGGTCCTGAACCATACCCACTCCCAGATCATCGCCACGCCGGTCATCCCCAAGTTCGTGAAGGAAAAGCTCGACGGCTCCAAGTCCTACTTCGATTACAAGGAGCGTTGTATTTTCTGCGACATCATCAGACAGGAGCTCTCAATGCCGGAGCGTGTGGTCGAAGAGACGCGCCACTTTCTCGTTATCGTGCCCTTTGCACCCCGCTTCCCCTTCGAGACCTGGATCTATCCCAAGAAGCACCTCTGCTCGTACGTGGACATTACGAAGGAAGAAATTATGGATTTTGCGCGTACGCTCCGCACCACGCTGAAGCGTCTCAGCAAGGTGCTGAATAATCCGCCTTACAACTACATGCTCTATACCGCGCCGAACCGCGTGCCGCGCCGCGGATACTGGCACACGCTGAATGACGATTTCCACTGGCACCTTGAGATCATGCCGAGACTCACGCGCGTTGCCGGGTTCGAGTGGGGCTCGGGCTTCTACATCAACCCCACGCCGCCCGAAGAGGCGGCGAAGTATCTGCGGGACGTGAAGCTGTAATTACCGGCGCATTTTCCCCGCCTCCGCAGGATATGTCTACCTCCCCATGCCATTGACCGTGTATTTTATTGCCAGTAAAATCGCGGGCATACCGCTGGAAAAGCATATACATTACATATAGAAAGGAATCGTGGAAGCTTGCTAAAATGGCTGCAACAATATTTCTCAGGCTGGTATCGAGGATCTACGCATGGCTTTACCAAATAGCGGCAAAATAGAGAAAGACGATCGTGAATGGTCAATGCACTAAAATGATTCTATCGGTAATATCGTAAATAATTTGACCTGTCGTTCTACGCCGATCGCTACGCGGCGTGTGAACTCGTTGTTAGAGATTTTATGTTTTGTCCAAAATGTAAAGCCGAATATAGAGAAGGTTTTGCAAGGTGTTCGGATTGCGACCTTGATTTGATTCCAGAGCTATCTCCAGAACCAGAACTAGAACCATCGGAAGAGTATGTTGATCTAATCATTATAAAAACATACTCAAGCAGACATGATGCAGAACTAGCAAAAGGCTTCTTAGAGGCAAATGGAGTCAATGCTGTTGTTTCTGGCGATGACTACGGCGGCATTCATCCAGGACTATCGTTTTCTACAGGCGTCAGATTATTAGTGAAAGACGAGGATGTCGAAAAAACAAAAGGAATTTTTCGTGAAGCAGGAATTTCAATTTAACCAGTAACTCTACTTTGTCTCGATAATCATCTTTATATTTGAAGCACGAATCATTGCATCGAGCCGTCAAAACGGCTCATGCAAGCGCTCAAGATGATCGATAGAAATAAAAAAGCCGCACTCTGGTGAGTGCGGCTTTGTGTTTGTGCGGTGGCCACAAAAAAGCTATTTCGACTGCGATCTAGTGTAGTTGAGCATTCCGCCTGCAAGAAGAATATCCCGCTGTCTCGAACTGAGAGAGTATTTGAGCATGGCGGTTTTGCCGTTCGTCGTGTTTTTCAGCACGAGTTCCGAGCCCTTCGAAAGTGCCGCCTTGATGCCCTTGATTTCGATCGTATCGTTCGCGCTTAGTGCATCATAATCCGCCTCGTTCGCAAAGGTGAGCGGCAGGATGCCGAAGTTGATCAGGTTCGCGGCGTGGATGCGCTCAAAGGACTTTGCGATCACGGCCTTGACGCCCAGATACATCGGGCAGATGGCAGCGTGCTCGCGGCTCGATCCCTGGCCATAGCTCGCTCCGGCGACTACGATATTGTGGATCCCCGCCTTCTTGTTTTCGAGCGCTTTCTTCGAAAATGACGCGTCCACTCCTTCGAACACGAACTCGGCATACTTCGGGATGTTCGAGCGATATTTTAGTCTCGAACCTGCCGGCATAATGTGGTCCGTGGTGATCTTGTCGCCGACTTTAATCGCGACAATGCCTTTGATCGTCTCGGGTAACTGCTCTGCAGCAGGCGGGTCGCCGATATTCGGTCCGCGGTAGACCGCGACTGATAAGGGGTCCTTGGAAGGCGGCAGAATCATCGAATCGTCGATCCAGAACTGATCCGGTATTTCAACGCTCGGGTAGGGAATGCCGAGGTCGCGGGGGTCCGTGATCCCACCGGTGAGCGCCGCGGCTACAGCGGACTCGGGGCTCGCGAGAAATACTTTCGCGCTCTTTGTGCCCGAGCGCCCTTCGAAGTTGCGGTTGCTCGTCCTGATCGAGACGGCGCCGGTCTTCGGGGCCTGGCCCGCGCCGATGCAGAACCCGCAGGTGGCCTCCAGCACGCGCGCCCCCGAGGATATGATGTCGGCGAGTGCCCCGTTTTTTGCGATCATTTCGAGCACCTGGCGGGAGCCTGGCGCGATGCCGAAGCTCACCTCCGGGAAGATGCGCCTGCCTTTGAGCATCGAGGCCACGATCATCAGATCGCGATACGAAGAATTGGTGCAGGAGCCGACCATGACCTGATCCACCTTCGTGCCGGCAAGCTCCTTCACGGTCCCGATATTGTCGGGCGAGTGGGGCTTGGCCATGAGCGGTTCGATCTTCCCGAGGTCGAGGTCGAGCACCTTGTCGTATTTCGCATTGAGATCCGCAGAGCGCGCGCTCCATTCCGATTCCCGGCGCTGGGCCTTGAGAAAGGCTTTCGTGATTTCATCACTCGGAAAGATCGAAGTGGTGACGCCGAGCTCGGCGCCCATGTTCGTGATCGTGGCGCGCTCGGGCACGGTAAGCGTCCTCACCCCCTCGCCTCCGTATTCTATCACGCTGCCGACGTTACCCTTGGTCGTGAGCATCTTGAGGATCGAGAGAATGACGTCTTTGGCCGAGACCCAGGGCTGAAGCTTACCGAGCAGATTTACCTTCACGACCCTGGGACAAGTAAGGTAAAAAAACCCTCCGCCCATGGCCACGGCCACATCGAGCCCCCCGGCGCCGATGGCGATCATGCCGATACCGCCGCCGGTGGGAGTGTGAGAGTCGGACCCGAGGAGCGTTTTGCCCGGCCTGCCGAAGCGTTCAAGGTGGACCTGGTGACAGATGCCGTTTCCGGCTTTGGAATAATAGATGCCGTACTTTGACGCCACGGTCATGAGATACCGATGGTCGTCGGCATTCTCGTAGCCGTCCTGGAGCGTGTTGTGGTCCACATAGCTGACCGAGAGTTCAGTCCTGACCCGCGGCACGTCCATGGCCTCGAACTGGAGGTAGGCCATGGTGCCGGTCGCGTCCTGGGTCAGCGTCTGGTCGATCCTGATCGCGATCTCCGTCCCGGCTTCGAGCTTGCCTTCGACCAGGTGAGATTCCAATATTTTGTAAACAAGATTTTTTCCCATGCAGATACTCCTTCGTATGATGGAATGTCCGCGACATTATATTTCAAGAGGTTCGATAAGGCAACTGGAATTTGCTTTACGAGAGGGGAAATCAAGACCTTTAAAGGCGGATTGCCACGGATAAAATATGATTATCCGAAAAGTATCTCCAGAAAAGCAACTTTTCCGAAAAGACCGCGCCGGGATGCAAACCTCGCCATTCTATGCTATATTTGAAATACCTCGGCAGTGTTCGATACATCAGCCAACCAGATCAATAGAGTAACTCATGAAGGAGGCACAGCATGGTACAGAAGGCGAGTCCCAAACTCAAGGAGCTGTTGAACCAGGCAATAGCAGGGGAACTGCAGGCAATCGTCCAATACATGTGGCATCATGTGATGGTAAAGGGGATGAACGCGGAATCGCTGTCCGGCGTGTTCGAGAAAGTGTCCATGGACGAGATGAAACACGCCGAAAAGATCGCTGAGAGGTTGTTCTATTTTGACGTAAACCCCACCACCAAGCCGAACCCGATCGCAACGGGCGGAGATCCCACCCAGATGCTCAAGGCCGATACCAAGGCAGAGGAAGAGGCGATCATACTCTATAAAGACATCATCAAACAGGCCGCTTCCGAGGGCGATGAGACCACGCGACTCCTCTTTGAAGAAATTCTTTCCCAGGAAGAAGACCACCACGATACGTTTACCACGCTGCTGGGACAGTAAAGAGCCACATGGGGCCGGAATCATCCGGCCCCATGTGGCGTAAGCACCAACTCACAAGCATCAAATCCCAAATAAATTTCCAGATCCACAAACCAAGTTCAAAACGATCGATGAGTTGAGATTTGTAATTTAAACTTGCAATTCCCTGTAGCTTGCGGCGGGGAGGTTCGTTATTATTTCGGATTTGTGATTTATTATTTGGAATTCCCCCCGCAGTGCGTGGGATTACGGCATCTTGAACTCTTTCCCCGCAATCCGCACGGTGAGCACGGGACACGGGGCCTTCCTGACGACTTTTTCCGCAGTGCTGCCGAACAGCATATGGTCAATACCGGTCCTGCCGTGAGTGCCGATCACGATCAAGTCCGTGTCCTTCTCCTTGGCAGCTTTGATGATCTCCACAAAAGGAACGCCGCGTATGACCAGTTTCTCGACTTCCTTAACTTTTAATGAAACCTCCTCGGCCCACTTGTCCATTTCCTTCCAGGCGCTTTTTTGCATGTCCTCTATGAGGTCGGTCACGGACAGCGACGACGGGATATACCACTCTGCGATGCTGATGTCCTGGATGACGTAGAGGAGGATGAGTTTCGCCTTGTAATCACGCGCCAAAGAAACGGCGTGGTCCATTGCTGCGCGGGCGCCGTTGGAAAAGTCCGTCGGGAACAGAATGGTTCTGATCTGCATGGAAGCCTCCTCGTTAAATTGTCTGTGTTAAGTTTAGCTCCTGTCCTGCGCGCTGTCAAACGAAATGAGCACGACCAATCGCTTAACTAAAAAAGTAAATGCTCCTGGTGTTTATCTACGCTCCCGTAACGATACATGAGGAGCAAGCGATAGCCAGCTTCCGTTTCTATAGGAAGCTCAATTCTGGAGTGAGCGCATCCCCTGCCCCTCCAGGGCGGGACTGCGGGGAGCTTCAATATTCTCTTGACTGGCCGGCGATGCTTCCATACAATGGAAGCATCGCTCTTGGGATGCTGGAACGCGTTGCCTGCCATACTAGAACTCCTGTCCTATTGTTGCATAATGGTGAAACCGCGGGACAGCCGAGGGAGTAGGAAATGGGCCTGGATCTGTATCAAATCATCAGCTATCCGCTCTACGCGGGGGGCGCCCTTGGTGTAATCCTGGGGACCGCCCTTCTCAAGCAGTCGACCCGCCAGAGCCGGGCAATGCGAGCCTGCGCGACCCTTTTTTTTGTTGTGGCCGCATACGTACTGTGCACGGCCATATCGTATACCCTTGAATCTCAGGAGCGAGACTACAACTTTTTCAATCGCGCCTCCTGGATCGGCTGGTTCATGATCCCCACGTGCCTGCAGTTCGTTTATTATATGCAGGACGAGGGCAGCCGCGCCGCGCGCATCGTCGGCTATGTCCTCTATCCTTTCTGGGGCGCGGTTTTTGCCCTGACAATGTTTACGAACCTGGTGGAGCCCGGAGACCCTTCGCTGATCCCCTTTGTCGATGTCGACGGACCGCTGGAAAAACCTGCCCGCATTATCGGCACCCTCATGGCCATATGGCTCTTTGCCGAGATATTCCGCGCAAAAAATCGGCTGACCGGTCTCAAAAAAACGCAGCTTAACCTGTTCTTTTACGGCACCATGTTCTTTAACGCAGGTTGTATCCTGGTCGCAGGCATTCTTCCTCTTTTCGGCGCAATCAACCCTGCCTTTACAGCGTTCTTCAGCCTCCCCTGGGTGGTGATCGCGTATTACGCTATCACCCGGGAACAGCTCTTCGATCTGCGGCTCCTGGTCTCCCGCGCGCTCAATATTGCAATTCTGTCGATCCTCTTCTCCGCCCTCCATATCGTTCTGTTCAAATTATTGTCGCCATCTCTCGGCGACTCCCTCGCGATCCTGTTGTCGCTGGCGGTCATCGGGTCGATCTTGTTCGGGACCCAGTTCAGCAGGGCCGTGCAGCAATGGATACAGCGGATGGTCCTGCAGAACAAATACGATTATCAGCGTGTCCTCAGGGAGTCCATTAAGGCCATTGTTACGATCCTGAATCAGGACGAGCTCCTGGCCTATCTTATCCACAGCATAAAAAAAAGCCTGGGCGTAAAGAGCATATGCCTCGCACTCAAGATGGAGGGGGGCCGGCTCGCCCAACTCTATGGCGATGGGGCCCTTTCAAAGGCGAAGCAGGACCGCCCGCTGAGCGACGAAATGCTTGAATGGTTACGCCAGGCCAATCACGTCGTGGTAAGGGAGGAGCTTGAAAGCGCGGGACTTCCTGACAAGAACGGTATGATACAGGCATACCTGGCGGAGCTGGACGCCGAGATAGTTGTGCCGCTGGTCTACAAGGGAGACCTTAAAGGGGTCGTCGTGCTTGGGCAGAAAGGCAGCCGGGAGCCCTATGTGCAGAGCGATATCGACCTTCTCGATCTGCTCGCCGGCCATGCCGCCATCGCCATCGAGAATGCCAGGCTGTATGAAGAGGCCCGACGGACGAAAGAGTCTTTCCTCGCAAGCGAGGCGAAGTTCCGCACTCTGGCGGAAACCGCCGCGACCGCGATATTTATCCATCAGGGCGGCAATTTTATTTATGCGAACCATGCGTCGGAAATCATCGGGGGATATACGGCAGATGAATATCTGAAGATGAATTTTTTAAGTCTTGCCCATCCTGATTACGTCGAGATGATTAAAAATCGGGCCCGCGAGCGTTTAACTGGCGGACAGCCGCCCCCGCAGTATGAGTTCAAGATAATTAAGAAAAACGGCGAAGAGCGGTGGGTCCTCATGACCGCCGGTGTCACGGAGTTCGAGGGAAAATCCACGGTCATCGGCACGCTGATCGACATTACGGCGCGCAAACAGGCCGAGGAAGAGCGGCACCGGCTGTCCCTGCTGATCGAGAACAGCTCCGACTATATCGCAATGTCAGATATGGACGGGCGCATGCTTTTTGTGAACCAGGCAGGACGAAAACTCGTGGGACTTGACGGCGAGGCTGATGTGAGAAAGCTGACCGCCGACGACTTTTACTTTCCGGAAGACCTTCCCGTGCTCAAGGAAAAAAGGAGGCGCAGTGATTGGCGGGGCGAGTTCAGGTTAAAGCACTTTAAAACCGGCGCTCCCATCCCCGTTGAGTGGTACATTTTTAACGTTACTGACGAAGCAACGGGGAAGCCCATCGCCCGGGCCGCGGTTATGCGAGACATCGCCGATTTGAAGCGGGCCAGGGAAGAGCGGGAGCGTTACTTTCAGCAGCTGCAGGCAACAACGCAATCCCTCAGAGAAAGCGAAGCAAAATTCCGATCTCTGGCAGAAACTGCTCCCGCCGCCATTTTTATCCATCAGGGGGGCAAGTTTCTGTACGCGAATGAAGCCAGCGCGTCGATGCTAGGGTATTCGCGCGAGGAATTTCTCGCGATGGATTTTTGGGGAGTGACACACCCCGACGACAAGGAGATGATCGTAAAGCGGGGGAGCGGACGTCTCACGGGCGATCGCACTCCGGAGCGATATGAATTCCGAGTCGTAACGAAAAGCGGCGACGTCCGATGGGTGGACATGACCGCCGCCGTGATCGAATACGAAGGGAAACCGGCCGTGCTCGGAAACGCCTTCGACATTTCGGACAGAAAACAGGGAGAGGAGGAGCGGGAGCGGCTCAATCTGCAGCTGCGTGAGGTGCTCCACTCTTTTCAGGAGAGCGAGTCAAGATTCCGCACGCTGGCGGAAACCACCACGGCAGCCATATTCATCCATCAGGGCCAAAAACTGGTGTACGCCAATTCTGCCGGAGAAACCATGACCGGGTATACCCGCGAAGAATTATTGCAAGAGGACTTTTGGGCGCTGATCCATCCCGACTATCAGGAACTTGCAAAAGAGGGGGGGCAGGCGCGCATGCTCGGCAAACAGGTCCCGCAGGAGTATGAGTTCAAATTTGTCAGAAAAAACGGAGAGGAACGCTGGGCCGCCACGACCGCAGGATTAATAGAATACGGCGGGAATCCGGCCATTATTGTGACCCTCTTCGATATAACGGACTGGAAGCGCGCGGAGGAAGCCAAGGTCAAATTTTACGAGGAGAGCGTCAAGCAGTATCAGGAACGGAACGAAGAAGAAAAAAGACACCGTCTCGAAAAAGAGAAAATTCTCATGGATCTTCACGACGGCATCGGCGGTATTACGACAAACATCAGCATTCTTTCGGAGCTGGCGCAGAAAGCCAGGGACGGAGAAACCGTAAAAAATACCCTTTCGACCATATCGAGGCTTTCACGGGAAGGGATATCCGAAATCCGGAGCTTTATGCACAGCCTTGACAGCAAGGATTTAAACTGGCGCACGCTTGCGGTAGAGCTGAGAAACCAGGGCGTCAACATGGTCGAGCCCCATAAAATCAAATTTACGATAGAGACTGCCATAGAGGACGTGCAGGAGCAGCCGGGAAGCCTCGTCTGGGTCAATATGTTCAAGATCTATAAGGAAGCGCTGACGAATGTCATAAAACACTCGAAGGCCTCCTCGGCCAACGTGGCGTTTCGCGTCAGCCGTCGGGACGGTGTTTTTCTTGCCGTTGAAGACAACGGAGTCGGTGTGCAAGGCGGCAGAATTGGCGGCAGGGGCCTGTCCCATATGAAAACGAGGGCCGGGGACATAGGGGGAACGGTAACTATCATGGCCGACCGGGGCACCACGGTGAGTCTGGAACTTCCATTACCCTTAAAATACCCCGCTGAGGGTATGGCAAAATAATAAATTTTATGCTAAGGTGATTGCATGCGGCTTATCATTGTTGAAGACGACCCCATTTTGCTTGAGAGCCTAAAGCTGATCCTGGGCGGCGAGGCGGGTATAACCGTTGCCGGCGCATTCGGCAATGCGGAGGATGCCTTGCGCGCGCTCAGAAAATCATCTCCGGAAGTCATGTTGACTGATCTCGGCCTGCCCGGCATGTCGGGGATAGAGCTTATCAAAAAAGCGAAAGACGAGATGCCGTCACTTGAGATTATGACGCACACGGTCTTCGAAGACCGGGAAAGCGTCTTTTCCGCGATAAAAGCCGGGGCATCGGGCTATATCCTCAAGGGCAGCAGCCCACGGGAGATCGTGGAGGCAATCCACGAAATCCACAAGGGCGGCGCCCCCATGAGCGCGAAAATTGCCCGGAAAGTAATCCACGAGTTTCAGGATGAGAATGTAGAGGATCAGTTCATCTTAAGTCAGCGGGAAAGAGATATCGTCAAGTGCATAGAGCAGGGGCTCACCTATAAGGAAATATCCTTACGACTTAAGATCAGCTCTCATACGGTGCATACCCACATAAAAAATATCTACGAAAAACTCCAGGCCAAAGACAGGGGTGAAGCCCTTGTTAAGGCAAGGAAAACCGGAATTATCTAGCAAGCGTATACTCCTCTGAAGTTTAACCCCCCGGAATATCAAGCGACGGCCGCATTCAACCTGTTTTTTCAATGATTCCCCTATACCCTAAAAATACCCCGCCCCGGCGATTTACATTTGCCGCGAGAGAGGCAATAATTTTAATAAGCTCGTATGGTGTAGCTGAAACCAAACATTCCACTCATCATGCGACTGTCAGAAGTATGGGTAATATCAGGCTATTGCTGTGCCGGGGTGCTTTATGAAGACAAATGAAAATATTGACGACTTGCAAAGGGACATACGGGCAACAAGCCTGGAAAAATATCTGCTCATGAATGAAAAAGAGAAGGACGCCGAAATCCAGAAAGCTATTGCCCGTCTCCAGCAGCGTATTCAGGAAATATTGTATGTACTCGAAAAAGACTGATCTTGCTCAGATGGTGTAAAAGCCGAGAAGAAAAAAGAATACCTCCTATTAGAAACGGAATCTCGATTCTCAAGGTGAGAACATAATCGTATTCGCCCGCTGTCGCTGACTCCAGAATTTAATAAAGCTGCCAGCTGCAATCGCTAAAGAAGGTCGTTCTTTCAAGGCGTTTATCATGTCCCTTCAATAAAATAACCATGCGCTCCTCCAGCCCTTCGTCGTAGAAAATAGTTAATGAATAACAAGGTAACCGCCGCAAATAATCGGACGGGCATTGCGCAATACGGTCCCCGCCTCCGCATGTCCTGAAGTGTTTCTCACGCTCTGCAAGAACTGCCGGATGCTCAAGAAAGCCGCCATGCGCGCGCCGGCGCGGGAAAAAAGTGATTGACAATTTTGACTCAGGCTGTTATAAATGTCGTCTATGCTTCAGGCCACCGAAAAAATATGGATGAACGGCATGTTTGTGAAGTGGGACGATGCCAAGGTACACATCCTGACACACTCGCTGCATTACGGTACGGCGGTGTTCGAAGGCATCCGCTGCTACAAGACCGATGCCGGGCCGGCCGTTTTCAGACTGCAGGAACATGTCAACCGCTTGTTCGACTCGGCGCACATTCTGCAGATGGACATCCCCTTTACGCGTGAAGCCGTGTCAGAGGCGATACTCGAAACGATCCGCGTGAACAAGATCGACGCGTGTTACATCAGACCGCTCGTGTACATCGGCTACGGCGACATGGGGGTCTTTCCCAAGGAAAATCCGGTCCAGCTTTCGATTGCGGTCTGGCCGTGGGGCAGCTATCTCGGTGAAGAGGGGATCAAGAACGGCATCCGCGTGAAAATATCCTCCTTCGTCCGTCCCCATGTGAATGCGACCATGGTGCGGGCCAAGACCTCAGCCAATTATGCAAACTCGCTCCTCGCGAAGCGCGAAGCGCTTAATGACGGCTATGACGAGGCCCTGCTGCTCGATGCCGACGGCTACGTTGCCGAAGGGAGCGGCGAGAACGTGTTCATGGTGCGGAAGGGCTTGATCAAGACACCGCCGCTTACCTCTATTCTCGAAGGGATCACGCGGGACACGATCATGCAGCTTGCCGCCGAGCGCGGCATGCGCCTGGTGGAAGAGCGCATCACGCGGGACGAACTCTACATTGCCGATGAAGCGTTCTTTACCGGCACGGCGGCCGAGATCACGCCGATCCGGGAAGTCGGCAGGCGGCAGATCGGTAACGGAAGGCCCGGCCCGGTTACGCTGGAGCTGCAAGCCGCGTTTTTCGACATCGTGCAGGGCCGGGACGGCCGACATGAAGACTGGCTCACGCACGCGTCCGCGAAGCAGCCGGCGATGAAGAAGTAACAAGTAATTGATTTGCCGCGGATGGACACTCATTTGCACGGACGGAACCTGGGAGGATGATTTCGGGTTTCCGGTTTTTTAGCGTCCCCGTGTATGAGCTTATCTGCGGCTAAAGTTTTTTCAAGTGCCGAAGTGGTGGAACTGGTAGACACGCACGTTTGAGGGGCGTGTGGGGCAACCCATGGGGGTTCGAGTCCCCCCTTCGGCACCATTTTTTCCCTCTTTCGCCGGCGCGGTTCGCCATCTCGTTTTCCTGAACGTATCGGAATGAAAAAGCCCTTCCAAATAGGTCTCATCCTTTGCACGGTATTTCTGTTTTCGCCGGCATTGTTCTCCCAGGAACCGGCAAATAACTATATTATCGGCATCATATCCGTGCCTCTTGCGAACGTGCATGAAGAGCCGCTGCCAAAATCCGAACATGTGACGCAGGTTCTCATGGCCGACGAGGTGCACATACTGGAAAAACGGGACTACCGTTACCGGATTTCCATTCCGGGCCAGGACAACCGGGAGGGATGGATCCAGCAGGAGGCGGTTTATATACCGAAGGACAAGGGCCGTTCTTACCTCGGAACCGAGCGCCCGTGGATCGTGATCGCCGCGCCCAAGACCGAAGCGCTCATCCTCGACAGGACCGGCGATCACAAGGTCCCGCTCTATGGAGGAACGCGTCTGCCGGTGCTCGAAACAAAACCGGACGGCCTCAAGGTGCAGTTTCCTGACCGGTCCATCGCGATCATAGCGCTTTCGGATGCAATGGCCGTAAGGCCCTCTGACCCGCTTGCGAATGACACCACTCCCGAAGATATCGCAAAGACAGCGCGAAAGTTCCAGGGCGCGCGCCATTTGGAGGGCGGGATCACGGCACAGGGCATGGACATCCGCGGCCTCATCTACATCGTCTATCGCATTTACGGCATGCCGCTGGGTACGGACCGCGCATCATTCATGGCCAGCGCGGAAAAGATAAATGAAAAAGATCTCCAGCCCGGCGATATTCTTTTCTTCAACGGGGAAAGGGAGGGACTCTACCTGGGGGATGGCAGGTTCCTGCAGTCCTCTAAAAAACATGCCGTCCAGGTTGCAGGCCTCCATGACCGGAGGTACGCCAACGCCCTGCAGTACGGGCTGAGGGTAATCGGCGCGGACCCGGGCCAGAACAAAACGCTCGCCGAGATGACGGCGGACGAAATTCTCCTTGCCCAGGCGAGGAGCGCTCGGCTTCCGCTCGGCAAACGCATCTCGTACTGGGCCGGCCGCCTCATCGGCACACCCTATGATCCTGACCCGCTCGGGCTGTATGTTCGCACGAACCGCATCATTGCCGACGAGAAGGCCGACTGCATGTACGAGACGTTTCGCGCCGTGGAGCTTGCTCAGAGCAGCACGCCCGGCGAAGCCGTCGATCGGGCGCTTGAGCTTCGGTTTATCACAAAAGGCAAGGTGACCGACGGTCTTGTTACGAACTACGATCAGCGTTTCCAGTACGGCGAAGACATGGTCTACAGCGGCAAGTGGGGGAGGAACATCACTGCCGACCTCGGCACCACCACGAAGATTCAGGGTTCGCGCGGAAGGGATAACGTTGATATCCTTCCAAAACCGGTCCTCGCAGCGCGGACGCTCCAGAAAAAGCTCCGGGACGGCGATATCGTCTACTGGGTCAAGGACCCGAAGAAACGATCCACTGACGAGATTGTCGCCCATCTCTCGATCATCCATATCAAGTCCGGCAAACCGTATCTTATTCATGCGGCCGGGAGCAAGGACCGTGAAGGCGCGCCCGGCGGCGGCGTGGTCAAAGAGGTCCCCTTTGCCGAATACGTGCATTCAATGCGCTTCATCGGCGCATTCGTGACCCGGTTTGAACAGTAGCTTTTTCCAGTTTTGGTTTGACAACTCTTGCTCTTCTCTGTTATTCTCTGCCATATCCAGCCTCAAGAGAACCTGATGCATGATCCACGACGCATGATGCAGGTTTAAAACAACGGTGTCTTGCATCCTGATATCCTGCATCCTTCCTGTCCGGAGGTTCCATGCTCTCCAAGGTCATCAGTTCGGCGGTTCTGGGCATCGATGCCTACCCTGTAGAAGTCGAAGTCGACATTGCGAGCCGGGGACTTCCCTTCTTCTCCACCGTGGGGCTTCCCGACGCGGCGGTCAAAGAGAGCAAGGAGCGAGTACGGGCCGCGCTCAAGAACACGGGCTTTGATTTTCCCTTGAAGCAGGTCGTCGTGAACCTGGCGCCGGCGGACATCAAAAAAGAAGGCTCTGCCTTCGACCTCCCGATCGCCCTCGGCATGCTCATTGCAGAGGGCATCCTCACGCAGGAACAGGTGTCCGGTTACCTGATCGTGGGAGAGCTTTCGCTCGACGGCAGGGTCAAGCCCGTGCGCGGCGCCCTCTCGATGGCTGTGCTCGCCAAGAAGTGCGGCTACCGCGGCATGGTGATCCCTGCGGACAACGCGCAGGAAGCGGCAATCGTGGAATCGGTCGCGATCTACGGCATGCAGACCCTGCCGGAAGTTGTGGAGTTCCTCTCCGGCAACGCCCCTGCCGAGCCCGTCCGGATCAATGTCCGAAGCGCCTTCGAGACCTACTCGGCATACCCGGAGGATTTCTCCGAGGTGAAAGGGCAGGAGCACGCCAAGCGGGCCATCGAGGTCGCGGCGGCGGGCGGGCACAACATCATCATGATCGGCCCTCCCGGCTCGGGCAAGACCATGCTCGCGCGAAGGCTCCCGACGGTGCTGCCGCAGATGAGTTTCGACGAGTCCATCGAGACCACGAAGATCCACAGTATTATGGGCCTGCTTAAACGGGGCCAGCCGCTCATTGCCACGCGTCCCTATCGTTCGCCGCATCATACGATCTCCGATGCGGGCCTCATCGGCGGCGGCCAGGTCCCCAAGCCCGGCGAGGTGAGCCTGTCGCACAACGGCATCCTTTTTCTGGATGAGCTTCCGGAGTTCAAGCGAAACGTGCTCGAGGCCCTGCGCCAGCCGCTCGAGGACGGCCAGGTAACGATCTCCCGCGCCATCACGTCGCTCACCTACCCCGCATCGCTCATGCTGGTGGCCGCGATGAACCCCTGCAAGTGCGGTTTCCACGGCGACCTCTTTCATCAATGCCTCTGCACACCGCACCAGATCCAGACCTACCGCTCGAAAGTTTCGGGCCCGCTCATGGACCGGATCGACATCCACATTGAGGTGCCGGCTATAAAATTCAATGAGATCTCGTCCGACACGCAGGGCGAGCAGTCAGCGAATATCCGCGAACGGGTCACCCGCGCACGCGTCATTCAGCAGAAGCGGTTCAAAGCCGACGGCATCTACGCCAACGCGCACATGAAGCCGCGCCACATTCGGAAGTACTGCAAGATCGACGCGGACTGCCAGACCCTCATGGAAGCGGCCATGAACCGCCTCGGCCTCTCTGCCCGCGCCTATAACCGCGTCTTGAAGGTCGCCCGTACGATCGCGGACATCGAGGGAACCGCCAACATCGCGTCCGAGCATATTGCCGAGGCGATCCAGTACCGGAGCCTGGACCGAAGGGTGAGTTAAAAGAATGCCGTGAGCGGTTAGATTCCACACTAAGGCGATGCTGATCGAGGAAGAAAAAAAGGAGAGAACAGAACCGCCCTTTCAATATTCTATCATGATGACAAAGTGTTCGGCAGTTCATTCCCATCACTGATAACCAGTCTTGCTCTCTAAAAAAGGAGGAGGGACTCATGAAAAAAATATTTCTTTTACCCTTGTGCATCCTCGTTTGCGCCGGAATTGCACTGGCGCAAACGGGAGTGAAGAAAAGGCGCCCCTTGCCTTTCGAATACGGCAAAGTGGTCATGAATAATTACTCTGAAAAAGCAGGATTCGCTCCCGTGGTGTTCGACCACTGGCTTCATCGGGCAAAGTACACGTGCAGATTGTGTCATGTGGACATTGCGTTTGCAATGAAGCCGGACGCTACGGGAGTCAAGGCAACCGACAACATGAGCGGTTACTATTGCGGCGCCTGCCATAATGGGAAGACGATGCCCGACGGGGTCAAGGTGTTTGAAGCATGCTCAAAAAAACTGACCGCTGAAGACGGGAAGCGGTGTGAGCGGTGTCATTCGCTGGGGAAGAAGGTGAAGCGGGAATATGATTTCAATCAATTCACCGGAAAATTGCCGAAAGAGAGGTTTGGAAATGGAATCGACTGGGAGAAGGCGGAATCCGAGGGACTCATAAAGCCCGTGGATTTCCTCGAAGGCGTGTCTATCAAGCGGCCGGCACTTGCTATTCAAAAGGATTTTCTCATTGAAGCGAAAATGGAAGGGATGCCAGAGATCGTTTTTTCCCACAAGAAGCACACGGTTTGGAGCGGATGCGAGCTGTGCCATCCCGAGATTTTCGTTGGTGTGAAGAAGGGAACAACCAAGTATTCCATGGTAGAAATATTCGAGGGCAAATACTGCGGCGCGTGCCACGGCACGGTGTCGTTCCCTCTGCTTGACTGTCAGAGATGCCACACCAAGTTGGTCCAATAAAACAAACCGCCGTGTTCCTTGGCTTTCCTTTGTTCTCGGTATGCGGAGGGTAGAGGCGCTTTCCACAGCCGCTCGAAGAGTCCGGCCGACGGCGCCTGCATTCTTGCACGGCAGTGATTGCCAGGCGCCCGTCTTAAACTCAGGAGAAACCATGAAGATCAAGCTCAACGCTTTTATGTTTGCGCTGGCCATAGCAGCAGTGGTGCTGGCGGGCATTGCTGTTGTCCCGTCTGGTGTGTTTCCCTCCCCAGGGACCGCTGCTGGACAGGATGATTGGAAAAAGGAGTTCGATGATATCTGTTCAAAAACGCAGGACTCCATGGCGCTCCCGCCAGATGAGTTGAAGCGTCTTGTCGAACGATGCGACGCGTTGAGGCCGCGTATCGAAAAACTCGACGACACGCGGAAAAGGGTTTATTTGAAAAGGCTGCGGCTGTGCCGGGACCTCTTTACTTTTGTCCTCGAGTCCAAGGAAGGAAAGTGAACCATGCAACAAGTAGGCAAAATTTTGATTATCTTCTTTTGTTTCCTCGTTTCCAACGATGGAGCGCGTGCAAGGACGATTGTAAGGCCTCAGGAGTACGGGATGGTTATCATTGCCAATCAATCCGAACGAGCAGGCCTTGCACCCGTGGTATTTGACCACTGGCTGCACCGGTCGCAATTCACCTGCCGGCTCTGTCACGTGGATATCGGCTTTGCCATGCAGGCGGGCGCTACCCATATCACTGCGGCAACGAACAGGCAGGGCTTTTACTGTGGCGCCTGTCATAACGGAAAGCTGTGTTACAACGGCAGGGCGGTCTTCGCATCCTGTTCGGATAGCGCACCTCTCAAAGACGCCGCCTGTGAACGCTGTCATTCACAGAACAAGAAGGTTCTTAAAGTGAACGACTTCAACGCTTTTGCGAACAAAATGCCGAAAAAGGCGTTTGGCAACGGTATCGATTGGGAAGCGGCGGAAGCCCGGGGGTTCATTAACCCGATCGATTTTCTCGAAGGTGTCTCGACATACCGGCCCCCCATAAAGGCTCAAAAAGATTTTTCAATCGAACCAAATGTCAGATGGGTATCCGATGTCATTTTCTCACACAAAAAACATGCCGTCTGGAATGGGTGCGAGGTCTGCCATCCTGATATTTTCCCGATAAAAAAGGGCGCAACGAAGTATACGATGTTTGAGATAGACTCAGGTGAATACTGCGGGGTCTGCCATGATAAAGTTGCCTTCCCGCTGCTCGCCTGCGAGAGGTGTCACGCTGGGTCGATGTACTAGATAAAACCTGCATAGCCCGCGCTGAAGCCGCCCTCGCAGGGGTCTTGGTCTTCGCCCTGCCGCCTGCACCAAACCCTTCGTCCCGTGGACGCCGCACCCGCATACCCTGCGCTGCCCTTTGATCCTCTTCCTTCGCAGGGTTGACGATTCCCCGGGAAAAGACTATAGTATCTGCACAGAAGTGGAATTTTCCCCAGGTTCCAGCGCTGGCAAGGAGACCGCGACCCGTGAACGATATTCCCGCTCCATCATTGCCGGAGAGCCCGAACAGCCCCACCCTCTCCATTATTCCGCTCGGCGGTGTGGGCGAGATCGGGCTGAACATGACCGTGTACGAGTACGGCGGAGACATGCTGGTCGTCGACGCGGGCCTCATGTTTCCCGATTCCGAAATGCTCGGCGTGGACATCGTGATCCCTGATTTTTCCTACCTCATCGACAATAAGGAGCGCATCCGGGGCGTGGTGCTCACCCACGGCCACGAAGACCATATCGGCGCGCTCCCCTTCCTCCTCCGGGAGCTCAACGTCCCGATCTACGGCACCCGGCTTACGCTGGGTTTCGTGAAAGAGAAGCTCCGGGAGCACGATCTGGACACGGTGGCGCAGCTCATCGTCGTCAAGCCGCGTGACGTGGTGGAACTCGGAAGCTTTCGCGTGGAGTTCATCCGCGTGACCCACAGCATCGTCGACGGCGTGGGCCTCGGCATCACGACGCCGGTGGGCCGCGTGGTGCATACGGGCGACTTCAAGATCGACCCCACGCCGGTTGACGGCGAAGTCATGGACCTGCGCACTTTCGCGGAATACGGCGATAAGGGGACCCTCGTGCTCCTGTCGGACAGCACGAATGCCGGAAAGGGCGGCTACACCTTCTCGGAAAAGGAGGTGCGCCGCGGGCTCGAGGACATCTTCGGCCGGGCGCCGGGCAGGATCGTGGTCGCCACCTTCGCGTCGAACATCCACCGCGTGCAGCAGATCATCGACGTCGCCGTGATGTACAACAGGAAAGTGATCCTGAACGGCAAGAGCATGATCGCAAACGCGCAGATCGCGCTCGACCTCGGCTATCTCAAGATCCCGCCCGACACCTGGCACAAGATCAATGCGCTCAAGACCCTGCCGGACGAGCAGATCGTGATGATCACCACCGGCAGCCAGGGAGAGCCCATGAGCGCGCTCTCGCGCATGGCCGCGAACGAGCACAAGCACTTCCAGATCAGGAAAGGCGACACCATCGTCCTTTCCTCCAAGATGATTCCGGGGAACGAGCGCAGCATAACGCGGATCATTAATCATCTGTTCAAACACGGGGCGGAAGTGTTTTACGAAAAAGTTTCGGAAATCCACGTCTCGGGCCATGCGTCCAAGGAAGAGCTCAAGCTCATGCTCTCCCTCATCAAGCCGAAATTTTTCATCCCCGTGCACGGCGAGCACCGGCACCTCGTCTACCATGCGCAGCTTGCAAAAAAAGTGAACATCCCCGAGGAGAACATCTTTATCCTGGAGAACGGCGAGGTGATGGAGTTCACGGAAAACAGCGCACGGCGCGCAGGCGTGGTGAACGTGGGCAGGATATACATCGACGGCAAGACAGCGGGCTCCGCGGCGGACACAGGCGTGGACAGGGTTGTTCTCAGGGACCGCATGAAGCTAGCCCACGACGGCGTCGTGATCGTGATCCTCGGCATCGAGAAGATCTCGGGAAGGGTGGTCTCCGGGCCCGACATCGTTTCGCGCGGGTTTGTATTCGAGGACGCGTCTCAGGAGCTTCTGGCCGAGGTGAAGGACGTGGTCATGGACACCCTCACGCTCATGATCCCGGAGGCAAAGGGCGACTGGTCATTGGTCTCCGCCCGCGTCAGGAGCGCGCTCAAGAAATTCATCAGCAAGCGCATGGAGCGGCGGCCCATGATCCTGCCGGTCATCATGGAGATATGATCAATGTTCTTGCAAGATTGCAAGCACAAGTGTAAGCACCAAATAGCAGGCGCTCGATGACAAATGAATTCCGGTTTCGATATTCAAACCAACTTCGTCATTTGACCACTGCGGTTTGGAGCTTCGCTGGGATTTGATGCCTGGGATTTGGAGCTTGTGCGTTATCTCTCGGGGGGCGCTACGGCCAACAACCATAAAAAGTTAAGCGGTTTCCAGTACGACGAGCTTGGCGACGATCGGGAGTCGCTCAGACGTTCTCTCTCCAACCGGCTGATCTATTCCATCGGCAAAGACCCCATCATGGCCACGCACCGCGATTGGTTCCATACCGCGGCCTACGTAGTGCGCGAGCGGCTGATCGAGCGCTGGATGGAGACCATGCGCAGCTACTACCGCTCCGACGCCAAGCGCGTCTACTACCTTTCCATGGAGTTTCTGACAGGCCGTCTGCTTACGAACAGTCTGATCAACATGGGTTTCCACGAGGAATTCCGCCAGGCGCTTGCCGGGCTGGAGCTCGACCTCGACCGGATCCACGACCTGGAATCCGACGCGGCCCTGGGCAACGGCGGCCTCGGCAGGCTCGCGGCCTGCTTCCTCGATTCCCTGGCGACGCTTTCCCTGCCCGGTTACGGCTGCGGCATCCGCTACGAGTACGGCATGTTCAACCAGCGCATCGAGAACGGCTACCAGGTGGAGCATCCCGACAACTGGCTGCGGTACGGGAACCCCTGGGAGTTCCCCCGCCCCGAAGTGCTCTTTTCGGTCAAATTCGGCGGCAGGGTCGCGCAGTTCCGGGACGACCGGGACCGCCTCCGGTTCCAGTGGGTCGACACCGAAGACGTGATGGCCATGGCCTACGACACGCCTGTGCCGGGATACGATACCGCCACGGTGAACAACATGCGCCTCTGGTCAGCCAAGGCCACGCGCGACTTCAACCTCAAGTACTTTAACGAAGGGAACTACATCAAGGCAGTTGAGGAAAAGAACGAATCGGAGAACCTCTCAAAGGTCCTCTATCCCGACGACACCACGCAGATGGGGCGCGAGCTCAGGCTCAAGCAGCAATATTTCCTCGTCTGCGCGTCGCTCCAGGACATCCTGCGGCGCTTTCTCAAATATCATACGAAGATCGAAGAGCTGCCCGACAAGGTCGCGATCCAGCTGAACGATACCCATCCTTCCATTGCCATTGCCGAGCTCATGCGCATCCTCATAGACCTGCATCACCTCGAATGGGACCGCGCCTGGGATATCGCGCGCCGTACCTTCTCGTACACCAACCACACGCTCATGCCCGAAGCGCTTGAGACCTGGCCCGTGAAACTCTTCGAAGAGATCCTGCCGCGTCACCTGCAGCTCATCTACGAGATCAACCAGCGTTTTCTCGACGACGTGCGCCGCCGCAATCCGGGCGACGCGGACCTCGTCAGGCGCATGTCGATCGTCGACGAGACCGGCGTCCGAAGGCTCCGGATGGCGCACCTGGCCATCATCGGCAGCCACCGGGTGAACGGGGTCTCCCAGATCCATACGGACCTCATGAAAAAGACCATCTTTGCCGATTTCGAACGCTGCTTCCCCGGCAGGATCCTCAACATAACGAACGGCGTAACGCCGCGGCGGTGGCTCAACGCGGCAAACCCGGCGCTCGCAAGCCTCATCACGTCGCGGATCGGGAAGGGATGGCTGAGCGACCTGGCGGAGATCGGGAAGCTCGCGCCTCTTGCCGGGGAGGGGCAGTTCCGGCTGCAGTTTCGCGCCGTGAAACATGCGAACAAGGAATTGCTGGCCGACATCATCAGGATGCGGCTCAAACTTACCATCGATCCCGCGTCGCTCTTCGACGTCCAGATCAAGCGCATTCATGAATACAAGCGGCAGCTCCTGAACGTGCTCCACATCGTGACCCGCTATAATCGAATCAAGGAAGGCCGCGCCGAAAATCTCGTGCCGCGGACCATGATCTTCGGCGGAAAGGCCGCGCCGGGATATGCCATGGCCAAGCTCATCATCAAGCTCATTCACAGCGTCGGAGATGTCGTGAACACCGACCCCGCGGTCGGCGATTTGCTCAAGGTGGCGTTCATACCCGACTACAACGTCTCGAATGCCGAAAAGATCATCCCCGCCTGCGACCTGTCGGAGCAGATCTCGACCGCCGGCGCCGAGGCCTCGGGCACGGGCAACATGAAGCTTGCGCTGAACGGCGCGCTTACGATAGGGACCCTCGACGGCGCGAACATCGAGATGAAGGACGAAGTCGGCAGCGACAACATTTTTATTTTCGGCCTCACCGCGGAAGAGGTTGTGTCGCTGCAGGCAAAAGGGTACAACCCCTGGGACATATACTATTCCAACGCCGAGCTCAAGAGGGCGCTCAATATGATCGCCGGCGGATATTTCTCACCCGGCGCCCCGGATCTTTTCCGGCCGGTGTTCGACGCCCTCCTGCGGGGCGGCGATCATTTTCTGCTGCTCGCGGACTATGCCTCCTATATCGCCTGCCAGGAACGCATCGACGAGCTCTTCAAAAATCCCGAGGAGTGGACGAGGCGGGCAATCCTGAACGTCGCGGGGATGGGGAAGTTTTCGAGCGACCGTGCGATCAGGGAGTACGCGGAAAAGATCTGGAACGTAAAGGCGGTGGAGCACTGATCTGTTTCTGCCGCGGGGGCCGTCCGGTTGCGGAGGCCTCCAAGATAGAGCTGTCCGCGAATTGTAAACCCGCATTCATCCGTTCAATCCGCGATCATGCATTCGCGGTCTGACCGCGCTTTCGAGAGGTGCGTCCATGAAAGCCCTGTACTATGATGAGCAGAAGGGGTATCAAGGCATCAGGCTCGGCGAAGTTCCGGTCCCGGAGATAACCGGGGGTGAAGTCCTGGTCCGGGTGAAGGCGTTCTCCCTCAACCATCTTGACGCCTGGGTCATGGACGGGAACTACCCGGTCAAGATTCCCCTGCCCCACATCTTCGGCTCCGACGCCTCAGGCGTCGTTGAAAAGGCAGGAACGACCGTTCAGCACGTAAAACCCGGCGACGAAGTTATAATCTTTCCCGGGTTGTCGTGCGGCCATTGCGAGAAATGCCTATCCGGACATGATAACGAGTGCAAGAGCTTCTCGATCCTCGGCGTGCTCGCGAACGGCGTGTCGGCGGAATTCGTGAAAGCTCCCGCGGCGAATATCTTCAAAAAGCCGGAGGGCCTTTCGTTCGAGGAAGCAGCGGGCATCGGCATCACGTACGCCACGTCGTGGAATTCGCTGGTGCTGCGCGCGGGTATTCGTCAGGGAGATACGGTCCTGATCCACGCGGCCGGCAGCGGGGCCGGCACCGCGCTCATTCAAGTGGCGAAGCTCTATCATGCCACGGTCATCACCACTGCCGGTGACGACTGGAAGATCGCAAAGGCGAAAGAGCTCGGCGCGGACTTCGTCATCAACTACCGGAAAGAGGATTTCGCCGAAGCGGTAAAGCGGATAACCAGGGGCGAATCGGCTGACATAGCCGTGGATCACGTGGGCGCGGCCACGTTCAACAAGTCCCTCTCGTGCCTCAAGCGCGGCGGCAAGCTCGTGACCTTCGGCAACACGAGCGGCGATGAAGTGCCGCTCAGCCTTCGCCATGTCTTCGGCAAGAACATCACCATTCACGGCGTTTACGTGGGGCCCAAGGCGGCGATGACGGAGCTCCTCAGGCTCTTTCCGCACAGACTCAAAACCGTTGTCGACACGGTGTTCGAATTCAAGGACGCGCAGAAGGCGTATGAGAAGCTCCTCTCCCGTCAGGTTTTCGGAAAGATCGTGGTGAAGGTATAAGAATGCCCCGTTTCGCTGCGTCCCTCTGCCTTCTTCCCCCCTCACACTCGAAACATCTTGAAATCCGCACTGCTTTGTGAAATAATGCATCTGCCGACGCTCTACCCGTAAGGAGAAAGCATGTTCCTGACTGTCCTGCTCATCATCCACGTTATCTGCGTCATCGTCTGGGTCGGCGGGGTCTCGTTCGTGACCACGGTGATCTTTCCGATGATGTACCGCACCGAAGGTTCGCTCGAAAAGGCGCTGCTGTTCCAGGGCGTGGAGCACCGGTTCAGCGTTATGGTAAAGTGGCTTATCGCGATCGTCGGCGTGACGGGTCTCTGGATGCTGTCCGCGAAGTACGGCTTCGGGATCCTGGCCCAGGCCAGGGGCATCGGCATTGTGATCATGATCTTCGCCTGGGCGCTCTACGCGACGGTGCTCTTGTCGGAGCGGAAAATTTTTGCCAAAATCTTCGCGGACCCGGAGAAGATCGACATGGACCAGGCCTTGAAACTCATCAACGTCATGCACTGGTTCTTGCTGGTCGTCAGCTACTCGGCAGTCGCGGGCGGCGTCTGGTTCGGACACGGATAATGGCAGTGCGAAGTGCGGAGTTCACCCTGCACTCGCGCCAGCGCATGGCCTGTATTTGCGCAGCGCGCAATACTTAGACCCATTGTCGTACCATCTCGCTTGGGATCGCGTGATGGGAATCAAGGGCCTCATAAACACTGGCCGCAGGCTCGTAACGCCGGGCGCAGGTGGAATGGTAAACCAGACAAAAAATACGAGGAGTCGTAGATGATTTTGCTTGAGGCGATTATCCTGGGCGTTGTCCAGGGCTTCACGGAGTTTCTGCCGATCAGTTCCTCGGCCCACCTGATCGTGCTGCCGTGGATGTTCGGATGGCAGGGGACGCTCGTCGACAGCCTGAATTTCGACGTGGCCCTGCACGCCGGGACCCTTGTTGCGATCCTGGCGTTCTTCTGGCGGGACTGGCTGGAACTTCTCCGCAAATTTTTTGTCGGCTTGGGCGACGGGTCCTGGAAAACCGGGGAAGGAAGGCTGGTGTGGTTCATCATCCTGGCAACGATACCAGCCGGCATCCTCGGCGTGAAATACGAACACGTGGTGGAGGAAAGCTTCCGTAACCCCATGCTGATCGCGGTGTCGCTCGTTGTCGTCAGTCTCATAATGTGGGCAGCGGACCGCTTTTCCACGAAGACCGCCGGCATGGAGCGCATGACGCTCGGCCATGCCGTGATCATCGGGTGCGCCCAGGCCACGGCCCTGGTGCCGGGAGTCTCGCGCTCGGGAAGCACCATTATTGCCGGGCTTTTCGCCGGGTACACGCGCGAGAGCGCAGCGCGGTTTTCGTTCCTCCTGTCTACGCCGGTCATCGCGGGCGCGGCCGTGCTGAAGCTCCACAAGCTCCGCCTGGCCCCGGGAGAGGCGCTCCCGTTCGCTCTGGGCGTGGCATTCTCCGCCGTGGTCGGGTATTTGAGCATAAAGTTTTTTCTCAGCTTTCTCAACCGGCATTCCCTGAATCTTTTTGTATGGTACCGCCTGATCCTGGCCGCGGCGATTGTGATACTGTGGGCGGTGCGGTAAGGAAAATTCCGTTTAAACCGTTTGAACGGTGCAAACCGTTCGTTCGCGTAGAGGTAAAGGATTGAATGGCAGTTTCCGCGGAAAAGCATAAGCACTGGAATGAGATGGTGGGTCTGCTCCTCTTCGCCGCAGGGCTCCTGCTCATGCTGAGCCTCGTCTCGTACAGCGCAACCGACCCGTGCTTCAGCGTATCCGGCGCCGCGGAAACGAAAAACTACATCGGTATCATCGGCTCCTATCTTTCCGATGCGCTCCTGCGCCTCTTCGGCCTGTCGGCCTACTTCATCCCGACTTTTCTCTTCGCCTATGCCGTGTTCCTCGCGCTCGGCAAAGCGGCCCTGCACCCGCACTTGAAGAAGGTCGGCGGCCTCGTCCTCTTTTTCTCCGCAGCGGCGTTCTTCGGGCTCCAGGGCAGCACGGTCCGCCTGTTCGAGGAAGAAGTCCCGTCCGGGGGCATGCTCGGCAGCTTCATCGCCTATCTCCTCTCAACCGGGTTCTCCGCTGCCGGCGCCTACATCATCACGATAACCGCCGTCGTCGTCTCGCTCATGCTGCTTACGCCGTTTTCGCCGCTCAAGGCGCTTGCCTGGCTCGGCCAGCTCTCTGAACGCATGATGGGCGAGCTGGACATGCTTCTTACGATCTACCGGGGCCGCAGGGAAAAGGCGAAGGAGGCCAGGGAGCGGCCTGCGGTTCCGAAGGAGCCGCCGAAGATCGTCGAAGCGCAGAAGCAGCAGCCATCGCCGCGGGAACCGAAGCCGGACAGGCCGCCCAAACCGGTCCAGGCGACCTTCGAGTTCATGGCAAAGGGGGACAGCAAGGAGGCCGGAAGCGCCTACCAGCTCCCGTCCCCTGATTTGCTCGACCCGCTGCCGCCGCTCGTGAAAAAGGTCTCCAAGGAAGACATGCTCGCCCAGTCCGAACTCCTGGCGCACAAGCTCATGGACTTCGACATCGAGGGCCGGGTAACGCAGGTCTATCCCGGCCCGGTGGTCACCATGTTCGAATTCGAGCCCGCTCCGGGCGTCAAGGTGAGCAGGATCACGAACCTCGCCGACGACCTGGCGCTTTCCATGAAGGCCGCCTCCGTGCGCATCGTTGCGCCGCTTCCGGGCAAGGCCGCCGTCGGCATCGAGGTGCCGAACAATACGAGAGAGACGGTCTATTTCCGCCAGATCCTCGAATCCCCCGAGTACCAATCCCATAAGTCCCGGCTGAAAGTACCGCTCGGCAAGGACATCTTCGGCGTGTCGGTGGTGTCGAGCATCGAGAAAATGCCGCACCTGCTCGTGGCGGGCGCAACCGGGTCGGGCAAGAGCGTCGCGATCAACTCCATCATCCTGGCGCTCCTGTATAATGCGCGGCCGAACGAGGTGAAGCTCGTGATGATCGACCCCAAGATGCTCGAGCTCTCCCTGTACAACGACATTCCGCACCTCCTGACGCCGGTGGTCACCCAGCCGAAAAAGGCGGCGGAAACGCTCCGGGCGCTGGTCGCCGAGATGGAGCGCCGCTACCGCCAGCTTGCGGCGAAGGGCTCGAAGAACATCGAGTCGTACAACAAAGCCGTCCCGGAGGCGGAGCGCCTTCCCTTTATCGTGGTCATCATCGACGAGCTCGCGGACCTCATGATGACCGTCCAGCGCGAAGTGGAGGACTCGATCATGCGCCTGGCGCAGATGGCGCGCGCCGCGGGCATCCACCTGATCGTGGCCACCCAGCGGCCGAGCGTGGACGTGATCACCGGCCTGATCAAGGCGAACCTCCCGGCGCGGATCTCCTTCCAGGTATCGTCCAAGACCGACTCGCGCACGATCCTCGACGCGAACGGCGCGGAGAACCTCCTGGGCATGGGCGACATGCTCTTCCTGCCTCCCGGCTCCTCTCATCTGGTCCGCGTCCACGGCTGCTTCGTGTCCGAGGCGGAGATCAAGCGCGTGGTCGAGTTCGTCAAGCAGCAGGGCAAGCCGAACTACGAGCTCCTCCAGCAGCGGGTGAAGGAAGTGGTCGAGGCCCAGGTCGCGGAAGTCGAAGACAACGAGCGGGACGAGTTCTACGAGCGCGCCGTGGAGCTGGTCCAGCTGAACGGCCAGGCCTCCACCTCGTTCCTTCAGCGTCGCCTACGCGTCGGCTACAACCGCGCTGCCCGCATGATCGAGATGATGGCCGAAGACGGCATCGTCGGTCCCGCCGACGGCGCCAAGCCCCGCGAGGTCCTCGTCCGCAAGAACATGGACGGGACCGTGAGAGACCTTGACGATATCTGAAACAGCATTGTTGACCTGCCAACTTTTTCTCTGACAAGTTCTTTGTTACAGTTTGCATTTTTTGTCGATATGAAGTTTTAATCATGAGGCGGACGGTTTCTACGAGGCGAGCGGCACGAGAGTCAAGACCGTCGAACTGATCGTCGAGAGAAAACCTGGACCCCGACGCCCCACCGATACAAAAATAGCACCCTTGTGCCCGTACGTATGGATTTGCAGATAAGGTTTTGCGGGCGCAAGCCAAGGCGGCGCAAGGGAGATGGAATCCGGAAGCACAAGCCTGGTACATCCAGTACGGCAAAATCAAAGGTACTGATTTGGAAAAGCTTATATATATTATAAACCCGATGCCGTCCCATCAATTACTGGTTGGTTTCAAAATAAACATATGAACGTTTTAATCAAAAGAGCGTGGCGGCACTTCGACAAATTCAAAGAACAAGCTGTAAAGCCTTCAATCCCTCTTCTTTACTTTGGCGATTTAGAGGCATATCGCTCATCACGACATAAAATCGTTACAGTTGGACTTAATCCTTCATGTAAGGAGTTTCCTCGAGATTTGGAACGTTTTAAATTGTCTAGAAATAATCAAGCATATATCCGCTCCCTCAATAATTATTTTAAAAAGGAGCCTTATGATCTGTGGTTTAGCACATACGAAAATGTCTTGTCTGGGCTTCAAGCGAGTTACTATCCGTGCGATAGTGTGTCGTCAAGTGCAGTGCACACCGATCTTTGCACTCCGATAGCAACGAAAAGCAAATGGTGCGAAGTATCGAAATTAAAAAGAGAACTTATGGTTTCTGAAGGGCGTGAAATATGGTGTTGTTTGATGGAACGGTTAAGGCCTGATGCCATTATTTGCTCCATAGCCGAGCGGTACTTGCAGAGTTTGAATATAACAGACGAGAAAGAGATATTATCCATTGAGCTCAAAGGAGACGGGAAACCGAGAAAAAAGCCGTTTGCCTTAATAAGGTACAGAATTAACTTTAATTCGAGACATTCATGTCACTTCTTTTGGGGGCAAGCGGCTAATACTCCTTTCGGCTCTTTATTAAACGAAGACAAGGCCAAAATAGGCGAATCCATATTGAGAATATTGAATAACAAATTTTACAGAAGAGGCATTGGAGTAGCAACAATAGAGGTAAAACCAACCTGCCGGTCCACAGCGACGCGCCATAAAAGCGGCGCATGACCGGCGTGTTATGGAGGCATAGGTTCTTCCCATTGCCCGGATTTATCGTATTTGGGGCGCTATTCAAGACTCGAACAGACTGTTCAGTACTTCCTGTACTTTGCGTTAATGATTTTTGCAGCAGGGCGAGTAGTAACCTGAATTTATTGACACAGTCGCTCGGAGAGATTTATGGTCAAGTTTTCAATTGCACCAGAAAAGCTTGTCGAGCTTATTGAAAATAACTGGCATAATAAAAGAGGCCTCATCTCATCATTAATTTTAATGAGCATGATTGAGGTTTCATTTGCTATTTCTGCAAAGGCCTCTCTTAAAAACTCTATTATATTTCTGACATTATCCGCGCTTGGTATGATTGCAGTATGGCTATATGCAATAAAATATCCTAGGACCCCAAAGAGTAAAAT
>OFHG01000045.1_pt1 | contig 55947 bp, 57 predicted proteins | sample 1521931 | NCBI WGS metagenome assembly OFHG01 (sample SAMEA2468438, study PRJEB22500) | soil metagenome | biome: Glassland; feature: Farmland; material: Clay | place: Australia | collected 2013-01-31 | depth 0.55 m
GCCATGGCCATCGCGCCCGAGCTCCGCATGCCCATCCTGGCCAACCGGTACGGGGGCCTCAGCGGCCCCGCGATCCGCCCCATCGGGGTGCGCGCGGTGTACGACCTCTACGAAAAGGTGGGCGTGCCCGTCATCGGCGTCGGCGGCGTGGACTCGGGGATGGCCGCGCTGGAGTACATCATGGCCGGAGCGAGCGCGGTGCAGATCGGCACGGCCCTCGTCGCGGGGGGGCTCGGCGTGTTCGAGCACGTGACCAAGGAGATGAACTCCGTCCTGGAGGACATCGGCTTCAAGTCGGTGTCCGAGGCCGTGGGGGTCGCCCATGGCTAAGCTGCAGATCGTACCTCTCCTGGAGGTGGTCCAGGAGAGCCACCACACGTCCACGTTCCGGTTCCGCGCGGACTTCGGCGGGGCCGCGGGCCAGTTCGTCATGGTCTGGATTCCCCGCCACGACGAGCTCCCCATGGCCCTCTCCTACCTCGGACCCGTGAAGGGCATCACCGTGCACGCGTACGGGGACGCGACCAAGGCGCTGCTCGAGTTCCGCCCGGGAGACCGCATCGGCGTCCGCGGGCCCTACGGGAACACGTTCAAGCTGGAGGGAGAGAAAGTCCTCGCCGTGGCGGGCGGCACGGGGATGGCCTCCGTGGTTGCGGCCATCGAGGCGTTCGCCCAGCAGGGCGCCGAGGTGACCAGCGCGGTGGGCGCGAGGACCGCGGAGGAGTTGCTTTTCGTGGACCGCGCGTCCGCGTCGGGCGAGGTCCATGTCTCCACGGACGACGGGACTCGGGGCTTCCACGGCTTCGTTCCCGCGCTCGCCGAGCGGCTCCTGCAGAAGCACCAGTTCGACCAGATCCTCACGTGTGGCCCCGAGAAGATGATGAAGCTCGTCGTGGACCTGGCCCACGCGCAACGGATCCCCGTCCAGGCGTCCGTGGAGCGGTACATGAAGTGCGGGATCGGCATCTGCGACGCCTGCGCGTTCGACGACCGGCTCGTCTGCGTGGACGGGCCTGTCTTCACGAGCGCGCAGCTCGCGTCCTCCCGGGACTTCGGCGGCTACCGGCGCACGAAGGACGGCCGCCGCGTGCCCCTGTGACCGCAGCCTGATATCCTCGCAGGCGCTTGCGGCCGAGCATGTCCGATGCCAAGTTCGACGCGTTCGTCCAGGAGGCCTTCGACTGGTGGGTCGACTGGGATCCTCTCGGCGCGACCTCGGTGGGCATCCACAAGAACGACGCACTCCTGCCCAAGGCGACCTTCGACGCGGTCGGCGAGGAGACTCGGAAGGTCAAGCAGGTTCTCCGCCGCCTGGAGCGGTTCGATCGCAAGTCCCTGTCCCCGTCGAGACGCGTGGACCGGGGCGTGGTCCGGAACGCACTCCGGCTCTGGGTCTTCCAGAACGAAGAGCTGCGGATCTGGGAGTCCCGGCCCTCGGGCGCGGAGGACCTCGGCAACGGACTCTTCCTCCTCTTCATGCGGGACTTCGCGCCGCTGCCCGAGCGGATGGCGAGCATCACGGGGCGGCTCGAGCGGGCGCCCCGCTTCCTCCAGGAGACGAAGGGCCGCGTCCGCAAGCCCACGAAGCTGTGGTCCGAGATCGGCCTGGAGTCCACCCGGCAGACCCCGGGCTTCCTGGCCATCATCGAGGCCGCAGGAAAGGACGCCCTCCCCGCCCCGGACTTCGCCCGCCTCCAAGAGGCCATCGCCCGGACCCAGGAGGCCCTCGCGGACCAGGAGCGTTGGATCCGGGAGGGCCTGCTGCCCAAGGCCGTGGACCGGGTGGGCATCGGCGCGGCGAAGTTCCGGCGGCTCATCGCCCTCCGCGAGCTCGGCCTGACCGTGGACGAGATCTACGCGATCGGGAAGCGGTTCCTGCGGGAGAGCCGCCGGGAGCTCGGGCGGTTGGCCCAGGAGATCCCCGGCGGCGGGTCCGTGGAGGGCGCGAAGGAGGCGGTCAAGGGCGATCACCCCGCGGACTGGAAGGAGGCCCTGGACTACACCGCGAAGGCCATGGAGGATGCGAAGCGGTTCATCCTCGAGCACGACCTCGCGACGATCCCCTCGAACGAGGTCCTGCGCGTGATCGAGACGCCGCCGTACCTGAGGCACTTGCTGCCCTTCGCCGCGTACAACTCCCCCGGCCACTTCGACAAGGTCCAAGAGGGACTCTACATGGTCACGCCCTACGAGGACAAGCCCGAGATGCTCCGGGAGAACTCCTACGCGGGCACGCGGAACACGGCGGTCCACGAGGGGTACCCGGGCCACCACCTCCAGCTGTCCTGCGCGAACCTCAACCCGTCCCTGGCCCGGCTCCTCTCCTTCGGTGCCGTCGAGAGCGTCGAGGGCTGGGCGCACTACTGTGAGCAGATGATGAAGGAGAAGGGGTTCGGCGACGACCCGGCCACGCGGTTCGCCCAGATGCTCGACCAGCTGTGGCGGGCCGCGCGCATCGTGATCGACGTGGACCTGCACTGCGGCCGGATGACCTTCGACCAGGCCGTGGACTACCTCGTGACCGAGTGCGGCTTCGAGCGTCCCGGGGCCGTCGGGGAGGTCAAGCGGTACTCCTACACGCCCGCCTATCCCCTCTCCTACCTCACGGGGAAGCACCTCATCCTCCGGCTCCGGAAGGACGTCAAGAAGGGGCTCGGGCGCGCGTACTCGGACAAGTTCTTCCACGACACGTACCTGTACGCCGGCTCCATCCCCATGCGGTACATGCGGGAGATCTTCGAGTACAAGGTCCGCGAGCTGCAGAGGCTGCGGAAGAAGGGGCTCTGAGCCGCTCGGGACACGGGGAAGAAGGAGCGGGGCCCTCGGGCCCCGCCCCGTGCGGGCTCAGCCCATCATGCCGCCGGGCCCGTACGAGTAGTTGTGGTCGTACAGGTACTGCTGGCAGTACTGGTAGTTGGCGCAGCCGCAGCCGCCACCCCCCATCATCCCGCCGCCGTACTGGCCGCCCATCATGCCGCCGCCGTAGCCGCCTTGCGTGCCGCCGTACGTCGTCCGAGGCGTGCTGATCGCCTGCGCGGCGACCACGCCCACCCCCAGTCCGACGAGGGCGAGGGCCGCTAAGGCCACGAGGATTCCGGTCTTCATCTCTGAAACCTCCGGGTTCCCTATGAACTGAAACGGCCCTAGAAGGCTTCGTGAAATGGGGTGAAACCGGTTGCAGAAACCTGGAATGACCCTGGACGAGGTCACTTTGGGGGCAGGGGGACGAGCCGCAACCGGTTGGTCATCCCATGCGCCTCCCGCACGACGAGCCCCTTGGCCTCGAGCTTGTCCAAGACCCGGGTCACCTTGGCCTTGGAGAAGATGCCGAGGGCCACGAGGTCCCGCTGGTACATCGCGCCGCCATGGTCCCGCAGTTCGAGGTACATCCGCCGCTCGTCCTCGTTCAGCAGCTTGACGAGCGTCGGCTCCGGGACCGCGGGGGGCGCGCTCGGTGCGGAGGGGACGGAGTCCTCGGACCCGGCGACGGGCGCGGCGGGCGGCCCACGCAAGGGCCCCGGAAGGGCCGTGACCGCCGGCTCGCCGGCGGAGTGCGACCGGTCGCTCACGGCACGTGTGCGGAGAAGGAGGGCCACGGCCAGGACGAGGAAGACGGCGGACACGAGCAGGATGCCCCACTCCAGGCCGCCCGGCGCGGAGGCCGCGGACGTCGTCCGGTTCATCATGGGGCCGCCGCCGTTGCCGCTCATCATGCCGGTCACGGACTCGTTCGTAGCGAAGCTGGCGAGGGCCAGCCCGAGTCCCAGGACGGCCACGAGGGCGACCACGACGAGGAGGAGGACCGAGGAATCGCTTTCCGGCATGTGTGGGGATGCACCGGACCGGACCGGTCTTAAGGGTTTGGCCTGTTTTGTTTGGGCTTCGACGGCCATCCGCGGTCCAGATTCAGGGCTCGCGACCGGGTGGGGGGATCTTGGGGGCCCGCGGCTGCCCGACCTCCAGCGTTCCGGGTGGCGCCTTCTCGGGAGGTGGTGCGTAGTCGTCCTCACCGAAGATTGCCGCGTCCGGAACCCAAGGCGCACGAGCGTCCTCGTCCACCGGCGGCAGGAGCAGTCCCCGGATGGCCAGCAGCGCCCCCGCGAACACGAGGATCCCACCGACGTATTCCAGCGGGACTTGGGATCCCGTTCAGGACGCCGCGACCGCTGCGCACCCGGCAACGGCCACGACGATTCCCGCGACGATCACGGACCGGCGCACGGGTCCGGCCTCCGGACGGGCCGATGTCTGCGTGACCACATAGCCCTCGCCGCGGGATTCCCGACCGGGACCGCCCGAGCCGTCCTAAGGGCCTCCGGGCGGTGGCGTCCTCGGTTCCTGGGGCGGCGGGTACACCGGGGGCGGATACGGCGGCACGTACGCGGGCGGCGGGAAGTACGGTGCGAACGGCGGCCGGGGCTGCATCCCCTGGGCTGGCAGGAACAGACCCAGGATCAGGAAGGTGAAGCCCACCACGCCGACGAGTGCCGCGAAGGACATCACGGTCCCCCAGAGGTAGAGCGCGTTCGACGCGTCCGTGCAAGTCGTCGGATAGCCGTAGAACGGATAGCTATTGTAGCAGCTGGCCAAGGCGGCCGACGCCTGGCCCTGCTCGAACATGCCCATCCCGAACAGGATGACCCCGAGAGCCAGAGTGGCGCCACCGATGGCCACGAGCCCGCTGCGCACGACGGATCCCTCCGCCCTACCCCAGGCACCTCGAAGAGCATAAGGGGTTCGGTCCCTCGCCAGAATCCCGTGCAGAACGGGTCTCGCGGGGCGCGGCGTATGGCTAGGACGATACCTTAATATCGAGGCCGCCGCATCGCGCGCGTCGAAGGGAGCGGGAATGAAGAGCATCGATGCGATCGCGAAGAAGGCCCTCGAGTACAAGGAGAAGGGTCTCTCGGAGAAAGAGATCGCCGACGAGCTGCACCTATCCACGGAGACCGTGGTCTGGCTCCTGACGCGGGGGGTCAAGGGCGGGCAGCCGCCGAAGGACGTGAAGATCGGCTGGCGCTCCCTCGGGGTCTTCGGGAACCGCATCGGCTTCGTCGGCGCGGCCATGACGGACATCATCCTCGAGGAGCTCGAGAAGCGGTCGCTCGACGCGGACGCGATCGTGGGCATTGCGATCAACGGGATCCCCCTCGCCACGGTGATCAGCGAGGAGCTCGGCAAGGAACTCTGCATCTACCGCCCCAGCCAGGAGCGCCACGGCAAGGGCGGCGCGTTCTCCTCGAACTACGCGAGCGTCGAGGGGAAGAAGGTCGTCCTCGTGGACGACGTCGTGTCCACGGGCGAGACGCTCAAGGCGGCCGTCGCGGACGTCCACGCCGCGGGCGGGACGCCGGCCCTCGCCGTCGTCCTCGTCAACAAGACGGGCCACGACGACCTGGACGGGACGCCCCTGCGCGCGCTGATCCGGGCGCGGGCCATCGCCTGACGATTCATGACCCGCCTCACACCGGAGACCGTTCGAGTCCGGGCAGCGGCACTGATTCTGCTGGTCGCTCTCACGTTCTCCCTTGTGATCCTGGGCCTGGTCTTCTTCAGTTCGAGCGGATGGTTCTGGGTCGCGGCGGTCTTCATCGACGTGCCGATTTGGCTGCTTCTCGCAATCCTCGAACGCGCGGAACGCTCGGACGCTTGACCGATCGAAGGCGACCGCAAACCTTTATGCCGGGCTTCCTCTCCATGCCCTGCAGGCGATTCCGCTGACCCACTGGTACGACGAGCTCTTCCTCGACGCGAAGGCGTACGTCGGGGCGAAGAAGGACCTCGTGGTCAACGGTGGCCTCAGCGTGAGCGGCCTGCAGCACGTGGGCCGCCTGCGCGGCGAGATCACCCTGTCCCAGCTCCTGGTGCGCAGCTTCCGCGAGGAGGGCCGGAAGGCGACCCAGAGCCTCGTGCTCTACACCCAGGACGAGTGGAAGTCCAAGGAGGGCCAGCTCTCCCAGTTCCCCGGCGACGAGGGGAAGAAGTACGTCGGCCGCCGCTTGATCGACGTCCCGGATCCCAAGGGTTGCCACAAGAACTGGGTCGACCACTACTGGACCGACTTCGGCGGCGTGCTCGATCGGTTCACGCCGGACATCCGCATCGTCACGACGACGGAGGCATACAAGAACCCGGCGATGCAGGCTGTGGTCCGCGACCTCGTGTCTCGCCCGGAAGAGGTCCGCGTCCTGGTGAACAAGTACCGCGAGCGCCACCCGTACCCCAAGGGCTGGCTGCCCTTCGAGGCGTTCTGCGAGGCCTGCGGCAAGATCGGCGCGAAGACGGTCGCCCTCCGCGGGGACACCGCGGAGTACGAGTGCCCGAAATGCGGGGGCAAGGGGACGTCGTCCGTCGAGAAGGGCAAGCTGAACTGGCGCCTCGAGTGGGCCGCGCTCTGGAAGGTCTACCAGGTCGACATCGAACCGTTCGGCAAGGACCACGCCACGCCAGGCGGGTCGCGGGACTCGTGCAAGGAGGTCTGCGAGACCCTGCTGAGGACCCGCGCGCCCATGGGCATCCCGTACGAGTGGGTGGGGCAGGCGGACCACGGGAAGGACCTCGGGGACATGGGCTCCTCCGACTTCATCGGTTTCAGCCCGCGGCAGTGGATCGAGATCGGCGATCCGGAAGTCCTGCGGTACGTCTACTGCTTCAACCCGGTCCAGCGACGCGTGCTCTTGGATCTGACGCGCGTGGATGGGATGCATGACACGTACGACCGAGCGGAGCAACTCCACTTCGCGGACGAGCGCGAGGGCGACGAGGACGATCAGGCCCGCTCCTATGAGCTCGCGCAGCTCACGCCGGCACCCGAGGAAGCGCCGTTCCAGCTCTCCTACCGTCATGCGTCGTTCCTGGCCCAGATCAGCCCCGAGGAGGACCGCCTGGACTGGTGCCTGCGACGGATGCGGGACACCGGCCTGTTGGACCAGGACCTCACGGACTGGGAGCGGGCGCGGGTCGCGCGTCGCCTCGGGCAATCCCGGCTCTGGGTCGAGAAGTACGTTCCCGAGAACAAGGTCGTCCTCCTGGAGACCCTGACGCCTGAGCTGGAGAAGGCTCTGGACGACAACGACCGGGCCGCGCTCCGCGCCTATCTGGACCGGGCCGCGAAAGCGGAGTGGACCGAGGAGTCCATCAAGGACTCCATGGTCTCCCTGACCAAGGTGGGCAAGCTCCCCGTGGACACGAGCCGCTTCTTCCGCGACCTCTACCTCGTCCTACTGGGGAAGGAGCGCGGACCGCGTGCGGCTCCGTTCCTGGCGGTCCTCGAGAAGGACTGGGTCCTCCGACGGCTGCGGGAAGCGACCGACTGATCGTCCCGCGGGGAACGCCTCATTCCGTCTTGGCCAGGACGGCCACGTACACGGGTCCCTCGCCCGGGAGGAACTCCTGGATTCGCCATCCCGAGCCCCGAAGGAGTCCCCGCATCTCCGTCTTCGACACGAACAGGTAGTCGAACCACGGCGTGACGTAGCCCTGGTAGCGCACCCGGATCCGCACCTGACCGGCCATGCGCCCCCGCGCGAGGTTCTTCCGGTGGTAGGCCAGATGGAAGGGATTGTCCGTGTCCCGCGGGTCGAGGCTCTCCGCCACGATGTGAGCATCCGAGCTCGTCATGCGATGGAGGCGGAGGAGCATCCGCTGCGCCTCTCGGCGGTTCGCGAACAGCCCGAAGTTGTTCCCCAGGAAAAGGACCGTGTCGAACGAGTCTCGGCGGAACCTGATCCCGCCGAACGGCGTCGCGCGGACGTTCCGGAGGCCGCGGAGCTTGCAGACCTTGACCGCGAGGGGCGAGTTGTCGATGCCCATCACGTCGAGTCCTTTTCTCTGGAGATGGAGGGCCACGCGGCCCACCCCGCAGCCGACGTCCAGGATTCGGCCGCGCGCGTAGCGCATGGCACGCTTCTCACAGGCGGGCCAACGCCGGTACGGCTCGAAATAGGCCCGCGGTCCGCCGCTCACCTCGACGTAGCCGTCGTCCCGCTCGATGATCTCGTGGACCTGCTTTCCGTGGTGGAAATCCCAGTCCAGGTGCCCGACCGCGTCCTGCTCATCCCGCATCGTCACGACCCAAGGGGCATCGCCGGCTCCCGTTTTGAGGCTGACGCGGGCGTACGCTCCGGTCGGAAACTCAAAATACGACCTCCTTGTTGAATCGGACCCGCAGCCCCGTGGTCTAGCGGCCAATGATTCGAGGCTCTGGATCGGACCGGCTCGGTCCGAGGGGAGACCTCGCGACGGCAGTTCGAATCTGCCCGGGGCTATCCTCCTTCTTCCTCAGTCGATCAGGCGGATGACGCGGGGGAGGATCTCGAAGCGTTTCGCATGGCGGCCGACGTACTCGCCGTCCAGATCGATCATCTCTTCGGCCGCGTAGACGACGAGTTCCTTCGCGCGGAACCAGGTCACGTACGCGAGGTCGAGGTGCTTCCCCTCCCGGAGGAGGGCCAGGTTCTTCCGCGTGGTCTTGAAGTCGATGTCTCCGATGATCACGACGTCGAAGAGGCCGTCGTCGAGCTCCGCACGCGGAGCCGGCTGGAGTCCGCCGCCGAAGAACCGTCCGTTCGCGATGACGAGGTCGTTCACGACCGCCACGGTTCGCGGTCCACCGTCCGCCTCGTACGCGATCCGTGTGTTCACGTACTTGGGCAGCGTGCGGAGGATCGCGATGAGGAAGCTCGTCTTCCCGCCTAGGATCTTCGTCGTCCGGTTCACGCGGTCGACCACGGCCCCGCCGGAGCCCACCTCGGCGACGTTCAGGAAGTAGCGCGAGCGTGGTGCCCCCGCCTCGCTGTACTGGCAGAGTCCCGCGTCGATCAGCCTCGTGCGGCCGGCCTTCAGGCGGCGCAGGAGGTCCTCCGGCTTACTCGTCTCCCCGAGGGTCTTCACGAAGTCCGAACCCGTGCCCAGGGAGAGGACCGCGAGGCTCGTCTCGGGGTTCCACGGTCGCCCGGTGCCGTCCAGGAGTCCGTTCGTGACCTCGTTGAGCGTCCCGTCCCCGCCCACGCTGACGACCGTGGTCGCGCCGTCGACCGCGGCTTCCTTGGCGAGTTCCGCGGCGTGCCAGGGTCCCTTCGTCGTACGCGTGGTGAAGTCCTTTCCGAGGTGGCGCCGGAAGAAGGCCTCGTACGTCGGCCAGTGCCGGCCCGTGGCTCCATTCCCCGAGATCGGGTTCACGATGAAGACCGTGTCAGCGGTCATGGCCCTCCCGGAACTTCCGGTGGTCCGCGACGAGCTCGCGGTACGCGCGGAGCTCGCTGTCGCGGCGGGCCGCGTCCCAGCCCAGATGGGCCCCCATCCGCTCCGCGACCCCGGCCGCGACGTCGAGTCCCTGGTCCCCGGACTCGTAGAACAGGCCCAAGCGGCGCACCATGACATCGTCCAGGTGCTGGGCCATCTCGCTCTCCACGGCCATGCTCACCTCGGCCCAGAGGTACGGAAGCCCGGGCGCGATTCGGTCTGCCGCAGAGGGCCCGCTGAGCCACGGCCGGACGTCGGCGACCGGATGACGGGAGGCGAGGAACTGCGCGGCGGACTCCCCGAGGCCCAGGGCCCGGAGTTCGTCCGCGGTGCCCGGCTCGGGACCCAGCGGAGCGTCCCGGGTCCGGCACGTGGCCCCCCGTCCCAGGCGCCGGCACACGCGGTCCATCACCTCCTCGGCCATGGCGCGGTGGGTCGTGAGCTTGCCGCCCGCGACGGAGACGAGTCCGTCCGGGTCGTCGAAGACCTCGTGCTCGCGGGAGATGTCCGACTCCTCGTGGCTGTCCCCATCCCGGATGAGGGGTCGCAATCCCGCATAGGCGCTGACCACGTCCTCCGCCCCGAGATGGGCTTCCGGGAATGTGTCGTTCACCGCCTCCAAGAGGTAGCCCACGTCCTCCGCGGTGGCGACCACGCGGTCCGGATCGCCGCTGAAGTCCGTGTCCGTGGTGCCGACCAGGGTCAGCGACCCCCACGGGAGCACGAAGAGCATCCGCCCATCACGCTTCGCGTTGAGGACCACGGCTTCGCGGTTCCCGATCTTCTCCCGCGGAAGGAAGATGTGGATGCCTTTCGTGGGACGGAGCGTCGGCCCCGCGTCCGCCCCGGAGCGCAGCCGGTCGAGCCACACGCCCGTGGCATTCACGACGACGGAGGCGTGGAGGTCGAACGTCTCCTGGCTCATCCGATCTCGGACTCGTGCGCCCGAGACCCGTCCTCCGTCGCGGGTCAGTTCGGTGACCTCCGCGTGGTTGGCCACCACGGCACCCGCGTCCGCCGCGGACCGGATCACCGCGAGGACGAGGCGCGCATCGTCGGTCAGCGCGTCGTGATAGAGACCGCCGCCGCGGAGTCCCGCGTCCGCCAACGCCGGCTCTCTCTCCCGGGTCGTGGCCGGCGTAAGCCAGCGTCTCCTCGGGAGGACCTTGTCCCGCGACAGGACGTCGTACACCCACAGGCCGAAGCGGAGGGTGAGTGGCCCCATGCCCCGCCCCTCGTACGCAGGGATCGTGAACGCGAGGGGACGGACCAGGGCGGGCGACTGACGGATCAGGCGGTCCCGCTCCCCCACGGCCTGCCGCACGAGACCGATCTTGAAGTTCTTCAGGTAGCGGAGACCGCCGTGGACGAGGCGCGAGGTCCTGCCGCTCGTCCCCGACGCGAAGTCCCCGCGGTCCACGAGGGCCGTCTTCAGCCCGCGGAGCGCCGCGTCCCGCGCGATGCCCGCGCCCACGATGCCGCCCCCGATCACGAGGAGGTCGAAGGGTTCCGACTTCATCCGCGCGAGGTTCGCCGCGCGGCCGCGGGGCGAGAGGTCCGCCCTCATCCGGCTCCCACCACGAGCTTCCCCGGGTTCATGATCCCCTCGGGGTCCAGCTCGCGTTTCAGCGCGCGGAGGACGAGGAGCCCATCCTCCCCGACGACCTTGCCCAGGTAGGGCGCGTGGTCCGCACCGATTCCGTGGTGGTGGCTCAGCGCGCCGCCCGCGTCGATGAAGGCGTGCGTGACCGCGTCCTTCACGGCCTCCCACTGGGCGACCTCGCGCCCCTCGATGGCCTTCCCGAAGAACGTGAAGTACAGGGAGGCGCCGTCCGGGTACACGTGGGACACGTGGCACAGGACGAGGCCCGCCCCGCCGTTCTCCCACAGGGCCTCCTGCAGCGCCTTCCCTCCCTTGCGGTACACGTCGAGCAGACGGGACCAGGAGGCCGCGGTCTCCACCGTGTCGATCAGGATGCCGTGGTCCATCAGGGAGTCCCGGACGTACGGCGTCTCGAACCGCTCCGCGTACCAGCGCTCCGCGGGGCCGGCGCCCAAGCTGGCGGATTCTGCGGCATGGGCCAGGGCGCGTTCCTGGCGGTGCGCCACGCGGCTTGGCGAGCCTTCGAACTCCATCAGGAGCAGGCTCCCCTGCTGGAGGGAATATCCCCGCGTCCCGAGGACCCGCAAGCCGAGGCCCGCGAAGCCGGCGCCGCCCTCGGGCCCGATGCCCGCCTCCGCCGCGACGAAGCGGGTCTCCTCCTCGTCGCTCAGGTAGGTCATGTCCGGGAGGGCCTCGTCCCTCGCCATGGAGCGAACGGCGGTCAGCCCGTCCTCGAAGGACCGGAAGAGGCGCGACGCGAACCGCCGGGCGGGCGGGAGGGGATGCACCCGCACGGTCGCCTCGGTCACCACGCCGAGCGTGCCCTCCGAACCCAGCACGAGCTGGGCGAGATCCGGGCCGTGGTCGCGTCCGGGCAGCGCGCGCACGACAATCACCCGCGCGGGCGCGATCAGGCGCAGTCCCACGACCAAATCGTCGATCCGGCCGTAGCGGTTGGACAGACCGCCCGCCGCGCGCGTGGCGATCCATCCCCCCAAGGTGGAGAACTCCCAGGATTGCGGGAAGTGGCCCAGGGTGAGGCCCTTGGCCTGAAGCGCCTCCTCCAGGATGGGCCCCCGGATCCCCGCCTCGGCGCGCGCGAGTCCCGAGCCCTCGTCGATCTCCCGGACCCGGTGCATCCGTCGCAGGTCCAGGGTCAGCGTGGCGGCGTACGTCCCGTCCGCCAGGGGCTCGACGCCGCCCACGACCGTGGTCCCGCCGCCGAAGGGGACGACAGCGTACCGGCGCCGCCGCGCGAACTCGAGGACCGCCGCGATGGCGTCTCCGTCCTCCGGGAAGAGCACGGCGTCCGGGGCACGGAGGAGCGTCCCTTCCCGCAACCGGACGAGGTCCTTGTACCCGCGGCCCACGGCGTGGACCACGCGGTCCCGGTGCTCCGCGGACACGTTCCCTTCGCCCACGAGCTTCTCCAGTTCGCTGAGCTCGTCGGGAGAGAGGAGAGACGGCGGGATCCGCACCGAGTCGAGGGTGGGGACGGTCCGGTGGACATGCGGGTCGATCTTCAGGCGCTGCACGAGGTACTGCCACGCGACGGGGTAGCCCTCGATGGGTCGCGAGCGGTCTTCCCAGCCCCACCCCCACCACTTGAGCGCCCGGGTCTCCATGGTGCGCCGCGAAGCGGGTCCGGCGATAAAGACGTTACCGCATCCCGCGGCGATTCTTCGGAGGCATCGCGCTAGTAGTAAGGCCTATTACTCAGGGCCGTCGATGCTCCCGCTATGCCGATCCACGCCACGATGACCGGAAGCTGGTTCCGACCCAAGGAGATCGCCTCGTTGCTCGTCCAGAGTCCCACGGGCGAACTCGGTCCCGAGCATGGCCAACTTGTCGAGGAGGCGGAGCGGACCGCGATCCGCGAGCAGCTCCACCCCCACGGGTCCCAGGTTGGTCTCACGTTCGTGAGCAACGGGGAACAGAGGAAGGCCGGGTACACGAACTTCCTGCCCAACCGCTTCGACGGCTTCTCGAAGACCGAGCGGACCGGCATGCAGTTCCCTCCCGTCCTCATCCAGGAGTTCCAGGAGTCGAACCCCGCGCTGCTCCAAGCGCTCCAGGGTCAGCAGGGCGGCCCGTTCGTCGCGCCCGCGATCGAGAGCCGCCTGGTGTACCGCGGCGCGTCCCTCGCCCAGGAGGAGGCCCGGCAGGCCGCGCGCCTCGCGAAGGAAGAGAAGGCGCCCCGCATCTTCGTGCCGTCCCCGTCGCCCGGCGTCACGACGATCTTCTTCCCGCGCAGCGGCGTGTACGCGACGCACCGGGACTACCTGTTCGACCTCGCCAAGGAGCTGCGCAAGGAGTACCAGGCGATCCTCTCCGTGGACGGCGTCGACCTCCAGATCGACGCGCCCGACCTGGCCATGGGCCGGAACACGGCGTCCTGGGGCGCAGACTTCTACGACCTGCTGCCGCAGCACGTGGACGCGATCAACGAGGCCATCGCAGGCCTTCCGAGAGACCGGATTCGCGTGCACTACTGCTACGGGAACTACCTGGCCTCCCACCGCAACGATCCGGAGTACGCCCGCGTCCTGCGGGAGATCGTGCGCCTCAAGGCGGGGACCATCGTCGGCGAGGCTGCGAACCCGCGACACGAGGGTGACGCCCTGATCCTGGAGGACTACGTGAAGGAGCACGGATGGCCCCAGGGCCTGCGCTTCGCCGTGGGCGTGGTCGATGTGAAGACGCCGTTCGTGGAGACGCCGGAGACCATCGCGGCCCGGCTGGAGCGCTTCGGGCGCATCGAAGGCTTCGACCCCAAGAACCTCCTGGGCGGCACGGACTGCGGCTTCCAGACCTTCCTGGGCTTCGACAACGTGACCCACGAGGTGGCGCTCCACAAGCTCGAGGCCCTCGGGAAGGGCGCGGCCCTGGCCTCGAAGCGGCTCGGCGTGACGTGACCCATCCGCAAAGGATTAAGGACGTTCGTCCCATCCGGCGGACGTTGGGTGGGCCATGATCGAACGCGAGGCCGTCGTGGAGGTCCTCGAGAAGTACGATCCGTCGCGGATCCGCATCGCGGCCATCGGGTCGCATTCCGCGCTCGACGTGTGCGACGGGGCGGCTGAGGAGGGCTTCCGGACCCTCGCCGTCTGCGAGGCGAAGCGCGAGGCGCCGTACGCGCGGTACTTCCGGGCGTTCCGGGACGGGGACGGGACCCTGCGTCGTGGCATGGTCGACGAGACGATCGTGCTCTCGAAGTTCAAGGACGTCCTGTCGGAGAAGATCCAGGCGCGCCTCCGGAAGGAGAACGCGGTCTTCGTCCCCAACCGCTCCTTCACGTCGTACTGCGACCTCGGGGAGATCGAGGAGTCCTTCCGGGTGCCCCTGTTCGGCAGCCGCAACCTCCTCCGAACCGAGGAGCGGGAGGAGGAGCGGAGCTACTACTGGCTCCTGGAGAAGGCCAAGCTCCCGTTCCCGGAGCGGGTCGAGGACCCCAGCGACATCGACGGGCTCGTCATCGTCAAGCTGCACCACAAGGTGAAGAAGCTCGAGCGCGGGTTCTTCACCGCGGCCACATCCCAGGAGTACAGGGAGAAGTCGGCCAAGCTGCTCCAGCAAGGCGTCATCTCGAAGCAGGACCTCGCCTCGGCCCGGATCGAGCGCTACATCATCGGCCCCATCTTCAACTTCGATTTCTTCTTCTCTCCAATGGAGGAAGAGGGCGAGAAGATCGAGTTGCTCGGGATCGACTGGCGGTTCGAGACCTCCCTCGATGGCCACGTCCGACTCCCGGCGGAGCAGCAGCTCACCCTGACCGAGGGGCAGCGCATCCCCGAGTACACCGTGGTCGGGCACAACAGCGCCACCCTGCGGGAATCGAGCCTCCGCGAGGCGTTCGACCTGGCGGAGAAGTACGTGGCGGCGACTCAGGAGCACTACGCTCCGGGCATCATCGGTCCGTTCACCCTGCAGACCGCGGTGGACAAGGACCTCCACTTCTTCATCTACGACGTCGCGCCGCGGATCGGCGGAGGCACGAACGTTCACGTGTCCCTCGGCCATCCGTACGGGAACAGCCTCTGGCGCAGGCCCATGAGCACCGGGCGGCGCATCGCCCTGGAGATCCGCCGCGGGATCGACCAGGGGCGACTCGCCGAACTCGTCACGTGAGCGCGTCATGGCGTCCGTCTCGCGCGACCCGGTGATGGCGTGGCTCCTGGAGCCGGCGGAGCCCGCGATGCGCTACCTGGCTTCCCGGGACCTCCTTCGATTGCGGCCCGCCTCGGACTCCCTGGAGCGGCTTCGACAGGAGATACCACGTCGAGGTTGGGCCGCCGCGATATTGGCCCGCCAGAGGGAACGGACGTGGTGGGAGCGCGCGGACACCTGCTACTGGCCCAAGATGCGCGGGACGTACTGGTCCCTCGCGGTGCTCGCCGCCTTGGGCCTCACGCGGGAGGACGCTCGCATCGCGAATGCCGTGGAGCACATGCTCCGGATTCACCTCATGCCCGACGGCGGATTCTCCCCTTGGGGGGCTCTGAGACCCAGCCATTTCTGCTCCACGGGCATCATGGTCCGGACCCTGCTCCAGCTGGGCTACACGGAGGACACGCGCACGTGGCGCGGGATCGACTGGCTCGTCGCCGCGCAGTTGCCGGATGGCGGATGGGAATGCCGGCCGCCGGGGCGCGGCACGCTGGATGCCTGGGAGGCTATGGCGGCATTCGCGGCCATCCCGCGGGCCCGGCGAACGCGCGACGTGAAGAGGGCCGTCCAAGGCGGTGCCGAATTCTTCCTTTCCCGGGGGCTGCTTCGCGAGGGCGCACCGTACCCGCGGTGGTCGCAGCTCCACTACCCCTGGCACTACTGGTACGACGTCCTCGTGGGCCTGGACTTCCTGACTGCCCTGGGGTACGGCAGCGATCCGCGGATGCAGGAGGCGCTCGACCTGCTGCGTTCCAAGCGCGGGCCCGACGGTCGGTGGAACCTCGAAGGGACCAGCGGCAACCTCCGGTTGGAATCCCCGGGGCGGCCGTCCAAGATGATCACCTTCCTCGCCCTCCGAGTCCTGGGGCGAGCGGGACGCGGACGATAGGCTTCGCCCCCTTCGGGCCATTGTCAATCCGAGGCTCGACCCGAACGAACCTTCATATCGCGCGAGGTCGCGTACGAGGGCATCAGAAGGGATCGGACAGCGGATGCTCGTCGGCTCCATCGTGCTGTGGCTCGCCGCCATCGGCATTGGGTTCGTCGTCCTCAACCAGGGCGCCAAGTTCCTCACGGACAACGCGGCCAAGCTCTCCCGCAAGATCGGGAGCAGCCGGTTCGTCATCGGCGCGCTCCTCGTCTCGACGCTCTCCGCGATGCCCGAGCTCCTCGTGAGCGGGGTGGCCGTGAAGGAGGGAAGTCCGGATCTCGCGCTGGGGAACGCGCTGGCCTCCAACGTGGTCACGATCGCCTTCGTCATCGGCCTCAGCGCGGTGGTGCGGCCCATCAAGGCGACCAGGGAGATCGTCCTGCGGGACGCGGTCTTCCTGGCCGTCGTGAGCCTGGTCGCCGCGACCCTCCTCCTGGACGGCGACTTCACGCCGTTCAAGGGCATCGCTCTGATCGCCTTGTTCGTGCCGTACACGTTGAACCTCTTGGTCTCCCAGAAGACGAGCCCGGAGGCGGAGATCGAGAACCGGATGGAGAGCATGCGGATCGAGATGGAGTTCACGGGCTGGATCTTCGGCCGCAAGGTCGAGGTCCGCGCGGGGCTCAAGTGGCTCGTCTTCGGCGTCTTGTGGTCCGTCATGGGCGCGGAGTTCCTCGTCCAGGGCGCCCTCGGCCTCTCCGAAGCCAGCGGCCTGAGCCCGTGGATCCTCGGTATCACCCTGGTCGCCCTGGCGACGTCCCTCCCGGACATCGCGGCCGCGTTCCACGCGACCCGCCAGGGCTACACGGACCTCGTCCTGGGGGAGGGGATCGGCGCCAGCGTCGTGACCACGCTCCTCACCCTGGGCATGATCGCCATCGTGAGCCCGGGGCCGCACAGCATCGCCATGCTCGCCCCGGTCCTCGTGGCCATGGTCCTCTCCTCCTTCCTGCTCCTCGCCCTCATGTTCGGCGAGTGGCGGATCAGCTCCCGCAGCGGCGCCGTCCTCGTGGCGAGCTACTTCGGGATGGTCGCGTTCAACCTCGTGTGGCTCCGGGCCGGCCTGCCGTGATCAGTAGACGGCACCGCACCGGACGCAGGTGAGCTTGCCGTCTCCGCGGGAGACGAGCTGTCCACCGCAGGCCGTGCAGAACTTCATCTCGGGCTTGAGCTGGCCCTGCTCGTCCCACTGGTGCTGGGGCCAGTTGCTCTGCGGCGGTGCCTGTCCCGGCCATACGCCCGGCTGTTGGGGCCACCCGCCCGGGGGCGGGGCCTGCGGCGACGGCGGGGGCACGACGCCTCCCTGGGGAGCCACCGGGGGCGGATAGGCTCCCGGCGGAGGGGCCTGGAGATGGGGCGGCAGGTGCTGCATCATCCGGAACTGCTCCTCCATGTAGGCCTGCTGGTCCACGCGGGTGACGGTCGTGTGCGCGATCCGGTCGAGGTACCGCTGCCGCGGGTCGCCCGGCGTGACCCAGCCGACGATCAGGTCGATCAGGATGAAGAGGGGGAAGACCTTGGAGATGTTCCGGACGAGGGCACGCGGAAGGTCCATCATCCCGTCCGTGGCCACCACATGGAGGGAGACGAGCTTCTTCCCGACCGTGCCTCCGATGGCCGCCTCGAAGAAGGCGGAGTAGAGCCACCAGATGACCCCGGTGAACAGGTTCCAGAGATACCAGGGCCAGCCGAACAAGAACAGGCCGAAGTTGACGATGAAGACGGCCACCGCGATGATGATCGCGTCGATGACGATCGCGATGAAGCGTCGGATCCAGTGCTCCTGCAACGCGGCGTTGTGGCCGATGAGGTCGATTGCGGTCGGCATGTCTCACGCTCCTTCGGGACGCGGGCATATCGGCCTGACATTCATAAAGATATTGAATGAAAAGTTGACCCGCGGAAACGGACGTCAGGCGGCCGGTCCGCCAGCTCCCTCGGACGGCGGCAGTTCCTCCTCCACGCGCGCGGACCGCCGGAGGAACTCGCCCGCGATCTCCTTCGTCGTGTAGACCGTCTTCCCGGCCTTCATGATCACGGCGCCCGCGGCGCGCGCAGCCTGTGTGTCGACCTCGAGGATCACGGGACTCTGGATGCGGACGCGCCCCGCCTCCATGGCGGCCTCGAACGTGGCGCTCAGGTGGACCATCTTGCGGTCCGAGGGACGCAGCCCCGCCTCCAGGAGGAGATGGGTCTCCTCCTCCGTCGTCGGGTAGAACAGCACGTCGGGGATGCCCTCCGTCGGCAGGTCGAGGTCGATGTCCACGGAGTGCCCGTACGTGGCGCGGATCTTCCCGTCCTCGAACTGGTAGCGCCCCTTGGGGTCCGTCTCGATAAGCCCGACCACGTGGTGGGGCCGGAGGAACTTGAACCGCTTGTTGCGGATCTGGACCGCCGTCAGGAAGTCGCGGAGGTCGACCCAGCCGTGGGTGTCCATCTCCAACCCGTATCGCTCGGGGAAGTGGCGGAGCACGCCGGCCATCGTTCGGCCTAGGGTCTCCACTTCCTCGTCGTTCAGGAGGAACTTGCCCTCGTCGCCGCAGAGCGGGCACACCTCGGCCCGGAAATACCCATGAGAACGGCACTCCTTCAGCATCGGGTCTCTCCCCCGGATTGGCTTGGTATTGGCCAGCGCGTTATGAACCTTTGTCCGCCCATTCGGGGAGGTCGGCCTCCCGGACCACGGTCAGACCCCGGGCGGCCAAGCGCGCCTCAAGGTCCCGCGACTCCGGCTTCCCCAGGCTCTTGCGGTGGATGTAGGCCATCCGCGCGGCGGGGGTCCGCTCCACGGCCTGGTCGAGGACCGCGTCGGACAGGCCCTCGAGGGCGTGCGTGGGGAGGAGATGACCGAACGCGATTCGCCTCGCGACCGCGACGTCAGTGTGCCGCGGCACGTAATGGCCGCCTCCCAGCCCGATCGCGGACGGCGCCTCGACGGGCGTCAGGTCCAGGAGGGTGCGCGCGATCGCGGCGGACGCTTGGGTGTCGTCCCACTCCTTCTCCGTGCTCCCCTGCTCGATGTAGAACGTGGGCGCCTCCAAGAACGGGCCGTGGTGGGTGGCTTCGTAGGTGACCGCGTAGGGCAGGTCTCGCGCCTCCAGACGCAGCCGCCGGAGGGCGGCGGTCATCCACTGGGGCGCGGCGGGGACGAGCGTCCCGGGCAGCCCGCCGAAGTCCGCGCCCTTCGGGTTGCCGATCGCGTGCACGGTCAGGCTCGGCGTCCGGCTCTCGGAGCGGTGCATGGACAGATACACGATCAGTTCGACGCGCTCAGGGTACGCGGCGGTGATGTCCCGGTCCAGGTGGTCCCGATACAGGTGGTGCTCCTGGATCGACACGAGGAGCACGTCGCCCCGGCGGTGCGCGGGCCGCCCCTCGAACGGAGGAGCGTCCTGCCAGGTCCCGAGGGCCAGGAGCGCCCTTCGCTGGTTCATGCTCGCTTGGTCCGCCTCCGAGGCCACAAGGACGCGCACGCCACCGGGAGGGAGTGCGGTCGCAAGAGCCTTCGCCTCCCAGCTCCGCACAAACTTTATTTCCCCTGCAAGGGTACCGCGCCCGACGCCCATGACGGAGATCGTGTTCCTCTCCTCGAACCAGGGATACCAGACGGACCGCGAGCAGACCGTCGCGGATCGCCTGAAGGCGGACCGCCCGGACGTGACCGTCCGCGTCCTGAGCCCGGAGGCGAGCGGCTCCCTCCTGACGAAGTACAAGCTCAAGTTCGGTCCCGCCGTAATCATCGACAACCGGCTGGAGTTCGTCGGGGTTCCCCGGTACCGCATGCTCCTGGAGCGGATCGAGATCTCCAAGCGGCGCGCGACCGCACCGCCTCCTGCGCCCGCGGCGCCGCCCGCCCCGAAGCCCGCGGCTCCCGCCCCGCCGTCAGCGCCCGCCGCGTCCGTGGGCTCGAGCCAACAAACTTGAAGTGCGCGTCCGGACTAGCCGGATCTAGGAGCATCGTTTGGACCACTGGAGAGTCCGAGGGGGCGCCGCCGACCGGCGCAAGCCGAGCCTCTCCCTCGCATTGTTCTTCCCCCGCGAAAACTATAAGACGCCACCCCTCCATCGAATCCCTCGGGCAGCTGGAACTCCACGGAGGACCGCGGGCCCGGGGTCTGAGCGTAGAGGACTGGGACGGGCTCCATGACGGCTGAGGATGAATTCGAGGAGACGCGCCGCGCCATCCATCGGATGCTCAAGGACGCGTTCGAGGGCAAGCTCGGCGTCTTCCGAGAGCCCTTCATCTACGGGTTCACCGCCCGCTCCCGCGACAGCCGGCTGGAGCCCTCGCGCCCGGCCGTGGATTCCCCCGAAGTGATCACGCGGGATCCCCTCGTGGACGTCATGCTCACGGAGTCCGCCATCTACCTGACCGCGGAGATGTCCGGCGTGAGCGGGGACGACGTCCGCGTGGGCCTGGAGCAGGGCAAACTCACGATCGAAGGGGAAGGCGACCGGCGGTACCACTCGTCAATCGATCTCCCCGCGGACGTGGACCCCGACACGTTGAAGCACACGTTCAAGAACGGGGTGCTCGATATCGTCATCGCGCGGAGACACACGTCGCCGGCGTGAGGAGGGCGGTATCATCGATGCGTTGCACAAGGTCGACCAGAAGCTCCACCACCTTCGCCGCGTCGAGGCCGGCTACCGCAAGAGCATCGCGCGCGCCCGCGATGACATGAAGGAGAACACGGCCGACCCGGTCAAGGCGGAGAAGAAGTTCAAGAAGACCAAGGCGAAGTACGAGCGAAAGATCGAGAAGCTCCAGCCCAAGATCAAGCAGCTCACGATCCGTCGCGAGGAGCTCAAGGGCCGCCACTCCGCGAAGGGCTGAGTCCCGGGTCACGGTTCGCGGGACCATGCTCTCCGACGAGGCGTGGCGGCAGGCGCTCGAGGCCACCGCGGAGACCATCCGTGCGTGCATCCGATGCCGACTTCATCGGACTCGGTCCCACGCGGTCCCGGGCGAAGGGCCTGCGGGAGCCGCGATCTTCCTCGTCGGGGAAGCGCCCGGCCGGGACGAGGACGCGTCGGGCCGGCCCTTCGTGGGCCGTGCGGGGCGGATCCTGGACGCGGCCCTGCGCGCCGCTCGTCTCCCGAGGGACTCCGTGTTCATCACCAACGTGGTCAAGTGCCGCCCACCGGGCAACCGCCGGCCGAAGCCCGATGAGGCGGCCGCGTGCCGCACGTACCTCCTGGCTCAGATCGCCTGCGTGCGTCCGCGGGTCATCGTGACGTTGGGTGCGACCGCGCTCCGCGGCGTCCTGGGTCCGGGGCACGAACTCCGCACGGCCCGGGGGGAGGATCTTCGCCTTGGCGAGATCCCCGTGGTGGCGACGTACCACCCGGCCGGCGTGCTCTACAACCGGCGCCTGGAACGCGACCTGCGCCGCGATCTGCGCCGGGTCGCGCGGAGGGTGGGTCCTTCCCTGGAGTCGCCGCGTCAACGGGCTAGCGGAAGAAAGCCTTCACGCGGTCGACGGGCCACGCGTTGACGACGTCCGCGGACGTGAGCCACCCTCGCCGCGCGGTCCCGACCCCAAAGCGCATGGCCGCGAGTTCCCCGCTGGCATGGGCGTCCGTGTCCACCGCGAGCGCGCAGCCCGAGGCCTTCGCGGCCCGCGCCTGCGGGCCTGTCACGTCCATCCGCGTGGGACCCGCGTTGACCTCGACCGCGGTGCCCGTGCGCGCGCATGCGGCGAAGACCTCCTCGAGGTCCACGTCGATGGGCTCTCGCTGCCCGAGGAGACGGGTCATGGGGTGTCCCAGGATGCCGACATGGGGGTTCTCGACCGCCGCGACGACCCGGGCGGTCATCTCCTTCCGCGGCATCGTGAACTTGGAGTGGATCGAGGCGAGCACGTAGTCGAACTCGCGCAGCACCTCGTCGGGATAGTCGAGGGCCCCGCCCTCGAGGATGTCGCATTCCGTCCCCACGAGCACGGTGAACCCGTGGTGGCTCCGGTTCATCTCGTGGATGCGGTCCCTCTGGGCCAGCGCCTGCTCGATGGACAGCCCGAACGCGACGACCTCGGAGGGCGAGTGGTCCGAGATGCCCACGTACTCGTAGCCACGGGACCTGGCCGCATCGGCCATGGCCTCCAACGATTCCGTCCCGTCCGTCGCGTTCGTATGGACATGGAAGTCGCCGTGGATGTCCTCCAGCTCGACGAGCTTGGGCAGCTCGCCGCGCAGGCCGGCCTCGATCTCCCCGCGGTCCTCGCGCAGCTCCGGTGGAATCCACGGGAGCCCCAGGCCCTTGTAGACCTCTTCCTCCGTGGCGCCGGCGAGCTTCTCCTCTCCGCGGTAGAGTCCGTACTCGTTCAGCTTCAGGCCCTTGTCCACCGCCATGCCACGCAGGTGGACGTTGTGGTCCTTGGACCCCGTGAAGTACTGGAGCCCCGCGCCCCAGCTGTCCGCGTCGAGGATCTCCAGGTCCACCTGGAGCAGGCGCTTCCCTCCCGTGTACGCGTCGTACTCGACGAGCACGCTCGACTTGATCTCCCCCTCCGAGTACACCTGCTTCACCGCGGGAAATGCGGTGAAAGCGCGCATCGCGGCCTTCACGTCCCGCGTGGTCACGAGGATGTCCACATCGCCCACGGTCTCGCGCATCCGGCGGAAGCTGCCTGCGGCCTCCAGCCGGATGATGGGTGCGCGGGACTCCAGGTGGGCCCGGATGGCATCCACGAGCTGCGCCGCGTCCCAGATCAGGGCGCGGGCTTGGCCCTGGCGGTACGTCTCGATCGCCTTGAGGAGGTTCGTCTCCGTCTTGTCCCCGAAGCCCTTGATTCGACGGAGGCGGTGATGCTTCGCGGCCTCTTCCAGTCCCGCGAGATCCGTGATGCCGAGTTGCTGCCAGAGGATCTGGACCTTCTTGGGCCCGATCCCGCGCACTTGGAGCAGGTCGAGGACGCCGGGCGGGAAGCGCGCCTTGAGCTCCTCGTGGTACCCGAGGCGGCCCGTGGTCACGTACTCCGTGATCTTCTCGGCGATCGCGGTCCCCACGCCCGGGATGTCCCCCAGCTTCCCGTCCCGGACGAGGTCCCCGACGTCCGCGGTCAGGCCCTCGACGGCCCGAGCCGCGCGGTGGTAGGAAACCACGCGGAAGCGGTCCTCGCCGAGGATGTCCAGCATGTCCCCGATCTCGTGCAGGAGGATCGCGACCTCGTCGTTGGTCACACGGCGCCCAGCCCGCGGACCGTCTTTATAGTTTCGCGCGCGACGCATGGGATCCGCGACCTCCGCGCCTCCCCCGCGCCGCGCAATCAACCGTGGCACTCAGGGACGAGCAAAGGGGAGGAAACCTTTCTATAGACACACCCGCTCTTGCGGCCGAGGCACGGTCATGGCGAGGTCGGGAAAGATCCCGAAGGACGTCATCGAGTTCTTCAATCAGCCCGGGGGTCATTCCCTGATCGTCAAGGGGCAGGCCGGCACGGGCAAGACGACGTTCGCCCTCCAGCTCACCGAGGAGCTCGGCGAGGTGGCCGACTCCCACTACCTCAGCTCCCGCGTCTCCGACGAGTCCCTGTTCAACCAGTTCCCCTGGCTGCGGGAGCGGCTCCGGCCCGCGATCCTCCAGACGGCCCCCAAGCCCGTATCCGCGACGACCAAGGTGCTCCGGCTGGCCCTGGACCAGCTCGAGGGGAAGATCCAGGCAGGCGAAGAGAGCGAGGACGAGGGTGCGAAGTCCGTGGCCGGAGCCGACGTGAAGGACGGTTACATCGAGATGTCCATCGGCTTCGACCTTCCCGAGATCGAGGCCGCCTACGACTTCGTGGATGGTCGGATGCCCAAGCGCTCCCTCGTCCTGATCGACTCCGTCGACGCCCTGGCGGAGCACTACGGGATCGCGGCGTCCAAGCTGATCAACGTCCTCCAGCGGGACCTCGTGGAGGGCAGCAAGCAGAGCGTGGTCTACGTCCTGGAGGGAAGCGGGGAAACGCGCCTGGACTACCTCGGTGACGGCGTGCTCAACCTGTCCTCGACGGAGCACCAGGGTCGCCGCCTACGTGTGATGACCATCGAGAAGCTCCGCGGGCAACAGGTCGGCCAGCACAAGTACCTCTACACGCTGGACGGCGGCCGGCTGGAGGCCTTCGCGGCAAAGGAGGGCGCGAAGACCACGGCGCCACGGCCCTGGAAGGCCGTCGCGGACCCATCCAAGGACGTCGTGAGCACGGGCATCCGGAGCTTGGACCAGATCCTGGGCGGACTCCACCGCGGACGCATCGTCGCCTTCCAGGTGTCCAACCTGGTCCCTGCGGACTACGTGGACTGGCTCCGGACCGCGATGATCTGCAACTTCGTCGCCCAGGGCCGCGGGGTGGCCCACGTGCCGCCGCGGAAAGGGAGCGCGGAGTTCCTGCGGGAGCTCGTCAGCCCCCACCTCCCGCCGGGCGCCTTCGAGTCCCACGTCCAGGTGTTCGAGTCCGTCACCCTGGGGAGCGGCGAGGTCTCCCGAAACGCGCTCCACATGGAAGGCACGAACGTCGACAACGACCTGAAGTGGTCCAACGTGGAGTACCACCTGCCCAAGTCCGGCCGTCCCTTCCTCGCCCTCATGGCGTTCGACACGCTGGAGTCCGTGTACGGGGAGAAGGTCCTGGAGCAGATGTCCGGGGTCCTGGCGACCGTGCGCCGGTCCCACGATGCCTTCGTCGGACTCGTGACGCCCCAGAGCGCCTCCGCGGCGAAGCTGGCCAACTTGGCCAGCTCCGTGATCCATCTCGAGAGCCTGAACGGGACCGTGGTGCTGTACGGCGAGAAGCCCTACACGGAGCTGTTCGCGGTTTCCTGGGACTGGAGCGGCGGCGTACCCGAGGCGATTCTCCGGCCCATCGTGTGAGTCCGGACGCCCTCGGACGGCGGGCCGTCGCGGCTCCGCCCGTGCCGCGCCGCGCTCCCGCGCGCGGGCGTGCTGCAGTATCAAATTCGAGAACCGGATAGAAATGTGGTTAATATGGTCGCCGAATCGACGGCCAATGAGGGAAAAGGACGTTTCGCGGTTGCTCACGGATGAGTACGCGGAACGCATCCTGGTCGCGACGCAGGACGTCCCGCGTTCCGTGCAGGAGATCTCGGACCGCTATGACATCCCCATCGCGGCCTGCTACCGCAAGATCCACGAGTTGGAGTCCGCGGGCTTCCTGAAGGTCGCCGAGATCGTCACGACGCCCAAGGGCAAGACGATGAAGTTGTACCGCTCCCTCCTCAAGTCGGCCCATCTCGTGTACGAGAACGGCGTGTTCAAGGTGAAGTTCGAGTTCGACATCGACAAGGACATCAACGGAAAGTGGATCGAGCTGAACTCGGCCAACGGCTCGTGAGGGGTCGCGCGCCCGCGCGGGCGCGTTTTCCGCGCGCGTGATAATCAACGCGCGAAACAGGTTCCCTGTCTGATAATCACGGCCGATAGGTTAAATATCCTGGACCCGCATCGAACCCCCACAACGGATGCGGGGTTGAACCTTGGAGGACAACACCGGGAACTTCGACGACATCCAGGGCGCATCGAAGCTGCTCTCGCCCCTCGAGGCGTCGCAGCTTCTGACCGACGAGTACAGCGCCAAGATCCTCTTGGCGACGTACAAGCGGAAGATCAGCGCCCAGGAGATCAGCCAGCGATACGGCATCCCGATTGCGGCGTGCTACCGCAAGATTCGCATCCTCGAAGAGGTCGGACTCATCGAGTGCGTCGAGCGGATCCTGACGCAGAAAGGCAAGAGGAAGAACCTCTACACCTCCTGCCTGCGCAACGCGTACATCTTCTTCGAGAACGGAAGGCTGCGCGCGCGGTTCCAGCTGGCCACGGGCCAGGTCAAGGACTTCGGCGGCGACTGGAACGGCCTCGACCTGCTCGGCCAGTGAACCTTCCCCTCCCTTTCCCCTTTATCCCATCCCTTCCTTTTTCTGTTCCGCACGTCACGCGGAGCGCTGCGCCGCCGCTTCGCCTCGAACGCACGTTATCACGTATCGTACCCGAGAACCGTGCCTCGGGCCTTGATATTCCCAAGCTCACTTCGCCTCTCGGGGGAACATGCGGATCCAGTACCACAAGATCCTCTCCGAGGGTCGGAGCGTGCGATACGACCGGATGGACAACGAGGTCTTCCATCTGAGCGTGATCGTGACGGAGGACGAGGTCCGCCGTCAGAGGTCGCGCCGCTCCGCGTGAAGCGTCGCACGCCGCCCCGTCGCGTGGCCGCGAACTGGATTCCCCACTGAGCGATTTAATACCCTCACGCCGTTCCCTTGGCAATGGCCGTAGGCCCGACCGCGATCTACGAGCAGCTCACCATCCTCCTCACGCTGGGCGTCGTGAGCCACCTGTTCAGCAAGCGGTTCCATCAGTCCACCCTCATCGGGGAGATCGTCATCGGCATCCTGCTCGCCCCGAGCCTCCTGGGGCAGTACGGCATCTTCGTGTTCGACCCCATCTTCGTCGAGACGTTTGCCGCCCTGGGGGCGATCTTCCTCCTGTTCCTCATCGGGCTCGAGAGCGACTTCCGGGCCCTCTACACCCGGAGGAACTTCCTCGTCGCCCTCGGCGGAGTCGCGCTGCCGCTCCTCGTCGGCTTCGTCACCGCCTGGTTCCTCGCGCCGCCGAGCACGGTCCCCGCGGGGAGCAGCCAGTTTCTCGTCGCCCTCTTCGTCGGCGCCACGCTGACCGCGACGAGCACCGCGATCGCCGCGTCCGTCCTCCTCGACCTGGGTCTCATGAAGGAGGAGATCGGGCGGACCATCATGGGGGCGGCCGTGGTGGACGACATCCTGGGCCTCCTCGTCCTGTCCGTCGGCGTGGGGATCGCGCACGGGAACGTGGACGCCGTCGGCGTCGCCCTCGTCATGGTCAAGGCCATCGCGTTCATCGGCTTCGGGATCCTCGTGGGGGTGTACTTCTTCAGTCCCCTGGTCGTCCGCGTCCAGGTCCTCGGGCTCAAGCTGGGGGTGAAGCACGGCGGATTCCTCATCGCCCTGGCGATCGCCCTCTTCTACGCGCTCGTCGCGGAAACCATCGGCCTGTCCGCGATCATCGGGGCGTTCCTCGCGGGGACCTTGTTCGCCCCCGCGCCTCTCAAGGAGGAGTTCGCGGAAGGCGCCCGCTACCTGGGGGCCGTCTTCACGCCCATCTTCTTCATCTCTCTGGGACTGAACGTGGACATCTTCTCCGTCCTGGCCACCCCCCAGATCTTCTTGTTCACCATCGTCCTCGTGGTCGTCGCCATGGTCACCAAGATGGCCGGATGCGCCGTCGCGGCTTGGGGCCTGAAGATGACCCCGCTGGAATCCCTGGCCGTGGGCTGGGGGATGACGCCCCGGGGGGAGGTCGGCCTCATCGTCGCGGTGACCGCCCTGACCGCGGGGATCGTCGGCGACGCCCTGTTCAGCGTGATCGTCTTCGTCATCATCGTGGTCAGCGTCGCGCCCGCCCCCCTGTTCAAGCAGGCCCTCCACGCGGTGGAGCAGGAGCGGCGCGCCAAGGCGGCGCCCGCGGAGCCGTCGTCCTAGGCGCACTCGACGAGCTTCCCCTCGACGACGTCCACGGCCATCAGGGTCGTGATCGCGAGGCCCAGGTCCTTCTCCATGCGCGCCTTCTCGCGCGTCTTCTCGAAGACGATCAGGGCCCCGGTCACCTCCGCGCCGATCTGCCGCAGCGCCCGCACGACGGCGTAGAGCGTCCCGCCCGTGGAGACCACGTCGTCCACGAAGACCACGCGGTCCCCGCGGTGGATGTTGTTGATGAACATGTCCGTCTTCGCGTAGCCCGTGGTCTGCTTGAGGGAGACTTCCCCGGGCAGCCCGTACTGCCGCTTCCGGATGAAGACGTAGGGCTTGTGGACCCGCAGGGAGAGGCCCGCGGCCAGCGGGAAGCCCATGGACTCCGCGGTCACGATCTTGTCGCACCGGGTCCAGTCGCCGCGGGCCGCGAGGGCGTCAAGGACCTCGTCGAGCACCTCGGGACGGCCCAGGGGAATGCCGTCCGTGATCGGGTGGACGAAGTAGTCGTAGTCCCCGAACCTCACGACGGGGCACTCGGCTAGGCTCGCGCGCAGGCGGTCCAGGGGCATGGGGTCACTCCCGGGCGACGAGTTCGCGGGCGGTCTGGGCCGCCTTCTCCAGGATCTCCGCCTCCCCCTTGACGCGCCGCCCCTTCATGACGACCTGTCCGTCGCAGACGACCGTGTCCACCGCGTTCCCGTGGGCCGAGTACACCCAGTTGCTCATCTCGTCGTGGCGGGGGATGAGCTCGGGTCGCCGGGGGTCCACCAGGATGAGGTCCGCGAGGCGCTCGGGCTGGATGAGCCCCGCCTCGATTCCGAGGGCCTGCGCGCCGCCCAGGGTGGCGAGCTGGAACGCCTCGGCCGCCGGGAGGACGGTCGGGTCGCGGTGGGCGAACTTCTGGAGGAGGGTGGCGATCTTCATGGCCTCGAACAGGTCCAGGTTGTTGTTGCTCGCGGCGCCGTCCGTCCCCAGGCCCATGACCACTCCGGCCTCCTTCATCGCCGCGTAGGGCATGGCCTGGCCCGTGGCGAGCTTCATGTTGGAGGTCGGGCAGTGGGCGACCTTGGTCCCCGTGCGGGCCAGAATCTCGATCTCCGTCGGATCGAGCCAGCATCCGTGGGCCACGATGACGTCCTTCGCCAGGAATCCGATCCGGTCCAGGTACGCCGTGGGCCGCATCCCGTGCTGCGCGACGCAGTCGTCCACCTCGCGCTTCGTTTCGCTCAGGTGGGCGTGGATCCGGTAACCCTTCTTGTCGGCCATCTCGCGGAACCTCAGGAGGGACGTCTCGGAGACCGTATAGATGGCGTGGGGTCCCAGGGCCGGGGTGATCCGCGGCGAGCGCAGGGCCTCGATCCTGCGGTTCGCCTCCTCCGCGGCCTTGAACTGCTCCTCCGCGCGGCTCGGGATGCCCAAATCGATGACGCCCTCGGCCAGGAAGGCCCGCAGTCCCATCTCCTTGACCGCCTTGGCCACCTGGTCCATGTGGAAGTACATGTCCAGGAAGGTCGTGGTGCCCGTCTTGAGCATCTCCAGGCAGGCGAGCTTGGCGCCCCAGTAGATGTCCTCGGGCTTCAGCTTGGCCTCCTGGGGCCAGATCGTCGTCTCGAGCCACTGCTGGAGCGCCAGGTCGTCCCCGAGACCGCGGAAGAGGACCATGGGCGAGTGGGTGTGCAGGTTGACCAGGCCGGGGAGCGCGATCTTGCCCTTCCCTTCGACCACGACGTCGGCCTCGCGCTTCCTCCCGATCTCCGCGATCCGGTTCTCCTCGATGTAGATCTGGGTCAGCTGGCCGTCCAGCTCGACGTCGCGGATCAGGAGGCTCATGGGATCCGCTCCAGGGTCTTTTCGAGGATGCGGCGGAGCGCGTCCATGTTCCTCTCCTGGGTCGCGCGGATCTGGTCGAACGTCAACGGGCGCTCCACGATGCCGTTGCAGTAGTTGTCCACGGAACAAACGGCGGCGTACGGGAGGCCCAGCTCGCTGGCCAGCGTGGCCTCCGAAGCCATGGTCATCCCCACGACGTCGCCCAAGCTGGCGAAGTGCCGGATCTCCGCGGGCGTCTCGAGACGGGGTCCCGAGGTCTGCACGTACACGCCCCGGGAGCGAACGGAGGCGCCGGCGTCCTTCCCGGCGGAAACGAGCATGTCGCGGAGGTGGGGATCCAGTCCGGGCGTCGCGTGGACGACGTCGTCGTCATGGTACGTGGGGATGTCCCAGAACGCCACGAAGTCGTGGGGCACGACGAAGGATCCGGGTCGGATGGCCTTCTTCAAGGAGCCCGTGGACGCCGTGGCGAGGAGGAGCGTCGCGCCGAGCTCTCGGAGCGCCCACAGGTTGGCCCGGTGGTTCAGGCGGTGCGGCGGGATGCGGTGGTCCGCGCCGTGGCGGGCGAGGAAGACGATCCGCGTGTCGCCGAGGCGGCCTACGACGGGCGCCTGGCTGGGCCGGCCATAGGGGGTGTCCAGATCCCGCGCGTCCCCGGTCGCCAGGAAGGACGTCCCGCGCAGACCGGAGCCTCCGATGAGGCCGACCACGGACCCCGCCATGGGGGCGCGCAAGCGGCGGCCCGCGAATAAAGCTTCCGTCCGTGCGCCTCCCCAGCGTCACCTTCCCGGCCTTCGGGGTCATAAGTTTCAGCCCCGATACGGACCCCGGTACGTATAAGAGCGGACCCTTGGATGCGAAGCCGACCCGAATGTCCCGAGGTCTCTGGCCGCTGCTCCTCGCCCATGAGGAGGACGACCTTCTCAAGTCGCTCCTGTTCGGGAAGAAGAAAGAGCTCGAAGAGGGGCGGACCTACCTCACGAAGGAGAAGAAGCCCGACCGGGCCCTGTCCTACTTCCTGCGGGCGATCGAGGCGGGCTTCCGCCCGCTCATCGTCACGCGCCAGCACCCCAACCACGTCCTGCGGGCGCACGCGGGGAAGGAGATCCGCGTGGTCTGGCTGTCCACCACCCTGGGCAAGGACTACGTGGACCCGCACAACCTGAACAGCCTGACCAACCTCGTGACCAACTTCGTGTCGGACGGGCCCCGGGCCGTCATCCTCCTGGACGGGCTCGAGTACCTCATGATCAACAACGACTTCGCGCGGATCCTGCACTTCCTCGAGTACGTGAACGAGCAGGTCGCCATGAAGCGCGGCGTCCTGATCCTCAGCGTGGACGAGCGCGCCTTCGAGGCCAAGGAGCTCGCCCTGATCGAGCGCAACACGGTCGCGCTGGAGTGACCCAGAGCCTTTATAGCGCGGGCTCCCATCGGCGCCCCCTCCATGTTTGAGATCCTCGAGCGCGGGGGGCTCGGCCGGCTGGGACGCTGGACCTTGGAGGACCGGGACCTCCGGACGCCCGCCGCCCTGTTCGTCCACCGCCCCGGGGCCCCGGCTCCGCCCTTCGCGGAGGCGCTCCTGGTCGCGGAGCGCACGGGGGACCCGAGGTTCCAGATCCGCGTGAGCGGGAGCTCCTTCGCGCCGCGGCCTGCCGCAGCACCCGGCGACCTGCCCCCGGGCAAGGGACTGCCCCGCTCCGTGGCGGACCTGGACCTGGCCCAGAGCGCCGTCTCGGGATCCCTGGCGGTCCTCACCTCGGACGTGGATTACGCGGAGGCCGCGAGCGCGGACGCCTCCTTCCTGGCGAACGGCCCCGAGTTCGCGCGGGATCCGAGGGACTTCGTCGCGTGCGTGGCCCGTGCGCGGGAGACCCTGGGACCTGCGAAGCCGCTCGGCGTGACGGGACTGGCGACCCCGGCCAACCTCGCCGTCATCGTGTACGCGGGGGTGGACCTGACCGACTCGAGCCGGATGCTCCTGGACAGCGCCCGCGGCATCTTCCACACGGCGGATGGCAGCGCGCCCGTCGGGGAGGCGGACCGCGAGGCCTGCGGCTGCTCCGCGTGCGTCGCGGGGCAGGACTTGCGGGCCCACAACGAGCTCGCGCTCCACCGGGAACTGCTCCTGGTCCGCAATCATCTCCTCCACGCCCGCCTCCGGGAGCTCGTGGAACGACGCCTCTCCAACGATCCTTGGAACACCGCGGTGCTTCGCCACCTCGATCTGCGGCAGGCGGGCCTCCTGGAGTCCTACACGCCCGTCGCGGGAGGGGAGATCCTCGCGTACTCCCATGAGTCCCTCACGCGCCCCGAGGTGGTCCGGTTCCGCCGCAGGGTCCGCGAGCGATACGCGAAGCCGCCGTCGACCCGCGTTCTCCTCCTGCTCCCGTGCTCCGCGCGAAAGCCGTATTCCTCGAGCCGGAGTCACCGCAAGTTCCGCGACGCCATCCTCGCCTGCGGCAATCCCACCGTGGTCCACGAGGTCGTCGTGACCTCGCCCCTCGGGCTGATCCCGCGGGAGCTCGAGCGCTTCTATCCGGCGCGCGCGTACGACATCCCGGTCACGGGGGACTGGAGCCGCGACGAGGCCGCCATGGTGTCCGAGGACCTTCGGGCGTACGTCCGGTCGAATGCGTACGATGCCGTGGTGGCCCACCTGGGCGCCGAGGGCCCCATCGTCCACGAGGCCCTCCCGGAGGCCGTCGTGACGTCCCAGGGCCGCCCCACCTCGGACGAATCCCTCGCGAACCTGACGAAGACGCTCACCGAGGTGACGTCCTCGTTCCGGCCGGTCGGTCGCGGTCGGCGGTTCGCGGAGGAGATGGTCAACATCGCGCGCTTCCAGTTCGGCGACGTCGGGCGGGCCCTTGTGGAGGACGCGGCGTTCAAGGGCCGCTTCCCGAACGTCCACGTGACCCGGGGCGGGGCTCAGGTCGCCATGCACACGGAGCGAGGGTTGCTTTCCCTTACCCTGGAGGGCGGACGGCTCCTGTCCGCGGCGAACGCCTATTGCGTGGAGATCGAGGACTTCATCCCCAAGGGGAACATCTTCGCGATCGGGGTGACGGGCGCAGGCCCGGAGATCCGCGTCGGGGACGATGTGGTCGTGCGGCACGGTTCCGAGGTGCGCGCGGTCGGCACCGCGCGGATGAATCCCCGCGAGATGGTCGACGCGGAGCGTGGCGAGGCGGTCCATGTCCGCCATGGGGTCCCGCCGAAGGATTAAGAGGGTGGCATCCTCCTGTCCCTGGGATGGCCTTCCTCGACCCGGGAACGGGGGCGCTCGTCGCCGTGACGGTCTTCCTTCTCGTCCTGGGCGTGCTCGTGGTCTTCGTCGAGGCGGTGCGGTCAAGAACCGCCCTGACCCTGGTGCTCCTTTCGATCGTCGCCGCGACCTTGTTGGCCTTCTTCGGGGAAGTCGGATTCGGACTCGTGGCCCTCGGGTTCGGAGCCGCGGTGATTGCCGACCACGCGTTCGACTGGCTCACGACGCGGTAGTCCGGCGGAGTACTTTCGCTCCCCCAGGGAGTTACTTTCACTGACCTCCCCTCGGTCCCGCGCTTTATACGTCCTCGGTCATCGGAGGGTCGTGGCAAGTGCGGCGAACACGACCGTGGTGGTTGACATGATGAGTTTCGAGGACACCAGCTGGCAGGACGTTTACGCGTCATACGGGTGCTCCCTGTCCATGGACGCATCCGACGACGATGGCTAAGGCTCGCATCCATCCCATCTCGATCGGCGGGACGGGTCGCCTCGACGCTCCCGCCGGTCACCCTTATTTTTCGGATTCCCGGCGAGGGCGATTCCCTCGCGGAAAGGTTAAAACGAACCCGCTCGCTTGCGCCGGCTGCGCGCGGGTGGTCCAGCGGCAAGACCCAGGCCTTCCAAGCCTGAGACGCGGGTTCGACTCCCGCCCCGCGCACTGCGACTCAGGCTTCAGCCTTCGCGGCGTCGTGCCGCAACCGGTTCGTGCTCTCGTTGACGAGCGCGTCCAATTCGTTGATCGCCGCGACGAGTTCGCTCACGTCCTCGCCCGCGTTTTCCAGGTCGCGGGCAATGCCGCGCACGTCCTCGATCGTGTGCGCCGCGAGCCACTCGGCCGTCTCCTTCCGCATCTTGATCGGGTCGATCGGTCCCTTCTTCGCCATGTAGTCCCATCCCTGTCCGACGACTGTCTGCCCGAACCACAGAGGGGCTATTTAGTCCCATCGCGCCCGCGGGCGCGTTGACAAACCAGGTGCGCGCCGCGGTCTCATCGCGCGCGCCGTCGCTGGAGGAGCACGAAGATGCCGAAGGCCACCGCGACGGGCACGAGGATCCACAGCAGGAACAGGGGCCACGCGGTGAAGTCCAGGGGCGGGTTGAGCGGTCCCGATGTCCAGGAGAGCCCATAGATGCCGTTCGGCGCCCCCGCGGTGACGCGGGCCACGAGATACGCCACGCTCGCGGCCGACGGCGGGAGGACGAACGTCACGGAGCCGTCCGCCGAGGCCGTGGCGTTGCCGACGGGCAGCAAGTCGTCGCCGTACATGCTCAGTTCGATCGTCTGCGCGTTCCCACGGGACACGTAGACCTGGACCCTGGGACCGGAGGGCGCCAGGAAGGCCACCAGGGTCTCGTTGTCCGGGAAGTTCTCCACGGCGCCGTTCGTGAAGTCCCAGCCGAGCGCCGCGCGGCCGTGGCCCACGAGGGACAGGGAGTAGTTACCCGCGGGGAGCGAAGCGAAGGTCGAGGACGAGAAGCTCGCGTTCTGCTGCGCGAGGAGGGAGCCGTTGTACGTCAGGCTCGCGTTGACGTACTCGGAGCCGCTGTCCGTGGCCACGGTGAGGTAGTACGTCCCTCCCTGGGGCAGGGTCAGGTTCTGGACCCGCGTCCCGTCGACGGAGAAGATTCCTGCCCCTACGCCCGCAGCGGCGGCCCGCGCGGACGGAGCGGATCCCGCGGCAGCGAGAACGGCCAGAGCCATGAGCAGCGCCCCGACCGTCGCCGCGGCTGCTCGCCCCGCGCCCCTTCGTCCCCCGGGCCCGCGCATCTCGCGTTCTGTACCGGCTCCTCGGCCAAGTAGCTTGCTGCATCCTGCGGACGCACGGGCGTTTGACGATAGATATAAAGAGGCGTTGCCCCATGTCGGCCATTTGTCAGACGCGTCCCGGGTTCGGGACGTCGCGGGATGGGATGATAGGGATGGCACTCTTCCCTGGCCTCCTCGATCGGGAGGGGCGGGTCCTCGATCGGGCCAAGAAACTCACGGTATCGGGCGACGAGCTGGCGGCTCGCGGTTCCACGCGCCGCGCCGCGTCCGCATACGAGCGCGCCCTCGGTGCCCTCGAGTCAGCGGAGCAATCCGTGCGCCGCCGCGGGGACGACTGGTGCGAAGCGTACGCCCGCGTGAGCGGTGGATTCCTCCGGATCGGCGTGGTAGAGGCCGCCCGGACGGCGGCTGCGCGCGCCTTGACGCTCGACCGGTCCAACGTCCACGCCCTGGCGTGCCAGGGGGATGTTCTGGTCGCCCAGGGCAGCGCAGGGGACGCGCTTCCCTATTACGACGCCGCGCTCCGCATCGACCCGCGGGCCAAGGATGTCTGGGAACGGAAGGGGGACGCCCACGCTGCGCTGAAGCAGTCCCCGGAGGCCATCCGGGCCTACGTCCAGGCGGTCAACCTGGACCCGGACGACGTCGACGGATACGCGCGTCTGCTCGCCCTCATCCCGGAGGACGTGGACCTGTGGATCCGCCAGGGGGACGCCCAGCGCCGCCTCGGGCAGCTCGAGGAGGCGAACGGGTCCTACGACCGCGCCCTCCATGTCGCGGCGGATCGCAAGGAGGCCCTCGAGGGCAAGGCCCAGGTCTACCGCGTGCAGAACCAGCCCGACCGCGCGCTCCGCTGCCTCGACCGGATCCTCCAGGTCGACGGCTACGATCCGGACGTGTGGCGGACCCGCGGCGACGTGCTCGCCGCGAGCGGCAAGCCCGAGGACGCCTTGCGCTCCTACGACGAGGCCCTCCGCATTCGGGACGGCGATCCGGCCACGTGGACGTCGCGCGCGGAGCTCCTGAAGAAGCTGGGACGGCACGTCGACGCCCTCCAGGCGTACGACCGCGCGATCGCCCTCACGCCCAAGGTCCTCGCCCTCCACGCGGGCCGCCTCGAGTCCCTGCGCGCCCTCGCCAAGTGGGACGAGGTGGCCAAGGAGTGCGGCCGCGTCCTCGCCCTGGATCCGAGGAACGCGAGCGCCCTCTACACCCGTGCGGAGGCCCTCCTGGCCGCGGGCCGGAAGGACGAGGCCCTCGTCGCGCTGGACGAGTTCCTCGCGGTCGAACCGCAGTCCTACGACGGCTACGACCAGAAGCGCCAGCTCCTCCTCGGGGCGGAGCGGTGGTCCGATCTCGTCGCCACGTGCGACGCGATCCTCTCCCTGCAGCCCCACAACGTCCGCGCCCTGAAGGACAAGGGCCGGGCCCTCCTCTCCCTGAACCAGCCGGAGGAGGCGCATGCCGTCTTCGACCGCGTGCTCGTCCTCGCGCCCGAGGACGTGGACGCCATGCGCGGGGAGCGCGACGCCCTGCGCGGCTCCGGGGCGCCCAAGGTTCTCCTTCGCACCTGTGACGCGATCCTGGGCCGAGACCCCAAGGACGCGGTCACCTGGCTTGTCAAGGGCGAGGCCCATTCGGCCCTCGACCAGAAGGCGGACGCCCTCGCGGCCTACGAGAACGTCCTCCGGCTCGATCCCCGCAACGGCGGGGCGTGGACCCACAAGGCGTCCCTCCTCCTGGCGCTCGACCGGTACGACGAAGCGGTCCGCGCGTACGAGGCCGCGCTGGATGCGAACCCCGCGGACGCGGGTCTGTGGTACGAGAAGGCGCGGGCCCAGTTCCACCTCCAGGCGTACGCGGACGCCGCGGACTCCCTGGACCGCGCGACCCGGTACGCCCCGGACGACCCCAAGGGCTGGGTCCTCCTCGGCCTCTCCCTCCAGGGGGCCAAGCGGTACGAGCAGGCCGTGAGCGCCTTCGACCGCACGCTCGCCCTGGATGCCAAGCACGTCCGCGCGTGGTACGGGAAGGGCGCCTGCCTGCAGGCCCTGAAGCGGTACGAGGACGCGGTCGCCGCGTACGCCCAGGCGGCCGCCCTCGAGCCCACGCTCGTGGCGGCAACCGCGAACCAGGGGCAGTGCCTGCTCACGCTCCACCGCTACGAGGAGGCGCTGGCCGCCTTCTCCCGGGCCCTCGCGGTCGACCCCAAGGATGCCGCGGCCTCCCTGGGAACCTGCGACGCCCTGGAGGCCCTGGGGAAGTCCCAGGAGGCCCTCGAGGCGTGCACTCGACTCACCGCCCTCGACCCCAAGGACGTGGAGGCGTGGACCCGCCGGGCGCGGCTCGCCCAGCTTTCGGGAAACCTGAAGGACGCGCTCGCCTCGATCAACCGGGCGACGGGCCTCGCCCCGGATCGTGCGGACCTCCTCCGCTTCAAGCGGGAGGTCCTCGTGGTCTCCGACGCGCACAAGGCCGTCGTGGACGTCTGCGACCGCCTCCTCGCGCTCGATCCTCGGGACGCGGACGCCGTGCGGGAGAAGGCCCTGGCCTACGAGCGCCTGGGCAAGACGGACCTCGCATTGGAGACGTTCGACGCCGCGGCGAGGCTGGACCCCATGGACCGCCGCCTGTGGAACGCGCGCGGCACGACCCTGGTCCGCCTGGACCGTCGCGAGGAGGCCCTCCAGGCGTTCGACCATGCGCTCTCCCTGAACCCCGGCGACCGCTACGCGATCGCCCGGAAGGGGGGGACCCTGCTCGACCTCGGCCGGACGAACGAAGCGCTCAAGGTCTTCGAGGACGGACTCGTCCTGGAGCACGACAACCTGGAGTTCCTGAACGGGAAGGCGGCGTGCGCGGCCGAGCAGAGCCACTACGACGACGCCCTGTCCCTCCTGGCCGTCCTCTTCCAGAAGGACCCGAACAACTACGACGCGTACCGGACCAAGGGACTGTGCCTCCTGAAGACGGACCACGCGGCGGACGCCCTCGCCTGCTTCGACATGGTCCTGCGCGCCCGCCCGAACGACCCGCGCGTGCTCACCTGGAAGGGCGAAGCCCTCCAGGCCGTGGAGCGCCACGCGGAGGCCCTGAAGGCGTTCGACGCCGCGGTCGAGGCGGAGCCCACGTCCGCGGACGCCCTCCGCGGCAAGGGGCTCGTCCACCTCAAGCTGGAGCAGTTCTCGGAGGCTGCGGAGAGCCTGGGCAAGGCGACGGAGTCGCGGCCCGCGGACAAGGCCCTCTGGTACATGCGGGGCTTCTGCGAGGAGCGCGCGGGGAACTGGGAGGCGGCCGCGGACGCGTACGACCAGGCCACGCGCCTGGACGCGCGCGACAAGGCGTACTGGAACAGCAAGGCCCTGGCTCTCCTCCACCTGAAGCGCTTCGACGAATCCCTCAAGGCGTTCGACGCGGCCCTGGCCCTCGACCCGGAGTACGAGCCCGCGGTCCAGGGGAAGAAGACCGCGGAGATGCGGCAACACGTCGCGCAGATCGAGGCCCACGCGGAGCGCGTGGTGCGCTTCGAGCAGCAGATGCGGCGCCCCGCGACGCGGGAGGAGATCTTCAAGTACTGTTCCGTCCCGCTGGACCACCTGGACGAAGTCATCCGGTACGTCAACGAGCCCGCGCCCCTGTCCCCGGAGAACATCTCCTCGGACGACCTCCGGAAGTACGAGGCCGTCGGCGCGAGCCTCCTGGCCCACGGGCCCGACCTGGACGCGATCCGCCTGACCGACGTGAGCGCGGCGCTCCCGCGGGTGGACCTCGAGGAGGCGCGAGAGATCTGGGGCTACCTGGACTGGATCCGCGACGCTCCCCTGGAGCCCACGCCGGAGTGGCACAACGACGATCTGATCCGGCAGGCGCTCGACCTCCCCAAGGACGAGTGGAACCTGGTCGACCTGGCCAAGGAGCTGCGGCTCGGACCCTACGAGGCGAAGAAGCTCGAGGTGTCCCTGAAGATCTTCGACGGGGGCGGGTACCGCATCACGACGAAGCCCGCGCCCGAGGTCCCCAAGCGGAAGAAGGCCGCGCCCGCGGTTGCACCTGCACCCGCGGTCCGCGAGAAGGCGCCGAAGCCCGAAGAGGACGAGGACGAGGACGCCGACGAGGACGAGGAGGACGAACGCGCGGACCGGAAGCCCGCCAAGACCAAGCCCGCGGAGGACGCTCCCACGCGGTGTGCGGCCCACAAGCTCCTCGGCACCCAGAAGCACGCGTGCGGCACGTGGCTGTGCAAGGCCTGCCTCGAGGGCGGCGCGGAATGCCCCGGCTGTCACCAGCCCCTCGGAGGAGCGAAGCCCAAGCCCGCAGAAAAGCGCGAGGCAGATCCGGCGCGGGACTTCAGCCGCCTGTGAAACGCGCTCGCGCGGGTTGCGGGGCCTTCCCGGGCTCGTCCGACGCAGCACCCTGAGGAGCCCGATCGCGCGCCAGGCCAGGTGGCGAGAGGCTGCTTTGGGAAGCACGTTCCCTGCCCCCGGGAGAGCCGCCATGAGACCGGCGCCCCATGACTCCGTATCGACGGTACGGACTCCGCGCCTCCCCGCTCGCCCACTGGTGAACATGTTAACGGAGCCCTGGTGGGCTCACTCGAAGGTCCAGTGGTCCCGCTCGCGGAGGAGCTCGCGCAGGAGGCGCACGGCCTGCGCATGGTCGATCTTCAGGAAGAACGCGCCCAGGTGCTTGCAGAAGAGCCTCGCCTTCGCGCGGTTCGTGCGAAAGTCCACGCAGTCGTGCTCGACCCGCCGCTCCTGGGTGTCGATCCGGACGGAGTAGTCCTTCACAGTCCCCGCGAGGAGCGTCGCGGAGGCCTTGTCCACGGAGACGAGGGACGGGGCGATGCCCTTGGCCGACGCGAGTCGGTTCGTGCCCAGGAGGACGCCGAGGAGTTCCTCGAGGCTCATCGCGTCGATGTCCTTGTTCAGCGGCACGTCCGCCTGGATGGTGCCCGCCTCCTCCGTAATCTCCCCGCCCTTCACCTGGATCGCGACGCCGAACTTCTCCAACGCCTCGTTGATCCGCTTGTCGATGAAGGCCTGTTCCTCGGGGGCGTACTTGGCGCGGTTGGGCTCCTTGTTGAAGTACCGCCGCGCGGCGCGCGCGTGGAACGGCGTGTGGACGGGGTACTTCCAGTTCGCCGGGTCCGCGTACCTCTCCGGGTCCTTCGGGTAGCCTTCCGGAGGCCCCGCGCGGCCGTCCCGCTTCCGCGTGGGCTTGACCGGGCGGACCATGGCCCGCGGAATGGTGGCACGACCCATAAAGGGTTCTCGCAAACTCCGAGACCCGCCCGCCTAGACGCGGCCCCGGGTGCGGCCGAAACCGTACGCCACGAGCGCCGCCAGGATGGCGATGAACGCGAAGGTCCCCATGACGACGAGGTTCGCCTGCTCCTCCGTGTACGTCGGCGAGGGCGAGGGGTTCGTGGCGGGCGGTGTCGGAGGGGCCGCGAGCGTGTGGAAGCTGATGGCGGGCGACGATACGGCCTGGCCCGAGTGGTCCTCCGCCACGATCCCTGCACGGTAGTCCGTGTCCGCCTTCAGGGGCACGGTCATCGCAGAGGTCACGCGGTCCGTAATCCGGTAGGAGGCGTTCGTGCCTCCGCCCTCGATCCAGAGGTCGAGGTGGTCCATGTCTGAGTCGATCGTCCCAGTCCAGTTCAAGGTCGCGCCCTGGTACGTCACGTCCCGCGCGGCCCCGAGGGTGAGCCGGTGCGGGAGGAGGTCCACGGACAGGGGCGTGACCAGGGACGGCGTGCCGGTGTACTCACCGAAGTCCGCGAGGCCGGTCTGGTACGCCTGGATGCCTGCGATCCAGATCGTGAGGCCGAGAGCCAGGGAGTACGTGAACGTCGTGGTCAGCGTGGAGGACACCCCGTCACCGTGCCCGTGCGCACCCTGGGCGACGAGGCGGTGTGCGCCCCAGCTGGACCATTCGACGGCCTCCGCGTCGATGGAGGCCACCGCAGGGTCGGCCACGTGGGACGTGGAGTTCAGGGAACTTTGGAGGTCGAGGCTCACGTCCCCGAGGCCCAGGGTTCCCAGCGAGAGCCCCGGGATGTAGTACGAGCTGCGGCCGATGGGCGTCGTGGTGATCGTGGGGATTCCCACCTCGATGCCGAACAGGATGAGGACCATGGAGCAGGCGCCAGGCGCCGCGGAGATCGTCGTCCGCACGGTCTCGTTGTCCAGCAGGCCGAGCGGCTCCCCCGACGTGTTCACGTCGCAGGACGCTCGGAAGGCGGCCACGCTCGGGATCAGGTTCTGGCCGGGGATCTCGAAGTGGATGCTCTGGCCGACGAGAGGCGGCAACGTGGCAGCCGCGGGAACGGGGACGGTCAGCAACGCGGCGAGCAGCACGACGAAGGCGAGGGCTTTCGTCGGAATCCCTCCGAGGCCTGCCAGCGTCCACGGGGGATATCAAACGTGTGTATGAATCGTGGTGTCACAATCCGGGCGACGGGGCGATTCGGGTGCCGGATTCGGACCGGGCCATGGAGATTTTCACTTTCACCGTACTCCTGGGGAGATGAGGGCCCCTGGAATGCGTTCGGTTCGCCGATGAGCCCGGCGGCCGCCGTGCGCAGTCTTTCTTTCCCAGTCGCCGACTTGCCGCGACCCCTCCTCGGTGTGCTGGCGGAGTTCCGACAGGTCGTCAACAAGTCGATCCGAATCGCGCTCCGGGAGGACCTCCGCTCCCGGTTCCGACTCACAAGGGCGGCCTACGCCGTGCTGTCGGCCGAGCACAGCATCCACAGGCATTACATCGTCAGTGCTTTCGAGGTTGCCCTCGCCGTCCTGAAGGTCTACCGAAGGCGTGTCCGGAAGGGCAAGAGGGCGAACGTGCCGTACGTCAAGCAGCTCTTCCTCAAAGCGGAGAACACGTCCTATTGGTTGGACCGTGAGACCGGACGCTTGCGCATCCCAATGCGCGGGACGGAAGGCGTCCAGCTCATGTTGCCGCTCTCCGACTGGCATCGCTCCTTCCTTTCCGACTCATCGTGGGGGTTAGGCACGCTCACGGTTACGTCCGAGCGAATCATCGTAACCGTGCGCAAGGACGTGCCCGCACCGTGTGTACCACAGGCGGCCGTTGCCCTCGACACGAACGAGGACTCCCTCGATGGCGTGGAGGCTGCGGGGACTGAAGCACGCCTAGTCACCGTCCCGCTCGGCGGCGTGCGCGAGGTGCAGGCGACCCACTTCCGTCGCCGGCGCCGTCTCGCAAAGAAGAAGTGCGGCGACCGGCGCGTGCTGCGAGGACTCCTCGCCCGTGAGGGACAACGCGAGCGGCATCGGGTGACGCAGCGGCTCCACCGAGTCAGCAAGGGCCTGGTAGAGACAGCAAAGACGATGAAGGCAGCAGTCGTCCTCGAGAATCTGACTCTGCACGGTGCCGGCGGCCGTTCGCGTCGCATGAACCGTCGCCTGTCGTCTTGGCCTCGCCGCGAACTCCATCGTCAAATCGAATACAAAGCCGCCCTCGCGGGCGTGCCCGTGATCAAGGTCAATCCCGCATGGACATCCAAGACCTGCCCAGTGTGTGGCGTCCGGCGCCGAGATAGGGTGGGCCAGGACTTCGTGTGCCTGTTGTGCGACTGGGAGATGGACCGGCAGCACAACGCGGCATGCAACATCCTGCAATCCGCCTTGGCCTCGAACGAGGCCTTGGCAAGGGCCGTACGGTTCCGGCCCGGTGCCCTCCGCCATGACGTCGTGAGTCCCCTCTGCGACCTGCCGGCGCTGCCGGCAAGCGCACGGGACGAGCCGAGCGGAGCGGAGTCGGCCGTCGGGTGTCATCGCCCGATGAAGGGACAGAACCGGTAGGGATACCCATTACCGCCCGACCTCGCGCACCGGCACGGGCGGCGCGACCTTCTCCCACATCTCCCCGCGCGTGTCGCGGAGCGTCGGCCGGAACGCCCGTGCGGTCTTCACGTCGCGCAGGTCGACGTCGGTCACCACGGTATCCTCGACGAAGTCCTTCGCGCGCCCGAGGTCCTCGCCCCGCGGGCCGATGGCCTGCGTCCCTCCTTGGAACACGATGTTGAGCTCCGTGCCGACGAGGTTCGCGTAGAGGACGTAGAGCGCGTTCTCGATGGCCCTCGCCGGGAGGATCCGGTCGAAGAACCACTTCGATGTAGCGGGGGAGGCGGAGATAATCGCGAGGAGGTCCGCCCCTTTCAGGGCGTACGCCTTGGCGAGCTCGGGGAAGAAGGAGTCGTAGCAGATGAGCAGCCCGATCTTCCCGAGCTTCGTTTCGACGAGGGGCAGCTCGCTGCCCCGGCCGAAGTACAGGCCCTCCTCGAACGGCCCGAAGTTCGCCGGATATGCCTTGCGGTAGGCGACCGTGCGGCCGTCCGGGGTCACGAGCACGGAGGCGTTATAGAGCCTCCGCGTCCCCGGTTCACGCTCGGGCATGCCGAAGACGATGTGCGCGTCGTGGTCCTCCGCCATCGCGCGCACCGCCTTCACAGACGGGCCGTCCACGGGCTCCGCGAGCCCGGCGAACGCGTCGCGGGCCATGTAGCCCGTGAGGAAGAGCTCGCCCGCGAGGACGAGGTCGGCGCCGCTCTTGGCGACGACCTTCTCGAGCTTCTTCAGGTTCTTCTCCTTGTCCCCGACCGTGGGGGCTAGCTGGGCCAGGGCAGCCTTCATGCCTTCTCCTCCGCCCGCTTGCGCCCCGCAATCTCCTTGAGAACCTGCCTCCGAATCGTGCTGAAGCCCCACGAGGACAGGGCGATGGAGACGGCGAGGACGGCGATGAAGATCAGCGCCCTCGAGAGCACATCCTCGAAGGGGCCGAGCACGAACAGGGCGGCGCACGCGAGGAGAATCGCGCCCGCGACGTAGCTCTGCCAGGGGCGATGGAAGTCCATGCGCTCCGCGCTGTGGCCGCAACGGGTGCAGACGTCCCTCTCCGCCCACACGTTCGTGGACACGGCGCCGCAAGCGTGACAGTAGACGATCCGCACGGAGGAGGCGAGGGTCCGCGGGGATGAAAAAGGTTCGCCCCGCCGCACGCGGCAAGTCCCGCCTCGCAACCTTTATGTCGCACCTACCCTTAGCGCGATTTCGCGCTCCGGTAGTCTAGTGGCCAAGGATAGAAGCCTCTCGAGCTTCTGACACGGGTTCAAATCCCGTCCGGAGCATCTTCCGGGTCACTCGGGCTCCGGGCGCTCCCGGACCCGGAGCCGGTCCTTCCTCCGCCGCTGGCCATTCTCGAACCACGCGCGCTCCTCGTCGTTCGAGGGCGTGACGGGCGGCACGGGCGTGGGTCGGTCGCTGGCGTCCAGAGCGACCATCGTGAGGTAGCACGACCCCGCATGGACGACGTGCCCCGTGTGCGGATTCTCCGCTTCCACGCGGACGCCGACTTCCATGGAACTCCGCCCCGTGTAGTTGATTGCCGCCCTGAGGATCAGGATGTCGCCGACGTGCATGGGGGCGAGGAAGTCCATGCGGTCGATGGAGGCCGTGACCACGTTTGTGCGGCTGTGACGGAACGTCACGATGCTTGCGACCTCGTCGATGTACTTCAGGATCGAGCCGCCATAGACGTTGCCCGATGGGTTGGCGTCCGTGGGCATCATGATCCGCTGGACGACGGTCCGCGTCTCGGTGATGGTTCGGGGCGGGGCCATGAGGACCCCAACCCCAGCCGGCTCTTCACCTTTCGTGTGGTCCGTGGTCGAAGGGAGCGGGGCACCCGGTCTCCCTTTCGGCCGTCCGAAAGGCCAAATAGGGCCGATTGTCTTGGCCGCCCGCCATGCCCATGCGGACCTGCCCGGAATGTGGCTCGAGCGTGAAGCTCGAGAACATGAAGCGGCACTACGCCAACGTGCATCCGGGAAAGGATCCGTCGGCGGCCATCACCGAGCAGGAACACCGCGAGGTCGTCCGCGCGACCCGCGCTCCGCGGCCTTCGATCGTCTCCCGGGGATGGTTCAAGATAGCGGTGGTCGTCATCGTCCTGGTGGCCCTGGGCTACGTGGGCCTGCCCTACATCCTGGGGTCGCAGCCGGGATCCGGTTTCAATGTCGTATCGTACTGCGGCGTCGAAGGGAGCGTCGAGCACTACCACCCCCTCGTCCTCATCTACTACGGCGGGAAGCAGCAGCTGCTCCCCGCGGACATCGGGATCTCTTCGTCCGAGACGAACCCCGCCTACCAATGCACGAACGGCGGGGCCCATGTCCTTCACACGCACGACGGCTCAGGCGTAGTCCACGTGGAGCTCCCCGCGGTACCTGCCTCCTCGCCGACCTTGGGCCAGTTCTTCACGATCTGGGGTGAGCCCCTGACCGCGTCCGCGGTCGCGAGCCTCTCCGGCGGCGTGACCGCCACGATGTACGACAGCGACACACACGCCTTCACGGATTACTCCGCCAACCCCACCTCGATCCCGCTGTACGTATCCCCTCAGGGCCCCAGCGCGAATCCCTATCCGATTCCGCAGAACCTGATATGGAACGGGGCGAACGGCGACGGCCAGTCCGGAGGCACCTTCTCCGGCGAGATCATCTGGCTTAACGTGACCGCGTGAACCCTGACCGAACCGCGTCGGCCGCGGTGAAAAGGATTTAGGACTCGTCTCGCTTACCTGCGGAAAACGGGAGGGACCACGCTGGCGGGACCCGGTCGGCCGCGGGCACGAGCCGGGCTCCGAGCCCTCCTCGCCCATCCTTCGCTCGCGCCACTCCTCGTGGTGGCCCTGCTCCTGGTCACGGGCTTGGCGAACCTCCTGTACGATGCGGGGGTCCCCACCGAGGCGAGTTCGGCCCGCATGTCGCCCCTGGCCGATCCCTTTCCCTTGGTCGCGCCGTCCGGGTCCCTTCATGTCCTGCAGGTCCCGGCCACGACGAACGTGTCCACCCGGCTCACCCTGCTCTCCATCCAGGGCCTCGTCAACCGGGACCGCACCGAGCTGTACCTGGACTTCGACAACGAGACCGGGAACGCCTCGTCCATGCTCTCCTTCCTCCGCTCCCGCTACGATGTGAGCACGGACCAGGTGAGCCGGGACCGGGTGTACGCGCAGTACTTCCCTCGGGCGAGCGGCCTCGTCGTCTTCGATCCCGCCCGCCCCGAGTCCGTGAACGTGGTCACCATGATGGCGGGGATCCGGAACGCGGCCATCGCGGGGCCCGACACGGCGGCCTTCCTCCACGCCGCGTACGGTCTCCCGATCCTCTTCGACTACGGGACGAGCAACTGGACCTCCCTGGACGCAGTAGGCGCCTACGACCGTGCGCTGGCGGAGCTGTATCCCTCATGCAGCCCGAACCTGCTCGCCATCTTGCCACCGGACCGCCTTCCCCTGCGGGACTACCTGATCGCCACCCGGTCCTTCGTCTTCTACCAGCCCCAGGGAATCCTCGCCGCACCGGGCGAGCTGGCGTCCACCCAGCGCGTCCTCGCGGCCACGCCCCGCGGCATCCCGATCCTGGGCTGGTTCGACAGCCCCACGCTGACCGAGGAGAACGCGTTCATCCAGTTCGCGTCCCAGTACGGGAAGTCCGTGGTGGGCTCCGAGGACGTCCCGGACCTGAGCGTCCTCACCGCGTACGGGCGGAATCTGGTGCGCAGCCCGTCCGCGCCGCCCGCGACGCCGGCCCTCCAGAACAAGACGTATGCGGTCGTCGCGGTACCTGACGGCGACAACCTGGACTTCGTGGACCACCGCATGCGGACCCTCTGGGCCGAGCCCGAGCGCGGGACGTTCCCGGTCGCCTGGAGCCTGAGTCCCGTGCTCGCGGATCTTGCGCCTCCCTACTTGGACTACTTCTACAGCTCCGCGACCCCGGACGACCGCTTCGTCATGGCGCCCAGCGGCGCCGGCTACCTGTACCCGGACCACCTGGGTCCGGGGGACTTGGCGCCTTACTTGGAGACCACGGCCCGCTACGCGAGTCTCACGGGGATGGACGTCCCATGGCTCCTGAACGCGTTCGTCGCGTCGGAGATCCCGTACTCGTCGGCCACGCTCTCCGCGTACGTGGCGGCGCTCCATCCGCGCGGCCTCGTGCTTGACTACGACGACCAGGCCAAGACCCAGGAGTCGTGGATGCAGGCGGGCGGCGGGACCGCGGCCCCCGTGATCCGCTCGACCCAGGCTTGGACGACCACGGACAACCTGCTGGCCAAGGTCGGGGCCGCCATGGCCACGTGGGATGCAGGCCCCCACTTCCTCTGGCTGACCGTGTACACGTTCCGCTTCAACCTCCACGACGCGGCCACCATGGTCCACGAGCTCTCCAACCGCACGGGCGGGAACCTAGTCGTCGTGACCCCGGAGCAGCTCTTCTCCCTGATGGAGGAGGACTTCGAGGCACGCGCCGCCTCCCAGCTCGCTTCCCTGCGCTCGGACCCCGTCGCCGTCGCGCTGTTCGCTCCCTCGTTGGCGGTGGCCCAGGGATACCTGGACGCGCCCGCGCCCTCCGCGGACCCGTCAGTCGCCGCGTACCACGCGTACCTCGCGTCCGCGACCCTGCGGGAGGTCGATCTGACGGAAGCCGTCGTGGCCTGCGGCCTAGCCGTCGTCCTGGCGGCCCTCGTGAGCCTCTCCGCAGTACGCGGTTCCCGATTCTCCCTCCGTTCCCGGCGCCGGGAGATGCTCGCCCTCCCCGTCCTCGCCGCCGCCTCGGGTCTGTTCCTGCTCGCGGTGCGCGCCGGTCTCGCAGCGAACTTCTGGAGCTACCAATGGATCATCGTGGGCGTGGTCCTCGCCGGCGTGGGCCGGCCGCTCCGCCGCTACCTGGATCGTTCGTACCCGAGGTTCTCCCTGGCGATGACCGCGGTGCTGGACCTCCTGTTCGTCGGCCTCTCCCTGATGACCAACGTGGCGTTCGCCCTCGCCGCGATCGGCACAGTGGCCGTCCTGGACTCCGTGATCGCACGGGAGCGCGTACGGCCCTCGGTCCTGTTGCTCGCGGTGACCCTGGGATCCGCCGCCGGACTCCTGGTGACCCTGGACGCGGTCTCCTTCGCCTTCCTGGCGTTCGTGCTCGTCGCTCCTCTCATGTTCCTGCGCGAAGCGACTCCCGTCGAGGAAACCTCGGCCCGCCGCGGTGCGTGGAGGCGGGGGTTCGTGCTCGCGTTCCCCCTCGCCGCGCTGGTCGTCGCCTCGAACTTCTCCTTGGGTCTCCGGCTCGGTCTGGAGGGAACTCAGCTCGCCGCCATGGCGGGCGCCCTGCTCGCCCTCGGCTCCTTGGCCGGCGTCCTGGCCGCGCGCCGCTGGATCAACGCCAATACACGCGTCCTCCAGGTACTGGCCTTCGGCCTCGCCGGAGTCCTCGGGGCCGCGGTCGGCTTCTCCGACGGCACGCTGGCCACAGGTCTGCTCCTCCTGGGTTTCGTCGCGTGCTTGACCGCGGCCGCGGAGTCCAGCCTCCGTCTCTACGCCGCGGAGGGCGGGAACCTGGGCGCCGTGGCGGCCGCGTCGGTCTCGTGGATCCCCCTCTTCCTCCTGTTCTTCCGGATGCCCCCCGTGATCTACTCCCTGACGTTGATCCGCCTCCCCGAGGCCCTGGAGGCGCTCCTGTATGCGCCCGAGTTCCTGATGGCCCTGGCCGCCGGGTTGCTGGCGGCCGTCGCGTTCCTGCGGTGGCGTCGCGCCGCGGGAGTGGGAAAAGGTTATCCCCCCGCCCCGGCTCTCCGAGGTGGAAGGCCATGAGGAAGCTCCCCAAGCGACGGTTCCTGGAGGTGGGCTCCTACATCCTCCGGAACAAGATGGCGGGGGAGGCCATCTACCCGTTCTACGCCTCGTTCAAGCTCACCCGCCGCTGCAACTTCACCTGCTCGTTCTGCAACTGCTGGCACGTGAAGAACCATTGGATCGACATGCCCACGGAGAACGTGAAGAAGATCCTGGACAACCTCGCCCGGTCCTCCGTGATCATGACGAGCTTCGAGGGCGGCGACCCCCTGGTCCGCGACGACATCCTCGAGCTCCTCCGCTACCAGTGGGAGAAGCCGTTCTACCTCCTGTTCACGACGAGCGAGCGGGACATGACCCAGCGGTACCCCATGGCGGAGTATGCGAAGTACATCGACTTCCTGCACATCTCCATGGACGAGGGCCACCGGAACCTGGACATGTTCGACGAGATCGAGCAGTACACGAAGTGGGGTTCCGTGGTCACCATCCAGATCGTGGTCACGAAGAACGACGTGCAGGAACTGGAGTGGAAGATCAAGCGCTGCTACGACACCGGGGTGAAGGCCGTCGTCATGTGCGCGGTCCACCTGAAGAACACGAAGGACCACCTGCCCGACCTGATGACCATGTCCCGGAAGGGCCTGGAGCTCCGCAAGAAATACCCGGGCGTGATCATTTCCCCCAAGGGCTACTTCACGGGCATCCTGAAGGACCACGGATGCGACTCGTCGTCCATCATCGTCGACGCGGACGGGTTCCTCTGGTATCCCTGCCGCGTCCTGGAGGAGAAGACGATCAACTTGATCGACTCTGACCTCCTCGCGTACGTCGAGTCGCGGGACGCGGAAGAGCGGCGCGCGCGGATGGCCGCGTGTGACGTGCAGTGCGCGTGGTACCAGTACTACGCGACCCAGAGCTTCGTCAACCCGCGGGAGGTCCTCTCCGCCTGGGCGCCGTACTACCGCGACCTGATCAACGGCGGGAAGCAGCCCATCGCGGTCGTGCCCGCGTTGCCCACCCTGAGTCCCGCGGCCCGGGCCCACGGCGCGATCCTCCAGGAGTCCGCGGTCAAGGGGACCCTGGACGACCCGCCTGCGGGATCTGGGTTGATTCCTTTGGAGACGGTCGACCCACCTGCGAGGCCGTGATCCCGTCGGCACTTTCGCGCACCCGTTCCGCGGTGTTATCCCGGGCGGGTCGATGACCCTACGGTGGTCCCGTGAGGATTGGCATTCTGGGCGCCGGAGGGATGGCCCGCGAGCACGCCGCGGCCTATGTGCGCATGAAGGGAGTGGAGATCGCGGGCTTCTACGGGCGACATCGCGGGAAGGTCGAGGCGACCGCGAAACAGTTCGGCGCGCTCGCGACCACGAAGATGGGCCGGATCCTTCGGGACGGTTCCATCGATGCGGTGGACGTCGTCGTGCCGAGCGGCGTGCATCGGGACCCGGTGATCGCCGCGCTGGAGGCGGGCAAGGACGTGTTCTGCGAGACGCCCATCGCCCTCACCCTGGAGGACGCCGACGCGATGCTCCGGGCCGCTCGTCGCTCGGGTCGGCGGCTGCAGTGCGCGCAGCTGATGCGGTTCGCGTCGCACACGGTGCACGTCCGGGAGACGGAACGGTCCGGGCGGCTCGGCGCGGTCACCTTCGTCCTCGCGTCCCGCCTCTCCCATCCGTACTGGTCCACCGCAGAACCGCGACCCTTCTCCACATACGGCGAGCCGATCGCGGAACTCATGATCTTCGACTTCAACTTCCTGAACTGGCTCCTCGGCTCCCCGTCGTCGGTCACGGCCCAGGGGCTGCGGGGCGACCGGAACGCCGCGGACCACGTCCTCGCCGAGATCCGGTATCCCCGGGCCCTCGGCGTGGCGGAGGGGAGTGCGCGGATGCCCGGGGGATTCCCGTTCAACACGCGGCTGCGGGTCCTGTTCGAGGGGGGCCTCCAGGAGGCGGATTTCCGGATCAAGCCGGACGGATTCTCCTCTTCGTTTGTCGAGTACGCGGGGGATTCCGCGGGCAGGAAGATCCGAGTCCCCGGACGCGATCCGTACGCGGCCGAGTGCGCGCACTTCGTTTCCGTGGTCCGTGGGAACGCCGACCCGGACCTCTTGGACGCGGTCCATGACCGTGACGCGCTCCGTGTGGCCCTCGCGGCCCGGACCGCCCTGCGGACGGGGCGGAAGGTGTCCCTCCCTCCGCGTACGGGCGCTTCCGGGCGACCCTAGCAGAATAGACCGACAGCGTAATTAGGTGGGGACTCCTAGGAAGGGCCAGGATGCAGGCATGCAGGAGCGCACCGTCCTCCTTCTCGTCGTGGTCCTAGTCACGGCCACGGCGGGCGCCGGGGTGGCCGTGAACGCGCTCCGCCCCACCGACTCCTCGCCATGGCGGTCCTTCGACGTGTCCATCGACCGCACGGGCAACCCCGTCGTGGGGTCCAAGCTCAACTTCTCCGTGAGCGTGCGTCAGGGAACCGTTGATCCCAAGACCCTCTGGGCGGTCTACCTCTCCCTGGACATGGGCTCCATGGACATCGTCTCCTCGACCCCGGGCACGAACCCCTGGGGCTACCGGACGGTCTGGAACCTGACGTCCCTGGACCTGACGGCGACCCGGGTGTTCACCGCCACGGGGATCCCGACGCAGAACGGTTCCGCCATGGTCTACGCGATGATCTGGGTGCCTCAGGGCGACCTGAACAGCGTGTCCGTGGACGCCCAGGGTCACGTGAACCCCGCGGGCGTCTCCCTGATGTCCGTGCAGTCCGACTCGTTCTGGGTGGGTCCCCCGGCGTGAGCCCCCTCACTCGCCTAGGAGGTCCGAATAGGAGGACGCCATGAGGTCCTCCGGATCGATCTGGAAGTACCGGACGAGGGAATCCAGCTGGGCGCGGCCCGCGGCGCTCTCCGCCTCCCCGGACACAATCTTCTCGAACTCGATGAACCTGCCCAAGCCCTCCACGGAGTCCAGGTGGACCTGCACGCCCTCGAGGCGGTAGATCTCCCGCGTCTTCCGCACCTCGGCCTTCACGGGGAACGTCCGGCGCAGGATGTCCAGGACGGCGGCCGCATCGGGGAGGTCCGCGAGGAGGACGAGGCTTTCCTTGACTCCGCTCTCGTCGGGGCGCTCGTAGTAGACGAGTTGACCGTCGCGCGTCCCCTCCACGGCACGCAGCTTGAGGCGGCGGTCCCCGAGGGCGAAGTACGTGTCGACCTGGCGGAAGCTGCCGACCCGCTCCGCGCCGGAGAGCAGGACCCGCGCCTTGCCGAGGTCCTCGTACCGCGCTTTGAGCTCGACGAGATGCTTCGCGTTCGCCGGCACAGCCGCAGCATGGGGGTGGGATGGAAGAACCTTCGGGTGGCCTAGAGCCGCCGATCGGGCAGGAAGTCCTCGACCATGGCGTCCATCCCGTTCGACGGGGCCCGGACGCGGGGCACGCTGAGTCGGGAGAGCTCCTTGGCCTGGGCCAGGTGCTGTCCCGGGGCCGCGCGGGCGTCCTCGAGCTGCTCACGATGGACGTGAAGTCCCTTTTGGGCCTCGCGGAGGGCCCGGGTGTCCGAGGCCCACGGGAGCTGGGCCGCCATCTTGAGCCGCCGGGCGATCAGCACGGTCCGAATCACGAACAGGGCGATGGCTGCGGGGATCACGAGCCACACGAGGTCCACGGAATCACGCCGCTCCCCGGTTCACCGGGAGCGGAGCGCCCTACCGGCGGGTTCTATTAAAGCTTCCTGTCGGACCGCACGGACCGCGAGGGGTCTACCGGAGCCGGGGAACGCTACCCGTCCCGGGGTATCTGCCGGCGGGTCGCGGGGCAGTCCTCACCAGGCGAGCACGAGGACCGCGCAGACGCCCGCGGCGCCCAGGGCGGCGCCTCCCAGGAGGACCGTCCGGGAAAGGCGTTCGAGCCGGGCCCGCGCGGGCCCCGGGTCCGCGGGCCGGGCCGCCAGCTCGATCCGGAGGGCGCGGAGATTGGACAGGATCAGGCCGTCCAAGCATCCGAACGCAGCGAGGACGGCGAAGAGCACGGCGAGGGCCAAGGTGAGCGTGAAGTGGGTCTCGTAGAGGCCCACGCCCACGAAGATCACGTAGAGCGGCGCGGTCCACCAGACGAACGAACGCAGCTCATCGAGGCGGTCTCGTACCTCGCCCACGGCAGAATCGGCCGACGCGTCGCTCCCCTCGTGGCGATGGAGAGGCTATCCGCAGGTCCCTAGATATCTTTTGGGGAGCGGTGGGTCTTTCGGGGAAGCGAATTCCGGACGAGCTTCTTCGCGTCCTTGAACGGCTTCTGGTCGCGCAGGGCGTCGAACTCCTTCTTCTGCGTCTCCCTCGTCCTCATGCTCGAGGAGATGACGCGCCTGCGGTTCTCGATGGACGACGTGAGGGGCGCCTTGTAGTCGCGCAGGGTGTCCCGCGCGCCACCCAGGTTCTGCGTCACCGTGTCGCGGGCCATCTGGAGCGACTTGCGGTGGGAGTCGAGGGCCCTCTGCGCCTCTTCCAAGGCGCGCGTGTCCGCCAGGAGGGGAGTCCGAGACGCCGACCGCAACCGCTTAGCCATGTACAACACCCGTCCGGTGAACACCGCGATCGCGATGACCGCGATCACCGCGGGCTGGGTGATCAAAGCGAGGATCGGGTCCACCGGTGTTCCGCCTCCCGGTTCGGTCGTACCTGGGAGTGCGTTCTATTCTTACCTTGGCCATAGGAAGCATATACAGCCTATAATGAGAAGCCGTAGCATGGACCCCCTGAATTCGGACCGCCTCGATGGGGGATGGCATATACCTCGCCCGTCCTCTTAGGAGACCCTGCAGGGCGGGCCCACGAGCCCACCGCTCCGGCCTCCACGCCACTGCGATGGCCAGACCGGCTCTTAAGGACGCGGTCCCTTGCGTTCGGCAGGCCGCAAAACGGGAAGATCGCGTCCGCGCTCCCGCGCCGCGAGGGTGGACGGTTGATCGTCCTCTACGACGAGGTGTACAGCCCGTACTGCGGGAAGGTCCGGAAGCTCATGGAGTACAAGGGGATCGCCTATCGCACGGTTCCGGTGCCCTATCATGACAAGCTGCGGCTCCTCGAGGAGACGGTCCAGGACTACGTGCGCTTCCTCCGCGACGGCCGCCGCGGCGTGCCGTGGACCGAGGCCGTCGACTACCTGGAGACGCTCCGGCCGGACCCGAGCGCTCACCCCGACGGTCTTCGGACCGCGGTCAAGATCTCGGAGGCCTGGGAGTACGACTGGTTCGAGGACCGCTACTGGGCCCTCGTGGCGCCGTACCTGGAGCGCAAGCTGACGGACCCCGTGGAGCGCTGGAACTTCACGGAGACCTGGGTGCGCGCGTACGGGCCGTTCGAGGCGATCCGCAAGGACCCGCGGCCCCGGTGGGACACCCTCGCGCCGTCGTTCACGGCGCTCGAGAAGGGCTTGCGGGGGGACGGCTTCCTGATCGCCCCGAAGCGGACCGCGTTCGACTTCGCGATGTACGGGGACTTCCATGCGGGCGAGTACGCGGGGGTCCCGTGGCCGCGGGCCCACCCGGGGCTCCGCGCGTGGCATCGTCGCATGGAGCGGCTCGGCCGCCGCTGAGGCGGTCTCAGGGGACCGTGGCGTGCGCCGGGCGCTCCTCGGGAGTTACCCTCACATAAGGGTAACTGGACATGTCGCGCATTCGCTCGTCCACGGGCTCCTCAGTACGCGGTGATCCTCCGCTGGCCATGGAGGTACGCGCGCAGGACGCTGGCCCGCCACCAGTTCGCCAGGGGCAGCTTGAGCCGCCTTCCCAGGTCGGCCTCCGCTTCCTCGAGCGTGCGGAAGGCCGCCGCGGGCCTCGCCAGGGCGGCCCGCGCGAGCTCGCGGTAACGGAAGACGCCCAGGGGGATCCACTCGTCGTAGACCTCCATGAAGACGATGGCCCCCGCCTGCCGCCTCCGCGCCGCCAGCTGCTCGAGCACGGGGTTCTTCGTCGCGTGGTACGCCCCGCCGATCGCGTCGGGGTACGTCTTCCGCCCCCGGGTGAACTCGTGGTCGTGGATGGGCGTCGGGTTGGAGGAGAGGTTCCACGCCTCCAAGCCCTCGAACATGAACGCCTGGGGGAAGAGCAGGATCGCGACCGTGTTGGCGAGTCCCGTGGCGCTGTACACCTCGTAGTCCTCGATCCAAGGGGCGTCGCGCACCTGCGCGAGCAGCCGCTTCCCGAGGATGTCGTCCACCGCGGTGATGGACCATTCCGTGGGCACGAGCCGCCGCCGCTCCTTGGCGCCCAGGAGGCCCACGGAGAACACGCGGGTGATGTGGCTCTGGCTCACGCCGTGGTCGTACAGGTCCGCGATGGCCTCGCCCGCGCGGACGTCCGTGTCGGAGACGAGGTCGTCCACGCGACGCGGAACGGACGGGTTGGACGCGAGCTCGACCTTGCGGATGTCCGCGCTCGGGCCGCTCGGCGGCGCGCGTACCGAGAAGGGGCTCACCAGGGCGGGCGTCTTCTTGAGCCACATCTCCGTGTCCACGGGTTTGGAGGCCATGGCGCCCTCTTGGACCACGGACAGGATGCTGTCGGGCTCCCGGGCCTCGAGCACGCGACGCGGCGCCTTGCCGCGGACGAGGGAGAGGCGGAAACGCAGGATCTCCGCGAGGTCGTACCCCAGCCAGGTCTCCGAGGCGTCCAGGATGGACGTGTCTTGGTCCCGCAAAGGCGGGACGAGCGGCCCCACGAGGACGCGCGGATAGCCCCACGAGCCGACGAACGCGCTCGGGGGCGAGGCGCCGAACAGGTCCGTGGACCTCAGGTCCCGGCGGTCCGTGAACCACTTCCGCACGCCGCCCAGGTACGGGCAGACGGCGAGCCGGCAGCGCTTGATGTCCCCGCCGCAGACGCGGCAGGCGATCTCCCGCCGGACCTCCGCGAGGGTCGCCCGGATGCCGTCCTCGGGGCTCGCCATGCCGTCTACGGGTAGTTGCGGAGGATGTCCTTAGGATGACGGTCGGGGGGCCGGAGCGGGCTTCGGGGCCGGAGCCGCGGCCGCCGCGGGGGCGGTCCCCGGCGGGACGTAGGGCTCCCCGGTATCCGCGTACCACCAGTGGCCGCGGTACGTCTGGGAGTCCTGGAGCACGAGTCGCCCCTGGACCTCCGCGAAGTCCGCGGGTGCCGCGAGGCTGTCCGAGGAGCACTTGGGGCAGCGCTTCACCTGGGCCGCCTGGATTGCCTGGGCCAGCGTCTTGCCGCTGGCCGGCGCCGGGGTCGCTGCGGGCTTCGCCGGAGGGGCTGCGGGAGGCGCCGCGGGGGGCGTCGCGGGCTTGGGCGGCGCCGGGGCCGAGGGCGGAGCCGCAAGCTGGGCGGCCGGAGGCTTGGGCGGGGGCGCCGCGGGCGGTGGCGGGCTGGGAGCAGGTTTCGCCGCCGCGGGAGCGGTCGGAGCGGATGGCGCGGCGGGTTTCGCCGGGGCCGTTGCGGGCGTGGGCGGCTTCGGCGCTGCCGCCGGTGTCGGCGTGGCCGCGGGCGCCGGGGTCGCGGGGCGAGGCGGGGCGGGAGCCGGCGTCGGCTGGGAGAGATCCTCCTCCCAGATCGCGGCACAGACGCCGCACGTGTGGATCTTGCTCGTGGAGGCGTTGCAGGCCTTCGGCCCGCAGTTCGGACAGTGGTGTTCGCGCGCCATGACGTTCCTCCCGAACCCTGAGAGCCACTTATCTCTTACGGGTCTGGCGAACCCAGCCCAATAATCTTGTATCGGTGGGAGCTAAACCTCCTTGGCCACACAGCCCCTCGTACTGGGGTCTTCGCGGACCTCGCCCCCTTACCCTTCCGTTCCTCCGGTTCGAATCCCACCGGGTCCGTTCCTTATCCTTAGAATCGGGCGAAATTCGGCCTTATGGAGATAGCCGAGGCGACGCCTGCCCTGTTCCCCAACTCATGCCGGGCTCCCAAGCCCGGCCCCTTCTTCTTTTCGACAAGGCCCAGTTGGTACC
>OFHG01000046.1_pt1 | contig 55544 bp, 50 predicted proteins | sample 1521931 | NCBI WGS metagenome assembly OFHG01 (sample SAMEA2468438, study PRJEB22500) | soil metagenome | biome: Glassland; feature: Farmland; material: Clay | place: Australia | collected 2013-01-31 | depth 0.55 m
CTCGTCGTCGAACACGTCGAGACCCGCGGCGGCCACCCGCCCATCAGCGAGAGCTGAGGCCAGAGCGGCTTCGTCGACGATTCCGCCGCGCGCGGTGTTGACGACGATGGCGCCCGGCTTGACACAGGCGAACTCCTCTGCGCCCAAGATCGGTCGGTCCGCCTTCGGCCCTTTTGATCGTTACCCGGTCGCGCCCGACCTTTATGATCTGCGAGCCGTCAGGCAGTTTCTGGTGAATGCGATAGAACTCCTGGCCGGTCGTGTCCTCGAGAACGGCTCCAGAGAACTCTTCACCTTCGACAGTGCCGATGAGCGTGTAAACCGAAGTTACGGCCGCAGGAGCGCTGGATGGCCCTTTCCCCTCGCCGAACAGTCCGCGCTCCAGGATCGAGGAATAATCGCTGAGCTCGCGCCGGGGCTGGATGGCGGCCCTGTCGCGCTCGAGCGGCGTGGTGAACCGTGGCGCCGCGTCCAGACTGCGGCCGATCATGGCATCTACCGTATCAGCCAGAAAATAGGCGGATATGGTAAGAAGCGCCACCAGGACAAGCGTATAGGTCCTTTTGTTTGCCTTCATTGTTCGATCCTCTCTCGCCAGACAGACTGCCTGTTCGATTTCTTTCGTGTAGGATTATACTCTTTACGTCGTTCCTTGTCAATTGTTAACTAATTGACGCCAAAAGGATTTTTATACGTTTTTATGCATGTCGTAGAAGCGAAGAGATCTTATGACCGGAGCTTTGCAGCCGTTTCGGAGCGTGGAGGATGCGACCGCCGCCGGTGCGGCGTAATGTCGGCACTCAGGGCCTGAAGAATTTTCGGTAGAAGTTCATGGCCCTCAGGCGATAGGGATCGTAGAGTCTGTTCGATTCGGCGTTCACCCTGTTCAAGTCTATTCCCTTTTCATCCTTGAGCCAGTCGAATACGATCACCGGGGTGACCTCAATATGAAACTGGAGAGCAAAGACCCGGTCCGAGTACCTGAATGCCTGGTTTGAATAGTAGTCCGACGATGCGAGCAGAACGGCGCCAGCAGGAAGATCGAACGTGTCCCCGTGCCACTGAAATACCTGCGCCGCCCGCTTGCCGTCCAACGCGAGCGTGGACATGAGGGGGTCGTTCATCCCTTCAGGGGTAAGCGCTATCTCATACCATCCGATTTCCTTCTGACCGCCGGCGTAGACCCGGGCCCCGAGCGCATGCGCAACCATCTGCGCGCCGAGGCAGATGCCCATGATGTGCTTGTTCGCCGTGATCGCCTGTTCAATCAGTTTCGCTTCCGTCCTGAGATAGGGATGCCGGTGCATCTCGTACACCGCCATGGGGCCACCCATGATGAGAAGGTGGGAGAAGGAATCCACGTCGGGCACGGCATCACCAATGCTCAGATCGCACAGGGAAGAGGGGATTTTTTCGGCATTAAGATAATCTGCGATTGTGCCCGGACCTTCGGTAAAAACATTTTTTATAATAAGGACCTTCATGCAAATCCCTATGCTTTCTTCGTAAAAAAGATAAACGCCATCACCGGCCTTTTGGAAGAAATCGCTGTAACGAACTGGATGCTCTCAAAACCATACCCCCTTGCCGTCCATTCATTCAGGATCTTCTCGATCTCTCCGTCTGTCACGGTGCTCGTTTCGACGACTTTATAATTCATAAGCATAGTATAAACGAGAGTGGTTTTTTTTTCAATGCTGAACGCACGGGCGGAAAAATTTCTTGTTGCCATTCCGAAAGAGACAATCTATAATCCGCCCATGCCGATGAAAAAAAAAGGCACGCTGACCGGCCTCGACCTCGCTGAAAAACTCTGGCCGAAAGACTTAAAAGGCGGCCGCGCGGGCCTTGTGGCGCACCCCGCGTCGATCGGGCGCCGTCTGGAGCACGCGGTTTCGGTCTGCGCGAAGTCCAGAAAATTCAAACTCACGGCTCTCTTCGGCCCGCAGCACGGCATCCTGGGCCAGACCCAGGACAACATGATCGAGTGGGAAGGGTTCCGCGATCCGGCCACGGGCCTGCCGGTATACAGCCTCTACGGCGAGACGCGCCTGCCCCGGCCCGAGATGCTCGCCGGCCTCGACGTCCTTGTTGTCGACCTGCAGGACGTCGGCAGCCGGTATTATACGTTCATCTGGACGCTGGACCTCTGCATGCAGGCCTGTTATGATGCCGGGAAAACCGTACTCGTGCTCGACCGACCGAATCCCATCGGCGGACATCTGACGGAAGGGCCGGTGCTTGACCGGGACTACGCATCCTTTGTCGGTCTCAAGCCGCTGCCCGTGCGGCACGGTATGACCATCGGAGAGATCGGTCTCTACCTGTGCGCGGCCTTTTATCCCGGTTTGGACTATCGCGTCGTTTCCCTGCAGGGCTGGAAGCGCGCCTTCTGGTTCGACCGCACGAACCTGCCCTGGGTCATGCCGTCTCCGAATATGCCGACCCCCGACACGGCGCTCGTCTATCCCGGCATGTGCCTGCTCGAAGGCACGAACATCTCGGAAGGCAGGGGAACAACAAGGCCGTTTGAGATTTTCGGCGCGCCTTTTATCCATGCCGAGACCCTCGTAAGGGTGCTGAACGATTTCAAGCTTCCCGGCGTGGTGTTCCGTCCTCTTGCGTTCCAGCCCACGTTCCAGAAGCATGCCGGCGAACTGTGCGGCGGGGCCCAGATCCATATCACAGATCGCGAAAAATTCAGGCCCTTTAAGACCGGCGTGGCCGTCTTGAAGTCGATCCACAACACCTATCCGCGCGATTTCGCCTGGAAACAGCCGCCATACGAGTACGAACAGATCAAGCTCCCGATAGACATACTGGCCGGCACGGACCGTCTGCGAAAGGACATCGAGGCATGGAAGGACCTCAACGAGATGGAGGTATGGTGGAAAGACGAAACAAGAGCATTTGAAAAAATAAGAAGGAAATATCTATTATACAAATAGATTTCTCGCAGGGGCGCAGAGAGCGCAAAGGTCAGACATCAAGAAAGAGTTGCAACCATTTGTTATGATTGTGTCAAGAGCTAAAGCTCTTATATTGATTATTTCAGCTCATTTCAATTATTAACTAATTTAAGGTTTTTGATCGCTTTTCTCCGCGAGCCCCGCGCCTCCGCGAGAAAATTGCTCTGAAATCATATGTCAAAATTCCCGATCACTATTTTCCTCCCTGCGGCCGGTCTCGGCGAGCGCTTGAGGCCGATAACGAACCACCGACCCAAGCCGCTGCTTCCGATCCTCGGGAAACCGCTGATCGAGATCATCCTCGAACGGCTCGCTGCTGTCTGTTCAGGAGGGATCGGCATCAACCTGCACTGGAAGCCCGAGTTGATCCGGGCCTGGGCGCAGGATTCGCCCTGGGCGGACCGCATCCGGTTCTTTCCCGAGGACCCGATCCTCGGCACCGGCGGCGCGCTCAAGAACGCCGAATCTTTTCTCTCGAACGGCCCGTTCCTGGTGCATAACTCTGATATCCTTCTGGACATCGACTTCACCCGGCTGATCGAAACGCATCTTTCTTCCGAAAACATCGCCACGCTCGTGACGCACAAGCTCCCGCAGCTGAGCAACGTGGTCGTGGATGAGCAGGGCTTTGTGCTCGATGTGGAGAACCCCGGAGACTCCCGCCCCGATCCGAACCGGGTCGCCGCAAAAGTCGCTTACACCGGCATTGCCGTCTATTCTCCCGAAATTCTCCATTACCTGCCGACCGGGGTGTCGCACGCAACGAGAGCGTGGCTCAGCGCGGCAAAAGCAGGTCGCAAAGTCCAGACACTCGATTTCACCGGATGTTACTGGAACGACATCGGGACGCCGGCATCGTATGTTGCAGGAGTTCTCGATGGCCTTCGGGCGAGCGGGGAAACCGTGTATTTCTCATCGACTGCGAACTGCGGCAATATCGTCATAGACGGCTATGTGGTGCTTGAATCTGGAAGCGAGGTTAAGGACGGTGCGCGGCTTCGGAACTGCCTCGTCATGCCCGGCGCGCGTGTCAGCGGCAATCATGCGAACCGCATCATCGGGCAGGATTATATCATCGACCTTAAGGAAGAGGAGGTCCAGCCCTCGCTTCATGCGGCTGAGCAAAAGAAAATCTCGCTTGCAGACCCGCTCTTTGCACAGTATTTCGGAGTTGGTTCTACCGTGGATCAATCTGCAATCCGCGATCCGCAATCCGAAATTTTGTCGGACGCGATCCTGATCGGCCTCGGCGGCTCGGACCGGCGCTACTATCGCGTGCGGAACGGCGGCAAGACCGCAGTGCTTATGGAGTGCAAACAGGACGATCCGGACTACGACCGCCACCTCGTCTATACCTACTTCTTCGCGTCCCATGCCGTACCGGTGCCCGGCCTTATCAACATGGACAGCAGGCGCAAGCAGGCGCTGTTCGAGGATTTGGGCGACGCCAGCCTCTATGCATACATGAAACTCCCGCATGATAACGGACACATCGAAGACATTTACCGCAGCGTCCTGGACATTCTCGTCAAACTCCACATCCGCGTGACGAAGCATGTCCATGAGTGTCCCCTGCTCCAGGCGCGAAAATTCGATTACGATCATTTGCGGTGGGAAACGAATTACTTTATCGACCGGTTCGTTATCGGATTAAAACGTATATCCCTGAACAATAGACAGGCTTTAGACGAGGAACTGCATCGCCTCGCGCAGAGAGCGGACGCGTATCCCAAAGGCGTTATCCATCGGGACTTCCAGAGTCAGAACATCATGATCATGTCCGGCGTCATTCCGCGGGTCATCGATTTCCAGGGCGCGCGCATGGCCCCGCCTGCGTACGACGTCGCCTCGATCCTCTGGGATCCTTATCACCGGCTTGATGACGGTGTTCGTGACAGTTTGCTCGAATATTATATAACCGAGATGAAACAAAATTCGACGGGCTTTAACGAAACGCTGTTCAAAGAAAGCCTTATCCTCTGCCGCCTCCAGCGCCACATGCAGGCGCTTGGCGCGTATGGGTTCCTGTCCGAAGTCAAAGGCAAGAAGTATTTCCTCAAGCACGTCCCGGAAGCGCTGAGGCTTCTGAAAGAAGAGGCTGCCGCGATGAAGAACGAGTATCCGGAACTTTACAAGCTGGTACGAGACTTATCGCCATAACAATGGCATCGAAGCTCCCTGCAGAGGCGCCGCCCCAACGACCCCTTTTTGTTCTTTACTTAATTATTTATCGAATGTAGCTCTATTAATTATAGGATCTCTACAAGCACAGCAGGAGAGACATGCAATCAATCTCATTCAAGCCAGTTCGGCACTCTGCTGTTTCTGCCTAATGTGAGCTCCGCAGAGACCAACTCTGAGTTAGACAATGCCTTTCCCAGCGGCAATCTTTGTTCACCGGACCTATTCCCCTTCAAACTCCGTCAGGGAAAAAACTTTATATCCTTTACTTTTCAGCTTTTTTCGCCCTCCTACTTCAGGCAGGTCCACGACGAACGCCATCTCCACAACCACGCCACCGAGTTTTTCGACGAGCGCGGCTGCGGCCATTGCTGTGCCGCCGGTGGCAAGGAGGTCGTCTACGAGAAGCACCCGTTCGCCCTTCTTCAGAGCGTCCTTGTGAATTTCGATCCTGTCCGTGCCGTACTCGAGCGCGTATTCCTGAAACTCGACCTCAGCCGGAAGCTTTCCCTTCTTGCGAATGGGAATAAAGCCTTTCCCAAGCGTATAAGCCAGAGCGGAGCCGATGATGAACCCCCTCGACTCGATGCCCACGACGATATCGAAATCAATATTTGCATGACTATAGCGATGGGTCATGGTGTCAACAACCAGCCGGAACCCCACTGGGTCTTTGATGAGCGTGGTGATGTCGCGGAACATGATGCCCTTTTTGGGATAATCGGGAATGGTCCTGATCTTGGACTTTATCGGCACATTTCTCTCCTTCCAGTTTTTTACCGAATTCATCTGCCTTTTCAGCACGACTCGTCTTCAACAGCGCCGCTCTCTTGGTACTGCTCCACGCCAAGCCGGTACAAGTCCGCTCCGTGCACATCATTCACGACCACTGCCGGAAAATCCTCGACCTCCAGGCGCATCACCGCTTCGGTCCCGAGCTCGGGATAGGCGATCACCTCGGCTTTTCTGATTGTCTTCGAGATGAGCGCACCCGCCCCGCCGATGGCGGCGAAATAGACGGCTTTGTATTTCTTCATTGCGTCCTTCACTTCCCGGCCGCGCGGCCCCTTGCCGATCATACCCTTAAGACCCAGCTCAAGCAGGTAGGGCGTGTACTTGTCCATGCGGTAGCTCGTGGTCGGCCCGGCAGAGCCGACGGGTTTTCCCGGGGGAGCGGGTGTGGGACCGGTATAGTAGAGCACCTGTCCCTTGCGATCGAAGGGAAGCTTCTTTCCCTTGATATGCCCCTCAACCATTTCCTTGTGCGCCATGTCCCTGCCGGTGTAGATCACGCCGGTGAAAACCACGCGGTCGCCCGCTCTGAGCTTCACAATAATGTCGTCGGACAACGGCGGTATGAGTTTTATCGGGTCGGCCATGCTTGCCTCTCTCGGCAGACTGCCGAGGGAAAAGGGCCCGGAGTACGCCCTCTATCCTGCATTCTACGCTGTGCTCTTCGCTCCATGCTCTCAGCTCTACAGTACAATCGTCTTATGCCTCGCTGCGTGGCAGTTGATGTTCACGGCGACCGGCAGGCTCGCGATGTGGCAGGGGAAGCTTTCCACGTGCACGGCCATGGCCGTCACTTTCCCGCCGAGCCCTTCGGGGCCGATGCCGGTCTTGTTCACCGCCTTGAGCAGCGTCTCTTCCAGGGAAGCGAGTTCCAGCTTGGCGTTCGGGCTTCCGACCGGACGGAGAAGGGCCTTTTTTGCGAGCAGCGCCGCTTTTTCGAAATCGCCGCCGATGCCCACGCCGATGACCACCGGCGGACAGGGGTTCGCTCCGGCCTTCTGTACGCACTCGAGCACGAAGTTCCTGATTCCCTCCATCCCCTCGGTAGGCCGCAGCATCCGGATCACGCTCATGTTCTCGCTCCCGGCGCCCTTGGGCATAAAAGATATCCTGAGCTTGTCGCCGGGCACAAGCTCGGTATAGATGATGGCCGGAGTGTTGTCGCCGGTGTTTTTTCTCGTGAGAGGATCGACAACGGACTTCCGGAGATAGCCCTCCTTGTATCCCTTGCGCACGCCCTCATTGATCGCGTCCACGATGAAGCCGTTCTTGATCCTGAGGTCCTGGCCGATCTCGACGAAAAAGATGGCGACCCCCGTGTCCTGGCAGATCGGGATGTGATCTTCCTTTGCGATGCGGGCGTTCTCTTTCAGAAGTTCTATGATCTCCCTGGCGCCCGGCGCGGTCTCGGTCTCGATGGCGCGGTCGAAAGCCGTGAGCACGTCGTCGCTCAGGCTGTACGCCGCATCGATACAGATCTGGGCGACATTGTCCCTGATCTCCTCTACATGAATTTCGCGCATCCTGCCCTCACCGCCTCCACGGACTTCATGAATGCCGCACGTTCATCGACGCCCAGCTTGATTTCGACCACCTGTTCAACACCCTTTGCGCCGAGCTTCACCGGCACACCGGCAAAGGTCCCCTTGACGCCGTACTCTCCCTCGAGATAGGCGGAACAGGGGAGTATCTTTTTCTTGTCCAGAACAATGGCTTCGACCATCTCGAGCGTTGCCGCCGACGGCGCGTAGTAGGCGCTCCCGGTCTTGAGCAGCGATACGATCTCGGCGCCGCCATTCCGCGTGCGTTCGATGAGCTTGTCGATCGTCTCCTTCTTCACCAGTTCCGTGATCGGAATGCCGGCCACCGTGGAATACCGCGGCAGCGGCACCATGCTGTCGCCGTGGCCGCCGAGCACAAACGCATGGGTGTTCTCCACGGAGACGCCGAGTTCCCTGGCGATAAAAGCCCTGAACCGCGCAGAGTCGAGCACGCCGCCCATACCGATCACGCGCTCGCGCGGGAACCCGCTCGCTTTCATGGCCACAAAGGCCATGACGTCCATGGGGTTCGTTACCACGATCATGATCGCCTGCGGAGAGCGGCGCCCGGTTTCCTGGGCGACCGTTTTTACGATCCCGCCGTTTGCCGCGAGCAGGTCATCGCGGCTCATGCCCGGCTTCCGCGCCAGGCCCGCCGTAATCACGACAATATCAGATCCTGCCGTTTCGTCATATCCGTTCGAACCGGTGATTGTTGCATCATACCCGAGCACCGGCCCCGCCTCCGCAAGATCAAGCCCTTTGCCCTGCGGCACGCCTTCCACCACATCGACGAGAACCACATCCGCGAGCTCGGCCTCGGCGATCCGCTGTGCCAGAGTCGCGCCAACATGGCCCGCTCCTACAACCGTTACTTTCTTCCGCACCGCAACTCCTCCTTTAGAATCGTGAAAGGTAAAACATCAAACGCAAAAAATGTTTTTTTACTTCCTCATTTCTTGCATCGTACGATTTACTTCCTACGCTTCACTCCCTACAACTTGGTAATCTTCACCTTGTCGATCTTCCGCCCCTCGAGCTCCAGGACCTCAAGCTTGAAGTTCTTGTACTTGAGCTGCTCGCCGACCCTCGGCATTCTGCCGAAAAGCCCGAACACGAACCCGCCGAGCGTGTTAAAATCTTTTGACTGGAGGCTGGCGCCAAGCAGTTCGTTTACTTCGTCGAGCGCGGACTGTCCGGAGACGACAAAGTTCTTCTCGTCGACGATCTCGACCTCTTTCTCCGTTGACTCCAGCTCATCATGGATGCTTCCGACAATTTCTTCGATCAGGTCCTCGAGCGTTACAAGCCCCGAAGTCCCGCCGTACTCGTCGATGACAATGGCGATCTGGAACCGCTCCCGCTGCATTTCTGCGAGAAGCTCGCTCACCCGCTTGTTCTCCGGAATGAAGTATGCCGGCCTGATGAACCGCTGGATGCCGTCTTCACGCTTCACCTCGCCAGCCGACATGGCAACGAGTATGTCCTTGACATACAGGATGCCGACGACCGCATCGATGGTGTCTTCGATCACGGGGTAGCGCGAATACCCGAACTCGGATACGAGGCTGAACACGTCCTGGAGCGTTGAATTCGACGGCACGCTTACGATCTCCGTGCGCGGTCGCATGGCCTCGGACGCAAGGGTGTCGCCGAACTCGAATACCTTATGGAGCAGCTCCTTTTCCTCCTCTTTGAGCGAGCCGCCCTCTTCCCCGAGGTTGATCATGGCCTTGATGTCTTCTTCGGTGACCACCGCCGTGCAGGACATGCCCTGCGGTCCGGGCCCGACGAAGAAGTCCGCCGCCGCGGCGAGAACACGGGCCGCGGGAGAAATGAGCCGCATGACGAACCTCATGGGAAAGGCCACCAGAAGCGAAAGCCGATCGGGGTTCCTGGCCGCAAGTCCCTTTGGAGCGAGCTTAGATACGAGGACAACGATCACGCTCGAGACGGCCGTCGAAACGATCACTGCCATGGTCGTTTCGGCGAAGAGGTGCATGGCCGTCACGGTGCCGAGCGCTGCTGCGAGCACGATAAAAAAATTCTCCGCAAGCAGCAGCGTGCTATGCAACCCGCCCCGTTTCTCAAGAAGGCTGAGCACGACGCCGGCGCGCGGGTTTCCCGCTTCGGCCATCTCCCGGAGGCGCGCCTTGTTCGCGAACACAATTGCAGTCTCCGACGCGGCAAAGAACGCCGCAAGAAGCACGCTTGCGCCTGACAAGGCGAAAAGCAACCAGTGGTCGGCTATGAATGACAGGAGAGCGTTCATAAGATTCAAATCACAAATTGTAAAATGCAAAATCAGCGGAGTATCCTTTGATTTCGGTCAAAACTTTCTCAATTTTGCATTTTGCACTTTGAACTTTGCATTTACACTTTCTCTCCTGTCACCCGCATCACTTCATCGAGGGTTGTCTCGCCATTCAGCATCTTCTTGACTGCGGCATCGCGCAGTACCATCGTGCCGTCGGCTGTCGCCGCTTTCCCGATAAGTTCGTCATCGGCTTTTTCCCGGATGGTCGACCTGATCTTCTCGTTCACTTCCATAACCTCAAAGATGCCCGTCCTGCCCATATATCCTGTACCACGGCACGGGGTCAGCCCTCATCGTATTTTACCACAATCCTTAGTCTCTTCGCGTCCTGTTTGGCCCTTATCTCGCGCACCTGCTCAGGAAAAATTCTCACGCCTTTGAGCAGGATCTCGCAGAGAAAGTCTGTCGTGAGCCTAGTCATATACGATAATCATAGATTAAAGCGCAATTATTGGCAAAAAAATATTCTTCAGCAGTAAAGAATCACTGCAAAAAATTGTAGCTCCCCGCAGCAAACTGGAGGAATGCGCCCTCCGGAAGAATTCACGAAGCCGAGCGGTCCAAATAAAAGGCCCCCTCGAAAGGGGGCCATGTGAATATATTTTGTGCAATTGAGGACCATGCATTTACTTCTTGGCCGGGGCCTCCGGGGCTGGGGCCGGGGCAGGAGCAGCCGGGGCCTCCGGGGCTGGTGCCGGTGCCGCCGGCGTCATTGCGGGTTGCTCGGCAGGTTTCGGGGCCTCCTCCTTTTTCTGGCAGCCAACAAGAGCAACTGCGAACACAAATGCGAGGGCCAAAATGATTGCAATATATTTTTTCACTAAGATTCACCTCCTTTCCAGTATATGATAGTAACGCAAGTAAACCAGAGGGCACTACTTAATTCATAAAAAGTTGATCGAAGCTCCTAGAGGATCCTGGTCGCAACCGAACGGGTCACGGTCAGCTCTTTGACCTTCTGACCAAGCTGCTCTTCCATGACCTGCTGCTGTTCTTCGCTCAAACGGAGACGAAAAACCCGAAGCTTATTGAGGGAACGTTTTGTGAGATAGATTTCCCGAAGCTCAAATCCTATCTGTTTTTTAATATCGGAAGTCTGTTGCGGGGTTAGGGCAAGTTTGACGATCTCTTCCATTAAGCGGAACCTCCATAAACTCTGATTATAGGAGCTTTATAGGAGAATTTCAAGTTCTTTTATTTCAAGAAGCATATTAAAGCTTTAGAGCAACCATAATTACCTGTAACACCCAGAGAAACTAAGCCGCCGGCTGCGTGGACCGTGAAAATCCGGAATAGATTGCTGGGTCGCTCTGCCCCTCGTAATCTCGTTCTCGAGAGTGCTTGCCTTCATTCCAAAATCCGGAATCAGCACTGGTTTTCTGCGCTATCCTTCCAGCACCAGCGTCTTCGCCATCTTCTCCACCGCCTCTTCGATCTTCACTTTCTCGACCTTGCCGGTCTTTCGTTCCTTTACTTCGACGAGGCCTTCTTTCAAGTTCTTCTCGCCGATGATGATGCGCCAGGGGATGCCGATAAGGTCCGCGTCCTTAAACTTGATGCCCGCGCGCTCATCCCGGTCATCCATCAGGACCTCGAACCCTTTTTCTTCCAGAGCGGTATAGAGCTCTTCCGCGACGTCCATGGACTTCACGTCCTTGATGTTCACCGGCAGGACCATCACGTGATAGGGCGCGATCGCGAGTGGCCAGATCATGCCGTTCTCGTCGTTCCCCTGTTCGACGGCCGCCGCAGCGATCCGGGCAGGCCCGATGCCGTAGCTGCCCATGATGATCGGCTTCTCTGCGCCGTTCTCGTCGAGATAATTCGCCTTGAGCGGAACGGAATATTTCGTCCCGAGCTTGAAAATGTTGCCGATCTCGATCACGCGCTCGATGCGAAGCGGCTTGCCGCACTGGCTGCAGGCGTCGCCCGCTGCCGCCACATGGATGTCGGCGACCTCGGCTTCGAAGTCCCGGCCGGCCTTGACACCCTTCACGTGATAGCCTTCCTTGTTCGCTCCGGCGATATACGATCCTTCTTTGAGCGACGGGTCGGCGATTTTTCTGATCTTGTGGCCCAGAGGACCGATGAAACCGGCAGGAACGCCGAGATACTGCTTCACCTCGTCCCTTTGGGCTGGACGGTGAGGGCCGATCAGTTTAGCAAGCTTTTTCTCATGCAGAGTCTGGTCGCCGCGTACGAGTGCCAGCACCGGCCCTTTGTCGCTTATTACCAGAATGGACTTGAGCAGCAGGTCGGGCGTGACCTTGAGGAAGCGGGTCACTTCCTCGATAGTCCTTCGCTCCGGCGTTGCCACTTCCCCAAATTGCCATTCCGGGAACTTCGGCGTCTTCGGCACGGAGAGGGCAAGTTCCACGTTCGCCGCATATCCGCAGCCGTCGCAGAGCGCCACGTCGTCCTCACCGGCCGGTGACGGAGCCATGTACTCGTGCGCCATGGAGCCGCCCATCATACCCGTATCGCTTTGGACCACATAAAACCTGATGCCGCAGCGGCTGTAAATTTTTTTGTATGCTTCGAGATGGAGCTGGTAGGACTTGTCGAGGCCCTCCTCGTCCTTATCGAAGCTGTACGAGTCTTTCATGGTGAACTCGCGAGTACGCAGGATACCGCTCTTGGGCCGCGCCTCGTCCCTGAGTTTCGTCTGGACCTGGTACCATATCTGCGGCAGATCGCGGTAGGACCGGAGATCATGCGCCGCCAGCCAGGTCATGGTCTCTTCATGCGTCATGGCAAGGCACATGTCGCGTCCGCCGCGGTCCTTGAACCGGAACATCTCGTCGCCGATGGCATCCCACCGCCCGGTCTGCTGCCACACCTCGGCGGGGTTCAGGACCGGCATGGTCACTTCCTGGCCGCCGATGGCGTTCATCTCTTCCCGGATGATCTCATTGATCTTGTGCATTACCCGCTGTCCCAAAGGTAGGTAGATATAGAGCCCTGCCGCGAGCTGACGCACGTAGCCCGCGCGCACCATGAGCTTGTGCGAGATCGCCTCGGCCTCTGACGGCGCTTCTTTCAGGGTAGGAATGAAGAGATGGGAATAGCGCACAGTAACCTCCGATAAAGATACCTTTAGATCTGTAAAAACCAGTCATTCCGGGTTTGGCCCAGAATCCAGAATCTTTGTAATGAGCAAATTGAGACGAGGGAATCCCGCTTTTGCGGAAATGACGAAAAAGACTATTTTGACTTCTGTTTTGCAGCGATCTCTTCCACTTCTTTGACAAGCGTATCGGCAAGCTCCTTCTCGGATAGTTTCATTATGACCTCTCCGTGTTTGAAAAGGAGGCCGACGCCCTTGCCGCCTGCGATACCAACATCAGCCTCTCGCGCTTCGCCCGGGCCGTTCACCACGCAGCCCATGACCGCGACGGTGATTGGTTCCTTGATACGCGCGAGCCTTTTCTCCACTTCCTGGGCGAGGCCGATGATGTCGATCTCCGTCCTGCCGCAGGTTGGGCAGGAGATGATGTTCACGCCGCGCTGCCTGATCTTGAGCGACTTCAATATGCCGTAGGCCGCGCGTACTTCTTCGACCGGGTCCGCGGTGAGAGACACCCGCATCGTGTCGCCGATGCCTTCGGAAAGCAGGATACCCAGACCCACGCTCGATTTGATCGTGCCCGAGAAAAGGGTCCCGGCCTCGGAGATGCCGATGTGGAGCGGATAATCGTATTTTTGAGAGAACAGGCGATACGCGGCTACGGTCGTCATTACGTCCGAGGCCTTGAGCGAAACCTTGAGGTCCGTGAAGTTCAAATCTTCAAGGATGCGGATATGGCCGAAAGCGCTCTCGACGATCGCCTCGGGTGTGGGGCGCCCGTATTTTTCGAGCAAATGTTTTTCGAGCGAACCGGCGTTCACGCCGATGCGTACCGGGATGCCCCTGTCCTTGCAGGCCCGGACCACTTCGGAAACCTTCTCTTTCCCGCCGATATTGCCGGGATTGATCCTGAGGCCGTCCATTCCTTGTTTTACGGCCTCGAGCGCAAGACGGTAGTCGAAGTGTATATCAGCGACCAGCGGAAGTCTCGTCCCTTTTCTGATCGCACCAAGTGATTTCGCCGCGTCCCTGTCCGGGACCGCGAGCCGCACGATTTCGCACCCGGCCTGTTCGAGACGACCGATCTGATCGAGCGTCCTGGCTGCGTTGCGGGTGTCCGTATTGCACATGGATTGGACGGCAACCGGCGCGCCGCCGCCGATCTTTGCGGAGCCGAGGAGTATTTGTTTTGTTTGCCTGCGTGCCATGACAGTACTCAAGTCTAATTCCAATTTCCCCCCCTCTTCCCTCTCCCCCGGGACTGAGGTAAAGGCGGACGCTACTTGCTGGAGAACATTCTCACAACGTCATTATAGGACACAACCGCGATCAGCGTAATCAGCACCGCTGCGCCGATGCTCTGCGCTATTTCCATGGTCCTGCGGCTGAGCGGTTTTTTTCTGATGGCCTCGATGATGAGGAACAGGATAAGCCCGCCGTCCAGAATCGGGATGGGCAGAAGGTTCAGAATGCCGAGCGAGATGCTGATCATCGCCAGAAACGACAGAAAGGACGAAAGCCCGGCTGCAGCCGCCTTACCCGACATCTGCGCGATCAGCACCGGGCCGCCGAGCGTCTTGATCGAAAGGTTGAACGCCAGCAGTTTCTTGAGTGTGATAAACGTGAGATCGATGAACTCGATGGTTTTGTTGAAACCCAAACGGAGGGAGTCGACAAATCCGTACTTACTGAAGGTCATCCGCACGATGGGCTCGATACCGATGACGTATCTTCCGCTTTCTTCGCGCGGCGTAACCGTTATCTGGACTTTTTTCTGCGCTCGGTCGACAGTAAGGGTCAGCTTTTTCCCGTTGCTTTTTCTCACCAGAGCGGAGAACTGATTCCAATAATAGACTGCGGTGCCATCAACGGCGATAATTTTGTCGTTCACCTCGAGACCCGATTTTTCTGCTGGCAGGCCCGGAATCAGCTTGCCTACCTCGGCGGGGAAATCGGGATAGAGCCCCGAGGTCCCGATCTTTTGCTCGGGATCCAGCTGCGGCCGGAGCGTGAGCGTCTTTTTTTCGCCGTTCCGGTCGATCACCACCGCCAGGTCCGTATCGGGATTAACGGCAATCAGCATTTCCGCCTTTTCCCAATCCGTAACGGTCCTCCCGTTGATCTTCTCTATGACATCGCCGGCCTGAAACCCCGCATGCTCGGCAGACGACCCTTTTTCAACGACCCCCACCCGTGCAGGCCCCAGCGTATACGTGCCGACCATGAAAACGAACGGCATCACGATAAAGGCGAGCAGAATGTTCGTAAGGGGCCCGGTAAAAGCGATCTTCGCGCGCTGCCACACGGTCTTCGACTGGAACTCGTCAGGCGAACCGGTCGGCTCCTCATCGGGATTTTCACCGGCCATCTTTACGTAGCCGCCGAGCGGGAGCGCCGAGATGATATAATCCGTGTCGCCCTTCTTGTAACCGAACAGCCTGGGTCCCATACCGAGCGAGAACTTCTCGACGCGCACACCGGCCCGCTTTGCCATGATGAAGTGACCGAACTCGTGAACAAATACGAGGATGCCGATCACGATCAAAAAATAGAGTATCGTCATTATCTCTCCTTAAAACAGTTGTAACCGCGAATGACCACGGTTGAAAACCCTGGATTCCCGCTTTCGGGGGAATGACGGTTCAAAACCGCGGTCAGCAATCTGCATTTTTTCAAGCCTTACACCTTACAGCCTCAACGATCTTCTCCGCTTCCTCTCTCGCCCAGAGGTCAGCCTTGAGCGCGTCCTCAACCACCCTGACCGGCGACGGCGTATGGGCGTCCATCGTTGTTTTGATCACCCTGGCGATGTCCGTATAGTCGATCTTCTCGTCCAAAAAATATTTGACCGCCACTTCGTTCGCCGCCGACAGCACCGCCGGCATGCTGCCCCCTGCCTCAAGCGCGTTATAGGCATAGGCCAGACAGGGGAACCGCTCCAAGTCCGGTTTCTCAAAGGTCAGCGTGCCCACCGCAGCAAGGTCGAGCGCCGGCGACACGTCGCCCAGCCGCTCGGGATACGAAAGAGCATAGGCAATCGGCCCTTTCATGTCGGGCATGCCGAGCTGCGCTACGACCGCACCGTCGGTATATTCCACCATGGAGTGGACGATGCTCTGCGGGTGAACGAGCACCGTGATCATTTCCGGCTTCATATCGAAAAGCCACCGGGCCTCGATCACTTCGAGCCCCTTGTTCATCAGCGTGGCCGAATCGATGGTTATCTTCCTGCCCATGCTCCAGTTCGGATGCTTGAGCGCCTGCGCCAGGGTCACTTTGGCGAGGTCTTTTTTTGAAAAACTCCGGAAAGGCCCGCCCGATGCCGTCAAGATCAGTTTCCGGACGTCCTTGTCCGCGCCCGCGTGCAGGCACTGAAAAATTGCGCTGTGCTCGCTGTCCACCGGAAAGAGCTTGACCCCTCGTCCCCGGCATTCGGCCATGACGAGTTCCCCGGCGGTCACCAGTACCTCTTTATTTGCCAGTGCTATCGTCTTCCCCGCGCGGATCGCGGCCATGGTCGGCACGAGCCCGGCAGTCCCGACGATGGCGGAAACGGTTATCTGTGCCTCTTCCGCCGCCGCCACCCGGATCATACCTTCAACGCCGGAAAAGATGCTGACATTCTTCACGTCAGCGCAGCGTTTCTTGAGACTCTCGGCAGCGAGGGGGCTCACGACCGAGACCATCGCGGGCATGAACCGCCGTACCTGCTTTTCGAGAATATCGACGTTATTGCCTGCCGCAAGCCCCACAACCCTGAACCGGTCGGGAAATTTCTCGACCACGGAAAGCGTCGATTGCCCGATTGAACCGGTAGAACCGAGTATGGATATTTTTTTCAAGTTCTTAAACTCCGCATTTCGCGTTTCTTTATCTTATCACGAGATAGAAGTACAGCACCGGCGCGGCAAACAGCATGCTGTCCATTCGGTCAAGAATCCCGCCGTGGCCGGGAATGATGCCCCCCGAATCCTTGACCCCCGCAGCGCGTTTGAAGAGCGACTCTGTTAAATCTCCGACCGTGCCGACGGCGGCCAGCGCAAGCCCCAGCATGACCGCCTCCGCCATCCCGACCGGGGGCAGGAACCAGGTCCTGCACAGGATCGCCATGCCCGCGGCGGCGACAAGAGCGCCAATAAGCCCCTCGATGCTCTTTTTCGGGCTTACTTTCTCGTACAGCCGGTGCCTGCCGAAAGGAATGCCGATGGAGTATGCGCCGATATCCGACGCCCAGATCACGAAATAGAGGAATACGAGCCACTGCTTGCCGTGCAATCCTGTGCGAACCGCGACCTGGAAAGCAAACAACATGGCCACGTAGAATATCCCCAGTAGCGTTGAAGCAATGTCTTCGATCGCGCTATCGACGGAGCGGGGAGATAACAGCCGGGCGATCAGGACCAGGATCGTGGCAGCGGCGATCGGGAGGACCTTGGCCGGTCCGAACGCCACCTGGTGATAGAATCCCATGACAACCAGCATCGCACCGAGCGCCATGCCGAGCGTCTCGTTCGGATGGAATCCCCGGGCGTGCGCCATGCGGTAAAACTCGTGCTGTCCGACGGCCGTGGCTGCCATTACCAGCGCAGTGAAATACGACGGCGGCAGCTGCCACGCGACAAGGTAAAAAATGGGGAGGAACAGGAGACCGGTGATGATCCTTATGTAAAGATTGTTCTTCATAAATGATGACGATGATCGCCTGGTGAGCCGGCTATCGCTTGCCGTCCGAATGGGCGAGCTGTTCCCGGGTCAAACCGAACCTTCGCTGCCGCCCCTGGTAATCGAGAATCGCGGCGAGCAGGTCTTTTTCTTCAAAGTCCGGCCAGAGAGTTTCGGTGAAATAGAGCTCGGCATACGCTGCCTGCCAGAGGAGAAAGTTGCTGATGCGTTTTTCGCCGCTCGTACGGATGATCAGGTCGGGGTCGGGCAGGCCCGCGGTGTCAAGATAGGAAGAAAAGGATTCTTCGGTCAGTGCGCCGGCCTCTCCATTCGCCGCGAGCATGCGTTTGATCGCTTCCAGGATTTCTCCCCGGCCGCCGTAGGAGAGCGCGAGGTTCAGGACCAGTCCTGTGTTCTCTGCGGTCTCGGATACCGCCCTTTTGATCCAATTCAGCGCCGATGAAGGAAGTCGCTCGACCCTGCCGATCGTGCGGAACTTGATGCCGTTGACTTTCATCGCTGCGATCTCTGCCTTGAGATAAGACCCGAGCATGTCCATGAGGAAGCCCACTTCCTCCCTCGGTCTGCCCCAGTTCTCGTCTGAGAATGCGTAGAGGGTCAGGACCGGGATTCCGAGCTGCCGGCACTGCTCCGTCACGCGACGCACGCTGTCTGCGCCCCTTTTATGCCCGGAGATCCGCGGCAGCCCTCTCTGCTGCGCCCATCTCCCGTTGCCGTCCATGATGATGGCGACGTGTTTCGGCAGGCCGCTCCTGTCCACGCTTGCGCGAAGTTCCTCAATCATCTGCCTTTTGCTCTTCATGCTCTTTTGCTTCTCCACTATGCTGCCGGATAAAACCAGTTGGAGAACAGGACCCCCCAACGATAAAAATATGCAACGACATGAATCCCCACAAAGATTACTTTACCGAATAGCTCATCACCTGCTGGCGATCCTTGGTAAAGAGGCTGCCTTTGGTCCGGACGAGGGCGAGGAGCTGCGCCCCGCTCCTGTCCTGCCGCAGGAGTTGAAAGTCGAGTACGGCGCCCGGAATATCCTTGATGTTCCAGCCTTGCTCGAGCCGGGCTCCGGTCCAACTCAGACTTTCCATCTCGGCCCCCTTGATTCCGCCGATGCCCAGGAACGAGTCCCCGATGTTCTTCGGGACGATGATCTCGTCCCTTCCGTCACCGTTGATATCGGCTGCAATGACCCTGCCCGGTATCCTCACCCGCAGGGACTTATCGCCCTGGATGGCGTCCTTGGACAGGACGGCGCCTACGCCCGTCGGAGGCTTGTAAAAATACGCGGGCACCTGAGCGTATTTTTCCCCGCTTTTCCAGATGACAGCGTCTTTTGAATAGACAAGGAGGTAGTCGTCTTCGTCGAGCGCAACGAGGAGCGGCTGATCTTCACCGAGCGAGGCGAAGGTAAAGCCGTACAGCGCCACTCCTTTAGGAATTTGGAATTCAGCCCCGGGAACGTACTTTCCATCCTGCCACGAATAGAGCCGGGGCTGTCCGGAATAGAACGTCTTTGGATCGTAGGCCTGGCCCAGAAGCATCATGCCCTTGCCGGGATAGCTTATCACCCGGAGGAACCCCGGGACATCGGCAGTACGGCGAAAAGCTCCGTCCTGAAACTCGACAACATAGGAAAACACGTTCCCGTTCAGCATGGCGGTCACGAAAATTTCCGGTTTGCCGTTGCCGTTGATGTCCGCCGCGTCGATATTGATGTGTTTTACGCCTTCTGAGGAATGAGGAACGGTCTCGGTCCAGACCTCGCGCCATCCGGTCGCTTCCTGGCGGTATATATGAATCTTCGAGCCGTCGGAGAAAACGTACTCGAGCCTGCCATCGCCCTCGAAATCGGCCGCCGTAAAATATCGGGCGTCGAATGGCAGCTCAGGCGTTATGCTCTTTTCCTCCTTCACCGGCGTGAAGAATGGCTTGACCTCGCCGAGCACGTCCTTCTTGGGCTTAAGGTTGAGGGTGGCAATAATCGTGTCGAGGGTGCTGGCGTCCTGGGTGTAAAAAATTTTGGTCATCACCAGGAGCTTGCCCTCGGTAGGATAGATGCTGAGCGCCGCGACCGCATCGAGCTTAAACTGGCTTCCCATCTCCCTGATGAGAGAACTGTCGCGCTGTTTTTTGCCTTTGAGGAATTCAGCGACCTTTTCTTTGTCGAGGACCGCGAACCTGCCGTACTCGGTCAACCGGTCGGACAGCCCCTGCACAACATCCGGGCGCTCCGACGTGAGCGGAATGATCGCAAGGTTGATCTTCTTCGGCGTAATCCGTGCCTTGTCGCCCGGCTTCGGTTCCCGCAGTTTTTTCTTCACGACGGCGGAGGATGACACATCGCCCACAGCGACCACCTCGACCGTGCCGACCTCGTCTTCCAGGTGGCCGATCACCGCGCCCGTCACGGGGTGAAGGATTTCCTTCCCGTCCCTCCAGAGCGTGAGCTCCATCCCGGGTGTGAGACCGTCCTTTTTGCTGAGCGTCAGCGTAAGCTTGTCATTCTGAATGGAGGTTATCACGCCCTGAATTTTGGGGAAGTACGCCGCGACAGCGCCTGCCAGTTCGTCGACGGAATTGAACTCGTCAACGCCCAGCGGCTTCTCGGCGAACGCGGAAGATGCGCCGAAGGACAACGTCAGTAAGAACAGTATCAGTATCCGTATCTTTTTCATGTATGCGGGAACCTCTTTTCTATCCACAGCTAATTTACCATTTCCAATTTACACGCTTGAGGGTCTTGTAAAAAGTCGAATCTCACGCAAAGTCGCGAAGACACAAAGAAAAGTTATCTTTTTCAATGAGTCTTTCTCTGTGCCCTTGCTTGCTGCTTTTTATTCTAATTTCACCGTGATCTCCGTCGCCCAGCTTGAACCCGGTCCGAGCGAAATTCTCCAGATCGGCATCACCATCGAGCTCTGGTACACCCGCTCGAAGCCCGACTCGGACTGGGAAACCGTTTCGACCGGCGCGCGCCAGAGGATGGCAGACTGCGAAAATGCCAGTGTGAGCTTCAGCTTGAGCCATTCATCGGTGAGGGCCACCTGGCCCACATTGTTCGTTTCTCCCGTCGAGGCAAGGTTTCTCTTGTCCAGGATATGGCCCGGAATTTCATAGTACCGGTCATGGGCATCGCCCGCAAGAAGCGAAAAATTGAACTCGGGCCCGAAGGAGGTGTTCAGCTCTTCAGCGCTCAGGTTGGTAATCGTGTACTTGACCGTTAAATCCGGCGACGCCCCGCGCAGGGACAGCTCCTTCTGCAGCTTCACGCCGAGCCCGGCCACGTTTCCATTGCGCTCAAGGGTGACAACCGCCCGCCCGTTCGCCTTATTCCAATTCACACCATAAACGCCGAGGACAAAATCTCCCGCCTCATAATATTCGGACCGCATAAAGCTCGCCAGGTCCACGCCCGATCCCAGAAAATGATCGAGCAGCGATCCGCGCGTGTACCAGTCGTAGAGGAGGTGATACTGCAAACCATCCTCCTTCACCGCCACCCGTTCGTGAATCGTCTTCGCCCCGCCCGAAGCCTCGGGCGCCTTGTCCCTGACCATCTGGAGTATTTTTTCGTGATAGACTTCGCGTCTGCGCGTAAGCGTGTTCATGAGGTTGAACGAACGCGGCTTCCAGTCGAGTTCGGATATCCGTCCACCCTCTGCCGGGTCGGTGAAGACGTTCAGAAATTCGGAGTTCATCATGACCTCTTCGTTTCCGTCCCGGTCGAAGTCCCCTTGTTCGATCACCAGCCACGAGCCCGCCGCTTTCTTCGGTTTTCCCTCTCGTTCCCCGTCCCTTGTCCCTCGTCCTTTCAGGACTTTGTCAGCAAGGTACTCGGCCTGGATCAGGTGCTCGTATACCGCCGAACGAAGGTGCGGGAGGTACAGCCCGCCGAAGATCCCGTGCCAGTATGCGTCGTTGCACTGCGCCTGGTAGAGGTGGTCGACCATGCGTGCCTTCTCGGCGGACTTCCCGTCGCCCCGGGAGTCGAGCGCCTCATGCGCCTTGCGGCTCACCATCATCATCCGCTTGTGCATATGGTTGCTCTCGGAATACTTTGCGAGAAAGTTCCGCCAGAAACCGCCCTTGATGAAGGGGCGCAGACCGCCGAATTCCGGCGAATTCTTTGCCTTTGCCAAGGCTTCGTCGTACTCTTTCATGGCCCGCGTCGGGAGCGCCCATTCGCCCATCTCCATGTAGGACGCCGCGGGAAGATAGACCCTGCCGCGGGGCTGTTCTTTTTTCAAATACTCGGAAAAAGTCGTGGTCTCGAGCCAGTCGTGGTTCTCTTCGATCAGCGTAAAGAACCGGTCGAGCCATCCTTCCTCATACACCGTATGGTACGTCTCGGGCCATACGCCGAATTTCTCTCCGTCATCGGCCATGACCGAAAGCCTGTTCCGTTCCGTTGACCGCAGGGAAGCAAGATGCTCGATCGTCTCTTCAGGCCGGTGAAAGGGAATCAGATACCGGAGCCGCTCGCTTCCCGGGAAAATGCGGAGAACGCCGTCCTGCTCCTCGGTGACATAGTAACCGTCGAGTTCGTCGTCGTGGAGCCCGGCCATCTTGAAGTGAAAGTCATCGACCACCACGTGGTTGATGCCCGCCGCGGCAATGAACTTCGGCAGGTGCGGCTCCCAAACCCGCTCAGCGAGCCACATGCCGCCGGCGCCGTATCCCAGCGTCCGACGGACGTAGTCCGTAAGCATCCTGATCTGGCCGATCTTATCGTCATCAGCCAGCACCGCGAGAACCGGCTCATAAAAACCGCCTGACAGGATCTCCACCCTGTCTTCGGCCACGAGCTTCTTGAGCGCATCGATGAACTCGGGGTGACGCTGCTCGAAAAAATGATACAGGATGCCGGTGTAGTGCAGCGTAATCGTGATTTTCGGATGCTTCTCCAGCACCTTGACGAACGGAAGGTAGGATTTCTGGTACGCTTCTTCCGCAACAAAATCGAAATTCCCGACCGGCTGATGATTGTGAATGGCAAAGATGAATTGTACCTTGGACATTGGTCCGGGACCTTGAGTTTCCTGATGGATTGATGCGAATACAGAGTGAAATATTAGCCCCCTGGCCGCGAAAAGTCAACCGAAAACGGGAGAATAGGGCATGTGCTGCCCTTCACTGCTGTCGCTGTTTGATCTTTAACGATGGTTACGAGGCAGGCAGTCTCTTCTTCATTCTCCGGTACGTAATCACACCGGCGTAGAACGCGATCATCGGCAGCCAGATCCAGATAATTTCTTGCATCAGGACCTCGATGCCCGCGTGGCTGAAGAATTTTGGAATGCTCATGGGCGAAGCATAGATGGGCCGCCAGGGCATGTGATAACGGGTGTTGTCAAAGGGGATGAAAAATCCGACGCCCATGCCCTTGTCCGTCATGGAATCTAAGAAACCATGTGCCGCGGTAACGGCAAAGAAAAAAGCGGACAGGCTCCACCACTGTCGGGTGAAGCGGGGCGTGGTTCTGAACGCGATCTGAACGACGAGTATGCTCAGGAGCAATGCGAACGCGAGAGAATGAAAGAAACCGCGATGGCCGAGCATGCTGCCGTATTTGATGCCGAAGCTATAGCCGATAATGTCGATATCGGGCAGAATGGAGCAGACGCCCGCAAGAACCCAGAACTTCACGGGCATCTTTTCTGCCGTGCAGGTCTTGCCGAGGGCTTCGCCTATGAATAGATGAGTGAATGCTGAAGGCATAATTTAATCCAGCATGGGGCAGAGAGCGATGAGTAAAAACACCGGTGCGGGCTCCCTGCTCTTTGCTCCATGATCTCTGCTCTCTGCGCCTTACCCCGTCCTCCTCACCAGTTTTCCTGCAAGGTAATAAAACATTACCGCATACGCCGCGAGCACGAACACAGAGCCGGCGGACGGACTGCCGCCCGAAGCAAGCGCGCGCAAAAGCAGGTTCGCGTGCGTAAGTGGATAGACGAGAATCGCGCTGTGAAAAGGTTCAGGCAGTTTGTCCGGCGAAAAGAACGTTCCTGCCAAAAACGACATGGGGATGATGAAAAAACTGTTGAAGTTCGCCATGTCCTCGTGCGTATGGGCGAGCATCGCCGCTGCCACGCCCGCGGCGCCGAAACAGAATGCGGTGAGCGCCAGCACCGCGAAAAAAGAGACCGACAGATGCAGGTGCACGCCTGAAATCAGCCCTACCAGCATGAGCATGAACGCCGAGAAAAGACCGCGCGCGAGACCGGTGAGCGTCCTGCCGAGGGTGATGTCCCAGGGGCTTACGGGAGAGACGAGCACTTCTTCGAGCGTCTTGGTATAGAGCTTGCTGATATTGAGCGACGACGAGGTAGGAGTGAAGCTGTTGTTCATTGCCGAGAGCGCCAGGATGCCGGGCAGAACGAATTCGAGGTAACTGCCTCCGCCCACGTTCATACCCCTGCCGAGGCCCCAACCGAAGGTTACGAGATAGAGCACCGGCATGACCATACTGGAGGCAAGAAACCGCCAGGGTTTCTTGCGGATGATGAGCATCTCTTTCCAGAATATGGGGTAAAAGTTCATAAGTAACCCTTCAGACAATCGCCGATGAGCACAGACAGACACGGATGTAATCCGGCAAACACTGGGTTCCCGATAGAGACATTCGGGAATGACGGCTTTTTGTTTTAATCCGCATTCCGCAATCCGCCTGTACCCGGCGTTCACGAGTGGCAGCGCAGGTGCAGGGCGAAATCCGCACTCGCTTCATCCTTCGATCCTCTCCCCCGTCAGGCTGATGAAAACGTCCTCAAGGGTCGACTCGCGAATGAGAAGGTCGCAGCTCAAATCGCGGCCCGCGTTGATTGCCTCCTCCCGCGTCTGATAAAACCTGCGCGGCAGCTCGTGATTTCCTATGCACTCGACGGAGATCCTTCCCACGCGCGCTTTGAGCCCGGCCGGCGTATCGAGCGCTATGATCGTGCCCGCGCGCATGATCGCCACCCGGTCGCAGAGCGCATCGGCCTCCTCGATATAATGCGTCGTGAGCATGATGGTGATGCCGCTCCGTTTAAGCGATTCGATGAGTCCCCAGATCATCCGTCGTGCCTGCGGGTCGAGTCCGACCGTCGGCTCGTCCATAAATACGACCAAGGGCATGTGCATGAGCCCGCGGGCGATGAGGAGTCTGCGGCGCATTCCGCCGGAAAGATGTTCGACGGGGGTTTCCTTCTTTTCCCACAGGCCGACGAACCGGAGCAACTCCTCGATCCTCGCCCCGCGTTCCGCCGGTTTCATTTTGTGGAGTCTCCCGTGGAACTCGAGGTTCTCGGCACAGGTAAGGTCAATGTCGAGGTTCAGCATCTGCGGCACCACGCCGATCGAACGTTTGACGCCGAGCGGATCGGACAGTATATCGCATCCTGCGACGGAGGCCGTACCCGATGTCGGGGACAGCAGCGTGGTCAGCATCCGGATCGTCGTGGTCTTTCCCGCGCCGTTCGGGCCGAGAAGCCCGAAGACCTCCCCTTTGCCGACGGAGAAACCGATAGACTGCACGGCGCCGAGGGCGCCGAAGTATTTGGTGAGGTCGTAAGTTTCGATCATGGTGAATAGTATAAAGAAGGATGAGGTTTGAAATTAAGGTTCAGGCGAGCCGAGAAGTTCTGAGCCTAAACCTTAACCTGGTGCCGCCTTAGCAATCTTCCTTCTCAATCCTCTATCTCGATCCCCAGTGCCTTGATCTTCCGGTGCAGGTTGCTGCGCTCCACGCCGATGCCGTCGGCGGTCCTGCTCACGTTCCCGCCGTATTCCTTGAGCTTCTGCGCGATGAACTCCCGTTCAAACGCCGCCCGCGCGTTTTTGAGCGTGGCATAGTCGCTGTCGGCGCGGCCTTCCCGCGGGAGGGCCGGAGCCCGGAACTCCTGCTGCAACGAACTGAGGGGAGGCGGCACGTCCTGTCCCCTCAGCATGGGGCCGGGGACCATGATGATCAGCCGTTCGATGATGTTGCGCAGCTCACGCACGTTGCCCGGCCACGGATACCGGACAAAGAGGGCGAGGGCGTCATTGTCGATGGTCTTCATTTTTTGCCCGTACTCGGTCGAAAATTCCTGCAGGAAGTATCGCACCAGCCGCGGGATGTCATCAGGCCGCTCGCGAAGCGGAGGGACCGTCAGGGGGATCACGTTGAGCCGGTAGAAAAGGTCTTCGCGGAAGGCGCCTCTTCTGATCTCGTCGGCGAGGTTTTTGTTCGACGCGGCGACCACCCGCACATCGGCCTTGAGCGTCCTGGTGCCGCCCACCCGCTGGAATTCCTGCCCTTCGAGCACGCGGAGGACCTTGGCCTGGGTGGCCATGCTCATGTCCGCGATCTCATCAAGGAATATGGTCCCGTCGCGAGCAAGCTCGAACTTGCCCCGCTTCATGCCGGTCGCGCCGGTGAAGGAGCCTTTCTCGTGGCCAAAGAGCTCGCTCTCGATCAATTCCTGCGGGATAGCGGCGCAGTTCACCTCCACGAAGGGCCCGCAAGCCCGCTTGCTCTGGCGGTGGATGGCGCGCGCCACCAGTTCCTTGCCCGTGCCGCTCTCACCGTGAATAAGCACCCAACCGTTCGTGGGGGCCGCGAGAGCGATCTGGCGTTTGAGCGCCTTGATCTTCTCGCTCTCGCCGACGATCTCGTAGCGTCGCTCGATGCTTTTCTTAAGCGACTCGTTCTCGTCGCGCAACCGCGATTCCTCGATCCCGTGCTTTACCACCAGGGTGAGGTGCTCTAACTCCGGCGGCTTCACGATGAAATCATAAGCGCCCATCTTCGTTGTTTTGACCGCCGTCTCGATCGTGCCGTGTCCGGTGATCATCACCACCGGCAGGTCGGGCCTGATCTCCCTGAAGCGGCGAAGCGTTTCGATCCCGTCCATCTCGGGCATGGCGATGTCGAGGAGCGCCAGCGACGGCTGCGCCTCATGGAGCAGGCCGATGCCTTCCCTGCCCGATGCAGCGGTCAAGACCTCGTAACCCTCGTCCTTCATCACCCCGGCGAGGCTGTTCCGCACGCTCTCTTCATCGTCAACGATAAGTATGGTTTCACCGGACATGGTATTCCTTACAATCCAAAAGCCGAAGTTCCAGGCGACTTCCTGCAAAATTCGTGGACTTTTTTAAAGAACCCTTTGCTTTTGTGCTTCGATACGTCATTCGGGGCCTGACCCGGAATCCAGAAGGTTCAAAAAACTGGATTCCCGATAGAAGTACCCGGGAATGACGAAAAAGGCTAGCTATAGTATTATTTCGTCAGGTTGTTTTTCAGCCTCTCCTCCACCGCATCAATGTCCGCCCCGGTCGTCTCTCTGCCCAGGCTGAACCGTATCGCGCCCCGGGCGAGGGCGGTGTCAATGCCCATGGCAGCAAGCACGTGCGACGGTTCCACCAGATCGCCGTGACATGCCGCACCCGGAGAAACAGCGAACTCCTGGCCGAGCGCATCCATCACATCCGTTGCCGTGAATCCTTCGAAACTGAGGTTCCAGGTGTTCGGCAGTTTCTTTTCCGGGTGACCGTTAAGATGCACCTTCAACCCGGCCTTTTGCAATCCCTCGAACAGGCGCCTGCCGAGCTTCATCTGGCGCGGCCCTTCTGTTTCAATGATCGGAGCCGCAATCATCGCCGCGGCCCCAAGGCCGACGATAAACGCGGCATTCTCCGTGCCGGGTCGCAGACCCCGCTCATGACCAGCGCCGTGCAGAAGCGGCGGAAGCTTCCGGCCGTTTTTGATATAGAGCGCGCCAATACCCTTCGGGGCATAGAATTTGTGGCCCGCCACAGTCAGGAAATCCACACCAAGCTCTTCGACCTGCACCCGTACTTTGCCCACGCTCTGGGCCGCATCGGTGTGAAACAAGACGTTGCGGGATGATGCGATGCGGCTAAGTTCCCTGATCGGCTGGATGGCCCCGACTTCGTTGTTCGAGTGCATGATCGAAACGAGCGCGGTATCCGGCGTGATGGCCTTTTCAAGGTCAACGGGGCTTACCATGCCGAACCGGTCGACGGGAAGATAGCTCACCCGGTAGCCGAAACGTTCGAGATGCCGGCAGGGCTCAAGGACCGCGGGATGCTCGATCCGGGAGGTGATGAAATGCTTTCCCTTTCCGGCTGCTTTGGCGATCCCCTTGATCACCATGTTGTTCGATTCCGTGGCCCCGCTCGTGAAGATGATCTCTTCTGCCCCGCATCCGAGGAGGGTCGCGACGCGTTCGCGGGCCTGCTCCATGCCCGCGCGGCACGCGGCCCCGAAGCTGTGGCTGCTTGACGGGTTGCCGAACCGCTCCCTGAGATACGGCATCATCTCATTAAGGACAGCGGGGTCGATCGGAGTGCTGGCATTATAATCAAGATAGATCGGTTTCATAAGTACCTAACTTGGACAAAAATACAAAAGCGTCTCTCGCAAAGAACGCAAAGGAAATCTTTAAGCCTTGGTTTAAAACCCAATGATGTAGCCTTTCTTTGCGAACTTTGCGAGCTTTGCGAGAAATATCCTTGCCTTTGCGTAGAATTAACCCACCTTCGATACAATAAATGACTCCAGAACATATTCCAGCCCGCTCAGCGTGCCGATAATCAGTGCCGCGGCAGAAAACGAGATGAGGGTGCGCACGGCAGCCTTCCCCGGCGCTGCGCCGGTCATGGTCCTGATCCCAAGATACAGCAGATAAATACTGTACACGATCGAGGGATAGAACAACCAGTTGAGACGGGGAAGGATCGCCGGGATGCCGACAAGAAAGAGCGGCGTGAATGAGAAGCTTGCGAGTTGCAGTCCCCGGAGACTGAACCAGGGTTCTTTGCTGAAGACGACAGCCGTTATGACCGCGGAAGTAATGACCATGTTGACGATGATCATGAAATACCAGAGTGCGTTCAGCACAAGCACCTGGCCGAGCGGCGAACTGCCGGCGATCCCCCTGCCGAAGGTCAGCCGTTCAGCGACGGCTGACAGCGGAGGGACCATAGCAATGATCGCAACGTATCCGTTGACCAGCTTTCTATACGTCGTCCGCTCTTCCTGAATGACCTTCCACTCCTCCTGCGGGCGGACAAGAATATTCTTCACCCGGAGCAGGAATCCCTTCATGCCCCCGCCTTTCGTTCGAACATGCCTGTGGTCAGGTACCGCTCCCCGACATCGGGGAAAACCGTCACGATTCTTTTGCCCTTCCCGAACCGCGCCGCCACTTGAAGCGCCGCCCAGCAGGCGGCCCCGGAGGAGACGCCCACCAGCAGTCCCTCTTCGTGGGCCAGGCGCCGCGCCGTATCGGCGGCCTGGTCGTTCGTCACCTGAATGACCTCATCGTATACCCTGGTATTCAGGATCGCGGGAACAAAACCCGCGCCGATCCCCTGAATGATATGAGGCCCGGGCTTGCCGCCCGAGAGGACCGGCGAAGCCGCAGGCTCGACGGCGAATATTTTTATGTTCTTGAATTTCTTCCTCAGCACCTCACCCACGCCCGTGATCGTGCCGCCGGTGCCCACGCCGGAAACAAAGGCGTCGATCTTCTTCGTCCCCATGGCCGCAAGGATCTCCCTGGCCGTTGTTCTGCGATGTACCTGCGGGTTCGCAGGATTGCCGAACTGGTCGGGTTTGAAATATTCCTTGCCCGACGCAAGGATCTCGTCCGCCTTCGCGATGGCCCCCTTCATTCCTTGGTCCGCCGGCGTGAGCACAAGCTCCGCGCCGTAGGCCTCGAGCAGCCTGCGGCGCTCCATGCTCATGGACTCGGGCATGGTGAGGATGACGGTATAGCCCTTGACCGCGGCGACCATGGCGAGGCCGATGCCGGTGTTGCCGCTTGTGGGTTCTACGATTGCCATGCCCTTCTTGAGCTTGCCCTTTTTCTCGGCATCCTCGATCATTGCGAGCGCCGGCCGGTCTTTTACGCTCCCGCCGGGATTGAACCCCTCCAGCTTCGCCCAGACCTCGGCATGGCCTTCCGCCACAAGCTTGGCGAGCTTCAGCACCGGCGTGTTACCGACCAGGTCAAGAATGCTTTTTATCTTCGGCATCGAAGACTCCTTCCTTTGTTCATCTCGTTCACTTGGACACGGCTTGGGTCTTCCCCGGGACCGCTTCCCTGCCGACGCTGCTCTGGATGGCGCTCAGGATGTCTTCCACGGTGAGGATGGCGCCGCCGGGCCTGCCGTAAAACAGCACCGGAACCCTTCCGTTTACCGCAAGCCGGACGTCTTCGACCATCTGGCCCACGTTCATCTCCACGACGAGGAACCGCTCCGTGCGCTTCGCTATTTTCGCGATGATCTTTTCCGGGAACGGGAAGAGTGTGATCGGCCGAATCAGCCCCGCCTTGGTCCCTTCCGCCCGCGCGAGATTCACTGCCGTCTTCGCGATACGCGCTGCCGTGCCGAAGGCCACCACGACGACCTCGGCATCATCGGTCAAGAAGGTCTCACACATTACCTCGTGCTCTGCCATGCGTTCGTACTTGGCTTTGAGTTTGTAGTTTTGCCGCTCGAGCGCGCCTTCTTCGCCGGGCAGCATATAGAGCGAGCGGATGACCTTGCCCGGCCTGCCTGCGGCGCCCGTCAGCGCCCAGGGCTTGTCCATCTTTTTGGGCGTAATGTCGGGGAGCTCGACCGGCTCCATCATCTGACCGAGTACGCCGTCACCGAGGATCATAACCGGGTTGCGGTACTCATCTGCCTTTTCAAAGGCGCGCACGGTCAAATCCACGATTTCCTGGATGCTTGCGGGGGCATAGACGAGCAATTTGTAATCTCCGTGCCCGCCGCCCTTCACGGCCTGAAAATAATCGGCCTGGGACGGCGAGATATTGCCGAGCCCCGGGCCGCCGCGCTGCATGTTCACGATGACCGCAGGAAGCTCCGATGCCGCCATGAACGAGAGGGCCTCCTGCATGAGGCTGATGCCGGGGCTGGACGACGAAGTCATGGCGCGCTCCCCCACGGCCGCGGCGCCGTAAACCATGTTGATCGCCGCGATCTCGCTTTCGGCCTGGACAAAGGTCCCCCCGAGCTCGGGCAAACGGCGGGAGAGATATTCCGGTATCTCGTTCTGCGGCGTGATCGGATAGCCGAAATAGCGCCGGCATCCGGCGCGCACCGCGGCCTCGGCCAGAGCTTCATTTCCGCTAATGAGCAGTTTGGGCATCGACAATTCCTTTTCTTCACGAAATTCCAAATCCCAAATAAATCCGAAGCGCCAACAATCAAAATTCAAACTGTTTGAATGTTTGAAATTTGGAGTTTGAAATCCACTTGAGATTTGTTATTTGAAGCTTGGTGCTTGTTACTTCCACACTTCAATCGCCACATCGGGACACATCTCGGCGCAGAGCACGCAGCCGGTGCACTCACCCTCTTCGCCGCAGTACTCGATGGTATAATAGCCGCTCTTGTTGAATTCAGACCCGATCTTTAATAACTTCTTCGCGCACGCCGTAGCGCAGAGCTCGCATCCCTTGCAGTATTCTTTGTTGATGACGACCTTACCCATTATTCGTGCTGCTCCTTTTCAGTCGGCATTCCGCAAGCCGGAAGCCGCATCAGATGGTCCCCCGCCCGATCATTTCCTCGGCGTGCCTGATCGTCGCTTCGGTGATGGTCTTGCCGCCGAGCATGCGCGCGATCTCGTCTACTCGTTCCTTCTCTTCGAGCAGCCGCACCTCGGTGCTCGTCCGGTCCTTCTTCACGCTCTTTGAGACGCCGTAGTGGCTCGTTGCCATGCTCGCAATCTGCGGCAGATGGGTGATGCAGAAAACCTGCCGCCCGGCCGCCACGCGCTTGAGCCTCTTACCAACCTCTTCCGCGACCGCGCCGCCGATGCCGGCGTCGACCTCGTCGAAGACGAGCGTGGGGATGCTGTCGCCCTCCACCAGAATTGTCTTGAGCGCAAGCATGATCCGGGACAGCTCTCCGCCCGAGGCGATTTTTGCAAGGGACTTCGGGTCCTCGCCCGGGTTCGGCGAAATAAGGAATTCGACCCGGTCCGCGCCGCGCGGCCCGAGTTTATGGCCGTCGAGGGTGTCGTCGCCCGGCTCCTGGACGATCTTCACGATAAAGGTCGTTTTTTTCATGCCGAGGTGGGAGAGCTCGGCCTCGACCTTCTTTTCGAGCTCCCGCGCCGCCGCGCCCCGCTTCTTCGTGAGTTCCTGCGCACGGGCGGTCAGCCCGGACTTGATCGATTGGGCCTCTTTTGTAAGACGCTCGATCTCCTCGGCGCTCCGTTCCATATGATCGAGCCCGGCCGACGCCGTTGCGCCGAATTCGATGATCTCCTCGATGGTGGCGCCGTACTTCTTCTTGAGCTTCTGGATAAGGTCGAGCCGGTCCCCGATCTGTTCAAGCCGGTCGGGGTCGAACTCCACCCGATCGGCATAGGCCGACATCTCGCGCGCGACCTCTTCGATCTGCGCCCTGCCCGCTTCGCACAGTTCGAGTGCCGGCGCGAGCCGGCTGTCGATGGCCGCAATCTCCCGAAGGCCCGTCACGGCCTTCTTGAGCCCGGACAGGACGGAATTGTCCGCTGAATAGAGCGCTTCGTCCGCGGCCCGCGAAAGTTCCGCGAGCTTTTCTGAATTGGCCAGGAGCTTCTGCTCGCTCGCGAGCTCGGCGTCCTCGCCGGGCTTGAGCATCGCCGCCTCGATCTCGCTCTTCTGGAAGCGGAGCATGTCTTCGCGCTGCGCCCGGTCCCGCTCTCCGGCTTCGAGCTCCGCCAGTTTCGTCCGGACGTCCTGGAGCCGGAAATAGGTTTCGGACAGATCAGTGCGCAGTGCGGCGAGATTGCCGAAGGAATCGAGCATCTCCATCTGTCGCTCGAGTGAAAGGAGCGACTGGTGCTCGTGCTGGCCGTGTATATCGGCGAGGCACGCGCCGAGCGCCGAGAGGGTCGCCAGATTCGCCAGGCTCCCGTTGATGTACACCTTGTTCTTGCCCGATGCCGCAAGCACCCGGCGCACGATCAGATCTTCTCCGGGATCCGTCTCGATGCCCTGCCCGGAAAGCAGGGCCGTCACGTCCGCGGTCCCCCGGCCGTTCAGTTCAAAAGCCGCCTCCACGACCGCTTCCTGGCAGCCCGTGCGGATGAGGTCGGCGCTCGCCCGCTCGCCCAGGGCGAGGTTCAGAGCGTCGACGACGATGGACTTGCCCGCGCCGGTCTCGCCGGTGAAAACGCAGAGCCCCGCCGTGAACTCCACGCGGAGCTGGTCGATGATGGCAAAGTTTTTGATGTTCAGTTCTTTCAACATAAGGATGAAGGCAGGCTCCAAATTCCAAAATCCAAAGTTCAAACAAAACGCAAATGACGAACCGGATATTACATCACTTTGAACTTTGAGCTTTGGCATTCGAACTTTTATCTTGCGTCCCTTTCATTGCCTTGGCTTTCTTAAGCGCGAACTTTCCCTGATTAGAGCGTCCGTTTCCTCCGGCTTTGCGATAGTACTGCGCGGCCTCTCCGGTCTTTCCCATACGTTCGCTGGCCCTGCCGGCCCAGTAGTATGCCGTGCCGACCCACATCCCTGACCCGGGATAGCGTTCCGGTATTCTTAAAAACTCGTTCACGGCGTCGGCGTTCCTGCCGAGGAGAAAACAGCAGAACCCGATCCAGTACTGGGTTTCCGGCCGTAGTGATGCTTTCTGGTCCTTGAGCGCGGAGCGGTATGCATCGAGCGCGTTGTCAAAAGAACCCAGACGGAAATAGCTGTCTCCGATCCTGGTGTAGATATCGTTTACCGTAACACCGTGGGGCGGGGAAGCAAGAAGCTTCTGATACAGGATAAGGGCGTCTTGAAACTTGGCGGCAGCGAACAGATCGTTCGCCATGCGGAATTCCCGGGAAGCAGAGGAGGTGTTCGACGCATGTGACGGACCGTATGGCAGGAGCATAATGAGAAACAAGATCAGAAGACTTTTTCCCATACTACCCTCCCCGGAAAAACTGTAGCAAATTTACCACAACACGGGGACTTGTTCAAGGATTATCTGACCCTCCTCTTCACCTTCACCAGCTCCTCACGAACCCTTCACGGCCGCCTTCGCCTTTGCGTGCTTCGTCCCTCGTCTTTGTCCGTCATCGCCCGGTTGTGACTACGGGATCCAGAGATAGCCGAACCTTATCCCCGGACCGGCCGCAGCGCCGAGATCGATGTTGATCAGGTTCATAGAGTAGACGTTCGGCCGGTATTGGCCCGGCCGCAGATACGTGACGATCGTGGCCTGCTTGAGCTTCGCCAGCGTTCTCGCCTGGCTGAATGCGTCATCGAGGTAGCCTATCTGGTCGATGAGTCCCGCATCCTTCGCTTCCTGGCTCGTGTAGATGCGGCCGTCCGCAAGCTGCCTCACCCGTTCCGGGGACAACTTCCGCCCCTCGGAGACAACGCTGACGAAGCGTCCGTACATGCTGTCGATCATCCCCTGGAATATTTTCCTCTCCTCGTCGGAGAGAGCGCGGAACGGCGAGCCCATGCCCTTTTCCGCGCCGGAGGAGATCTGGAGCGCCTGCACACCGATCTTCTGCATCAGCCCCGTTGCGTCGATGCGAAGCATGATAACGCCGATGCTGCCGGTGATGCTCGTGGGCTGCGCCGTGATCCGGTCCGCGGCAAGCGCCGCGTAATACGCGCCGGAGGTCCCGATGTCGAGAAAATGGGCGACAACCTTGACCCCTGTTTCGTCTCTGAACTTCTTGATCTCGTGATAGAGCGTGTCCGAGGCGGTCACCCCGCCGCCGGGGCTGTTGATCCTGATCACCAGGGCTTTCACATTCTTGTCGCGACGCGCTCGGTCGAGCTGTTCACGCACCAAAGAGAGCATTCCCGGCTTTTTTTTGCCTCCGAGGACCGAGCCGCTCTCTTCGCTCGTAATAATGCCCGTAAGGTCCATAAGCAGGATCTTGTCCTTGCCGTGGCCGGAGATAACCTTCTCTTCCAAAGGCCGGACTTCCGGGGTAAGGCTCACGTTGACGGTAAAGCACCCGGAAAGCCCGAAAAGCAGCATCAGCACGAAAACTGCGCGAATGATCGTTTTCATCGATTCCTCCCGTTTCCCGTGGTAGTTTATCATGACCGGCGCATGACTTCGGGCACCGCTTTTCATTCCGCGTTCCGCATTCATTACCCCGCATTCAAAAACCTCATGGGTCTATACGAATGTCCGCCTTACCCTTCAACTCAGCAAGATACTGCGCCGTCTGCTGTTCGAGCTTCCTGCCCGTGAGCATGGCCGTTATCGTTTTTTGCACTTCCTGAAAGCTTTTGTTCCTGAACTCCGCGGGATGGTTGTTGAAATAGTCCTGCGCTTCGTCCCGGCTTACGCGGACGTACAGTCCTATTTTTTTCTCAATGAACTTCTCCACGAGAAGCCGCTCGCCGAGCATGCGGCCCAGCTGCTCCTCGGTCATGTCAAGCCGGGCCAGAAACTCGGCAAAGGCCTTTCCCGGCCCCACCCGATTTTTGAGCTTTTCGACTTCCGCCTGAATTTCCTGGTCGGACACTTCGACAAACTTGAGCCGATACGCCTCCTGGATGAGCAGCTGGCGGTTGATCAGTCCTTCGAGCGTCTCAGCCCTGAGCTTGTCCCCGTTGTTGCCGCCGAGCGCAACGTTGAAATTTACCGCCTGTTCGAGCTCGCTCAACGTGATTACTTCGTTGTTGACCGACGCGACGACGCGGTCGAGGAGCTCCGCCTGCGCTGCCGAAGGGAGGGAGAACAGCGCCAAGAGAAGGCATGTCCCTGTCAGGACAGCAATGCGTCCCTTTGCCGTCCGATCCTGATTCCGCACTCCGCACTCGGCACTCAGCACTCGTTGCCCGCCCTTTTCCCCTACTTCAGGTCCGTCATCTTGACGCCCTTGAGATAATCCACGCTCTTCTCCTGCTTGATCCCCTGGAGCCGCTTGACGATCTCGCTGATCCTGAGCGCATTATTGAGGATCGTCTCGAGCCGCGCCGTCAGCTCCTTGTCCTTGTCCTCGTAGCGCTCTATCAACAGCTCGATATTCCCGATGACCGTCGTAAGGGGGTTGTTGATCTCGTGCCGAACGGCGACCCCTACCTGGCCGATGGCGCCGAGGCGCTCGGCCTTGACCAGAAGCTCGCGGAGGTTCTTGCGCTCCGTGATGTCCCGCGCCGAAACCTGGAAGCCCGTCGTCGCCCCGTCTTTCATGATCCGCCGCGCGCTAGCCTCGACGAAGGCGCGGCTGCCGTCGCGCTTGATGATCTCGAACTCGGTCCACGAGGGCCCGTTCGTCCCTCCGGTCCCTGGGCCGGCAAGCATGTCTCTGGCGCGTTCGGCGCCGTCAGGCGCGATAAAGTCAAAGATGCTCTTCCCGAAGAGCTCGACCTTGGAGTAGCCTGAAAACTTCTCGGTTTCCTTGTTTACCGCGGTCAGTTTGCCTGAACTGTCCATGGTGAAGAGAATGTCACGGGAGTTCTCGAAAAGGTCCCAGAACTTTTCGCTCGACTCCTTCACCTCCGCGTAAAACCGGAAGTTCTCTACAGCCATGCCGAGCTGGACGCCGATCGCATCGAGCATCTGGACGTCCGACGGCTTGAGTTTGAAGTCCTTCTGGGGATAAACAAAAATGACGCCGAGCACGATGCCTCTCGACTTGATCGGGATGATGATGTGAGAATGTCCTTCTTCCCCGTGACCGCGGGTATGGGTCGGGTCGTTGCAGCTGTTCTCCGAATACAACAGCTCGCCGCTCTTTGCTACCGTGCCGCAGAGGCATTCTCCCATTTTGATCACGCCCTCGCGCTCAGCGAATTCCGGCGAGAGCCCCCGGTGCACGATCAGCCGCAGGCTTTCCCCGTCCGGCTCGCAGAGGAACACGCCCCCCCGGGGCTCGATTCCCGCAAGGCTTTCGAGGAGCTTCGTCAGGGATTTGTCGAGCACGTCTTTGAGGGTGCCGGCCTGGCTCAAGGTAAGCGCCACTGCATCGAGCGCTGCAAGCTCCCGGGTGCGGTCGAACAGCTTCAGTTCGAGCCCGGCGTAGGACTGCTGGAGCTTCTGGGCCATCTCGTTGAATCGCTGGCCGAGCAGCGCAATATTGCCCTCGCCGTGCACCTGCATTTGGAAATCGAGATTGCCCCGGCTGATCGCCTCGGTGCCGGCCCAGAGGTCGTTCAGCGGAACAGAGACCTTGCGGTGAATATACAGGCCGAAACCGAGGAGAAAACTGATGGACGTGATCAGTGTTATGAGAAAGCGGATCTCGATCCTCATCCTGTTCTTGAAGAGTTCGTTCTGGACCGACCCCATCTCGTTCGCGTTATCTTCCTGATATTTTCCGATGTCACGACCCATCCATACGAGGAGACTGTCCATTTCAGTCACGAGGTCGTCAGCCAGCGTCTTGTCCCGACCGGCGGGAGACCGCAGGGAAAATATACGTCCTGCTTTTTTCTCCATCTGGCCCACGCCGTCGATCACGGAGTTGATAAGGACCGTCTCTTTCTGGTCGAGCTTGCGGCTGGTGATCTCATTCAGCGTCTTATGCACGGCGCTTCGCGATGCTTCGTAGGACTGCCGGTACCCGGCGTCGCCGCCGTGGTCAAGGTAGTTATGCACGGAGAGGGACATGTCATTGACCTCGCTCTCGATGTCCCAAATTCGCTGGAACTCGGAGGAGATCTGCCCGATGTCCCTGGTGATGCGGGAGTACGAGGAAGTGATGTCCAGGAGCGAGAAGACCGTGATCATCACGATGAGGAGCATCCCCAGTCCTACAAGTGCTATGAGTTTTTTCTGTATTTTCATAAACTCTAACTCTTTTGGAGGCAGCGCTAACGGTAAAGACCGGACGCGCCGACACCGCGTCATGAGACCTTATAAAGAACAGGCCTGGCTGTTATCGTGCCATTAGGCAATAATACCACTGATAGTGGAATCCGTCCAGAGAGGCCGGCGGTAAATTTTTAAGATAAACTCCGTCAGAGGGCAAGGCTGACGATTATGAAGTACGACTTTTTGCCGCCTTTTTCCGGGAATAACGCACACTGCGGGCAGGATGCGGGTCAACCATAACAGCGCGGTTCACCATTGAAGCTCCCTGCAGCAAAGTTATGGCTCATGTAGTCATCCGCAGGGAATACGCCCACTTCAGAATTCAGAACGGCCAAAGAAAGAGGCTCGCATTGAAAATGCTTCACGTCCAATGTTCCAGCCGGTACTTCGCACTGTTTGTTGCCGTATCAGAACGTATGGCCGATGTTAAAGTGGATCTCGCCCGGACTTTCGCCGGGCCGGCGGTGGATCTTCTGGCCGTAGTCGATGCGGAGCGGGCCGACGGGGGTGCCGTACCGGATGCCGGCGCCGTAGGAAGCGCGCAGGTCGTCAAGCAGTATCTCCTGACCGCTCCATACGTTGCCCGCGTCGCTGAACAGGACGAATCCGAACCCCTCGCTCGGGTTCAGACGCAGTTCGGCGTTGAAAACGGCCATGCTGGCCCCGCCCAGGGGGACCGGCTGGCCGTCGGGGCCGATGGCACTCGGCCCGACCGAATCCTGGGTATAGCCGCGGATGGTCGTGCTGCCGCCCACATAGAACCGCTCGTGGAGGGGAACTTCAACGGTATCCCGGTGCGTCCACGCCATGCCTGCCCGGGCCGACAGTGCGGCGATAATGCCGGCGCTGACGGGGACATACCAGCTGCTCTGGACCGTAAGCTTGTCAAAATCCGCCTCCGAGCCCAGCACGGACAGCGCCTCTTTCAGCGCGATCCCGTGAAGCGATCCCCTGCGGGGGTTGAATATGTCGTCGCGAAGGTCCCAGACCAGCGCCGGCGTGATGCTGCTCACCCGCACGCGGCCGACGTCCTCGGGCGAGAGGATCGCCTGGGGCAGCACGTCGTGGTTGTTGACGTTCTCAAGCCGGTAGGTGAGCGATATCTTGAGCCTGTCGAGCTTCTTTTCGAGGCCGTAGGAAACGGCGGTCCTGCGCGTCTGATAGAAAACCTCGTGCGTGTCCTGATTCAGCCGCTTCGAGTTGGACCACTCGATGCCGAAATTACTCTCGACTTTATATCCCAGGAACCAGGGCTGGTGATAATTGAAGGCTGTACGCTTGATGATGCCGCTTTCCTCTACTCTCACGCTCGCGTAGTCGGCGCTGCCCCACAGATTGCGGTAGGACAATTCGACAAATCCCCGCGCGTGGTCGAAGTCGCCGTATCCCGCGCCGACCTCCACTGCGCCCGCAGGCCGCTCTTCGACGGTAAGCAGCATGTCCTTCACGTACTCCTTCACGCCGGGATGGACCGGCTCGAACTTCGCCAGCCCGAAGTACCCGAGATGGTAGATCTGCTGCTGGCTCTTCAGTATTTTGCCGTAGTCATAGGGGTCGCCGGGCTTCAAGAGCAGCTCGCGCATGATTACGCTTTCCTTCGTGCGCTCGTTCCCGCGCAGGATGATCCTGCCGATCCTGACCTGCCGGTCCTCGGTTATCTTGTATTTGATGTCGACGGTGCCGTCGGTGCTTTTCTTCTCGACTTCCGCCTGGGCGTAGAGGTACCCCTTGTTCGAGTAGGCGGACAGGATGCGGTAGCGGTCTTCGTCCGCGAGACGCTCATTATAGGGAGCGTGGGGCTTCAGCCTAAGCATGGCGGTCAGCTGTTCCGCGGTAAAGGCCGTGCTGCCTTCGAAGGTCACCCGCCCCACCCTGGTCTGCGGCCCCTCCTCGATGTCGATTGCGATCAGGGCTTTGGTGCCGTTATCGGTGAAGGAGACAGTTTTCTTCACGCTCGCACTGAGGAACCCGTCGTCCACATAGCGGTCATGTATGTATTCCACGTCCTTGTCGAGCAGATCTTCCCGGTAGGGGCGCGAGATGAGCCAGCCGGACGCACGGAGAGACATATCTGCCTTGATTTGCTTTGTCGAAAAGTGCTGATTGCCCCGGATGATGATTTTCTTCACCGTAATCCGCTGCCCTTCCTGGACAACGAAAGCCAGATCGAGCCTGCCGGGCCCTTCGGTCTTTTTTACCTCTACCTTGACATTCGCGTATCCGTCTTCCCTGTAGAGGTTTTTGATCTTGTCCGCGCTGCTGTCGATGATGGCATCAGACACGTCGTGCTCGGACCAGATCAGCACCTGCTTGCGGAGCGTGCGGTCGCCAAAGGCATGATTCCCCGAAAATCTGACCGTTACTTTGGGCCCCTCGTTCACGATGATCGTGATGTAAGCCTTGCCTTCGCGAAAACTGGCGTCCGGCGGCGCGACCTTGGCGCCCGGGTACCCGGCATCGGTATATTTTTCGATGATGGCTGCAGTGTCCTCATCGTGAAGTACGTTGCTTTTGAGCGGCCTTCCCGGTCTGTTCTTCATCGCCTTGAGCAGTTGCCTCTCCGTCAACGCGGTGTTGCCCATGAAGGAGACCGCCGAGATGATCGTCGGTTTGGGTTCATGGATATCAATGCGGAGCTCCACGCGATGGGGCTCCTTGAGCTTCTGCACCAGAAAATCCATGGTCGCATTATAGTATCCGGCTGATTTGTAAAGCGCCGCGATCGCGGACTCGTAGCGGGGGAACCTGTCTTTGCGCAGCTCCTTGTCCTCGACTCCGCGGAGGGCGCCCCTGATCTTCGATGTCGACAGGGCATGGTTGCCCCTGACCACGACCTTGTCCACTACGGTGACGGGGACAAGAGTGTACACGAGCTTGACGCCGCCGCTGTCGGGGAACCCATCGACGCGAATGTCCTTAAACAGGCCCTTAAGGTAGAGATATGATATGCCCTTTGCGACGGTCTCGCTCGAGAAGGTGACGCCGGGCCTCACGTTGAGGAGCGGCAGGATCTGCTCGGGATGGGGCCAGGGACGGCCCTCGTCGTCCTGGATCACGATCTGGGTTATGGGGAGGCCGGAAAATTGGGAAGAGAACGACAGGCGGGGTATTGACAGAAGCAGCAGGCAACAAGCCGCCGCGATAAAGCGGGACAATTTCATGCTAATTTTTTAGCACATCGAGGAATGAATGTAAAGGAAGAAACCGGTACCCGTCAGGTGTGAAGCCGCGCCCGCACTCGAAGGATCGGCGGGAGTCCGGATACCTCGCCATCGCCTGAGTACGGACAGCATTGTTCTCATAATTGTCCTATAATTACAGCAGGGACTGTTTCGAAATGAGAAGTATTCCAGGCATTGCGAACCAAAAGCGCCAGGAGAGAGATCGTGAACAGACATTCCATCGTGGTTACCTATGCCGCCGGCGAGGAAAGACGAACGCAGCTGAAAAAGCTCTTCGGCACGGATGTACGGCTCGTCTTTCTCGCAGACATGCCCTCGGGACTCCGTGAGCAAACGCTCCTGGAAGCGACCATACTCCTCTCGTGGAACCCGCCGAGGGAACTCGGACCAAGCGAATTCTCCCTGCTCCAAAACGTCCGGCTGATCCAGCTCCTTTCCGCGGGCGCAGACCAGGTGCCGTATGCCGAACTGCCCCGGAGCATCGTGATCGCGAGCAATGCCGGCGCCTACGCGGAGCCCATGGCCGAGCACGTCCTTTGCATGACGCTCGCCCTGGCAAAGGGCCTTGTCCAGAAACATCGGGAAATGGCGGAGGGCCTCTTCAACCAGACCGGGCTCAACCGCATGCTTCGCGGTTCGGTCTGCGGCATCCTCGGGTTCGGCGGCATCGGCCGCGCCGTTGCCCGGTTGATGCGGACCTTCGGGGTAAGGATCCATGCCGTCAACACGAGCGGCAGGACCGACGAGCCGGTGGAATTCATCGGCACGCTGAACGATATCAGGCAGGTCCTCTCCGCATCGGACATCATGGTCATTTCGCTCCCGCTGACCAAGACGACGCGCGGTCTGATCGGGAAACGCGAACTCGAAGAGATGAAGCCGGACGCGATCCTCGTGAACGTTGCCCGGGGAGCCATCGTAGACGAGCGGGCGCTCTACGAGCATCTCGTACGCCGTCCCGGATTCATGGCAGGCATCGACGTCTGGTGGATTGAACCATTCACGCACGGCGAGTTCCGTGTCACTTACCCGTTTTTTACGCTGCCGAATTTTCTGGGATCGCCGCATAATTCGGCAATGGTCCCCGGCATGAGCGAGGAGGGCGTCCGGCGGGCCGCTGAAAATATAAGGCGGTTCCTAAAAGGGGAGCCGATCGCCGGCATTATACGACGGGAGGATTATCTCTAGAAGTCTTTTCAACCGCAGTATGCAATCATCCCGGTCACGGGTTTTCCTGTCCTCTGATACGGATTATACCCATAGCAGTTCGATATTTGAAGTGAGAAGCCTGGCCTAAACACCGCCCCTTACCCGATTAGCCCTGCTACGCCGGCACATGAATACGCTCCTTTATGTGCTTCAAGTTTGCTACGATTGTGAATGTCATGATGACCAGCAAAGACCACGAACTCCACTTTCCAACATGGACCGCCGACCGCGCACCAAGCTGATTCGGGTACTTCCAGACGTCGAAGAAGGCGCTGATATTCTCGGCCAGCCAGATGAAGAATCCGATCAGTATGAACGACAGCAGCAGCAGCATTTGTCGCTCGCGGTCCAATGGACAAAACATGACCGTGGCTCTTGCATAGAGCCCAAGCATGCAGGCGGCAAGGTACCAGCGGTAGTCGCCGATGTAGTGATGAGTGAAGAAGTTGGCGTAGATGACGAGGGCAATCAATCCAGCGGGATGCTTCTGACCCTAGGATGCTTCCTGAAAGTTCAACAAAAAATAAATATCTTTCAGCATCCGGCTCCTTATCGAAGATGAGCTTTCATCCATAGCTTGAGGAAAAGATAAGCGACGAGGACGCCGAGCAGCGATACCGCCAATACCGCAAGGCGAATTTTCAGCATGCGCTTATTCTTCATCATATGACGCGCGCGTAGGGATCGCAGTTTTTCGCGACCTGCCCGACGCGAGTTGTTAGAATCGTCACTGATATGCTCTTTCATCTCTATGACACCCGACCCCGCCCGGCGGTCGCCTAGCCAGGAATGAACTTTGACTTTGAAGCAACTTGCCTCTAATCTTCGTCAATATAGTGGAGGAGATTGGAATGCTGAGCAGTGCGCTGATCCCTGCATATATAATTAAAGCCAACATCGTCGCAAATGTTGCGGCTTCGCCCAGCAAGAAAATAAGCATCAGAATGCCAACTATGTCAAGCCATAGGTATCGGATCATAAAATTAATGCGGGGCTAACCCACGCGCTTCTCAGCGTGGTGTTGAGCGCCTAGTTGGATATTTGGGTCATCCGGTTCATCCGGAAGCTGAGCGCCGTGCCATACGGCTACAATCCAGACACTATTCACTTTAATAGTGTAAAAGAACCGATACGGTGGAACTATCACTTCTCGAAAGGGGAGATCGGGGAATTCCGGCGAGATTCTGCCCGACCGCGGAAATTTCCTAAGTCTTGAAAGGATTTTTTCAGCTTTATTTCGAAAGGCAATTGCAGCAGACGGACTATCGCGATAGATATAAGCAATGGCAGTGAGAAACTGCCCGCGAGCAGAAGGCGTGAACAGAACCTTCATTTTCCCATCTCTTCAAGCAATTCGTCGGCATCGGAAAGCACTGTGTCAAGATCATAGCCTTTCCCTTTTTTTATTTCTTTTTCCCCTCGCGCTAGGAGACGCAAAATCTCAAGCTCATGGCGCGAATGCTCGTAATCCTCAACGCTGACCATTACGGCTGCGGCACGACTCCGCTGAGTGATGATAAGCGGTTCGCGCGATTTCGCGACGCGCTTTACGATCGCCGTTGCATCCTGACGCAGATCTGTGATAGGAACGATATTCGGTATTCTTACCATTTCGTATACCCTCCTGTACTATTGTTAATAGTAGTACCAATGCCAGCAAATGGCAAGTGAATTATTGGGCACATTATGACAAGCGAAGTTGAACGAGTATGCTCGAAGAAGCTTCAGGGGAGGCTGAACTCAAGTCTTTCGCTGAGACGGCATTCCGAAAATCTACTCTTTAAACGTCCAGTAGGAATTCAGGAAATAATTGATGAGGGTGGCGGGCACGATGCCGATGGCCTGGTGGATCTGCGGAATGCCGGTTGGATTAATTATGCTTAATATAAGGAAAGTGGAATAGCTGACGCCGAGGGCCACGAAGGAAATGATATTGAACTTCAAACCGCGGATATGGATCATGTCGCTGACGTCCCGGTGCGAGAAGGTCCAGAAGTTGTTGAAGAGAAAATTTGAAATAATGGAGAATTCGATCGCGACCGGGGAAGCGATGAATTTATTCAAGCCCATGTTCATGAGCACGGTGAACGAAGCCAGGTTCACAACGACCCCGACGGCCCCGACCACCGAAAATTTCAGGAACGTTTTGCTCCGTTCGAACCTGATCCACCAGGTATTCAGCATGAACTCGACGATATCGGAGAGGCCGAGCTTTGTCTGGCCCCGTTTCCGGTCCACGAACTCGACGGGTATTTCGCGCACGTCTGCGTGGTTCAGGATCGCCTCATGCAGGAGCGATATCTGGAACGCGTATCCCCGGACCCTGAGCGTTTCGAAATCGATCTTCCTGATGACCTCCGCCCGTATCGCCCGGAACCCGGCGGTGCAGTCCTTGACGCTGTACAGGCCGGCCACGTAACGGGCGAAGACATTTCCCCACTTTGAAATCATTCTTCGAAGAAAGCTCCAGTCTTCGGGGATTTTTCCGCCGGGAACGTATCTGCTTCCGATCGCAAAGTCCGCTCCCTGGTCGATGGCCTCGATCAGGCGCGGCACGTCCTGGGGCTTGTGGGAAAAGTCCGCGTCCATCTCCATCACCGCATCGGCATGAAGGTCGTTGATGGCGAATTGCATGCCTCTCACATAGGCGGCGCCCAGCCCTTGTTTTTGGCCGCTCAGTAAAAATACGTTCGATGATGATTCAGCTTCGGCCCTGACGAGCTCCGCGGTGCCATCCGGCGAATTATCGTCAACGACCAGGATGCTCATGTCATGCGGGACCTTTTTGAATTGTTCCTGGAGCGCTTTTATGATCAGCGCAATATTGTCTTTTTCATTATAGGTGGGCAGAATAACGACGATGTTCACATATCACCTCAGGGTAACTGCGGAGCGGTCCGGCCGGCGGAGCGGTCCGGGAAAAGCCGAATCAGGAGGTACGCTGCAAAGCAGACCGCCATGAGCGGGGGCACCCAGCTTGTTGCCGCGTGCGGCGTCAGAAGGCGTTCGAGCAGGCGGCTGCCGAGCAGGGCCGTTGCTATGCCGCTCAGCAGGATGCCCGCTGCCGGCCGTCTCTCGACCAGGAAAGCCTGGGCGAGGAACACGCCGATCGCCGGACCGAGCATCGCGTATGTATTGTTCTCCGTTCGCGGGCTGAACAACATCAGGTAGAGGACGGCCAGCGAGAACACGAAGACCGCCGAACGGGCCGCATCATTCCGCCTTCGGGCCAGGACGCAGAACGTCAGCGTCGCAATTGCCGCGACAAGGCGGAGCGCCGTCTGGACGCGCTCCGGCACATCGACGCCCGCGAGCCGCAGCGCGCTGAATGGCGACGACCACCCGGAGACCGCGACGCCCACATGCGCCGCTGTTGTCATGTTGTGCAGGCACGCCGTATACTGTTGGATGACGTAGGCCGGGTGCTGCGTCAAAAAGGGCGACAGCGCGAGCACGATCATGCCCAGGAGCACACGCCAGGTCATGGGACGCTCGATCGCCATGACCAAAAGGACAAGCACGATCGCGAGCGGTTTTACGGCAACGCCGAGCGCGAGCCACAGCGTCGCCCGCCACCACCGGCAATGGGCTATATCGACGATTGATAAGAGCATCAGGCCTGTCAAGGCAAGCGTGGCCTGGCCGTTCCGGGCGCAGTCCCACGCCAGGGGGATTGCGACAAGCGTCATCAGCGGAAAAAGCTCTTTCCCCGGCCGCTCGCCTGCAAGCCGAGCAAAGCCGCGAATGCCCAGCGCGAACACAAGTATGATGGCGAGGCGCCAGAGGACCTCGCCCATGGCCGGCGGGAACATCGCGAACGGGGAAAAGAGAATGGCGGCCTGCGGAAAATAGACGAACCCCCCCACGCCGGTGCCGTCGTAAAGTCCATGCCCGGCGAACCAGTTCAGGGCGGCTATCCGGTAGGAGGGAACGACCGTCCGGCTGCTCCCGGCGGCGATGATCGCGGCCGTCGCCAGAAACAACGCGGCCCAGCCAAGCCACGCGTAGCGCACCGCGTTTCCATCGCTTAACGATGCCCTCTTCACGTCCGCCTCTCTCCTCGCAAATTTTCTTCAGACAATCCAGCGTGTGATTATATAAGAATTAAGCGTCCTTATCAAGCGAATTAAAAAAACGTGAATTCTGTCTGCCCGGCTTGACAACGGGCAGCGGGCTGCTATATTTGAAAAAACTATTTGGAGGTCAACCGCCGAGCACAGGCGCAGAAGGCGGGCCGTAACCCTGCAAAACAAGGAAGACACCGGCTTTCCCTCATCTCTCTTCTATGAAAATCAACGTACTTTCTCTACCCGCGCTGCTTCTTATCTTCGTTGTCTGGATTACACCCGGCCTATTCGGCCGCGACCCATGGAAAGCGGACGAACCCTACAGTTTCGGCATCGCATACCATATGGTCCAAACCGGCGATTGGGTGGTGCCCACGCTCACCGGTGAGCCCTTTCTCGAAAAACCCCCGCTCTTTTACCTGACCGCGGCTGGGTTCGGACTTCTGTTTTCTCCTCCCCTGGACCAGTTCGATGCGATGCGCCTGGCTACTGCCTTCTACATGTTTCTGGCTTTCCTGTTTTTCGCGCTCACGGCTCGGGAGCTCTACGGCAGGGAATACGGCGCTATCGCCGTACTGCTTCTGCTCGGCTGTGTTCACCTCCAGGTCACGGCCCACAAACTGGTCACCGACGTCGCCCTCTTTGCAGGTTTTGCGATCGCATTTTATGGGTTCGCCCTCTGCGGGCGGAGACAAACTGCCGGAGGGTTCTGGATCGGGACCGGAACGGGCGTCGGTTTCCTGGCCAAAGGCCTGATCGCTCCCGGCATGCTCGGCATCGTCGCCGTGGCCCTCCCCGCGCTCTTTTCCCAGTGGCGTCGGAAAAACTACGGCGTATCCCTTGCTGTAGCTTTGGCGGCCGCCCTCCCCTGGCTGGCCATCTGGCCTGCAGCCCTCTACGGCAGGTCCCCCGCTTTTTTCCGGGAATGGTTCTGGCACCAGAATTTCTGCAGGTTCCTGGGATTCAATGGGGGATCCGTCGGATTCAACGGGGGATCGCCTGATCCCCACAGCTGGTATATCCTGAATCTTCCCCTGCTCGCCTGGCCGGTCATACTGCCGGCGTTCTGGTCGCTCTGGCATTTCAGGCGGTCCTGGCGCGAGCAGCCTCTTTTCCAGGTCCCCCTGGTCGCCTCGATCGTCATCCTTGCGGTGCTGAGCGCGGCGGCCACCAACCGGTCGCTCTACGCCCTGCCGATACTTCTGCCGATTTCCCTGATCGCTGTCCCGGGTATTGATTCTCTTCCGGCCGGGGCCAAGGTCATCGGAAACCGGGCAAGCATTTTATTGTTCGGCGTCCTGGCGCTCCTTTTGTGGTTCGGCTGGTTTGCGATGATGACCGACAGTCCCGCCTTTCTCGCGCAGAAGCTCCATGAGTTCCAGCCTGATTACGTCCCCTCCGTGAACGGCGTTTTGCTGGCCGCGGCCGTCCTCTACAGCCTGGCGTGGCTTTTCATGGTCGTCAAGGTCACCCGTTCGCCCGATTACGCCCTCGTAAACTGGGCGCTGGGGGTGGTCCTGGTCTGGGGGCTGGTCATGACGCTCTGGCTTCCCGCCCTGAACGCGGGTTCGAGCTACCAAGCCGCGTTCACATCGCTTAAAAAGTCCATGCCTGCTGAATATTCCTGTATCGAACGCCGGGGGTTGGGAGAGTCGGAGCGGGCCATGCTCGAATACTACGCCGGGCTGCGAACGCGCCGGATCGGGGCCTTTGGCCCGGGAAACTGCGACCTCCTGCTTGAGCAGCGGGCCGGAAAGGCCCCGGAGGACTCGCCCGGGCCCGCATGGAAAAAAATATGGGAATTCAAACATCCGAGCATTCACCCCAAGGACATTTTCACGCTTTTTAAAAAAGCCTCCGGTACTTAGAAAGTGCCGGACGCCCGTGCAGTTCTTTCGTCATTGAAGCTCCCGAGTAAAGGTTCATGCTGGTGTCTGCACGGGATACGCTCACTTCAGAATTCATTCGTTTTTAAAAATATGGCTCTTCGAGACGGATGATAAAAAGAAGGGCGGGGCATGACGGGCAGTATCGCACAACCGAGAAAAAACAACGGGCGGTCCTTGCGCGATTAAATCGCCGAAAGAACCGCCCGTCTTCTATTGAGATCTTTCCCTGTTTATTGACCTGACTTCAACTGCTGGACCATCTGCCTGATCTCACCGGCATCGGGTGCATTCGGCGCGAGCGCGAGATATTTCTCAAATTCCCTGGCCGCCTCCTTTTTCTCCTTGAGGTCAAAGGCCAGCGTCACGCCCATGTTTCGATGCGCATAAATGTGATTAGGATTTAACTGAATCGCCTTGCGGTATTCCTCGACCGCCTGCTGAGGCCTTCCCGAATTCTTCAAGCACGTGCCCCTGTCAACCCTCACATCCACGTTCTTCGGGTCGAGAGCAAGGGCCTTTTGATAGGCGTCAGCGGCCTCGTTGAACCGGTTCGAGTCCATAAGCGCATTGCCGAAAGCGATCCAGGCCGCAGCGTTCTTCGGCGACTGCTTTGCAGCCTGCCCGAGCAGCCGTATTTCTTCGGGCGATACCACCGCGGCGGCCCCGCCGGGATAGCCCGCCCGGCCTTTCGGCTCCTGACGCTGCCGGTTGCAGCCTGTTGCCGCGATGAGAATAAGCGCTATCACCAAAACTCTCTTTATCATGGTTCCCTCCACGTCTTTAGGTTGTCGGTATGAGTGTGCTTCGCTCTTGCTATGATACCGCCTGCACTGCCTGAGACGAGCTCTTCATGATTTAATGAACGTACAGCAGTAATCGGAAAGCTTCTTCACCCTGAGCTTGAACTTCGAATTCGACGCAGCCTCGAAAGACTCTCCGCCTTTGATCGGTTTCCATTTCGACTCCCCCGGCAGGAGCACGTCGAGTTCGCCTGAGAAGATCTCCATAAGCTCCTTGTCGGCGGTCCCAAACTCGTACTCGCCCGGAAGCATCACGCCCAAGGTCTTTTTCGAGCCGTCGGGAAACAGCACGGACCGGCTCGTGACCTTGCCGTCAAAATAAATATTCGCCTCTTTTACCACCGTGACATTTTTAAATTCCGACATGCTGAAATTTTCCCCCTAACGATGAGCCGGGACCAAGCCGTGCTGTCTGCAAAGTCTTTTTACACTTCTCCCGGCGCGATGTCAACCCCAAAATGGCCGCGAAAAGCCCGCGGCAGCCCGCTTCATCTCGTCAAGTGCCGGTACTTGATCCGGTGCGGCTGGTCCGCTTCAGCTCCGAGGCGGGCCTTGCGGTCGGCCTCGTATTCCGAATAGTTCCCGTCATAGAAGACCACCGTGCTCTCCCCCTCGAAGGCGAGGATGTGCGTTGCGATGCGGTCCAGAAACCACCGGTCGTGGCTGATCACCACGGCGCAGCCCGCAAAGTTTTCGAGCCCCTCTTCGAGCGCCCGCATCGTATTCACGTCGATGTCGTTCGTGGGCTCATCCAAAAGCAGGACGTTCGCCTCTTCCTTCAGGGTCCGGGCCAGATGGACGCGGTTCCGCTCTCCGCCGGAGAGCACACCCACCTTCTTCTGCTGGTCCGTGCCCCCGAAGTTGAATCGCGACACGTACGCGCGCGAGTTCATCAACATCTTGCCGAGCTGAACCTGTTCCTGTCCTCCGGTGATCACTTCCCAGATGGTCTTGTCCGGATCAAGTGCGTCCCTGCTCTGGTCCACGTACCCCAGCCTCACGGTCTCGCCGATCCTGATCGTTCCCTGGTCCGGCTTGTCCTGGCCCGTGATCATGCGAAAGAGCGTGGTCTTGCCGGCCCCGTTCGGTCCGATCACCCCCACGATGCCGCCGGGCGGGAGCATGAAGGACACGTTCTCGATGAGGATGTTGTCTCCATAGGCCTTGGTCACGTTCTCCGCTTCGATCACGACCTTGCCCAGCCGCGGTCCCGGCGGAATGTAGATCTCCAGTTCCTTTGCCCGCGCTTCTCCCTGCTGGCGGAGCAGCTCTTCGTAAGAACTGATGCGAGCCTTGGATTTCGCGTGCCTGCCCTTGGGCGACATCCTGATCCATTCGAGCTCGCGCGCGAGCGTCTTCTGGCGTTCGCTCTCGGACTTTTCCTCGAGCTTCAGCCGCTCGCCCTTCTGTTCGAGCCACGATGAATAGTTGCCTTTCCACGGGATGCCCTGGCCGCGGTCCAACTCCAGGATCCAGCCGGCCACGTTATCGAGGAAGTACCGGTCGTGCGTTACGGCAATGACCGTTCCCTCGTATCTCTGGAGATGGTGTTCGAGCCAGGCAACGGACTCGGCGTCGAGGTGGTTCGTGGGCTCGTCGAGAAGCAGGATGTCCGGATTCAGGAGCAAAAGTCGGCAGAGCGCCACGCGCCGCTTCTCGCCGCCGGAGAGGACCTTGACCGACGTGTCGCCGGCAGGGCACCGGAGCGCGTCCATGGCCATGTCAAGCCTGCTGTCCAGTTCCCACGCGTTTGCGTGGTCGAGCCTCTCCTGCACCTCGCCCTGCCGTGCGATAAGCTTGTTCATCTCGTCGTCGGACATGGGGTTGGCGAAGCTCTCGTTGATTGTGTTGTATTCGGCGAGAAGGTCAACAGTCTCCTGCACGCCCTCTTCCACGACCTGGCGCACGGTCTTTCCGGGATCGAGCTTCGGCTCCTGTTCGAGGAAACCCACGGTATACCCCGGCGACAGCACGGCCTCGCCGACATGCTCCTTGTCCACGCCCGCCATGATCTTAAGGAGAGAGCTCTTGCCCGAGCCGTTCAGGCCGAGCACGCCGATCTTTGCGCCGTAGAAGTACGAAAGGTAGATGTCCTTCAGGACCGGCTTTTTATCGTAGAACTTGCTTACCCCCACCATGGAGTAGATTATCTTGTTCGGTTCGGCAGCCATATATTTATTGAAGTACCTCCGCTCGAAATGATAGGCCTTTTTGTACACTGTTTGGGGGCGGTGTGTCAACCGGAAAAGTCGGCTTTCCGATAATTCCCCGAGGCGGGCCGGTGCTATTGACAAAGAGAGCGCGCGCTGATAGGCTCATACCATGGACATTCAACAGGGGCGGGTCCATACCTGCCCGAACTGCGGCATGCCGATCGAAGAAGATCGCTACGTGAAACGGCGGGACGGCACCTTCCGCTGCGAGCACTGCTACTTCGCAGATACCTACCTTGAAGGCGTCGTGCAGCGCATGGAAACAGGATACCTTGTGACCCTCGAGGCCTTCGTGAATGCCATCGATGCCCGGGAGCACGAAGTGGGGAGCCATTCCCTCCGGGTCACGGAGTTTTCCCTGGTCATCGGAAACGCCTGCGGCGTCCAGGGCCGCGACCTCGTGGGCCTCTACTGCGGCTCGTTGCTCCACGACATCGGCAAGATCGGCGTGCCCGATACGGTGCTCCACAAGGCCGGGCCGCTCAATGCGGAAGAGCAGGTGCTCATGCACAAGCACCCGGAGATCGGCTATCACATCATCGGCCACATCGGTTACTTCGCCGCCGCGGCAGAGATCATCCGCACGCATCACGAGCATTTCGACGGCTCAGGCTATCCGCGGGGGCTTAAGGGGGAAGAGATTCCCCTCGGGGCCCGCGTCTTTGCCGTCGCCGACGCCCTTGACGCCCTCACGGTCACCCGGCCGTACCATCAGGCCGTCTCCTTCGATGCTGCCGTCGAGGAAATTCAACGGGCGTCGGGCAGGGACTTCGATCCCGTAGTGGTCGAGGGCTTTCTCCGGGCTTTGGATGAGCTCAAGGAGATGGTTGGCAGAGTCATCTTCGACAGTAAAGACATCGGGCACGGCGATCTCTTCAACACGGAAGGGTAGTATCACAGGCCCTTCTCTTCCTCTTTCCCTATTTTTTTTCTCGTTGAGCGTTCCCCTCGACAGCAACGCTCGCCAGTGCCTTCATGGGCCCGTACGCCTTCAGTCGTTCCAGCTGCCCTTCATCCCGAACGAAAAGAGATCCGGCAAAGGCGAGGGAGTTCAGCGAAATGTCTTCAAAGAACTCCCGTGACCTCGGAACGAGGAGCAGCCACTCGCGCGTTACGAGGAGGCAGTAAGGCCGGGTTTGGACCGTGAGGCGCGAGGCGTCAGGCGCGTTCAGGCCGAGACCGCGGAGCATCCCGCCATAGAGTTCGAAGGTTGTCTTTGCCGCTGACGAAGGATTTTGGACGATGCCGGGATTCAACCATGCGAAGGAATGAAGAAATGAGAACGCGGGGACCGTGCCGATTCCGGCCGGCCCCTTGCTGCCTTCGAGGAGCGGCCCGATCGGCACCGCGGGCCCTTCCGGCGCCAGGGGGAGCGGGACTACCTGAAGATGCTTATGCTGCTGGCTCGCGCCGGCCTCTCGGCCCCCGTTATAAAACCCGAGGCTGTTGTATTCCGCCATGCAGAGCCAAAGCGCTTCGAAATCTTTCGGCGTGAGCAGTGTGTCCTGGTCCTCGAAAGACCGGGTGACGATGAGCAGGTGGTGCTCCACGACATTGAACTTGTTCAGAATCGCGATATGCGTGTCGGTGATACCGGCGACCGTAAGGTCCCTTTCGGGCGGGAGAAAGGGGTTTACGATCTTCCCGCCTTTCGAGCCGGCATCCTGTTTCTTTCTCGCTTCATCCTTGCGGCTCAGGCTTGACAAGACCCTGACAAAGAACCGTATGCCGCTGTCCTCGACAAAGGCATGGTTTGTCGGTATCGGCAGCAAGGCGCCGCTCTTGAGCGCGCTTCGGGTCGTCTCGACAATGCGCCGCCACAATGTCCCTCTCTGCACAATCATGACCTCTCCTCAAAAGACCGATTTACAGCAGGAAGGAATTATATCACAGGGGAGGGAAATATCGAAAGGGTCCGAATCGATCATTCCGGAGACCACGGTATGCCATGAGGATTCTTGCCCCCGTCACAGCCACAGCCCTCATCCAGAATAACCTATTATTGACGCTTGACCTTTTGATTCTGAAGGTCCGCGATCATCGGCCGGGCAAATGCGGCTTCCTTGCTGGAGGGGTCGATTTGAACAATTGCCTCGTATTCCCGCAGCGATTCACTGAAAAGCCCCTTCTCGTAGTAGTACATGGCCAAATTATAGCGCGCCTCCAGGTAGTCCGGTTTAAGAGAAACCGCCTTCCGTAAAAGCGCGGCGCATTCTTCTCTTCTCCCGATGCCGCAATAGAGCGTGGCGAGATTGTTCAGGGCGAATGCATTGACGGGTTGAAGTTCAACGGCCCGTTCGAACTCCTGCATGGCCTCCGGAAGCCGTCCACGTTCTTTCAGCATCAACCCCAAATTATTGTGCGTCCGGGCCTTATTCGGCGACTTGAGCGCCGCATCTCTCCAGAGTGTTACGGCATCCGCGTAGACCGTGTTGCGCTTCCAGCTGGCCGCGCTTAGAACTGCCAGCAATAAGACACTTATGAGGAGTCGTACGCGTAGCATCGTGATATATGAGGGGGAGTTCGAGGATACCAGGCCGGCGCGCAAAGAACGAAATGACCTTTCCTGCGCAGACGAATCCGACAGTTCCGACATTATTATTGATTAATCGCGTGCGTTTACCCGCTTCCCAGCGCGTTCCGCGCGACCGCTTTTCTCCAGGGTCTGGTGCAGCTTCTCGATATTTGCGCGCGCTGCATTGAAGTCGGGCTTTAACCGAAGCGCGGTTTGGTATTCCTCCAGTGCTTTCTCATACCGGCCCTGAGTAAAGGATACGTATCCGATATCATTGTGTATCTCGGGAGTGTCAGGGCTTAGTTTTAGGGCGGTAACATATTCCATCAGGGCGTTATCGATCATCCCGCGGGAAAAATACAGATATCCGAGGTTGTCATGCACCAATGCAGACTCAGGTTTAAGTCGTGCGGCGATCTGGAGTTCAGCAAGCGCTTCGTTCAGACGGCCCTCGTCGAGATACAGGTTCCCCAGATTGTTATGTGCCCTGAAGTAGGTAGAGTCGAGGGTAATCGCGGCTTGATACTCGCCGGCGGCATCTTCTCGCCGGCCCGTTGCCTCATAGTGAACTCCGAGATTGTACCGCGCATGGGCCTTGCCCGGACTTTTTTTAACAGTGTCCTCCCATAGCCGTATTTCGTCATGCCAGACCGCGTTTCTCCCATAGGTAGCGCCAGCCAGCACGGCCACGGCTATAAGCGATGCGAACACAAAGCCTGCGTTCGCTGTTCTCATGCGCCCCGGGAGCTCACTGTTGCACTGTTTATTTTCAGTACTCCTGTCCACACTGTTCAACAAGCATTTCTCAGCGGGCGTGCGCCGCGGCGGTAATCGCGAAACGATGGTGATCCACAGTTTGTTTCTTTAAAATCCGCGCAGGCACGGACTCTGTGATGAAGCATTTCCCGTGATTCCTGCGTAAACATCAGAGAGCCGCAGCATAGCAACTTTATCCGGCGTCTCAGACTGTGGCATGCGCACTGCAAACCGACCATGATGATTTTATATGATACAGGATTATACGAGGGCCCGTTACTGGACCGGCGTGAATTCCTGTATCCGGCTGTTGGCCCTGTCCGCGACGAAGAGATCGCCATCCTTGTCAACGCAGAGTTGCGTGGGGTAGCGGACAGTGCCTTCCTTCCAGCCCAGACTGAACATCCTGTTCCGAAAAGTGCCGTCCTGGCCGACCGCAACGATACCGCCGCTGTTTTGATCGCTGATGAAAAGCAGGCCCTTCGTATCCGCAACAATGTTCGACGGAAACTTTAACTCTTCTTTCATTATGCCGGTTAGCGGGGTAAAGACGCCCGGGTCCGCGGCATTGGCATATACCATCGACTTGACGCCGTCGGTCAAAAAAACAGTCCCTTTCGAGTTGACCGCCAGATCAGTAATAAAACCGTACTCTTTGGGGAAACTTATCTGTCGCGTGATTTTCCCGTCCGCATCGAGGACCAGCACCCTCCCTCCGAGGATGTCGAGCAGATAGATATTGTCATTGCCATCGATGTCGATGCCAGCCGGAACGACCATGTTCTCCGTCGGCAGGCCGCCCAGTTCCAGGTATTGCTTGAACGTCCCCTCAGGCGTGAGGCGGACGACCTTTCGTTGCCGCTCATCGAGGACGAAGATGTCTCCTTTTGAATTGATCTTGACCCGTATGGGATAGACTACTTGCGGGAGTTTTATTTCCTTCCCGCCCTTGGGCTCTCCTCCCTCCAGCGAGTAGAGGATGAGCCTCCGATTGCCTGTGTCGGCAACCACCAGACGATTATCTTTGCAGGCAATCCCCTCCGGCTGATTCAAACCGTTTCCTTTTTCATCGGCATACGCCGAAAGCGCATATTTCATTCTTATCGGCTCCGCCCCGAAGGCGGGCAGCTGCAGCGTCAGTATGGTTACCAGCACGATCAAGAGGCTCATTATTCTTCCTCGCATGGTCATCTCCTATATTCCTTATGGCATTGCGTGCACAGCTCGGTCACCGTCTCTGTGGGAAGCATGTGTTTATACTCAGTCCCGTGTGCCCGATGACAGCTCAGGCACTGCACGGTCAGGTTCTTGTTTCTTTTATCAATTACCTTTGGACCGATGGGATGGGTCGAGTGCTTCTGCCAGTCGTGACACTGTCCGCAGAGCTCGACGACCGACTCCTGCGTGAACAGGAGCGTGTTGTTGGAAGCATGGGGTGAGTGGCAGACAGTGCACATCCCATCCTGTATCGGTTCATGCTTCGTTATCGACCTCTCCTGGCGTTGAATCGTGTCCATATGACAATTCCCGCAGAGCCGGACTGGCGTGTCCTTCAAGAGACCGGGCTGAGACGATGCG
>OFHG01000047.1_pt1 | contig 55539 bp, 59 predicted proteins | sample 1521931 | NCBI WGS metagenome assembly OFHG01 (sample SAMEA2468438, study PRJEB22500) | soil metagenome | biome: Glassland; feature: Farmland; material: Clay | place: Australia | collected 2013-01-31 | depth 0.55 m
CCATCCACCAACCAGCACTCAGGACCATGTCCCGTAACTCCCCATTGGCAGCGCATGGGGAAAACACCGACATGTCAGTGTGTAAAACATCGTATCGTTCTTGCTGTACCATCTACCCAGAAGATCATCGATCATGCGTGGAGCGCCTCGCGCCCGACCCCCGCCAGTTCCTGGGCCAGATGGACAAGCCAGACGTCGATTCCATCGACGGCCTCTCGCCCGCCATCGCCATCGAGCAGAAAACCACCAGCAAGAACCCCCGTTCCACCGTTGGCACCGTGACCGAAGTCTACGACTACCTGCGCCTGCTCTTTGCGCGCATCGGCAAACCCTACTGTTATAAATGCGGAAGGGAGATCGCAGCCCAGACCGTGCAGCAGATAACCGACGCGGTCATGGCCCTGCCCAACAACACGCGTATCCAGGTCCTTGCGCCGATTGTGCGCGGCCGGAAGGGTGAATACCGGAAGGAGCTCATGGCCGCCGCTGCCGCGGGCTACGTACGGGCGCGGATCGACGGCGCGATCAAGGAGCTTTCCGAGCCACAGTCGATGGACAAGAAAAAGAAACACGACATCGAGATCGTGATCGACCGTCTCGTGGTGAAATCCGGCGTTGAGCGCCGGCTCGCCGAGTCGATCGAGACCGCGCTCCGGCAGGCCGACGGCCTCGTGCTTGTGAACCTCGTGGATGAAAAGCGCGACTTGCTCTACAGCGAAAAACTCGCCTGCATCGTGGACGGCATCAGCTACCCCGAGCTCGCGCCGAACAGCTTTTCCTTCAACGCTCCCCAGGGCGCGTGCCCCACGTGCGACGGCCTCGGAGGGCTTCTGGAGTTCGACCCCGAGCTCATCATCCCGAACCCCACCATCTCGCTCCGGGAAGGCGCGATCAAGCCCTGGGCCAAGCGCACCTCGGTCCAGTACTACCAGATGCTCGAAACGCTTTCGCGCTGCTGCGGCTTCGACGTCAATGTGCCGGTAAAAGACCTGAAGCCCTCCCAGGTGAAAATGCTGCTCTACGGAATGGGCGAGAGCGCGGGAAGGGGGGCGGCGGGCAAACCTTTCGAGGGCGTTATCGATGTGCTCAAGCGCCGCTACGACGAGACCGATTCCTTCGCGACCCAGTGGGAGCTCGAGCAGTACATGAGCTACCAGACCTGCCCTGACTGTCAAGGGGGACGACTGCGAAAAGAATCCCTCGCCGTCAAGGTGGCAGGCATGAATATCCACGACGTTACGCGCCTGAGCATCGAGCGGGCGCTGGCGTTCTTTTCTACTCTTACGCTCACAGACAAGGAGACCGCCATCGCCCAGAGGATCCTCAAAGAGATCCGAGAGCGTTTGGGCTTCATGGTCCACGTGGGTCTGGACTACCTCACCCTTGACCGCGCCTCTGCCACGCTCTCCGGCGGCGAAGGCCAGCGTATCCGGCTCGCCACCCAGATAGGCTCCTCCCTCGTCGGGGTCCTGTATATTCTGGATGAGCCCTCCATCGGCCTGCACCAGCGTGACAACCGACGGCTCCTCGATACGCTCTTCCGGCTCCGCGACCTCGGCAATACCGTGCTGGTCGTCGAGCACGACGAAGAGACCATCCGCTCCGCGGACCACGTGATCGACATGGGTCCCGGCGCGGGCGTGCACGGCGGGGAGATCGTGGCCCAGGGCACTCCCGATGAAATCAAAAAAAATGAACGATCGCTGACCGGCCAGTATCTCTCGGGGAAGACCTTCATACCCGTGCCTTCGATGCGCCGGGCCTCGGATAAATTTATCGGCGTCATTGCCGCGACGGAGAATAATCTCAAGGGCATCACGGTAAATTTCCCCTTGGGCCTTTTGACCTGCGTGACCGGGGTCTCGGGCTCGGGCAAGAGCACCCTCGTCCTGGACATCCTCTACCGCGCGCTCGCTCAGCGGCTCTACCGCTCCACGGAGCGCTCGGGCAAACACAAGGACATCAAAGGCCTGGAGCATATCGACAAGGTGATCGACATCGACCAGTCGCCCATCGGCAGGACGCCGCGCTCAAACCCGGCAACCTATACCGGCGTGTTCGGCCCCGTGCGCGATCTGTTCGCTCAGCTTCCGGAGTCGCGCATGCGCGGATACAAGCCCGGCCGCTACAGCTTCAACGTCAAGGGCGGACGATGCGAGGCCTGCGAAGGCGACTGACTGATCAAGATCGAAACGCACTTCCTCCCCGACGTGTACGTGACCTGCGACGTCTGCCACGGCAGCCGGTATAACCGCGAGACCCTCGACATCCGGTATAAAGGCAGAAACATCGCTGACGTGCTCGCCATGACGGTAGAGCAGGCGCTTGGCTTTTTCCAGGCCATCCCGCCGATCAAGTCCAAGCTTCAGACGCTCATGGAGGTGGGCTTGGGCTACATCACCCTGGGCCAGTCCGCGACCACGCTTTCGGGCGGCGAGTCCCAGCGCGTGAAACTTTCGAAAGAGCTCTCACGCCGCGCCACGGGCCGCACACTCTATATCCTGGACGAGCCCACCACGGGCCTCCATTTCGCGGACACGCAGAAACTGCTCGACATGCTGAACCAGCTCGTGAATGCGGGAAACACCGTTGTCGTGATCGAGCACAACCTCGACGTGATCAAGACGGCGGACTGGATCATCGACCTCGGGCCCGAGGGGGGCGACCGCGGCGGTGAGATCGTGGCCGAGGGCACGCCCGAGACCATAGCGAAGGCGAAGAAATCCTACACGGGACAGTTTCTGAAAAAAATATTGTAAATTGAGGATTGGAAATTTTAGATTTTCCAAATCACTTTACATTTTTTAATTTCCAGTTTCCAAATAGTTACGGAGGTCTTTATGAGCCGCATCGTTTCTCTCTTCGTCGTCATCGCGCTCCTGTTCCTGTCATCCGCCTGCAGCAAGAAAAAACCACCGACCCAGACGGCGGTAAAAAGCGGCGGCGTCATCAGTACTTTGCGCGATCTCAGTCACATGTTCGAAAAGAAGAATTTGCCGGGATTCATGAACTCCGTCTCGGACGACTATAAGGACCGGCAGGCCTTCTCCTCCTCGCTCGAAGCCGTCTTTAATAAATACGAAACCGTGCGGTTCACGGTCCAGTACACGAAGATGATCATCATGATCGATGAAAAGGGCATGACCAAGGCCGCGTTTAACTGGGACAGCGAGTGGCAGACCGCCGGAGGGAACGTCCAGAAGAACGGCGGCAGGGTCACGTTCGTTTTCGATCCGAAAGACAGCAAGCTTGTCTCCATAGACGGCAAGAACCCCTTCATCCCGCAGCCGGTGGCAACCCCGGGGAAACAATGATTTTAAATTTCGGATTGCAGATTGCGGATTTAGGATCTACGAATCTTCTCTTCTCCTTCCGCAATCCCCGGTCTGCGATCAGCAATTAACTATGGACTACATCCAGGAACACATAAATACCGACTTTCTCATCATCGGCGGCGGCGTTGCCGGGCTCCGCGCGGCTCTGGAGCTTGCGCGAAACGGCGAGGTCCTCGTCGTGACCAAGGACGCGCCCACCGAGAGCAGCAGCGAATACGCTCAGGGCGGCGTGGCCGTTGCGCTCTCCGATGAGGACGAGATCTCGATCCATTTCGACGACACGATCAAGGCCGGCGACGGCCTCTGCCTCAGGAAAGCCGTGGGCACGTTGGTTGAAGAAGGGCCGACGCGCATCCGGGAACTCATCCTCTGGGGCGCTGAATTCGACAAGGAAGGCTTGAAGCTCGCCTTCACGCAGGAGGCGGCACATTCCAAACGCAGGATCCTTCATGCCCAAGGCGACTCCACGGGCAGAGAGATCATTCGCGTCCTCATCGACAGGGTCCGCTCTACACACACCGTGTCCAAGATTGACTTCGCGTTCACCAGGGACCTGATCATACAAAACGGCCGGTGCATCGGCGCCCTGGTTTGCCAGCACGCGCAGCGAAAGATCCTCGTTATTACGGCGCGGGCCGTGCTCCTCGCCACCGGCGGCGCGGGCCAGCTTTTTGAGCGAACGACCAACCCCGCGGTCGCCACCGGCGACGGCATGGCCATGGCCTTTCGCGCGGGGGCCACGCTCGTGGACATGGAGTTCATCCAGTTCCATCCGACCGCCCTCTATCGAACAGGAGCTCCCCAGTTTCTCCTGTCCGAGGCCATGCGCGGCGAAGGCGGCATGCTCAAAAACATCTGCCACGAGCGCTTCATGGACCGTTACCATCCCGCCCGCGAGCTCGCGCCGCGCGATGTGGTCACCCGGGCGATCCATTCCGAGATGGCTGCCACGGGCGCAAGCAATGTGTTTTTGGACATGACGCACCTGAACGCCGATTATCTGATCCGGCGGTTTCCCCGCATTTACCGGACCTGTAAGGACCTCGGGATTGATATCACCGCCGAGCCGATACCCGTCTCGCCGGCCGCACATTACATCATGGGCGGGGTGAAGACGGACCTCTGGGGCGCCACGAATGTCCCGGGCCTGTTTGCAGCCGGTGAGACGGCCTGCACCGGCGTACACGGGGCGAACCGCCTCGCGAGCAATTCATTATTGGAAGGGCTTGTCTACGGAGAGCGCGCGGGACTCGCTGCCGCGCGCTATGCGCGCAAGCACTTTAACAGGAACACGGCCTTGCCGCGTATTCTCTTCCCGGGAAAGAAGCTGGACCGCGTTTCTTCCCGCGCGTTGTCGGAGTTACTTGATATACGCGCTTCGCTCAAAAAACTCATGTGGGAGAAGGTAGGGATCGTAAGGAACAAAAAGGAGTTGACCGCAGCGCTCAGGCAGCTTCGGGAATGGGGCCGGAGAATGAAGGGCCACGCGCCCGACCGGAGCCTCTTCGAGCTTAAGAACATGATAACCGCCTCCATGCTCGTCACCCGCTCGGCGCTTCTTCGGGAGGGCAGCGTGGGCGCGCACTTCAGGAGCGATTTTCCTTCCAAGGGGAAGAACTGGAGGAAGAGGACGGTGTTGAAGAGGTAGGTTTTAGTAATGAAGGGAGCGAGTGTTCGGGACCGTCCGCGCGGGTGACCTTATAACCTGGTTTATGCAATCCCCTTATCCAGAGTCTCTCTCACCTGCCTCAAAAGATCGGTCGGCGAAACAGGCTTTGAAATAAGCTTGAATTCTCCATCGAGGACCCGCTTCTTATGAAGGATGTCCGCCGTATAGCCGCTCGAAAAAATGACCTTTACATCGGGGCAATTCTTTCGAATCTCTTCATAAGCTTCTTTCCCGTTCTTTTTCGGCATAATGACATCAAGAATGAGGAGCCGGACCCTGTCCCGGTTCCGCGCAAATACCCCGATGGCGTCCTCTCCATCCGCCGCCTCGATCACCGTATATCCGGACTGTTCGAGCACCTCTTTCATGAGCGCTCTCACGACTGCATCATCCTCTGCGAGAAGTATGGTCTCTGTCCCCCCTGATGAGGGGAAGGAAACGCTGTCTTCCATCGAGGAGACCTTGCGGTCGATCGCCGGCAGATATATCTTGAAGGCTGTTCCCTTGCCCGGCTCGCTGTAGCAGGTAATATACCCGTTGTGCTGTTTCACGATGCCGTACACGATTGAAAGCCCGAGCCCCGTTCCCTTTCCCACTTCTTTCGTCGTAAAGAACGGTTCAAATATCCTCTCTTTTGTTTTTCCATCCATCCCCGTGCCCGTGTCCGCGACGGAGATAAGGGCGTACGACCCGGGCTTTCCGTACCCGTGCATCTTTATGAATTCATGGTCAAGGACGCCGGTCTCCGTGCGTATGGTCAAACATCCTCCTTCAGGCATGGCATCTCTCGCATTGGTAGCCAGGTTCACGAGGACCTGCTCGAGCTGGCCGCTGTCCGCCAGCACGGTCAGATCGTCGTCCGCGAGAGTAACCTTCATTTCAACGTCCTCGCCGATGAGCCGTCGCAGGAGCTTCTCAACATTTTCTATGATCTTATTCACGCGCACCGATTTGGGACTGATCACCTGCTTCCTGCTGAAGGCGAGAAGGCCCTGCGTGAGGTTGGCCGCCCTCTTCGCCGAGTCGAGTATCTGCAGCAGATAATTTCTTGAGGGATCATCATAGCCCATCTTCATTTTCATGAGACTTCCATAGCCGATAATCGCCGTCAGAATATTATTAAAGTCATGTGCAACGCCCCCCGCAAGCTGGCCGACAGCCTCCATTTTCTGTGAATGACGGAGTTGCTCCTCGAGCTTCTTTTTTTCCGTTGTATTATTGATGATCTCTATGGCGGAAATCGTGTACCCCGACGCGTCTTTTAACGGATATGATTTTGTCTCTACATAAATCGGATTTTTTTCCCTGTCGTGGTGAATATGGAGCGACGTATGTGGTTCTCCCGTGTCGAACGTGCGCTTGACCGAGCACTCCGCACCCATCTCATAACAGGCCTTATCGATACGGTGGGATATCTCATAACAATGCCTGCCGATGACCTCTTCCAGCCTCATCTTGACTTGATGAAGATAGGCCTTGTTGGCGGACAATATCCGGTAATCGCGGTCAATGACGATGAACCCCTCGTCCACGGTTTCGAGGATGTCCCGTATGAACTTTTCGCTCTTCCGGAGCGCCTCTTCAATCTGCTTGCGCTCGGTGATGTCGCGAAAGACCCCCAGGAGGACCTGTTTTCCCTTGATCGTGACGGACTGCGCCAGAATCTCCACCGGCACCTCCGTGCCGTCGGAGCGGAGAACGGAATTTTCCATGAGATGGGTCGTTCCCCGCAATCTCATTTCATTGACATGCTGTTGAAAATCCTGCCGAGCAAGCTTGTCTTTCCAGGGAGGATGGAGTTTGGACTGATGAAGGCCGATAATTTCTTCCCGATTGCGTGCGATCAATCTGCAGGCGGCGGGATTTGCATCGAGGGTCAGCCCGGTTTCCGGATCGCCGATGAAGATTGCGTCCGGAGAGCTTTCGAAGAGCGTGCGATACTGCTTCTCGCTCTCTTTGAGCTTCTCCTCCATCCGCTTGCGTTCGGTGATATCGCGGCTGACGGTTACCAGCCCCACGAGGGCGCCGTGGGCGTCATGGATGGGAGCTTTGATGGTGTCGAGAAATGTTTTTCTGCCGTCCTGTGCGGGAGCGTACTCCTCGGACTGGACGGGCTTGGGACTGCCCAGTGCTTCCGAATCGCTCTTATTGCATAACACGGCGATTTCAGGAGGAAGGACCTCATCATTCGTCTTGCCGAGCAGCTCTTCGCGCGTCCTGCCCGTGGATTCCTCTACCGCTTTATTGACTACGAGATACCTGCCCTGAACATCCTTAAAAATAACGATGTCCGGCATTGCGGTAATCAAGGCCTGCAGGTTGGCATTCGATTCCATGAGCGCTTTATCGGCCTGTTTGTGCTCGGTAATATCGCGCCAAATGGTATGAAACACCGTATGTCCGGATATGGTCATGAGCTGAGTAATAACATGCACGTCCCGGATATTGCCGTCTTTCGTTTTATGTCTGACCTCGAATTCGTCGCTTCCGTTTTCAGTGACTTTTTTTATGCTGGCTTGTATTTCTTCGGGACTCTGAAAGGGATCGATGTCGGAGAGATGGAGACCCTTGAATTCCTCTCTCGTGTAGCCAAGCTGGCGATAGGCCGCGTCATTGAAATCAATGATGGTCCCCTTTGGATCGATGAGCAGAATACCGTCAGGAGATTGATCGAAGAGCGTGTGATAAAGCAGTTCCGCATCGCGAAGCTTTTCGCCCGCCATTTGCTTTTCATCCTCGAGCGGTTTTTTTGTTTTATCTTTGTCACTCATAAAGAGACGCGGCAACACGGCAATTTTGTGAATCATTTTACACCTTTTGTCTTACTTTTTAAACAGCTAAAAAAGTCCATTGCTTTTTTAAATTCGGGATATTATCTCCCGTACTAAAAACATCTAGCCCTTTCCAGAACATCACAACGGCGCCTGGGAGGCACCGTGATTATTTTGTATGATATTCACGGGCTGGCTTTTTCTTTGAATTATCAATGGGCTTTCAAATACCGCAGTCGAATATGTCCTGTGCTATACTTGATATATTTATGAACTATGTACTATTCCGCTGGAGAAGGAGGAAAAGCCATGCGTTGCCCAATGTTGACCGGAAAATATATGCTGTCCTGTACAGCGCTGAAGGAAGTATATGTCCCCAGCATTTTCGAATTTGAAGAATACTGCAAAAAACCGCTTCACACAATGTGCCCCTTCTACATGAAGATGGATATCAAGCCAAACACCACGCCTTGGCGCGCCTCCCAGACCTATCAAAAAAGATGAACGGCAACTTGCTCTTCAAGATACGTTTTGAAATTTAATGCATCTATCTGCAATATATTTTTCGCTGCAGGGAACATGAACAGATGCGAAATCTGTGGAGTCGACTCCTGAAAAAGGCCCTTCTGTTTTTTAGAAGGGCCTTCAACATTTCTCTACCACCATCCAGGAGGAGGGGGCCAGGGCCCCCAATAAGGGTCATACCAATACGGGTAAGGATAATACGGGTAATAGGGGTACGGATACATGTTGTAGTACTGCTGCTCTTCAAAGAGATATATCTGCCTGATCTCGAAGACCGGATAGTCATACTCCATATCGTCTATCTTGCCCTTCCGTATCTCGCGAAATTCTCCCGCGAGCGTGACTTCCCTCCCTTCCTTGTATACGACTGGATCGAGAAGCGCCTTGCTCTTGGGATAAACTGCCAGGAACCGTCCGTTCGACCGCTCGTGCTCCTTGAGATACCCGTAGGAATCGACCGGCACCGCGAGCACCTCGATCTGCGAGCCCTGTTCCGTAAAACGCGTCTCTACGATCAGTCCGCCGAGAATGTAGAGTTTGCCCTTGTAGGCGTCGGGATTTGCCCTGAGCTCTGCAAAGGAAACATTCCGCTGCCCTTCCCTCATGAGCTCCCTGCTCAGCACCGGTGCGCAGGAAACGAGAAAAAGGGAAGCAACTCCTATGGCAATGAGTCTTTTCATGTACTAATTATGGAATTGCAAGGGTTAGATGTCAAGTCTTGTCGGTATAGTACTTTGGATAGATCATCTTTGCGCATTCCGGGCACAGACCGTGGCTGAATTCGGCCTCTGAATGTTGCTGAATATAGGATTCTATCTGGTTCCAATAGCCCTTATCGTCTCGGATTCGTTTGCAAGACGCGCAGATTGGCAGCATGCCGCTCAAGGTTTTGATTTGAGACAACGCTTCCATATGGTCGATGATAAGCTGCTCCCGTTCCTGCTCAAGTGCTTTTCGCTCGGTGATGTCCCGAAAAGCGGTCACCGAGGCGACGGCGCGTCCGTTCTCGAAAACAGGGCTGCTGACAACGGAGATTGGGAATGTCGTGCCGTCTTTTCGTACAAACACTTCTTCCGTTGACACAAAGCTCGTTCCCTTGTTTATCACGTTGTGTATTTCACACTCTTCAAGCGGCAGCTTGGTTCCGTCCTCCCTCCGGAAATGGATGAGGTCGTGGGCGCCTTTTTCGTTGAGTTCCTCCATAGTCCATCCGAGGAGCCGCTCCGCCTCGGGATTCATGAACCTGATCGTCCCCTGCCCGTCCATGACGTAAAGGCCTTCTGCCAGATTCGCGGTAATGTCCCATAATTTTTTTTCGCTTGCCCGCAGGCCTTGTTCCGCTTCCTTGCGCTTTTTGATCATCACATTAAAAGCGTCGCCGAGCTGCCCGATCTCGTCCGACCTGTGGTTGTGGATCGAATATTCCAGATCGCCGCTCCCGACGGCCGTTACCGCACGCGCGAGTTCCTTTACCGGTTTCGTTATCGCGGCGGCAAGAACGACGGCGAGACCGCTCCCTGCAATCAGGACCACGAAGACGATCCCCAGCAGCAGGCCGATGATCGCGCCGACGTCTTGTTTTATGGGATATTCCGCCATGCCCACGTGCACGAAACCGGCCCCTCCCCTCATGAGCGGCACGCCGAAGTCAAGGATGGTCCCCTTTTCGGTTTCGAGACGCTCGATGCGATACCCTCGGCCGTTCACCGCATCGTTTATTTTCTTGAGATCCATCGGAAATCCATGCTCAAAAGTGTGGGCGACAACGTCTCCATGGGCGTTCTCGATGAAGATATATTCGATGTCTTCTTCGGACGCCTTCAGGTCCTTCACCATCATGCCGAGTTCGAAGAACTTCTCGGTCAGAAGGGGATTCACGCTGTCGCCGGCCACGGTCCTGGCTATGAAAACGCCTCTTTTCTCAAGATTTGCCGCAAGCTTTTCGTAAACGACAATCTTAACAAAGATCACCACTGCCAGGCCGAGCAAGACCACGAGCCCTATGGTTCCAGCGAGAATTTTGGTTTGTAAGTGCTTGATCCTCATATTCGCCTACCGCGTTTCCTCGCGCTCCTTGTGTGTGATATCCAGGACTTCATTTCTCGCACAGAGTCATATGGGCTGTCGTCGATAACGACGAACTTATCGATCATCATGTTGCCAAGCAGCTCTTTGCCGCGCTTATTCACTTTTCCCCGATATATATGCGTATTGCAAACTCAGTTCGACCAGGTTCTCTAACAATTACACCGATGCGGCATTATACCACCATTCCCAGGATATGGTATATGCACTCCACTGAACCGGGTTTCTCCAAGGGCGCTAAAAAGGAAATTGCAGCCGTAGATATTAAAGCTACAGCTTTAGTATCAATTATATCGTATTTTCGACATCTTTTGAGGCAAGGTGAGGCTATGGGAGATGAATAACGAACAAGCCATGTGCATAACGGGATGGACAGCAGAATAACGAAAGGTGACTGCAACAGCAGGGACCCTAAGCTTTTGATTTATGGATAATAACGCTCACCGTTAAAACATCGGCCTTTTTCACATAGGCGACGCGAAAATGCCGCCAAAGCATTTTTCGTGAAACATTACCCCGGCGACTGCCCTGCTTCGAGCAAACTGACGATGGGCTCTTCGGGATGCGGAAGTCCTGCTATTTTCCACGCGATGAGCGGGTTAATGAATTTTTCCTTGACGCAATCTTTAGACTCATGGACCCTTTTACATATCTGATTTATAATCGGGAAATAATCATAAGTCTGGTAGTACCACCGAATGAATTTCAGCATGTTCATCCGGTCGGGACCCAACTCTTCAATGCCCATCCTTGCCGCGAGGGACTGCGCAACCTCCTCATCCCAGTCGTCAAAATGCAAAAGACAGCCGTCTTCATCCGTCTCTATATTTTTCTTTTCATGTTGAAGCACCGTCATCTTCACTCCTCCTTTTTCCTGATTCCATAACTTATATTGTCTTCTTTTAAAGTATAGAACCGGTTGAAGGGGTTTGTCAAGGCTGCCCTCTGCCTTCAGCCTGGTGAGTGCCCCTGATTCGAAGCGCGGAGCGGACGAGGCTTTACGACGGGACACCGGCGTAATTTATTTGCATACTCCTGAACTCCATGTTATAGTTCATGCCATAGTATACGGAACCAGCCGGGAGGCGCCCTTGGGACCCGCGCGATCGAGGATCAAGCTTTACACTCTTAGTACCTGCTCGCACTGTAACCGCGCGAAGCGTTTTTTCAAGGATTGCGGCATCGATGTGGAATTTACGGATGTCGATCTCCTGAGCGGGAGCGAACGGGCTGCCATCCTCGAAGAAGTTCGAAAGCTCAACCCCGATTGCAGCTTCCCGACAATCTGCGTCGGCGATGTCATTATCGTGGGCTTCAACGAAGAAAAACTTCGAGAAGCATTGGGCCTCCCATGACGGCCGAAAAGCTGTACGACATCCTGTCCCGATATGCCGAATCTCAGGGGATACGCCTGAACAAAGACAAGCCCTTCGTCATGGACATTCTGCAGGGCCTGCTTACAAACGAGGCACGGTACGGTTATCGCTCCTGCCCCTGCCGCCTTGCGTGGGGCGTGAAGGAAAAGGACGCGGACATCGTCTGCCCCTGCGTGTACCGCGACCCGGACATCAGGGAGTACGGGAGCTGCTTTTGCGGGCTGTATGTGTCCGTTGACTGGAACCAAGGGAATGTTGAGCACCGGCAGGTGCCGGAGCGGAGGCCGAGGGGAAAACGGGTAACATAGCAAAAAAACCGCAGAGGACGTAAAGAAAAACAAACTTTAAATCCGAAATTCTAAACGCTATGGCTAGCAGATTGCTAAAAAAGTCTTCTTGCCGTCTTTGCGAGCGAAGCGAAGCAATGCAGGTGTTAAAGAAACCAACAACTTCGAGATTGCCGCATTGCAGAAAACGCTCCTCGCACTAACGTACTTGATGTTTCTGAGCAATCTGCTAAGTAATATTGAATCTCGATGCGCTCAATTTTGTGAAGATATTGGACATGAGAAGTTAGAACTTGTTTAGGATTTTAGAAATTAGAGTCTAGAATTTCGCATAATATGCGTTCAGCGATCTTTGCGTAAAAAAGGACTGGCCATGAAAAAGAAAGACAAAGAAAAGAAAAAAGTCGACATGCCCGAGTTCACATTCAAGGAGTTCACGCCGGAGGAAAGCAAGGTCTATGAAGAAGCCATCAGCAAATTTCGTGAAGCTATCGCTGCCGGCAAAAATCTGCGCCAAGCTTATGAAAGCTATGCCATCGCGGACCAGAAGTTACGATCTCTCATTCAAGTTGATTTTTTAAAGATCCTGATCGCCGAGCGCCACTTCGCGCAGCAACAGCCCCTGGAGAAGATGGCTCGGGAACTTGATGCGTCACTGGATCTCCTCATGGACACCCACGCACGGATGCTCCAGGAAGCAGGCGTGACCGCCGCGGACCACTTTGCCCGGCAGACCGGGGAGACCCCTCCGGAGACGAACGACTAGCCGAACGCCGGCCGCCTCTCATGCCGCAACCCTCTCTCTTCAACTTCTTTTTTAGGATTGACAACGCGCACTCTCAATCCTGTTCCCGGTCCCCGATAGTGCACTGCTCCTTTTTTTTCGTCACCGGTGTCCATGCCTTATGCGGCACGGACCTCGCGTGACAGCACCTCTTCACGGCTCACCGACGTCGGGATGATGTCTGTGCCGCGCTTAGAGCCGTACCAGATGTTCGAAAAGCCCATTGGTTCGAGATAGCGCGCATTTACGAGCGGTCCGGCATCAATGGCGTCGAAACCCATGCTCTCGATGAGCGCCCGCGCGGTCTTCTTGGCTGCGTCATCGTCGCCGCAGAAGAACGCCGCAGCGCGGACCCCCTTGCCGAAGTCCGGCCCTTCCACGAACACTTGGGCGAAAGTGGTGTTGAATACCTTGACAATTTTTGTGCCAGGAAGCGCCTTGGCAAGCTCCTCGGCGAAGGAATTGGTCAGCCCTACGGTGAAGCCCGAATAGTCCGGCTTGAGGGGATTAGTGATGTCGATAACGATCTTGCCCTTAAGGTCTCCGGCGCTTTTGAGCGCCTTGACCTGCAAGTCTCCCGGCGTTCCTGCGATCAAGAGTTCCACCTCCTTGGCGACCTCAGAGAGTGGCACAACGCGGACTTTCGGCCCGATCTGCTTTACGATCTTCCCCGCGTCGTCCGGATTTTCTGCAGTCATAACCACATCGTGTCCAGCTGCGGCAATCCTGCGCGCAAGCTCGGAGCCCAGACTGCCCGATCCGATAATCCCTATCTTCATGGCATAATCCTCCTTCTTCTTTGCTTATCCTTTTCTTTGATGTAGAAAATGCCTTTCTATATTAACTTGTAGCTCCGAAGACGGGGAATGTCAAGGAGGGGGAAGATACCGTATCGTCTTATAGTATGAGGAAAAAGATGCCGGCGTCTTTTCGGTTTCTGTTCTGTAATCCTGCATAGGGTCGTGGCGGCAGGTTCCTCCCGCGTCTCTCCCCTTCCCTCCGCTATACAGAGTCGTACATCCCCCCCGTACTGCAGCCTCCTCGCTTCCATCTGCACAACCGCTTGATCAGAAAAAAACCCACGCCGAATCCGCCGATATGGGCCCACCAGGCAATGCCTTCTCCCGTGTTCGCGACCGCGAGCGAAACCGCGCCCGAGAAGAGCTGCATAAGGAACCAGAACCCCATAAACAGGAATGCAGGCACTTCGAAGAAGAACGGAAAGAACAGGACAGGAAAAAGCGTCACGATGCGCGCGCGGGGGAAAAGGCGCAGATACGCCGCCATCACGCCGGCAATCGCGCCGGACGCGCCGATAACCGGCATCGTGGAGTCCTGGTTCACGAAAAAGTGGATCAGGTTCGCTGCCACACCGGCCAGGAGGTAAAAGAACAGGAACCGGCAATGCCCCAGCCGGTCCTCCACGTTGTCGCCGAAGAGGTAGAGGAACCACATGTTGCCGATGATGTGCAGCCATCCCCCATGCAGGAACAGGTTGGTGACGAAAGGCCAGTACGCGTCCAGGTGAACGCCGAGGAGATGCGCCCAGCGATGGTGCGAATACCGTGCCGGCACGAGACCGAAGACGTATATGAAATCATTTCGAATGCGCGGCGGCAGGGACAGTTCAAGGGCGAACACCAGCAAGTTCACGATGATGATCAGCAGGGTCGCGTAAGGATAAGCCCTGCGCAGGATGGTGTCCTTGATAGGGATCATAACTTATTATATCGCGGAAGGGCGAGGTAAAGGGGGTTTTAAGAGAGTGGAGGACGAGCGCATCGCCGTAAAAAAAGGCAGCCAGAAGGCTGCCTGGAGCCATCCTCGTCTCCTTAATTGCTAGAAAGCGACCATCCCGCTGAGCGTCAGCCCGGAAAAAGTGTCTCTGACGTTTGAATCATTTCCCTCGTTTGTTTCGTACTTATAACCGATACTGCCGGAGAATTCCCTGGTGAAGGCGTATTTTACTCCAAACTCGAATATCCATCCCGGGCTGTCCTCGTGGTGAATAATCAAAGGATCAGGATCATCCGTTTTAAATTTGGTGAAGAGATAGTTGAGCCTGCCGTAAAACGAGAGGTATGGGTCAACCGGGGCAATGCCGATGATGCCGATAACCGGCCCGTACACATCAGATGTGAATCCTGAATCTCTATTTTTAAACGATGAATCTTTATAGCCAGCCAGCACGCCAAACCCTGGAACGATCATGTAACCGATTGCCGCGTCCAGATCCTGCCGTTCGATATTATCTGTGTTACCGAAACTATCGGTAAAGGTATAATCGGATACGGAAACAAGGTATGACGCCTCCACAAAAACATAGTTCGGGAACTTCACCTCGATTGTCGGGCCGAAGAGTGTCGCAGTATCCGAGGTAATACTTGACCCCGGGGCGTCTTGCGTCCAGTCGTTGAACCAGAACTTGACCCCCACTTCGACTTCCGTGCGCTCCTGGGCAAGCGCCACTCCGTTTGCAGCAATCAGCAGCAGCACTGCCACAGCTCCAATAAGAATACGCTTCATAACCTTCCTCCTTATTTTATGCCGTCCGCTCTCGCAGAGAAATGCAGACGGGTAGTGGATACAAAGTATTAGGAAAGTTGATCCTTTATTCTTAATTATAGTGCATGTACTGAAAAAAAGTCTTTTTTGGTTGAAAAAATTTTATGCCATATTTTGAATGTGGAATGGCAAAGAAGGATACAGATGACGGGAGAAGCGGGGCTGGAATGCAGACAAAAATGAGCGTTCCTCCGCCCGCAGGCGTGTTTACCGCGGGCGATCCAACTAGAATCAAATCAACAGTTGATACGCTTTACGATCAACAAAAAGGGCAGCCACACGGCTGCCCTGCGAATCCTTTATTCCACAATCAGCAATCTTCAATCCGCAATCGCTACTCCCACTCAATCGTGCTCGGCGGCTTGGATGATATGTCGAAAACCACGCGGTTCACGCCTTTTACTTCATTAATAATCCGATTGGACATGATGCCCAAAAGCTCATAGGGAATCTTGGCCCAGTCCGCGGTCATGCCATCCTGGCTCGTGACCGCGCGAATGGCGACCACGTTCTCGTAGGTCCGCTCGTCTCCCATCACGCCCACGGTCTTGATCGGGAGCAGCACGGCAAAGGACTGCCAGATCTCCTTATACAATCCGGCTTTCTTGATCTCTTCAATAACAATGGCATCTGCCTCGCGCAGGATGGCAAGCCGCGGTTCGGTCACCTCGCCCAGGATGCGGATGGCAAGCCCCGGGCCGGGGAAGGGCTGTCGGTCGATGATGTCGTCGGGCATCTTCATCTCGCGGCCGATGGCCCGCACCTCGTCCTTGAACAGTTCCCGCAGCGGTTCTACTAACTTCAGTTTCATTTTCTCGGGCAGGCCGCCCACGTTGTGGTGCGATTTGATGATTGCCGAGGGGCCCTTAAAGGAGACGCTCTCGATCACGTCGGGGTACAACGTACCCTGGACCAGAAACTCGGCCCCGCCCACGGCATGCGCTTCCCGCTCGAAGACCTCGATAAAGGTATTGCCGATGATCTTGCGCTTTTTCTCAGGGTCTTCGACCCCTTTGAACTTGTCGAGGAACTCGGCCGAGGCATCGACGTACTTGAGGTTAAGCCCCATGTCTTTAAAGGAGAGCTGGACCTTCTCGGCTTCGTCCTTACGAAGCACGCCATTGTTCACGAAGATGCAGGTAAGCTGCTTGCCGATCGCCTTGTGAACGAGTACCGCGGCAACTGAAGAGTCCACGCCGCCGGAAAGGCCGCAGACCGCCTGCTTGTTCCCTACGGCCTTCCGGATCTGGCCCACGGAATAGTCCACGAAAGACGCCATAGTCCACGACGGGCTGCACCCGCAGATGGTGTAGACGAAGTTCCTGAGAATCTGCGCTCCCTGCGGCGTATGCACCACTTCGGGATGGAACTGGACGCCGTAGAACTTGCGCTTCTCATCCGCCATGGCGGCTGTCGGAGAGTTGTCCGTGTGCGCAATGGCATGGAATCCCTCCGGCATCTTCTCGATGCGGTCGCCGTGGCTCATCCAGACCGTTGCCTTGCCGCCTTGCCCGATGTCTGAGAACAGGCCCTCGTTCTTGTGAATGTTGAGCTCAGCCCTGCCGAACTCTCGTTTTTGCGACTTTGCGACCACGCCGCCCTGAACGTGCGTCAAAAGCTGCATGCCGTAGCAGATACCGAGGACGGGAACACCGAGGTCAAGGTGCGGCTTGTCGATAAGGGGAGCGCCGGCATCATAGACACTGGACGGCCCGCCTGAGAGGATAATCCCTTTCGGCCTGAAAGCCTTGATCTTCTCGATACCGGCGTTGAACGGGAATATCTCGCAGTAGACCTTAGCTTCACGGACCCTGCGCGCGATAAGCTGGGTGTACTGGGAACCAAAGTCGAGGATCAAGATTCGTTCGCTGTGTATGTCGGACACAAACTGCTCCTTTCAGATCCTGAAGTAGGGCCATATTACCCCATGTGGCGAGGGAGTGTCAATCTGAAGATTCGCTTAAAACTGGCCTTGACAATACTCCGAGAGACCGTCTATTATATTTCCATGAGCGACCAGCTCTATCAGAGATTGCGTGAAATGGCGTACCGGACCGCCTTCACGCTGCCGAAACCGGCGTTTTACGGAACGCATGAGGCCGTCATTCGGCGGGCCGAAGAAACGCTCGCAACGAATGAGATTGTTCGCCGCTGCAGGACTTACCTCGACGCGTCTCAACTCGAATGCGCCCACGGCCTCTGCCACTGTGAGGCGGTGGCGCGCGATGCGGGGGCCATCGTCCTCATCGAAGCGCGGGAAGGCGGGTTCGACCGGGCGGGCGCCGAGCCGCTGTTCGCGGCAGCCATCATCGCCGGATTGCTCCATGATATAAAACGAAAAGAGCAGGACCACGCCGTGCGGGGCAGCATCGAGGCGGAGAAAATCCTGGCGGGTCTCGGCATGAGTTTGAGGGAGCGGCAATACATTGCCGACGCCATCAGGAACCACGAAGCATTTCAGGAAACCTTTGATCGTGACGACGCGGCGGGCAGGCTCGTGAGCGATGCGCTTTACGATGCCGACAAATTCAGGTGGGGACCGGAGAATTTCACGACCACGCTCTGGCTCATGGTCGAAGCGCACAATACGCCGCCCGAAGCCCTGCACCGGACGTTTAAGGAAAAGATGAAAGGGATAGAGAAGATCAAGGAAACCTTCCGGACCGCGACCGGAAAACGGTTCGGCCCGGAATTTATCGATCAGGGGATCGCAATCGGAAACGCGATTTATGATGAAATGACGACGTTGCTCAAGAACGGCTAATGAGTGACGATTATCCTGACTTCCCCGCACCCAGCGGTTATGAGGCCCTTGATTCCCGTCTTGCGATTCTCAGCAAGATGGAACGAGAATGGGTCTAAGTATTTCGCCCGCGCGAATGCAGGGTGTGACTCTGACTCCTAGTCGATCTCCCCGATCTGCCCCTTTTCTTTGTTCCCGTATACCTTCCTCATCACCGCGTCTGTGCGGCCCTTGCGCGCTTCCTCGACCCCGTCCCTGATCTTCAGGGTTTGCTCGGCAAACATCGCCGACCTGAGCCATTCATAACCAAGTTTCAAGAGTTCGGCATCGTCGGTCCGCACTTTTTCGATCCGCTCCTGCGGGATGTCGTATGTTTCGAGAAAACTGCTGCCGAACACGAATTCACGGAGGTAGTCGGTGTTCGTACTGACCATGAAAAACATCTGGTTCTTGATCTCCGGGAACTCCCGCTCGCCGAAGGACTTCTTCTTGATCAGGATCTCCATCCAGCCGCGGTTCATGTCGTCATGGAGGTCCGCCTCCTGGTCCTTGCGCCACTCGCCGATGGACCACTCCTTGTCCTCCTCGAACCCCTTGCAGTGGTCCTCCTTGGTCATGAAGTAAAATTCGTCCTTGCCGCCCTCGGCGTCTTTTTTTCTGAGCGTGGCCATGCCAACAGGATAATAGCGGCAGATGTTCGGACGGTCCTCGTACACGGTGCATCCCTCGGGCGTCAGGAAGGGGCAGCTCCGCTTTTCGTCATCCCGCATCTTGAGCGTTATCACGGGAAGGAGCGTCTTCGCGAGAATCTCGATCTCGCAATACGTGTTGATGAAGTCCTCCGTCGTCATGCCGAGGCGCTTCCTGAGGCGCAGAAGATCGAACGGCGGCAGCACGATGTTGATATTACTGCAACAGGCGGTGAAGCACTTCACACCCTTGTGGCAGCGGAACTTGAACTTACTCGACCCCGTAAGCTTAACCGGCACGACCTTGTCCGATTTGTTCTTTATTAACGGAACGCTGTCTTCGGCGAGTTCCTGGTCAAAATCGTTCTTTTCATTTTTCGTATCTCTTATGGACATATTCTTCAACTCCCCTTCGGCGTGAAGCAGCTAGTGTAATCTTCTCCTGACTCCTGACTTTACTTCATCCACCCCTGTATCTCGTGATGCTGTTTTATGAACAGCTCGACGCCTTCGTGATCAGGCCCGAGGATATCCTTGAATCGGTCAAGCGCTTCATAAAACGGCATTTCCCGTGTTCCACTGACCAGATTATCTGCGTAAGAGACAATCTTTTCTTCCGGCGACTGGGGGAGATAATCTTTTTTTGGAAGCCCGAGTCGTTCCGCTTCCAGTGCGGTTATGCCCGCCCCGATGTGGCGTTCGATAATATCAATAAGCGCTTCGGGGAAGCCGAGGTCCCGAGCGATCGCGACGCCTGCCAGCGCATGGTCAATCCCGTGCGTCCGCGATCTGCCGATGTCATGAAACAGGCCGCCCTGTCGCACCAGCCCGCGATCTAGGGAGATCTTTACCTGGGCCGCAATCGTCGTCGCTTTTTGAGATACTGCGAGACAATGCGCCACGACATCGGGGGAGCATCCAGCCTTTATCAGTACTTCAGCATCATGCATAAACCTAGAAATAATACCACTTTACATTCAAATTACAAGCCTGAATCAGCTATTGCGGCGATAAAAAAAGGCTGCCCCATCCAAATGGGGCAGCCTTGTGAAATCGAATGCTGCTTACTTATTCATCAACGGAACAATCAGGAGCGCCACAATGTTGATGACCTTGATCATCGGATTGATAGCCGGACCCGCGGTGTCCTTGTAAGGATCGCCGACCGTGTCGCCCGTTACCGAGGCCTTGTGTCCGTCGCTGCCCTTCTTGTGCACGACACCCTTGCTGTCCGTAACGCCGTCTTCAAAGGACTTCTTGGCATTGTCCCATGCGCCGCCGCCGGAGGTCATGGCGATCGCCTGGAACAAACCGGTCACGATAGCGCCGATGAGCACGCCGCCGAGAGCTTCTTTGCCGAGGAGGAGGCCGACGACAACCGGAACAACGACCGGAAGGAGCGCCGGGATCATCATCTCGCTGATGGCGCCCTTGGTCACGATGTCAACACACGCTGCGTAATCAGGTTTGCCGGTGCCTTCCATGATGCCCTTGATCTCCGCGAACTGCCTGCGAACTTCGACAACCACGCCGCCTGCTGCCTTAGCCACTGACTCCATGAGGAGCGCGCCAAAGTAGTAGGGGAGCATGCCGCCGATGAACAAGCCGCAAAGGACTAAGGGGTTCGAAAGCTCGAATGAAACAACCCCACCAGTGAAGGAGCGTGAATATTCAGAGAACAGCACCAATGCGGCGAGTGCTGCGGAGCCGATGGCATAGCCCTTGGTCACGGCCTTGGTGGTGTTGCCGACCGCGTCGAGGGGGTCCGTGATGTCGCGGATCTCTTTCGGGAGTCCGGCCATTTCAGCCACGCCGCCCGCATTGTCAGTGATCGGTCCATAGGAGTCGATCGCAACGACGATGCCGGTCATGGAGAGCATGGACACTGCTGCAAGCGCGATGGCAAAGATGCCGCCGGAGGCCGCGTTCGCCTGGCCGGAGAACCCGCCGCCAAGCCAGTATGCGCCGAGGATCGAGGCAACGATCACGAGCACGGGCGGTGCGGTGGACTTCATGCTGACTGCGAGGCCTGCGATCACGTTCGTGCCGTGGCCGGTGAGGCTCGCCTGTGCAATGTGCTGCACCGGGGAATACTCCTTCGCGGTGAAGTACTCGGTGATCCACACGATCAGGCCGGTCAAGGCAAGACCGATGAGGGAGATGAAGAACACCGTGTTAGCGGTAAAAACGCCGGCATTGGGGCCAAGGTCAGAGATAAAGTATCTGGCCACGACGTAGAACGCTGCTGCCGCAATAACACCTGCAACGGCTAACCCCTTATAGAGGGCACCCATGATGTAGTTGTTCTTGCCGAGTCTCACGAAATAGGTACCCACGATGGAAGCAAGGATCGAAACAGCACCGAGCATAAGCGGGAACTCGATCCACGGGCTATCCGCACCGAACACGGTCTTGGCAAGCAGCATGGCGGCCACGAGGGTCACGGTGTAGGTCTCATAGAGGTCGGCAGCCATACCAGCACAGTCACCAACGTTGTCGCCCACGTTGTCGGCGATCACCGCGGGGTTGCGCGGGTCGTCTTCGGGGATGTTTTTCTCGACCCTACCCACGAGGGCGGCGCCCACCTCAGCGGCCTTTGTGTAGATGCCGACCGCGATACGAGCAAAAACGCTCCTGAGCGAGCAGCCGAAGCCGAGACCCACGAAGGCATGAAAAGCCTGCACGGGAGCGGCTGTCTTGGCGATGAAATAGAAGCCGGCGAGACCGATGATGCCGAGGCCCACGACCATAATGCCGGTCACGGAGCCGCCTTTGAAAGCAAGGCTCAGCGCGGCCTGGAGGCCCCTGCTCGCTGCAGCTGCCGTGCGCACGTTGGCGCGCAGCGACACCCACATGCCGATGAGGCCGGCAAGGGCGGAACCAACCGTGCCGATCACGAAGCCGATCGCCGTCCAGGTACCGAGGAAGTACCAGAGCAACGCCACAAGAACCACCGCGACCATAGCTACTGTCTTGTACTCGCGCGCTATGAATGCATTAGCGCCTTCCTTCACTGCATTGGAAATGTCCTTCATTTTCTGATTGCCTGCATCCTGCTTGTTCACCCAGATCGCGGTCATGATGCCGTAAATGACGCCGGCAATGCCGCATATCAGGGCGAAAAGAATCGTGTTACTCATTAGTTCTCCTCCTTTAGAATTGATTTATAGTACAATTAGTTTAATAATTAATGCCAATAACGCTTTCCCCTTCCCGCATCCCCCCCCGTAAGTTTATAAGACCCGCTTAAACCTCGAACTTGCCGCCGATCATGTCCTTCAAATAATGGTTTTCCGCCTTGAGATTTTTTACCAGAACCCGGACCACGTCGCGCATGGACAAAAGGCCTACCAGCCCGCTCTCCTCGACGACCGGGGTGTGACGGATATTATTCTGAATCATGATGGCCATCACGTAGTCAAGATCGTCTCCCGGCTTTACCACAAGCAGGTTGGTGCTCATGACATCCTTGATCCTTACGTTGCTGCTCTCGCTCCCGCGGGCATCGTTCTTGACGATGTCGCGCTCCGTGACGATTCCCGCGAGCGACCCCTTGTCCATCACGAGCAGCGCCCCAATGTTGCACTCGGTCATCTGCTTGGACGCGTCCAGGAGCGACTGATCGCCGGTGATGCTGAAACACTCGATGCCTTTAATGCTCAGCAGTTCTTTGACCTTCATGGCTTACTCCACAAAATTATGAAACGATTTACTTCTCGCGCCCGCTATATTTCGCAAACACCATGGCGGTCGTACGGTAGAACAGGTGCGCGAACTTTGAATACGGTGCGTACGCAAAGAGCGACCAGATGAACACAAGGTGCAGATAATAGACAAAGTAGCCCAGGCCCATGTCGGCAAGCCGAAGCGCCCAGGAAAGCATGCCCGTTGCTCCGACGCCGATGACGATCGTAAGGAAGATCCAGTCGAAATAGGAGCCCATACCTGCCTTGCCGGCTTTGGCAAAGCGGTTGAACAAGAGGATCACAACGCCCGCAGCGAAAGCGATGGAGCTGACGAGTGCCAGGATCTTCACGGGGTCGCTGTTCGGATAGGGCGACTCGCCGAAGTGGAAAGGCCCGAAGGGCTGGATGCCCAGCAGTTCAAAGCCGTAGAGGTATACGATCGCCCAAGTCGTTACGACCGCGAGTCCGGCGAAGGAATAGAACAGGAGCATATGGCCCCACTGCCTCAGCCGGTTCACGTTGCAATCTGCGAACTTCGAGTGGGCCAGGATCGTGGTAACGGAGGAAACAATGTCACCCCCGAGGCTGCCGCTGGACTTCATCTCTCCGGCCTGGGCCTTCATACCAGCCCACAGCCGTTTGATGCCGACGAAGGCAGATGCGGCGGCAAAGAGCGCCGTCAGGATGAACACGGTATCGATCACCGGCACGGGAACGAACTTGTGGTAAGCCATGATGTTGCCCTCGGCCCTTGGGGCGGTAAAGCCCGCGTTGCCGACCGCTATCAGGATGACATAAAAAAGCACCATCGGGATGGCGAACAGGACCGGGAGAAGCTTCCAATCCGTCGCGATCTTCGCGAAGAAGGGAACCATGGCAACGTGCTTGATGCTCTGCTTCCGGATGGCATTCAGCACTTCGCCGGGCTTGGCGCCGCGGGGGCAGTAGGCCGTACAGTCGCTGCACTGGTGGCAGAGCCATACGTCAGGGCTGGTGATGAGCTTGTCCTTCTGGCCCCATTGGGCAAGGACCATCTCCTTGCGCGGGAAGGGGTTCCCCTCGGGCGTAACGTTGCAGACCACCGAGCAGGTGGCGCACTGGTAGCACTTCTTCAGGGACTCGCCGCCTCCCTTGAGGATCTCGTTCACAAATTGAAGATCTGGTTTAATAACCGTTGCTTCTGACATATATATTTATCCTCCACTTACTTTTTAGGAGTCTTTTTTATTCTGCACTGCTTTGAACTCCACCTGCACCCAGCGTTTACGAGTGCGTCGCGCGAGTGCAGGGTGAACTCCACATTCCCTATCGTTTACATGGTCCTGAACGGATTCGGTCCGATCTCTTTGATCCTGGCAGCAAACTCATTGAGCATGTCCGGGAGCTTGTCGTATTCATTTATCGCGATTTGCATCAGCTGGACGCGCTCGGACTCGAGTTGGAGCCGGTTCAGAGTCTCGCTCACCTTGCTGAAGCGGGTGTTCGCGAGCTCGCTGCCCTTCACGAAGTGGCACTGATAGTTCTCCCCGTACTTGCAACCGAGAAGCAGCATACCGTCGGCGCCCTTGGACAGCGCGTCGGCAACCCACACCAAGTTCATGCCGCCCAGGCACCGCATGGAAATGAACCGGAATGCCGGATCAATCTTCTTTCCGGCAATGGCTGCCGTATCGAGCGCAGGGTAGGAGTCGTTCTCGCAGACCAGGCAAATGATCGTCGGCTTGTCCTCATCATCGGAGTATTCCACAGACTTGAGCATCGAGCCCACGATATCAACGCTGTAATCCTTGAACGAAACGATGCGTTCGGGACAGGCGCCCATGCAGGTGCCGCAGCGACGACAGCGGTTGAGATTGTACTTGGGGATGCCCTTCTCGTCCTCGTCGATCGCGCCGAAAGGACACTCCTCCGTGCAGCGTTTGCAGGCCGTGCACTTGATGAGCATGGGATCCGGGAACGTCACGTCCCAAGCCCGGGGATGGACCGCAACACCGCGCGCTACGTGGTCCATGGCCTGGATGGCCTTGAACGCCGCTCCGGCCCCGTCTTCTTGGGCCTCGGCCATGTTCATGGGCTGGTGCACACCTCCTGCCGCGTAGATGCCTGTCCTCCGGGTCTCGTACTGGAAACAGATAAAGTTCGAATCCGCGAAACCGGACGCCCCTTCGAGGGTCGGAACTTCCGGTCCCTGACGGTAGCCGAGATTCAGGATATAATCGGGCTTGGGCGTCTGCTCGAGGTAGTTCTTCTTGGCTTCGTCGCCGCCGCCTGCAGCCTTGGTAAGCCCATCCGCATATTCCTGGGGACCGCGCGTGGTCGGGACCATGCCCGTGGCGAGAACAACGAGGTCTGCCTCGACCTTCACCTTCTCGCCGGTCTTCAGACCGAAGAGTGTGTTCTCCATCTCTACGAACAGGTTGCCGCTGCCGGCATCGGATACGCCGGTCACATCCGCCTTGGTAAGCATCACGCCTGGATTGTTCTGGGCTTCTTTATAGTAGAGTTCGGTCCTGCCCGGGGTCCTGATGTCCTTGTAGAATATCATGGCAAGGGCGTCGGAATTCTGGCGGACATACTGCGCCTGTTTGAGCGACGTTGCACAGCACATGGAAGAACAATAAGGAAGATGGTTCGGGTCACGCTGCCCAGCACATTGGACAAAGGCGACCTTCAACGCGGGCTTGCCGTCTGAGGGGCGCAGAAGCTTGCCGTTGTTCTTTTTTGCGATCTCCTCGAGTTCGAGATTCGTGACCACGTTCTTGAGCTTTCCGTACCCGAGGTAATCGAGCTTGTTTGCATCGTAGGGCTTCCAGCCAGTGGCCATAACAATGGCGCCGATCTTCATGGTCTCGCCATTCGAAAGTGTCACGTCGTACAGACCTGGCTGTCCGTCGGTCTTTGACACCGTCGTTGACTTGTAGACCTTGATGTTCGGGTTGTTTTCCACCTCGCTTACCGTTTTATTGATGTCCGTGTCCACGATGAGCGGCTTATTGATATAGGAGCCGGTCGGTATCTTTTTATAAAGCTTGTTCACGAACCCGCCGAGTTGCGCCTCTTTTTCAACGAGTACGACCTTTTCGCCCGCTCCTGCCGCGGACAAAGCAGCGGTCATGCCGGCAATACCGCCGCCGATCACGAGGATCGTCTTGTTCAGGTCCGGCAGGATGTTCGGCTCCGGCAGATCACCCTTCTGGCACTTGACGATGCCCATGGTGAGGTAGTCGTAGGCGGCATCGTTCGTCGCATCCGTGTTCGGTTCCATGGTCCAAGCAACGAACTCGCGGATGTTGACGCGCTCGACGATGGCGCCGGGAAAATCGAATTCTTCGTATTTGACGCGGGGAGAACAGGCGGCGATGATAATCGTATTCACGCCTTCCTTCGCCATATCGTCTTTTATCAGCTGAATGCCTTCGGGGCTGCACAGGACATCGTGGAACTTGTAGTTCTGGACCTTCTTGGCAGCACCGGCGACCTTTTCAACGTCCATCGCTTCCTTGATGCCGCAGCCCTTGCAGATGTATACGCCGTATTTCTTCTCCATCCCTATTTCCTCCTCAAGCTCTGGATGCTCTTCATCACGACGCCGGTTGCATCCTGCGCTGACCGCGCCACGTCCACAGGCGTCTTGAGCGTCCCGGTCGCATAGATGCCCGCGGGCAGGGCCGCCTGGTCCACGAACCCGTCATCGGTCATTGCAACACCAGCGCTCTTGAGAGACTCTGACGTGGGTTGCATGCCCGTGGCGAGAACGACCATGTCAAAGGTCTCGGTGACCTTGCCGCCGCCGTGGATATCCTCGGCCGTGACCAGCACGTCGCCGTTTGCACCCTGCTCGATCTTGGCGACCTTGCCTTTGAGGAAGGACACGTTCTGGTCTTCTTTGATCTTGGTATAGAACCGGTTCTCATAGAGGCCGGGGGTCCGCATATCGATATAGAAGATCTTTGCCTTTGAGTCCGCATAAAGCTCCCTGATATACGTAGCCTGCTTGATGGAGGCCAGACAGCATATATAGGAGCAATGGGCCAGATGGTTCTCGTCGCGTGAGCCCGCGCACTGCACAAAGGCGATGTTCTTCACTTCTTTGCCGTCGGAGGGACGCACGATCTTGCCGGCCGTGGGGCCGTTGGGTGCCGCCATCCGCTCCATCATCATGTTCGTGATCACGTTCTGGACCTTGCCGAAGCCGAGATTGTCCATCTTCGTCGCATCGTAGGGGTTCCAGCCCGTGGCCATCACCACCGCTCCGACCTTGACGTTCACGGTCTCCGGCTTCATGTCGAGGTGGATCGCATCGTACTTGCACGCTTCAACGCACTTGGCGCAGGAAGCGCCTTTGCAGGTCTTCTCGTCGATGACGTACTTGAGCGGGAAGGCCTGGTTGTGTGGGAGATAGGCCGCCTTGGTCTTGCTCATGCCGAAGTCAAAGTCGTTCGACCGCTCGATTTCGCAGGCCTCAGCGCACTTGTTGCAGCCTGTGCATTTATCGTTCACGAACCGGGGCTTGATCTTGATCGTGACATCGAAGTTCCCCTCGGAGCCCGAAACTTTCTCCACCTCGGCCATAGTGTAGATCGTCACGTTGCCGTTGTTCTTGATGCGTTTATACTGGATCTCCAGTCCGCAGTTCGGCGGGCAGAGTTTCCAAAAATACTTGTTGAGCTGCGTCACGCGACCGCCGAGGTAGGGGTTCTTCTCCACAATGATGACCTCGGTGCCGGCTTCCGCGGCCTCCACTGCTGCCGTGAGGCCGCTGAAGCCCCCACCGACAACCAACATCTTATTTTGCGCCATGGTATCTCATTCCTCCTTAAAAGCAATAAAACCAGTACGATTGTAAATTGGAAAATAAAAATTTATCGATACACAAATTTTTAGTCTTCAATTCACAATAAATTCCGGAGAGGGCGTGAGCCCTCTCCGGATTTGATGTTCGATTTACGGAACGAGTTGTACGTAGGGGACCTTCTTGACTGTCCACTTGTCGGTCGCCTGGTCGTAGTTCGAGTTGACGAAGCACTTCCAGTTGTTGTCGTCCACGAGGTCGAAGTCGCCGCGATAGTAGTAGCCGGGGTAGCGCGACTCTTCCCGGAACAGGATGTGGCGCGCATGGGCCTCCACGGAGAGGATGCGGTGATAGTTCTCCCAGCAGCGCATCAGTTCGTGCAGGTTGGAAGCAGCCATCTTGGAGGTGTCTTCCTTGAGCATCTGGAGCTTACGGAGACCTTCTTCGAGCATGGTCTTGGAGGTCATGTACCAGGTCGAGATGCCGCCAAAGTACTCGTCGGAGATCTTCTGGAGACGGGTCTGGAGCATCTTCGGCTTGATGTAGTTCGGGTTGATGTCCGTGGCCGTGGTGTAGGTCTTGTGTTTCTCGTAGACCTCGAACGGCAGATAGAGCTCGGCCGCCAGGTGGTCCGCCGTCTCTTTGATCGTCGGCGTGTAGTTCGGGTTGTCGAGCAGGAACGAGATCGCGTTCTTGGCAGCAATACGGCCTTCTGCATGCGAACCGGACGAGAACTTGTGTCCGGAAGCGCCGCAGATGTCTCCGCACATGAACAGGCCCTTCACGGTCGACATGCGGTTGTAGTTGCCTGCCGGCCATTTCTTGTTCCACTCTTCCGGAGCGCCCACATCATCCGGACCGCAGCACCAGAAGCCCGCGCAGCCCGCATGCGAGCCGAGGAGATAAGGCTCGGTCGGCATGATTTCGGACGGGACCTTGTCCGGCTCGACGTTCTGAGCAGCCCACAAACCGGCCTGGCCGATGGCCATATCGAGGAAGTCTTCCCATGCCTCTGCCTCGAGGTGCTTCACCTTCTTGGCGCCCTCTTTGTCGCCGAGCTTTTCCTTGAAGTTCTTGTTGATCGCAGCCATTGCCTCATCCGTTCTCATGAGAATCGGCCCTTTGCCGAGCTTCATGTCACGCATCATGAGGTGGTTGCGGATAGCAGTGCCGAGGTTATCGACATACTTGCCATACTTCGCCTTGGCTTCCGCCAGAGCGTCGGCCTTGGCGCAATAGTCTTCGCCGAGGCTGTTGGTCGCCTTTGCCTTGAAGAACAGGAACCAGGCGCCCACCGGTCCGTAGCCGTCCTTGAACCGGGCGGGCACGAAACGGTTTTCCATCATGGTCAGCTCTGCGCCGGCCTGAAGGCCGAGAGCATAGCCGGACCCGGAGTTCCACACCGGATACCATGCACGGCCCTGGCCTTCCTGGGTCGAGCGGGGACGGAACACGTTCACCGCGCCGCCGGCCGCGAGTACCATGGCCTTGGCCTTGAACACATAGATCTTGTTCTCGCGAACGCTGAAGCCAGCCGCTGCTGCAACGCGGTTCGGCTCCTTGGCATCGTTATAGAGCTTCACGATGAACACGCGCTCGTAATGGTTCTGTTTCACACCCGTCGCTGCCCTGTTGGCCTCGAGTGCCTTTTTCGCGGCTTCGGCAACGATGACCTTGTAGGACTCACCGTTGATCATGATCTGCCATTTGCCGGAACGGACCGGTTTGCCGCCGTCCTTCAGCATGGCCTTTCCTGCTTCCTTAGCCTGGAAACCGTCGAGGGAGAAGCCGTCGTCGCCCACTTTCCAGATCGGCAGGCCCCACTCCTCGAACTGCTGCACGGAATCATCAACGTGACGGCCGAGGTCATAGACCAGGTCTTCGCGGATGATGCCCATGAGGTCGTTTCTTACCATTTTGACGTAGTCCGCAGGATCGTTCTCACCCATGTAGGTGTTGATGGCCGACAGGCCCATGGCAACGGCGCCGGACCGGTCGGTCGCGGCCTTGTCCACCATGGTTATCTTGATCTTCTTGGGATTGGCCCAGCGTGCGCCTTCGAACGCCGCTCCGCAGCATGCCATGCCGCCGCCGATGAGGAGGAGATCGGTCTCAACCTCTTCGATTGCGGGCTTTGCGCAAAACGAAAATGTACAGGTTTCTTTTTCCATTGGTCGTTCCTCCTTATTTCTTGATTACCGGCATGGTCTTATTTGCACCTTGATGGGTGAAATAGCCGGGTTTTTTGATATTTGCATGATTCGCTTCAGGCATGCCCTTGTAGGGATCGACCGAGCCTTCTGCGGTGGTCCGGATCGGGAACTTGAAACGCTTGAGGACCCCGTTCCGGAACTTGATGGTCCACATGATGGAGTCCGTGCCCCGCATCGGGATCACGTTCGCGCCCAGGGGGGCGAAATCCTGGTAGGCCCGGACTTCGATCGCCTGCTGGGGGCAGATCTTTACGCAGTTGTAGCACTCCCAGCACTGATCCGGCTCCTGGTTGTACGCCTTCATGAGGTCCCTGTTCAGGGTCATGAGGTCGTTCGGGCAGATATACTGGCAAGCAGTCTTATCCTGCGCCTTGCAGCCGTCACACTTCTCTGTAATCACATAACTCGGCATGTTTCTAAACCTCCTGTCTTGGGATTAAAATAAACTGCATGTGCAGTCATTTTCTGAGTTACTTCTTCACGTTCTCCGTATGAATACCCTCGGCATGGCCGTGAAGCTTGATCTCCACCTTCGTGGTCAGGCCTGCATAGTACTTCTTGAGGATCTCGAGCACTTCGGGACGGCTGAAGTGGTCAGGCACGTTCTCGCCTTCGGACAGCATCTTCCGGAGCTTGGTGCCGGAGAGCATGAGCCGGTCTTCCTTCTGGTGCGGGCAGGTCCTCATGGAGGCCATGCCGTCGCACTTGAAGCAGTAGAACGTATGGTCGATCTTCAAGGGCTGGGTCTCGAGCGCGCCCTTCGGGATCTCATCGAAGATCTTCTGGGCATCGAACGGGCCGTAGTAGTCGCCGACGCCGGCATGGTCGCGGCCGACGATCAGGTGGCTGCAGCCGAAATTCTGGCGGAAAAGCGCGTGGAGGAGCGCCTCACGGGGTCCTGCATAACGCATTTCCATGGGGTAGCCGCACTGGATGGCGGAGTCCTTCACGAAGTACTTCTCCATGAGGGTGTCGATGGCGTTGGCGCGAACATCGGCGGGAATATCGCCCTCTTTGAGCTTGCCAAGGATCTGGTGGATCAGGACGCCGTCCATGGTCTCGATCGCGATCTTGGCGAGATACTCGTGCGAGCGATGCATGGGGTTCCGGGTCTGGAACGCGGCAATCGTGCTCCAGCCCTTCTCCTCGAACATCTTGCGGGTCTGGGCCGGGGTCATGTAGATGCCCTTGAACTGGGTCGGGAAATGGGCCTCGGAGAGGACCTTCACCGGACCAGCCAGGTTGAAGTCAGGCTGGTTCATGACCTTCTGAACACCCGGGTGGCCGGCAATGTCGACGGTGCGGAAGATCTGCTTGCACTCATGCTCTTTGTCGGTCTTGGACATGGCGTACTTCTCAGCCACCTTCATGGTGGCCATGATCGTGCCGGACTCTTCGTCCACAAGGGTGATCTCTTCATTCTTCTTCAGGGAGTTAGCGAAATCGGCAGACGCCGAAAGCGTCACCGGGACGGGCCAGAACGTGCCGTCCGCCAGTTTGTACTTGTCGCAGACCCCCTTCCAGTCCTTCTTGGTCATGAAGCCGGTGAGCGGGGTGAATGCGCCGATGCCCATCATCACGAGGTCTGCGGTCTCGCGCGAGGAGATCTTGAGCTGCTTCAGCTTCGCCGCCTTCTTCTGCTCTCTCTGAAGGGCCGCGCCGCTGAGAAGAAGCGGCATGAGCTTCTTCTTTTTGCCGTGAGGCTTTACCAGTGCCATAATCATTTCCTCCTTAAAAGAATTTAAATTTTGAATAGGTCCAATAGGTCCTCGAGGACCTATGATGATCCTTTACCCGAGAACGGCCGTCACTTTGTTGAAGATGTCGTTGATGCTGCCCACGCCCATAACGGTCTTCATGATGTTCTTCTTGGAGTAGTAGTCGATGAGCGGCGCGGTCTGTTTCTGGTACACGTCGAGCCGCTTCTTGATGGTCTCTTCCTTGTCGTCGTCGCGCTGGAAAAGCGCTCCGCCGCACTTGTCACAGACGCCGTCCTTCTTGGACGGAGAGAAATAGATATTGTACATCTGCTGGCAGCCTTTGCAGGTCCGCCGGCCGGTGAGTCTTTTGAGAAGGTCGTTCAGGTCCACATCGATATTGAGGGCGATGGTGAGAGGCATGCCCTTGCCGGAGAGGATATTGTCGAGGGCTTCTGCCTGGGCGGTGTTCCGGGGGAACCCGTCAAGGATGAAGCCGGCCTTGCAATCGGGCTGATTGATACGTTCTTCGACCAGACCGAGCACGATCTTGTCGGACACGAGCCCGCCCGAGTCCATGATCACTTTCGCTTCTTTGCCGAGCGGCGTGCCGTCGGCAACGGCCTTGCGGAGGATGTCCCCCGTGGAGATTTGCGGAATCTTGTACTTCTCAATCAGCATCTTCGCCTGTGTGCCTTTACCGGCACCGGGCGCTCCAAGCAGCACAACCCTCTTGGCCATCGTGATGAACCTCCGTTAGAAAAGATTATGGTCCAAAGATTAAAGACAGAAGGCGCAATAAGCCCTTCACAAGATTTTAACCGGCCTATAATGGTTTAAAACGAGTTAATTTTCAAGTTAAAAATTATAATTTGAATATTAGTTTTGTTTATAAACACGGTTGCGAATGAAGGAATTCTGCCAGTTTTTCAAGAGCTTTACCCCTATGGCTGAGGCGGTCTTTCTCATCTCCAGTCATTTCCGCAAAGGTCCTCTTGTAACCATCGGGAATGAAAACAGGGTCATAGCCGAATCCGGTCGTCCCCTTCGGCACCCGGCCTATGCAACCTTTTGTGTAGCCGAAAAAAACGTGGACCTTTCCGTTTGGAAAAGCAAGGGCCATGCAGCAAACGAACCTGGCACTCCTCTTGTTGTCCGGGATGTTCGAGAGTTCGGAGAGGAGCTTTTCATAATTTCTGACATCGTTGTTGCCCGTGCCTCCGGCGTATCGGGCGGAATAGACCCCCGGTGCGCCGTTCAGGGCATCGACTTCAAGTCCGGAGTCGTCGGCAAGCGCGGGTTTGCCCGCGCATCGACAGACCTCGAGTGCTTTTTTGACGGCGTTCCCCTCAAAGGTGTCCCTGTCCTCCACGGTTTCCGGGCAGTTCGGGAAATTATCGAGGGAGAGTATCGTGATCGGCAAATCGGCCGTGATCCGCCTGATCTCTTCGATCTTCTTTTTATTGCGCGAGGCAAGAACGATTTCCATGAAAAAAGCTTCTCCTTTTTCGCTGCCTGCCGTCTAATCTACTGTTTTCTGACTTTTGAAGGCGCTACAATATCATAAAGGGCAGGGCTTTGCAAGATGGATGCAACGGACGATGTGTGGGACGGCTGCCGCTGGCGATGCAGCAGATTATGCGGAGAAGGCGATGGGCGGGGGGGCACGGAATGATAGACGAGAAAGGCATTCTTTAGCCGCAGCAGCCGGCTGCAGTGTCGCCGCACCCGCAGGAAGGTTCATTGCCGGTCAGCATGCCGTTGATGATCGCCGCGGCGCAGCCAACGCCGGCGTTGACGCTGATCGCGCCGAATTCGCAGTTCAGCGCGCAGGCCCCGCATTCCATGCAGAGGTCTTTGTCCGTGACCGCGGCACGCTTGCCCTGCATCTCGAAGACACCCCGGGGGCAGACCTCCACGCATCTGCCGCAACCCGCGCATTTTTCAGAAGCATATTTCAAGGTAGTAACATTTGCAAGATATTTCATACGAGCCCCCATTCTTTGAGCTTGAATGCGATCATAAGCGCCAGTGATATGCCCGCCGTTCCGATATAGATCGGGATGCCGATCTTCAGCTCCTTTTTGACACCCGACATGCCGGTAAAGGTCGTCGAACCCGTGAACTGGAGCGCGATATAGGAACTCAAGGCGGGAAAGAAGAGATAGCCAGCGGCAAGCAGGACCGTATTACGGCCGTCGATGATGCCGAAGATCCGGACGGCAAGCACACTTGCAAGCATGCCGATGATCCACCCTTTGACTGCAAAGGACCGGAACGGCACGAACGGAAGCAGCAGGGGCGTCAGGAAGGCCCCGGCAACGACCGCGAGCAGAAGAAGGATGAGAAACGGCAGGCCGTTCGACCATGCCGGATGGAACAATAGTCCCGAAGGCTGGAGCCCGAAAAGAACGAGTATGCCTCCCGCGAACCAGGGAAACTTTTTCATTGCGGGATTGATCTCCATCGGCGTGAGGACGATCCGGTCGAGCATTGAGAAACCGACGGTGCTCATTTCCCCGGTCTTCTTATAACCCGCGCGAACATACGCGGGAATGTCCCTGGCCTGTACAGGACCGAAGAAGACCCGGAAGCCGGTTTTTTTCTGGACAGCGCTCGCGTTCACTCCCACTGCGCCGAGTTGGGGAAGAATGATGCGGCGATGAGCGACCACTTTATCGAGCTTTGCATCGTCGATCCGCTTGACCAATTCGTCGGTTCCGAAGGTGCCTTTGCCCGCGGCGCACCAGACGTTGATGCTTTTGGTGTCAAGTACGAGAACCCACGCGTTCGTGCCTTTAAGTTCCCGCCGAAGGACATCAAAAGTCAATTTGTAATTGGCGGTAACAAGAACGTCGGAATCCTTTGTTGGGTCGCCTGCCGCGTACAAACCCGGTTCAATCGCGTAATTCATGCGGAATGCGCCGACCCTGCTCTTGATCATCCCCCAGTAGTCGGCACGGGACCAGTCCGATGAAATTTTATACACGGGGCCATTCGGAGTCGATATCGTGCCACTCGCCCATGGCGGCATCTTTTTTTTCACGAACTTCAATGCTAACGGTTGCATGACGTCACCTCGTACTAACGGTATTAAAGGATTTCCTTCATTACCGGGCCAAGCATGCCCTTTACCATGGTCTCGAGGTTGCTTGCCTTGACCAGCGCGATGCAGCAGATCTCGCCGTCCTTTTCCCAGCTCGTTACGGCCAGCTTGTCGCCGGCCTTGATGCCCGCTTTCGCCCGGAGCTCCTTTGGCAGGACCATCTGGCCCCGTTCGTCCACGGTCACGAGTGCTTCGACCGCGCAGCAGCTCGCGCCCTTGTTGAACGGCCCGGCGATCGGCAGCTTCGTTTTTTTAGTTGTTGTCACAGCGCCTCCGCAATATCCGCATAGTCAGTATAATCAGACAAGTAAGTAATAGCTGAAACAGTGGGATTTGTCAAGAGGATTTCTTTTGATTTCTTTGTTCGGGCTAGGTACAGGTCGCATTGCGTCGTAAAAAGTTTCAGGGGGCGACGATCTTGTATTCGGTTCTCGGCATTGCTCTGCACCATCGCCCACACCGGGCAGACGGCTTCCTCAGCGAACGGGATGACTTTTGAATGTCCGCGTCCTTCGAAGATGTTTACGTTTGAAGATCGACGGATACATTCGTTGTTGTCAAGCTGGCTTTCTTCGCGCAGCGAAATCCATACAATTATACAAAGTTGCGTAACTTTGCATAATCATTTGTTTTCTTTCCCCGGATTCGTTCTCCTTCGAATTCACTTCTATTTTTAGTGTAGTGAAATCCCTACAATCCTCAAAATGTCGTTATCAACATCCTTAATGCAAAAGGCCAAGAATGCGGCTTTAAATCAATGGGATAAAACAAATTCTGCCAACTCGTGTGAATTGGCATTCGGCTTGCTGTACCTGTCACGCCAGTGAGCAGAAGCTCGGGTCTGTGCCGTAGCGCGTGCTTTGTTCATCAGTGATGCTTTCAAGCATGAAGCGAGGCCCACTTTATTGTACAGGTAGACGATAATACTTAACCATCCGCGAGGATGGGACGGAAAGCCTCAGGATCTCTCCGAGACAGCCGGGGCGCCGAAATATCTCTTGAGCGATATTTACGACACCCGGTTTTTGTTTATTGAGGAGCATTCGCTGGAAACTCTATGAAGGGAGGTAATGAGGATTATGGTGATACCGTCGTGTGTTAGCACGTAGGAACAACAATGAGAGTACTTTCGCAGTCGCACTCGTTGCCAATTTGATAAGTAGAGAAACGAAAGGAGATCACATGGAGAAAAAGAATATGCTAACCTGCGCCATGGTTGTGTCGTTCCTTGTCGCGAGCGTCGCCCTGATGTCATGCGGCCAGCAATCCGGTAGCGACGGCGTCGCGATCGATGCAGCCAAAACATCCGGTGGCGCCGCGAAAAGCACGATCTCGGGCGTTGTGAAAGACATCGTAACAGGCTCGGCAATCGCGGGGGCAACCGTGAGCTCGGGCTCAAAGAATGCTGTCACGGATTCGAGCGGCAGCTACAGTCTGAATGTCGCTGCGGGCAGCAACACCCTGTCGGCTTCTGCGTCAGGGTATCTTACAACGTACCAGACCACGACCGTTGCCCAGCGGGCGACCCAAACACTGGACTGGGCTCTTACCAAGACATACGGAAACCAGACGATCCCTGCAACAAGCATGAATTACGTGATCTTTGCCTGGAACGACCTCGGCATGCACTGCGACCAGGACGACTATTCCAATTTCTGCGTCCTGCCGCCCTTTAACACGCTCCATGTCCAGGTCTTCCAACGCGGCGGAGACGCCGAAGTGATGACCAGCGGCATTACGGTGAGTTACGCTTTTCCAAAAAAGACCAATTCCACGCTCCATACCAACTTCTGGACCTATGCACCGCAGTTCGGCTGGAACGTACAGCCCAACGTAGGCATTACCGGCACGCCCCTGGCGGGGAACATGACGCTTGATTCCAACGGGGTGGGGTTTGGCGCTACCGGAATTCCCATCACCCCCTATGATGATGACGGCACCTGGGACCCGTGCGGGACCGCCGTGATCACGGTGAAGGACAGCAGCGGCAAGGTGCTACAGACCGCCAATGTCGTGGCGCCGGTGTCCACCGAGATGATGTGCAGCAATTGCCACGGCACGACCAACACGCAGCTGAATATCCTGCAGGCGCATGACAACCACAACGGAACAACTCTCGCCGCCGACCAAGCCAACGGCATCGTACACCTCTGCGGCTCCTGCCATCAGGATAACGCTCTCGGGACTGCGGGTAAGGCAGGAGTGGAGAGCCTCTCGCTGGCCATGCACAACTTCCACAAGGATAAAATGAACACCACGGCTGCAGCTGCCGGTACCGTACCGGATTGCTACAACTGCCACCCGGGGTCGAAGACGCAGTGCGAGCGCGGCATCATGGCCCGTGCCGGGAAGTCCTGTCACGACTGCCACGGAGATATGTACGGCATGACAAACTCCCTGCTGAGCGGTCGTCAGCCCTGGCTGCAGGAGCCGCAGTGCGGGGGCTGCCATGATGCGAACCACGCGGAGAACAATAACACGCTCTATCGCAATTCCCTGCTCCAGAACGCTCCGTCCGGCGGCATGAACAACAAGATTTACTGTGAGGCCTGCCACAACAGCCCACACGGCGAATACACCACGTCAAATACAGCGGACACTTCCATAACCCAGAAGTTCCAGGGCGATACCTACTGGATATGGAATTGTGACGTCTGCCATTCCAATATGTCGCAGCGGTCGATGCATGGCGGCGGCACCAACACGAACGGCCACAATAACAATAACTGAGAATTTTTCCGGCGGGAGGGTACGCGCCCCCCGCCGGAACTTTAAAGACAATTATCAGGGCAAGAACCTTATATCGGAGAGAAGGAGGACATTAAAATGAAAGGCAGGTATATGATAATCTCAGCGCTTTTGGCGGGAGCCGCAGTCATGACAGGAACGGGCTGTCACTCTAATCGAGATAACCCGAAGGATCTCCTCAACATCTTTTTCCGGGCGGCGATCAGACAGGACTACGCCGCTGTCTACCCCTGCTATTACGATGCCTACAAGGCGAAGGTGAGCGAGGACGATTACATCCGCCACCGCAAGGATGCATCCGTACTTCGGTCCTATACGGTGAAGTCAATCACGGCAGATGGCGATACCGCGCAGGCTCAAGTGGAACTCACGTTCGAGCCGTCGAAAAAGCTGAAGCGGGACCGTCCTTATTCAACCGCAGTTACGGAAGAGATGGTGCGCGAAAACGGTGAATGGAAGATTAAAGTTTGGTAGCCCGAAGGGAGTGCAGCGAATTTTGCGCGTTCACTTTATTTTTGCCATATGCCGCAGTATTTCGTCTTTATGGAGACCCACGTACTCGCAGCTCGGCTCTTCGCCGCACTCCCGGCATTTTAGATCGTACGCGGAATTCAAGGTCCCGCATTTTTTACACGAATAATGCACGATCATCTCCGCATACCACTTTTCGTAACCGGCTTCCTTGATCCGGGCCTGCGATTTCCACAGCTCGATCCTGTGCGGAGCCAGTGACTGGAATTCCTTCAGGCCCTTGCAGGGATATTCCGCGCAGTCTCCGCAAAACTCTACGCCCTTTGCCGCCGCGCATTTCGCCATGAAGCACACGGTTTCACAGAAAAAGCACCGTTTCGCGGACCGGCAGCCGTTGCACTGCAGCTCCTCAAGAGGCCGCTGATAACGTTGGGACATCATTGCAAGCTTTGCCGGGTCTTCTTGTGTTGCGATGAATACATGACAGGCGGGGCAGAAGAGCCCGCACACGGCTGCAAGTTTTTTATCGACGATATGCGACATCATGACCTCCGAGCTATGATGCGATGATTTTGTATTCGCTCGTAATTTCCGCATTGTTCTTTATCATGGCCCACACCGGGCAAACCGACTCTTCTGCGAGTCTGATGGACTTTTGAACATCCGCGTCCTTTGTGTCCGCAGAAGTCACGGTAAACTCTAAATGGATCTTCTGGAATGACGTCGGATGCCGTTCACGCCTCGTTCCTTTTACATTCACGTTGATCGACGAGACGGTCTTTCCCATTTTCCGGAGCAGAAGGCCGATGGTCCCGCCGCTGCATGCGCCCAAACTCATGAGCAGCATTTCCAGGGGCAGATACCCCTGCCCGTCCCCCAGCGGCGGTATGTAGTCAATGGCTATCGGGGGAAGAGACCTTAATGCAGCGGCATATCCCAGCTTTTGGTTTGTCGATTGAACGGTTACCTCCAATTGTCCGGCCATGTGAGTTCTCCTTTGTTGAATGATTACCCGAGCTGCGGCCCCTTGCCGATCACCATCTTGCCGCGGTAATAGCGCTGCTTGATTTCAGGCTCTTTTTCGAGATATTTGGCCACGCCGTGCTGCTTTATATAGGAAAGGGCGAACATTTTGATGTTGTGCGGCAGGACCTCGGCCCGGTCCGACGCGGGGTTCAGCCTGGCGCAGGGAAACTCGCTGCATTCAAAGCAGAAATCGTGCCCTTTGCCGCTCACGCAGGCGTAGGTCGCGCAGGTTCCCTGAATAAGTTGGTGCTTTCCCTTTCCCGACCTGCACCCCGCGCAGGGAACGCCGTTCCAGTTGATTCTTTTGACCAAACTTTCCCGAAGGGACGGATCGTCTTTGACCTTGTACATGGGACAGGCGCCGCAATGGATCCCACAGGGCGCAACGAGCGTAATATCGCACTTTTTTTCCATGGCTAATCCTCCGACCAAGTATTATTCATCCGTCTGCCGGCCTCTCAATCGGCCTGCCCTTTTCCCACCACGAACTTGACCGTGAAATACTTCTTGCTTATCTGTTCGGCTTCTTCAATCCATCTTTCCAGGCCGATTTTCCTGATTCTGGAAAGATTGTATACCTTCATATTATGCGGCCGCTCGGCGGCCAGGTCGGCCACCGGCGCCAGGTAAGCGCAGGGGAAATCGGCGCAGTCGCTGCAAAATTGCACTTTTTTCGACTTGGCGCAATCGAGAGTCGCGCACCCGTGCGGGAGATGAAAATGCTTCCCGTCTTGCTCGCGGCAGCCCTTGCAGGCTATTGCCTCTTTCGGCACGCCCCATTTGGCGTGAATCGTGTTCGTAAGCTCGTCGGTCAAGTTGTCTTCATAGAGAAAACAAAGGAAACAAGCGAGTCCGCAAGGTGCCGTCAACGCCTTCTTGTCTTTCATATATTTGTCCTTTTAACCTCCGAATAATTTCATTTGCCTGCAAGTTAGACCGGCCCGGAGAAGAAAGGTTACAAAGGATCACAAAAAAATCGACCACTCATTCCGCTGGATACCGCACCTGACCCTTTCCACAAATGCGTCATCTGCTTCGGTTTTGTACATGTCCTCATAAAAAGCACGGAGCGTCCGCAGGTTGATCACATCCTTTTTAGCCTGCAGGTTGACGGGAGGGAGGGATTGAATGGAGGCGTCTCTGGAAATCATTCCCTTCGATGCCGCGAAGCGGACCCACTGTTTGCAATTGCAGGGATTGTCTTTTTTGATGAACTGGCACATGTTCTCCATGTACCCGAACCATCGCTTCTTGGCCCGGTGGAGCGTCGTTTTGACCGAGCCGACCGAGCAATCCAGGATTTCCGCGATCTGCTTGTGCGGCAGGTCCAGCGTGACTGCCAGGCAGAAAACCTTCCGTTCATTCGCCTGGAGGCACTCGGTCAAGGCATGCAGACACTTGATCCTGACCTGATATGCGAGAAGCTCGGTTTCGGGATTGTTTGCGGGGTTCGTATCGATAACTTCGTCGTGAGAATACCCCATGTCCTCGGTCAGCATCCGGTAGGGCGTCTTACTCCGGTATTTCAGGTGATCGTTGGCGACATTCAGGGTGATGCGGTAAATCCAGGTGAAGAAGGAGCTTTCCCGCCGGAAGGTGCCATAGGAACGGAAAGCGCGGAAAAACGTTTCCTGCGTTATATCCTCGGCATCGTGCTCGTTGCCGGCAAGCGACAGGGCCAGCCGGTAGACTTTCGCCTGGTTGTCGCGGTACAGTTGGTCAAAAAGCTCTGAATTTTCGTCTGACATGGGCAGCTCCCTCTCCTCATCGTTCACTGGCGGATCAGGCTACACATACCGAGGCTGGTCCTTCGTCTCCTCGTAATACGCCTCCACGCCGAGCTCTTTCATGCGCCTGTTCATCTTGATCCATCGTTCATGAAGGTTGGGGTCGAAGTTGCTCTTGTTGCAGGGGAACTCTGCACACTGAAAACAGAAATCAACGTTCTTTTGCCTGGAGCACGGCGCGACGCCGCAGTTCGGGTACTTGCAGTCCCCCTGCCGGCAGCCCTTGCAGTTTGCTTCGCTGAATTGAGCGAGCAGTTCCTTGAATGCAGGATAGTTTTTGAACACCGGAAGGAATCGGGAAAAGCGCTCTGCATATATATCGAAAGAACCGAAAAGCCGTTTCAGCTCTGAAGCGTGGCGCTTGATATCTCCCTCCGTGTAGGCCTGGCACTTCATGCAGTTCAGTCCGCAGGGGGCGAGGATTTTTTTGACTTCATCGTATATCATGGCGGACCACCGATTTGCAATATTAATGAAATAAGGCGGGTCATAACCTTATTAAAAAATCACAGACATCATCACCCCTGCCGATAGAGCGGTTGATCTTGACTTCAACGGGCTTTTCTGAAATTCGGGAAAAAACCGTTTCCATCATGTTTTGGGAACAATAACAGTGTACCGGATGAAGTTCGATCAGTCCCGACCGGACAAGGGGGCAACCGCACTCACCGAATATTCCTCTTATATTATTCCCCTTGATTTCCCATTTGCCGGTCAGATTGCGCCGTTCGCGAATCGTGTTCCAGCCGGACACGAGGTCATCCACGGTTTTCACTGGCCTCCCGAGATATTTTTCGCAAAGCAATACTATATCATCGGCGCATGCCTGCCCCGCCGGCTTCATGATCGCGGCTTTTACGTTCTGATCGAGCTGATCGATGCCTTCGTATACACTTGCCATCCAGCTTCTGTTTTTGTCAATGGGGATGTTCATCATGCACCTCGGACGGATGTTGGTTCACTTCTCTTTTTTCTTATACACATCGGGATTAAGGATCGCCATCAGCCTTTCCATGAGCGGCATTTCCGCCGCTTTTTTGAAGCCGTATTTCCGGTACAGCTCATGGGCGTCCTTGGTCCCGAGAAGCCACAGGCGCAAGCATTGCAGCTCTGGATGATTCATGATGGCCTTGACCAGTCTTTTCCCCAGGCCCCTGCCTCGATAAGATTCGACGATGAAGACGTCTGCCAGGTAGGCGGTCGTGGCGAAGTCCGTCACGACCCTCGCGAATCCCACCTGCTTGCCCTGGTGATACACGCCGAAGCAGAGCGCGTTCTCGACGGATTTTTTCACCACGACGACAGGAATGCCCTTTGCCCAGTAAGACCGGTTTGCCAGGTAGTCGTGGATCATCGTGAGATCGAGGCGCGCCTTGTCCGTGCTTATTTCGTATTCCTCTTCACTCATGTCACGCACCTTCTCCGGCGGCGCACTCCCTTTCTTTTCTGCACAGGTACCGGCCGATGACTCCCTCGTGCATCGTTTTGCCGATTATCTGAAAACCGGCGCGTTCGAGCAACCCGTCCATGATCCAGTCGTAGGTGGAATATTCCTGCCTGATATGTGCCTCGACGTCCATTCGGATGTCCGGCCCTGCTGCCCGCTCCAGCTTTGCCATGAATCGATCGATGTTTTTCCGGACGTCCCTGTCCTCGAAAACCACGTCGGAGAGGTAAAGCCGCCCGGCGGTCTTCAGCATCTTATTCAGGCGCAGCAAGGCCATGCCTTTCCAGAAATCCGGAAGATGGTGTAAGGCCGTATTCGTAACGACGGCGTCCACAGGCGAAGCAGCATGGGAGTAGGTAAGGAAGCCGCCGTGGCAAAAGGTGACGTTCGTGATGTCCTCCTTCGTTGCCTTCATCTTTGCGTACTCAAGCATCGCCCGCGAGACGTCGACGGCGTACACGTGGGCGCATCGGCGCGCGGCCTGCAGGGCGAATGCACCCGTACCGGTTCCGAATTCGATCACAAGATGATCCGCCTGCACGTCCAGTCTCTCCAGAATATCTTCGTTCTCCTTTTTTACATTGCGGAACTTGCCATGCCTGGCATCATAGGCTTCCACTTCCGCAAGGCTGCCATAGTCCTTGCCTATCTGCTTCATTTCATCGTACTGCCAGGACGGATAATCGCTCATATTGTTCTCCAAAAACGATGGCAACCCCTATTTTCCCTTAACCAGTTCAAGGCATTTTTTTTTGAGTAAAAAAGAACTCATTTTCAAACGACTGGCCTTCACGGTAATGGTTCAATATCGCTGAGAAATAAATTAAGACCACCCCTGCCGATATTTTCGCTTTATGATGGATTGCTTCCGAATCCCATTGAATCTTTCTAAAATCGACAGGAGTTTCACTGCTTTGTCGCTTTCGAGACAGGGTGTGGTCGGCTGCCGTATGCATGTGGGGCCTCGCTAATCCTTATTCAGAATAATATCTGCCATCATCTTCCGGGGCTGTCGGAACAGGCGCTTGACCCTTCCCCTGAACTCATCCGGCGTCATGTGTTCCTGGTGAGTGCCGAGCACAATTCTGATATCAGGAAATGATTGTGCAAGCGCGTCTTTGTATTTTTCCTTAAACGGGCAGAGCGCTTTCAAGCAATAAGAAAAATGGATCGCATCGGCACTGAAATCGGTCAGGGCCCGAACCCGTCCGATCAGCTTGTCCGGCCCGGTGAGTGTAGGGCACCCCGGGCAATTTATAATGCCGATCAACGTGAGCTTTTCATTCTCCGGATATCCGGCAAATGTCCCTTTTCGCTTCCGGAAATCCGACAGACAACTGACAGACGAGCAGCCGAGGTCTTGGGTCGCGTTTGAGCAGGTCAGTATGCCGATTTTTGCCATATCACGTTCTCCTTATTTGGTGGCCGTTAAAAGCTCCCGGATTGCGTTCCCCAATCGGCTGATCCCGATCTCTACGGTTTCTTCATCCACACAGGAAAAATTAAGCCTCATGGTCCTGGTTCTTGTTTTATTCACATAAAAAGGGTCGCCGGGCACGAAGATAACCTTGTCCTTGACTGCAATTTCGAATAGGTCAAGCGCCGCCGCGTTCTCCGGCAATTGGGCCCAAACGAACATCCCTCCCTCGGGCCTGGTATGGGAAACGTCGGAAGGAAAGTGCTTCCCGATGCTCCGTATCATCGCCCGGCATTGGTTCCCGTAGGCCGCACGTATCTTGCTTATATGCTTATCGATGTCATTGTCCTTCAGGTACTGGTAAATGATGGCCTGCGTAAAATGGCTCGTGTGGAGGTCGGTTGCCTGCTTCGCAATGATGAGTTTCTCCATGATATGCCGAGGGGCGACAATCCACCCCAGCCGGAATCCCGGGACAATGGTCTTGGAGAACGATCCCAGCATCACGGTGTTGTCCGGCAGAAGCTCTTTGAAGGACGGTTTATCCTCCCCCTCGAACCTCAACTCGTCATAGGGGTCGTCTTCAATCAATATCGTATTGGTCCCTCGAAGAATACTTGCGATCTCAGCCCTGTTTTCCCGGGAATAGGAAATGCCCGAGGGATTTGAAAAATTCGGGACCGTGTACATAAGCTTCGGCTTTTCCGCGGATATCGCCTCCCGCAATTTTCCCGTATCCATCCCTTGTTCGGAAACGGGAATGGGGAGAAACTTCGGTTTGTAGATCGAAAACGCCTGGATGGCCCCGAGATATCCGGGTTCCTCAATAATGAGGCTGTCGCCATCGTTCAGGAGGATTTTCCCCAGAAGGTCAAGGCCTTGCTGGGAGCCGCTCGTAATCAGAATATTTTTGACCGGGACCTCGAGCTTTTTCTTGTGGCGATAGCGCTCAGAAATATATTTCCTCAGCTTCAGATACCCTTCCGAATCGCTGTACTGTAACAGGTCTCTGCCGTGGCTCCTGAGCACCTTGTCGGTTGCCTCCCTGATCTCCTCCACCGGAAAGAGATGCCGGTTGGGCAGTCCGCCGGCGAACGAGATGACCGTGGGATCGACGGCGACCTTCAGGATCTCGCGAATGAAGGAACGAGGGACGTCCGTAATGCGGTCGGAAAATATGCTGTCCATGAGATACCCCCCCGCGACTTGCCATTTCCGTGAGTGTACCAGAAATCAGCCGAAAAACAAATATCAGGTTTTCTTTTTCTCCAGGCAGATCAGCATTACCTTGGTGCTCTGCGGCTTCCGCTCAAACTCCCGATACCCGAGCCTTGCGTAAAGAGCAATGTTCTTTTCGCTCTTCTGCCCGGTGTACAACTCGTACCGTCGAACGGAATCGAATCTCTTTTCGATCGCAAGCATCAGCTTTTTCCCGATCCCCCTGTTCTGGTACTCCGGATGAACTGACAAACGCGAAATAAAGCAGGTGCCGCCCTCGGCGCGGCCTCTTATTGACCCAACGACCCTTCCCTCATACAACGCTTTCAGGAACACATGCTTCTTGAAATCCTGAATCAGTTCTTCCAGCGTTTGGACCAGGGGCGGCAGCATGAAATCATTATAGAGAATGCCTTGCCCGCGAAACGCCAGCTTCTGGATTTCCAATATCTCCGCGGCATCTGATGCCGATGCATCACGTATATCTATTGTGAAATCGCCGTTTTTCATATTAAGCTTTCATAGCCTGTTCTATGTCTTCCAGCAGATCGTCCGCCTGCTCGATGCCCACGGACAGCCTTAAAAGCGAATCAGAGATGCCGATCCTCTTTCGCTCCTCAGCTGAGATCTTGGCATGGGACGTGACCGCGGGAGCGCAGATGGTCGTTTCGATGCCGCCCAGGCTGACGGCAGGCTTGATGATCCGAAGGCCCCTGATAAAACGGTCGGAGTCGACCTTCGTTTCATCAAGCTCGAACGAGAGCATGGCGCCGAAGCCGCTCATTTGCGATTTTGCGAGATTATGGTATGCAGAGCTTGCGAGCCCCGGATAGTTCACGCGACTGACCTTATCATGCTTTTCGAGATAATGGGCTAAGCTGCCCGCGTTCTCGGTCTGCCGGCCGACCCGTATCGCAAGCGTCATCAAGCTTCGCTCAAGCAGCGAACACGTTGCCGCGTTCAGACTGCCTCCGAGGTTTCTCGCCACGTCGCGGATCCGCTCCGACTTTTCCCTCGTTGTGACCGCGATGCCGCAGCAGATGTCGCTGTGCCCGCCAAGATATTTCGTGCCGCTGTGGACCACGACGTCGATGCCGAGCAGGTACGGATTTTGATGCAAGGGCGTCGCGAATGTGTTGTCGATGATCGTCACCACGCCACGCTTCCGCGCGAAGGCCGCGACCTTCCTGATGTCGATAACGCTTAAAAGCGGATTGGTCGGCGACTCGATCACGATGACACGCGTCTTTTCCATGACCGCGCTGCAGACGGCATCGGCGTCTGTTGCAGCAAAGGTGCACGATATCCCGAGCCGGGGAAATTCGTCCGTGGCAAACGCGTGTGTCCCGCCGTAAAGTTCGTCCATCATCACCACGTGGTCGCCGGCCTTGGCAAAGGCCAGGACGGCGGTGCTTATCGCCGCCATGCCGGAGCTGAAGAGTACGCCGTCCTCCGCCCCCTCCAGTGCGCAGACCTTCGCCACCACGGCGTTCTGGTTCGGCGTGTTGAAATAGCGCGGGTACATGGCGTGTTCCCGGTCGAGATAATTGAATGCCGTGGACGTGAATACCGGCGAGTTTACCCCGCCGCTCGCGGTGTCTTTGATCGCGCCGCTGTGCACGCACTGAGTCTCTTTTCTCATTTCAAGCCTCCCTTTTTTCGTCGCAGTCCCTGTCGTATACAGTGTATCAGGTTCTTTTCGGATTCGTTCCAATCGTGTACAGCACGCCCACGTCGAGCCAGATGCCCGTTTCGGTCCTGAGCGACTCAGCCTCCTGCAAATGTTCCTCCTTGAACCGCTCCTGATCCTGGGTTGAAAGCTGGCTTATCATCCTGCGGAACCCGGCGTTCCAGACCACGTCCCACCATTGCCCTGCGCTTTCCAGATGATATCCCACGTTTTTCCGATCGACCGCGATATGCGTGAGCCCGGCCTTTTCGAAAAGCTCTCTGCATCCGGCCTCGTTCGAAATCCGTTTCCAGGTCTGCGGCGGCATTTGAACGCCATACCCCAAGAGACGCTCGACCATCAGCTCTTTGAGCGGATGAAAATAATTTTCCTGAAAATTGGAGATCATAATCCTGCCGCCGGGCTTCACCGTTGATGCGATATGGGCGAGCTGCGCGTCCATGTCTTCGACGAAAAATATCCCGAAGGCGCAGACCGCAACGTCGAAATGATTGTCAATGAATCCCAGCGCCTGCATGTCCCGTTCTACGAATTCGACGTTGCGGACATCGAGTAATGCCGCCTTCTGCCGGGCTTGATCGAGCATGCCGGAAGAAAAATCCACGGCGGTAACGCGCCCGCGCGGCAACAGGCGCGCAGCGGCCAGGGCCGCGTGCCCGGTCCCGCAGGCGACGTCGAGCACGTGCTCGTTGCCGCGCAGCCCGAGAAGGGAGGCCATGTGCTCGGCGCTTGCGGGAAAGAAACGGAGCGCAGCGTTGTCGTATCCGCCGGAGACGGTGTCGAAGGTCTCTTTTAAAATAAGCTTGATATCTTGTTTGTCCATGTGCGTCCTTTTTCGGAGGTCATCACTGATGACCGCTTTCTGCATTGAACCCAGAAGCGGGCGCATTCCCCATAGCGTGCTGCAAGGTTAGCGAGCGATGAGAATAAATGGTACTCCCTTGAATTATCGAAGATTCCCTGTCCCGTCAGGGCGAGGCGGTAGGGAGCTTCAATTCCTGAAGTTCTTTTTCAATAAAACAACTGATGATCGTCCGGTACGTTTTCTCCGCGATCTCCGGGGCAAGGCCTTTTTCATTCGCTTTTGCCCTTACTTTCTCGATCACCTGCTCGACCCGCTTCGGATCGCGCACGCCCTGTTCGTTTTTCTTGAGCCTGCCCGCCGCGCTCACCAGATCCGCCCGCTTCGCCAGCAGTGTGATGATCATGCTGTCGAGATCATCGATATTCCTTCTTATTCTCGTTAAGTCCATGGTCGCCTCCCATTCCCCTGAGCTGCTTCCTGTCGCCTTAGCCGGCCCGTCTGCCGCCGAACAGAGTGAATATTCCGTTTTTGTAATAACAGTCAACGTCCCTAAAACCCGCCGACCGCAAAGCATCGAGCTGGTTGTCCAACGTATCCGGTTTATTGTCCTTGTTGTCTTTATAACCGTCGACAACGCCTTGGAACTGTTCCCCTTCCAGCCCCGCGGCTCGCGTTCGTTCATCAATCCAGTTGCGCCATAAGGAGAGATACCACTGCTCAAGCTGCTCGTTCGGGGCAAGGACCACGTCTACATTTACAAAATATCCTCCGGGCTTCAGGTGCCCGTATGCATACCGAAAAAGAGCCTTCTTCTCATCGAGCGTAAGATGATGAATGGCCAGCGAGGAGGCGATAAAGTCATAGACGCCGCCGACGCTGTCCTCCCGGAGCATTTCCTGAAAACTTGAACGGATGTAACGCGTGTTCTTTAAGCCGCTGAGGCGCTCACTGGCTTTTTTGATCATGTCCGGCGAACCGTCGACGAGTGTGGGCGAAATCGTCCGGTCGGCATCAGCGATAACCGCTGTGACGATCCCGTCCCCGCAGCCGAGGTCGAGCGTCGCCTTCCCTTTACCGTCCTGAGCAAAATGAACATAGAACGATTGAAGGATAGCCAGCATTCGCCTCCGCTCGACGATAAAGACATCGGCGTTATCGCGGTATCCCCGGGAAAATTCCGGCTTTGCCCAGTTTGACTTTCCGAACTCAGTCATAGGTCTCCTTACAAAAATACTTCAGGCTCTTTGCGTATATGACAATTCATACTCAACTGCGCTACGACCTGTCTTATGCGCGGGTCGTCCATCACTCTTGCGCCAGTGGAACAGGCTTTGACGCACGCGCAGCATCTGATACAAGCACCCCGGTCCGTCATCACGGTGTCACCCACGGTGATAGCTCCCGCCGGACAGACTGAGGCACACTTTTCACATTTCCCGCATATACTCGCCTGCGTAACAGGAGATATGTTTGACAGCGCCCCTCGTTCCCTGTAAGGGAAGTTCCCGGGCACCTGAAGCGGGGCGCTCCCTTCAGGCGCTCGCATGGTTCTCATTTTCTCCTGGACTATTTTGCCGAATTCCTTCGCCTTCCTCAAGTCCTCCGCGTCTGGCCGTCCGACGGCGATCGGCGTGGCGTTATTGGAAAAAGAATGTTCCCCGATAAAGGCCCCGGCGGCAACGGGTTTGAACCCCGTTTCCAGGACAAGGTCCCTTAATTCCAGGAGGGCGTCTTCGTACGCTCTATTTCCGTACACGACCACGATAGCTGCCGGCGACCCGTTTCCCTGAAGCCTCCTTAGCCTGGAGACCGTGTCAACGGGCAACCGTCCAGTATAAACGGGAGATCCTATGATGACCAACTCATCATGCATTTCCGCGAGCTTCCGCGTTCTTGTCCCAGGCGACGTCAAATCAACGTGCTTGATCGTGACGAGTTGAAAGCCGTTCGCAATGCCCTCCAGAATTCTTCTTGTTGTTCCGGTCGGTGAAAAGTAGATCAGCCTCACCGTGTTGGAATTCATAGTCGCTCCTATCATGAGTAAAGGATCAACATCTTGTTCGAGCCCTTCTGAAACTCAAAAGGCACCTCCACAATCTCCGAAGCGATATCCACTGCTTTGAGAAAAGAAAGTAATTCCCTCATAGGGGGATACGGGTTTGCATCCAATCCCTGGAGCGGAAAAATCCGCACTTCTCCCGAAGACACGCGAACAAGCTCTTTCAAACACGACTTGTGAAAGTCGAAGTCCAGGCGGTCGCCATACAGAAAAAGAAAATGACTCGAGAGCACGAGCGAAAATGCCTTGTCGGGAAACGGCAGACGGGGGAGCTCCGCATGGACATATCGGCCTTCCGCAAGTCCCGCGGGTAAATCCCGTGAAAACAAGTCCAGCGCCATGTGTCGAAGTGCGATAATTTCATGCTTGCTCCGGTAATACTTCCACGTATACAGATGCGCGACCTCGTCAAGCTTGTCGAAAACGTGCGTGATGTCCTCTCTGCCCTTTTTAACCAGATGGTCGACGGAGATCCCATAAAGCAGATCGCATGCAATAACGGGAAAGCTGGCCCGGTGCGCTTCCGCGGCGAATGACGACGGACCGGCCGCGCAGTCGAGGACTGGACCTTTCTGAAATACGCTCTCGTCCAATCCGAACATCCGCATGTATTCGAAGTATGTTCGACCGATGAATGCAATCCGGTCTATGTTCAGACGGCCAACATCTTTCATCATTTCTCCAGGATGACATCATCAAAATGATTTCCAAATTCTTTTGATCTAACCTCTGAAATCTGCTTATATCTCGAAAGACGATCTTCCCATTTAGCTTCGATACCGAACGCAATCTTTGAAAAACCGATGGATTTTATTGCATCTGCCAAGACATCTTTTTCACCAGGGCTGTAAATTCTTATCGGATCACCAATAGCGATGGTATTTGGAGGTACGAAGAACCCGCCTGGAACTACCGCATTGGCGTGAACGAGCGCTCCGACTGCTACGACGGCTCCTGAGTGAATTACCGCACCCTGCAAAACGGTGGCGCCGGTTGCTATATAAGAACAAGGCTCGACGGTGCAGCCTAAGAGAGTAGCGTGGGGGCCGATGAAGACATGATCTCCTATCAACACAGGATGATCTTTGTCGCCCGATGCGGTGGCTCTGATCGCCGCATTTTCACAGATTATCGTTGTTTCACCAATTTCGATTTTCGAGCCTTCCGAATCAAGAACAGCTCCATACATGATCCGTGAGTCTTTGACTACGTGAACTTTTCCGATAAGAACAGCAGTCGGAGCTACGAATACGGAGGAATCCACGACGGGTTCAAAACCCCGATGTTTGATGAACATGCCCCTCTCCTTTCTATTTAACAGCAAGAAGATAGATCCTGTTGAATATCAATTCCACATGTCCTTCGTTGTTCACCTGGCAATGAAAGGACTCCTTCACGATTTCTCGAAACGCCTTGCTATATGCCGCGTCAACCTGCGTTTGGTAATATTCCTGGTTCAGATATCCCGCGGCCGCGCCTGACTCGAAAATCGTCATCACCTCGCCGGGCGTATGCAGCGTTTTTATCTCTTCGATCACGGCAAAGGGCACGCCAAATCCTGCCTGTTCGAAAAGTGATACATACTCTTCCTCCGAGTCGAGGAATGCCCAGGGCGGCCTGAAGCCTGAGAACATATTCGCAGTCCGGGTATCGCGAGCAACCGCATCTATTGCCTGCAAAAAATTCGGACAATACGTCTTTTTCGCAGGCGCCTGAATGCCCATGCGGCCGCCCCGCCGCAAGGCCGCATAACATTTCTTAAGCGCCTGATGCGGAGCGCGGAACCACTGGAACGCGGAATTGCAGAATATGGCGGTAAACTCTTCATGGTAACCCAGCTCCTCCGCGCTTTTTGTCTCGTACGTGATATCGAGCCCGTCCCGTTTGCTCTCCGCCTCATGGACCATTCCTTCCGAAGGATCGACGCCGACAACATTTCCGTCGGTCATGGACTTTATTCTTCGAGTGAGGCTTCCGGTTCCGCAGCCCAGGTCCAACACCCGGTCGTTCCTCCGTATATCGATCATGCCGATCAGTTTCTCCGCCGCAGATTTTTGAATGAGCGAGTCCCGTTCGTAGCGCGCGGAAATTTCCGTAAAATCAGTTGATTGCATTTTCCCTCCGATCCGCAATTCGTACTCCAGACTTTGTACTCCGTCCTCAGTCGCTCCGAACTCTGAACCTTGTACTTATTCCCCCGCACCCCTGATTACCATTACGACCCCGGCAAGGATGGTCAGCATCGCCACGATACCCGTCGTCGTTATATGTTCTCCGGCAAGCCAGACACCAAGAAGCACGGCCAGGACCGGATTGACGTAGGCATAGCTCGTCGCAAGGGCCGGCCGAACGTTCTTGAGCAAATACGTATACGCCGTGTAACCCAGGAGCGAACCGAAAAGCGCCAGATAGAGGATCGCCGCCAGCGCGCGAGGGGTCGGATGCAGGGGCACCCGCTCGCCCGAGACGAAACCGATTGCAAGGACGAGCATTCCGCCGCTGAACATCTGTGCGGCGCTCGCCATCGCGCCTGGCGGAAGGGAGAGCCGCGTGCTCAGCACGGAGCCGAACGCCCACGATGCCGCCGCAAGGGCGAGCAGCGCGGCCCCCACGGGATGCGTCCGCAGATCGCCTTCGAGGTTCAACAGGACGACCCCGGCCAGCCCGAGCAGCAGGCCTGCCCATTCATTTCGCTTTGGCCACTGTTTCCATATGCCGGCAAAGAGCACGGTCCAGAGCGGCGTAGTCGCAAGCACCAGGGCCGCCATCCCCGAGCCCACCCACTGCTCGGCGTACACCACCCCGCCGGTCCCGCCCAGGAGAAGGAACGTTCCTACGATCGCCGAACCCTTCCACTGCGCTTTGGTCGGCGGCGGCGCGCCTCTCCATCGCATGTACAGGAACATGAAAAGCCCCACCAGCATGTAGCGGGACCCCGCGGTGAAAAAAGGCGGGAAGCTTTCGAGCGAGAACCGTATCGCCAGGTAGGTGGAACTCCAGGCAAGGTACAGCGTCGCCAGAGCTATGAGCACTTTCAGGTTTCCTTTTCCGTCCATATGAAGCCTTTCAGAATCGGGCCAGACAAATCTTTGGAAAACAAAAAGGCCGCGGAATTTGTCTTTTCCGCGGCCTTGTGGGTGTTTTATATTCTATTTATACTGGTAAAAAGTTAATAGAATCCCCCCTCAGCCACGGCGGTAGCGTGCCATGCCGCTTTCAGAACGCGCTTAATAGTGAGGAGATTCATAATGAACATAACATGAATATAGTTAAACTCCCGGAGCCTGTCAAGTAGTTTTTTTGCCGCGGTTAAACATGGATTAAGAACTCCCTCCCGTCTTCATTGTATGGCTGTATCATACCGTAAGCCAGGAGGGAGTTCTTTCAAAATCCGGCCGTTATTTTTTAGAGATCATATCGTTTTGATGTTCGAGAAGAGGGACGCGATTAAATCCGTGTCATGCTCTTTACCTTCTATCAACTGATTGTTTTTCTTCCGACAATAGCGGAGCAGTTTGTCGATCGCGCCTTTAAATTCCTCTTTGAGTGCGACGAACTCGGCCATGCCGTTGCAGCCCTTCTGCCTCTCTTTCGCGAGGAGATATATCTGCGCGTATTCCTGGACCTCATCTACGAGTCCGGCAAGCAGGGCGTCGGTTTTCGATTCTTGAATGACATTGTCCCAGTTCATGTCGCGCCACGGCTGAATCGATCGAGATACTTCCGCAATTTTTCCGCGTCTTCCGGCGTCAGCGATGGGCAATCACCCTGTCCCTTGATGCCGTCAACGGCAAGAGAGGAAAACATCATACAGGTCGGCTGGCCGCATTTACGACAATTCGTCCTGGGAAGTAGTTTGTATATCTCGAGGATATGGGGCTTCGCGGCCCCATCATACTTCGGCTTAATGGCAGCCCGGTTGTCCCAGGCCCTGTTGATCTCTTCTTTCAGCCATTCGAGTATCGCATGGGCTTCGGCCTCGTTTTTCAGAGCATTCACCGCGATCTTCTTGGCGTGAACCGTAATGAGCTTTCCGTTCGCCTTGAAGGTGACCGAAGGCGGGTCTTTGATATAGGTATCGCCGCCCAACTCGGCGTTCAGATAGGGGAGAACCTCGCCGATGTCCTCGTCCAGATAGGCAATGCAGTGCACCGACTGAAAAAGGGAATTGCAGGTCGGGTTGAATATTTCCTTATGGTATCCGGTCAGCAGCATCGTCCCTCCTCCTCAGGCGCCGCATCCGCAGCCCTGGCCGGCGCCGCACTCGGCCGCTGCCGGCGCAGCACCCAACCCCGCTGCAAAGTCGTCCATCCTGGCGGAGGCGCCCTTTCTCACTGCTTTCGCAACCGCAATGGCCATAGTGATTTCCTCGTCATCGGCCCCGGACTCGCGGGCCTTTGCTACATGATACTGAAGGCAGGGCCGGCAGTTGGCGGTTATCGATGCTCCGACGGCAATCAATTCCTTGGTTAGGGTGGCAATCTTCATGAGTTGATACGTCCTTTCGCATTATCAAATTATTTTGTAATTTCGACACCGAAGCGCCGCGGACCTTCTCGCTCTTACGCCCTCCCGGCGTTGTCAGGTAAGCGGTTTTCTTCCGTAGACTCTTGTATGAGCGGCCCATGCCGGACACCACGTGCGATGCCAGCGCATGAGCCTGCCAAAAGCGGAGTTCGGCCTTCTGTCAGCGTAGGGACATATTCCGCATTTATGGCAGACGCCCGCCAAAACCTGAGTTGCAGCTCCAACTTGTTTCTCGGCCTTCAGACTATTTTCGTTCGTCGTCATTTTATTTTACTCCGCCTTTGTCATTTTTTTTGGCATGCGACGACAGGTACAAGAGCAATTGCTGCTCTTCATCTTCATGAAGTTTCTTTACAAAGCATTCGTCGCTGGTGCAGATATTTTTCGACCAGGAATCGATCGTCCGTGATCCCGGATCGATGAGCGCATGGCAGCGTATGCATTGAGACTCGTAGAGGCTTTTGCCCGTCCGGACGTCGGCCCTATACCTCTGCACCGAGACGAGCTCATCCTTGGAGAAGCCTTTTGTACAAGCGGTCTTCATGGGGTCCGTTTTCGCGGGGTCCGGCGCCGTATGACATTGTCCGCATTTTGCAGTGAAGAGGCTCTCATCATCTTTATGGCTCTGCTTCAACGTCACCGCTTTCTTTTCAACCTTCATTTCTATTGAGTCGGCTTCAGTAACGTAAAACAGGACGCCCAGCAGAACCGCGCATGCCGACACACCCGCGATGATCGCGGTGATAAGAACCCGCGCCCGCAGCGCTTCCTTCCTTGTGCGAAGGCAATTCTTTTCATTTTTCATGCCATCCCTACCTCCTTTTAGCCCTATAGACGAGGAAGCAGAGGAAATGGATACACCCTTTGACAGTTATTTGCGTTTTTTTCTGTTCAAAGACGCGTAGATTTTTTCGGCTTTTTCTCGATTATTTGGACAGGGTGGGGGAAAACGACTATTTTTTGTAAAATGCAGCGATGGGGTCTTCCGGTTGCACGACATCCCTTGTGCTTATCGCGATAGAGAAGGCATGCACGGTCCTGGGAATTCTTGAGCCGCGGCCGGGCATGGTGAAAACGGATCTTGGCCGGGGTCCGGCTGCTCTCCAAAAGATCTCAATCATGACGATAAGGCAGGGTTCTTTTTGCCGGATTACTTCCAGCTTATTCTCGCCTGTCTCCTGAGCGGAATACGATAGTACTTGTACTTTGGATACCCGACCATCATGGCGCCGAAACTCGTATGCCCCTCCGGCAGGCCCAGCTCTTTCTGAAGCGGGGGCCAATAGCGCGCTGCGACGTCGAAGTAGCCGGCCCAGCACGCGCCGAGTCCGTTTGCCTGCGCGGCAAGCTCCAAGTGGGCCAGGGCGATCGTGCAGGCCGCCGGGGCCATCATGTTGTCCTTGTGCGCGTGCGTAAGCACCACGTGCGGGGCGCTGCGGCACACGGCATCGATGCCCTGCTCCCACTTGCTTACAACGTGCTCAAGAAGGATCGCCTTCGCAAAATCCGGCCTCTGCCGGATCATGGAGCGCATCCAATCGATGACCATCCCGGTGAGCCGGCGGACCTCGGACGTGTTGTGGATAACGAGCCACTCAACGGGCTGCGTGTTATGGCCTGAAGGGCCGGCGGAAGCGGTCCCTATGATGCGCGCGAGCGCCGCCTGGTCCACGGGATCGCCCCGGTACGCGCGGATCGATCTCCGTCCGAGAAGAAACTGCTCGGCCTGTCCCGCGGTAAGCGAAAGCTCCGGTTTTATCGGGGCACATTGCTCCGGCGTCATCGCGCGGTGCGAGAGCGCGCCGGTGGGGCAGGCTGCAACACAGTGGCCGCAGCCCACGCACAACTCCTCGGCGTTCGTGGCGGGCCTGGGGACGCTGTCTACACCTTCGGTGATGCCCATCGGGCAAACCACGGCACAGAGATTGTCTTTTTTAACCTTGGATGGTTCCATCAAAAACAAGGTCATAAAACATCCTCTCCCGAGATTCTGGGCATCGGCAGCGCTCCGAATCTTTATG
>OFHG01000048.1_pt1 | contig 55455 bp, 50 predicted proteins | sample 1521931 | NCBI WGS metagenome assembly OFHG01 (sample SAMEA2468438, study PRJEB22500) | soil metagenome | biome: Glassland; feature: Farmland; material: Clay | place: Australia | collected 2013-01-31 | depth 0.55 m
GGTGGGAGGTGGGATCGATGATGAGAGCGCGTGAAGCCGTCTACATCGGGCTGTTCGACTCCCTCCCGCTCCTGCGGGATCCCATGCTCATGATCCTCCTGAGCCTGATCTCCTTCCTGCCCGTCCTCTTCATCTTCGTCTTCAACGCCGGCCAGGCGGCCTTCCTGCAGTCCGTCGTCGGGGCCATCGTCCTCAGCCTCGCCTTCGCGGGCATCGGATCCGCGCAGTCCGTCTACTTCAACAAGCACTGGTTCCGCTTCCAGGACATCTTCGTGGCGTCGAAGGTCTCGCCGATCTCCTACGCGCTCGGGCTGAGCGTGAGCACCCTGATCATCTCCCTCCCCGCCATCGTGATTGCGTTCATCATCCTAGCCCTCGACACGTCGGCCGGGGCCCTGGGGCTCCTCGCCGTGCTCGGCGTGTCCGCGGTCACGTGGATGACCATGCTCCTCATGGGCTTCGCCCTGGGCGCGTCGACCAAGAACACGCGGCGGGCCAACTCGCTGCCCCAGCTGCTGGGGCTCCTCCTGGGGTTCCTGCCCCCCGTCTACTACCCGCTGAGCCTGGTTCCGGGCTTCCTCCAGCCCCTGGCCATGCTCATCCCGACCACGCAGGCGGCCCAGCTCTCGAAGTACTACGCGGGCCTCCTCGTCATCTCCCCCGGGGAGATCCTGTTCGGGTGGGCGTACCTGATCGGCTTCGCCGTGCTCCTGGCCGCGGTGGCGGCGCGCATGGCCCACTGGACGGACCCGTGAAACGGCGGCGGAAAGCCTTTTGGGATGCGGGGCCCATCCTCGCCCCGTGAAGTCCGCCTTCATGTACACGGGCATCCGGGTCCGGGACCTGGACCGGGCCATCGACTTCTTCACGCGGGTCCTCGGCATGACCGTCCAGCACCGGATGAAGTCGGGCCGGACGAAGGGCGAGTTCGCCAACCTGCTCAGCGGCGACGGCGCGCACTGGCTCGAGCTGAACTGGTACGCGGACGACAGCCCCACCGAGGGCCCGTTCCGCGAGGGGGACGAGCTGGACCACCTGGGCTTCGAGGTCGAGGACCTCGGGGCGGCGCTCCGGGCCCTCAAGGAGGAGGGCTACGTCCCGAGGTACGGCCCGGTCCGTGGGGGCGGCTGGCACTACGCCGACGTGCCCGTGGTGGATGGGCTGTGGCTCGACGTGTTCCACCGCGAGCCGGGGAAGCCGCGGAAGCGGAAGGCGAACCCCGTGCAGAAGGCCCGCGCGCGCACGAAGCGCCGCTGAGACCGTCGCTCAGGCCTTCGCGGCTGCGGCGGGCCGCTCGAAGCGCAGCCGGAGCTGGTAGTTCCCGGCCGACGCGATCGTCTCCACCGGGAAGCCGAGCTTGTGGAGGACCTTCATCGCGGGCGGGTTGTCCGGGAGGATCTCCGCCTCGAACCCCGCGATGCCGTTCTCCCGCGCGATCCGCGCCAGGTACTTCACGAGGTAGGACCCGATCCCCCGCTTCTGGTAGTCGTCCCTCACCAGGTAGGAGACCTCGGCCACGTTCGTGGAGCGGTTCAGGTAGTACCGCCCGATTGTGATGATCTCCTCGCGCTCCGGCTTCTCCGGGTCGCGGACGATGCCCACGATGCCCATCTCATTCGTGTAGTCGATGTGGACGAAATGCACGAGGTCGCGGTGGGGCATGGACTTCAGGGAGCGGAAGAACCGGTGGTAGATGGTCTGCTCGGAGAGGCGGTAGAAGAGGTCCTTCATCATCTCCTCGTCCGTCATCTTGATCGGGCGGAAGAAGACCCGCGTGCCGTCCTCGAACGTGTGGCTCATCTCCCACCGCTCCGGGTAGACCATGCCGATCTCGGAGATCTCCGGGACATCCTCCGCGATGTACTTGGCCTGCTTCGCCTGGCGGATGAGCTCGGGACGGAACTTGGGGTGGGCGATGGAGATCAGGGCGAGGGCGCGTTCCTGGATCGTGCGTCCATGGAGGTAGGCGACGCCCCACTCCGTGACCACGTAGTGCACGTCGCCGCGGCTCGTGACCACGCCGGCCCCGGGCTTCAGCTGCGCGGTGATCCTCGAGACGCTCCCGTCCGCGGCGGTCGAAGGAAGCGCGATGATGGGCTTGCCTCCCTTCGAGCGGGCGGCGCCCCGCACGAAGTCCACCTGGCCGCCGATCCCCGAGTAGAAGTACGCGCCCAGGCTGTCCGCGCACACCTGTCCCGTGAGGTCGACCTCGAGGGCCGAGTTGATGCTCACCATGCGGTCGTTCTGCGCGATGACGAACGGGTCGTTCGTGTACGACACGGGGTGGAACTCGATGAACGGGTTGTTGTCGACGAACTCGTAGAGCTTCCTCGAGCCCATGCAGAAGGCGGCCACGATCTTGCCCTTGTGGAGCGTCTTCTTCATGTTCGTGATCACGCCGAGCTCCACGAGATGCATCATGCCGTCGGAGAACATCTCCGTGTGGATCCCGAGCTCCTTCTTGTCCCGGAGGTAGTACAGCACGCTGTCCGGGATCGTCCCGATCCCCATCTGGAGCGTGGAGCCGTCCTCGATCAGGTTGGCGATGTATTTGCCGATGTTCCTGGCGATCTCGTCGGCCACGCCGACCTGGGTCTCCAGGATGGGGTAGTCCACGGGGACCAGGAAGTCGATGTCGTCCACATGGAGGAACGAGTCGCCGAGGGTGCGCGGCATCTGGTCGTTGACCTCCGCAATGACCAGGTTGGCCGCCTCCGTCGCCGGCTTGACCACGTCCGTGCTCACGCCGTACGAGCAGTAACCGTGCTGATCCGGCGGGCTCACCTGGATCAACGCGACATCGATGGGCACGCGGCCCGTCTCGAAGAGCTGAGGGATCTCCCCCAGGAAGATGGGCGTGTAGTCTGCGCGGCCCTGGGCCACCGCCTCGCGAACGTTGGGGCCGATGAAGAGGGCGTTGTGCCGGAAGTTGTCCCCCCACTTGGGCTCCGCGTAGGGCGCGATGCCGAGGGTCATGATGTGGACGATCTCCGTGCCGAAGACCGCGTTGGCCCGGGCCACCAGGGCCTCGACAAGGCGCTGGGGCTCCGCGGCCCCCGAGCCGATGAAGATGTGGTCCCCGCTCTGGATCACGTCCACGGCCTCGCCGGGGTTGCGGACCTTCTCCTCGTAGCGCTGGGGCCAGTCGGGTGCGGACGTCGCGTCGGGTCTCGGCATGGTCGCCCTCCCAGCTCACTCAGGCAAAGGACGGTTCCGACTAAGGAGTCTTGCCCTCCACGGCGGCGAGCCACTTGCGGACTTCCTCGACGGCGCCCGGGTCCTCCAGGGTCGTCGTGTCCCCGATCTCCTGCCCGGAGACGAGGGCGCGGATCACGCGGCGCATGATCTTCCCGCTGCGCGTCTTGGGGAGCTTGTCCGTGATGTAGATCGCCTCGGGTGCGGCGATGGGCCCGATCTCCTTCCGGACGTGCTTCTTCAGCTCATCCTTCAGGGGCTCCGAGCGTTGCTCGCCCGTCTTCAACACGACGTAGGCCACGAGCACCTGTCCCTTGAGCGGGTCGGGCTTGCCGACCACGGCGGCCTCCGCGACGGCGGGATGGCTCACGAGAGCGGACTCCACCTCCATGGTGCCGATGCGGTGCCCGGCCAAGTTGATCACGTCGTCGATGCGGCCCATGAGCCAGAAGAAGCCGTCCTGGTCCAGGCGGCATCCGTCCCCGGTGAAGTACTTCCCCTTGATCTGGGACCAGTACGTCGCCTTGTAGCGCTCGGGGTCCTTGTACAGCGTCATGAGCATGGCGGGCCACGGGCGCGTCAGCACGAGGTAGCCCCCGTGGTTCGTCGTGGCGACCTTGCCCGTCTCGTCCACGACCTCCGCGCCCACGCCCGGGTACGGGCGCACGGCGGAGCCGGGCTTGAGCGTGCTGATCCCGGGCAGCGGCGTGATGAGGATCATCCCCGTCTCCGTCTGCCACCACGTGTCGACCACGGGGCAGCGGCTGCCGCCGATCGTGCGGTAGTACCACCGCCACGCCTCGGGGTTGATCGGCTCGCCCACGGTGCCCAGGAGGCGGAGGGAGGACAGGTCGTGCATCTTGGGCCAGTCATCGCCCCAGCGCATGCAGGCGCGGATCGCCGTAGGGGCCGTGTACATGATCGTGATCCCGTACTCCTCCACGAGCTTCCACCAGCGGTCCTGCTTGGGGAAGTCTGGGGCGCCCTCGTACATGAACGACGTCGCGCCGTTGGCCAGGGGACCGTACACGATGTACGAATGCCCGGTGACCCAGCCGATGTCCGCGGTGCACCAGTAGAAGTCGTCCTCGTGGATGTCGAAGATCAGGCGGTGCGTGGACGCCACCCCGACGAGGTAGCCGCCCGTGGAGTGGACGACGCCCTTGGGCTTGCCCGTGGTGCCCGAGGTGTACAGGATGAAGAGCGGGTCCGTGGCGTCCATGGGCTCCGGCGGGCACCGGGTGTCCGCCTTCTCCATGACGTCGTGCCACCAGAGGTCCCGGCCCTCCTTCATGGCACAGTCCCCGCTCGCCCGCTTGAACACGACGACGTGCTTCACGACAGGGAGGTCGGCGATCCCCTCGTCCACGGCCTTCTTCAGGGGGACGAGGCCGCCGCGGCGGTAGCCGTAGTCCGCGGTGACGACGACGGGGGACTCGGCGTCCTGCACGCGGTCGTGCACGGCCTTGGAGCTGAAGCCGCCGAAGATCACGCTGTGGATCGCGCCGATTCGCGCGCACGCGAGCATGGCGATGGGCAGCTCGGGGATCATGGGCATGTAGATCGTCACGCGGTCCCCGCGGTGGACCCCGAGGCTCTTGAGGACGTTCGCGAACTTGCTCACCTCGTGCCACAGCTCGTAGTACGTGAGGACCTTCTTGTCTCCGGGCTCGCCCTCCCAGACGATGGCCGCCTTGTTCCTTCGGCCGTCGTGGAGGTGCCGGTCCAGGCAGTTCTCGGAGACGTTGAGCTTCCCGCCGACGAACCACTTCGCGAAGGGCGCCTCCCACTCCAGGACGCGGTCCCACTTCTTGGCCCAGTCGAGGCCGTCTGCCTCGCGGGCCCAGAACTTCTCGAAGTCCTTCTCCGCCTCGGCGTACAATGAGTCGTCCTTCACGAGGGCCTTCGCGCGGAAGTCCTTCGGCGGCTCGTAGCGTTCACCTTCCTTGAGCAAGCTGTCAATCGTGGCACTGGAGACGACCATTTCGCCTACCCCGGTATGGAATGCTTCGAGGACCGTCCCTCGGTTATAAGGCCTAGTCAAGCACAGTCGTTAGGTCGTATATAGCAACGCCTTTCCCACGGCGCTTCTTCCGTGGCGCGATCCACGTCCTTGTCCTTCGACCTTCTACGTACGGTATGTTCCATACCTCTTTGCCCCCGCGCATCCAGCGAGGCGAAGGTCCCTCGCGGACTGCGGTGGACCGAAAGCTAAGGAGGCAGGCGACGATGGGTCAACACCTGATGTTACCGAGCACGAGCATGAACGAGAAGGCTCTCATGGCGGACCCCGCCCCGCTCGGGCTGGCCGGCTTCGCCTTCACCACGTTCCTTCTGAGCTTCGTGAACACGGGGTGGCTCGACCCGAGTGCGGCGGGCGTCGTGGTCCCCCTCGCCCTCTTCTGGGGCGGCGTGGGCCAGCTCCTTGCGGGCGTGTTCGAGATGCGGAAGGGCAACACCTTCGGATTCACCGCGTTCAGCAGCTACGGGGCCTTCTGGCTCTTCTTCGGGTCCATGGTCATCCTGGAGAACCTGGGCCTCATCACCGCGCCTGCGGCGGGCGTCGGGGCGGCCCTTCTGCTCTTCGGGATCTTCACGTTCTACATGTGGATTCCCGCGATGTTCGCCAACCTCTCCCTGAACCTGACGTTCCTCTTCCTGTGGCTGGCGTTCGTGTTCCTGGGCCTGGGCGACCTGCTCACCCTGAAGCTGGCGACGACGGCGGGCGGCTACTTCGGCATCTTGGCGGCCACCGCGGCCGCGTACACGAGCTTCGCCATCGTCACCAACTCGAACCTGGGCGCGGGAACCGTCCCGCTGGGTCCGGGAATGCGACGGCGGGCCAAGGCGGTCAGCGCCCCGTACCCCGGTGCGCAGAGCCACCCGTGAGCCGGAGGGCGGCAGGTCCCGCCTGGGAATCCAGCACTCAGGGTCGCAGGATGACCTTGATGGAATCCTGAGCGGACGCCACCAAGCGGAACCCCTCGCCCGCCCGTTCGAGCGGGAGGCGGTGGGTCACGAGATCGTCCACGCGGACCTTGCCGCTCCGGAGAAGTTCGATGGCCGCGCGGATGTCTACGGGGGCGCCGCCGTAGGAGGAGGTCATCGTGATCTCCTCCCGCCACAGCGTGTTGAAGGGCAGCTCGACGGTCGCCGTGGGGTCCGTGGGGGCGAAGAACAGGACCTTCCCGCCGCGGTCCACGGAGGCGAGCCCCTGTGCGATCGCTCCGGGCGCGCCCGTGCACGTGATCACGAGGTCGGCGAAGCGGTCGCCGTTCGCGGACTTCACGTGGGCCGGCACGTCCTCGCGGCCGTCGACGACCACGTCCGCGCCGGATCGCATGGCGGCCTGCTTGCGGTAGTCCACGATGTCCGTGGCGATGACCTTCCCCGCGCCGAGCGCCTTGGCGAGCCGGATGTGCAGGAGCCCCGCGATGCCGCTGCCCACGACGAGCACGGTGCCTCCCGCGGGCACGCCGACGAGACGCTGGCCGCGGGACACGCAGGCGAGCGGCTCGATGAAGACGGCCTGCTCGTCGGAGACCTCCGCGGGCAGCCGGTACAGGCCGTGGGCCATGTTGATCGCGGGGACGCGGACGAACTCGGCGAACCCGCCCGGGTCGAAGTTCGTGGTCCGCAACGTGTCGCACACGGTCTCGTGACCCGCCCGGCAGTAGCGGCACTCGCCGCACGGCACGTGGTGGGAGACGAACACGCGGTCGCCCACGGCGACCTGGGTCACGCCCGCGCCGAGCACGGCGACCTCCGCCGCGATCTCGTGCCCGAGGACCAGGGGCGCCTTGGGCTTGCGGTACCACTCCATCACGTCGGAGCCGCAGATGCCGCTGGCCCGCACCTTGACGAGGCACTCGCCCACGCCGATCGCGGGCCTGGGCATGTCCACGACGCGCACGTCCCTGTTGGAGTAGTACACCGCGGCGCGCATGGTCTGGCCGCCCGCCGCCCTCAGCGCTTCGCCTTGGGCGCCTTCACGCGGTCCAGGGCCTCCTTGGCCGAGGCGTGCTCATGGACGATGGCGCGGACCGCGCGGATCATGCCCACGGCGTTCGGCGACTGCCAGATGTTGCGGCCCATGTCCACGCCCGCGGCGCCCGCCTCGATCGCGTGCTGGGTCAGCTCGAGGGCGTCCAGCTCGGTCTCCAGCTTGGGGCCGCCCGCCACGACCAGGGGCACGGGGCAGCTCTCGACCACCGTCTCGAAGTCCTCGCAGTAGTACGTCTTCACGAAGTGGGCGCCGAACTCCGCGGCGATGCGGCAGGCGAGGCTGAGGTAGCGCGCGTCCCGCTTCTCGAGCTCCTTGCCCACCGCGGTCACGGCGAGGACGGGCATCCCGATCTCTTCGCCGATGTCCACCAGGTTGCCCAGGTTCACCAAGCTGTCGTGCTCGTGGGGCGCGCCGACGAAGATGGACAGGGCGACCGCGGACGCGTTGAGCCGGACCGCCTCGTCCATGGAGGTGGTCACCTCCTCGTGGCTCAGGTCCTCCTTGAGGACGCTGGCGCCCCCGGAGACGCGGAGGACGATGGGCGTCGGGAAGCCCGGGTCGATGGACGTCCGGATCACGCCGCGGGTGATCATGAGCCCGTCCGCGTAAGGCAGCAGGGGCTCGATCGTCTTTCGCGGGACCTCGAGCTTGTGGGTCGGTCCGAGGAAGTATCCGTGGTCGACCGCGAGCATGACCGTGCGGTGATCCGTGGGCCGGATGATGCGCGAGAGGCGGTTCTGGAGTCCCCAACTCATGGGCGTTCCCTCCTTACGGAAGAACGAGCGTCCCATTCGAAGCGGGCTATTTATCCTTTCCCGCGACGGCCCGCAGAGACGGAGGGTGCGTCGCGCCGGGGGGACGGCCTACTTCACCGCGCTCTCGATCTTGGCCCTCAGGTCGGCCGGGATCGAAGTGATCTTGTGGACCTCGGACGCATGGGCTTGGATCTTCTTCATCAGGCCGCTCTTCGTGATGGACTTGGCCATGAACGAGCAATCCATGCCCAGGTCCGCACATTTGAAGCTCGGCATGGTCGAGACCACGTCGGAAGGGGGTAAAGTAACTTTCGCGCGCTCCTCAGGTTAACCCCGTGCACGGGGGGCCTGGCGGAAACCTCATGGGGTCGTTCCCGAATGCCCACCGTATGCCTCTCGACGTCTGGGTGGAGCGCCAGAAGATCGTGGGCCGCCTCCGGTTGTTGGCCCGGCCGGGCGGCGATCCGAAGCTGCAGGCCTACCTGGGCTCGCCCGTCCCCTCCCTGGGACTCAGCATCCCTCAGATGCGGACGGTGTATCGGGAGGTCGACGAGAGCCACCCCGATCTGCGTGCGCAGGAGGCACACCTGCTTGCCGCGGCCCTCTGGTCCGGAGAGACCTTCGAGGAGAAACTGTTCGCCATCCATCTCCTGAGCCGCCATGCCGAGGCGCTCGACGACCGAGCCTGGTCCCTCGCGGACTCCTGGGTCGACGAGGCCACGGGCTGGGCCCTGAGCGACGGGCTGGCCTCGGGCCCCATCAGCACCATGGTCCGCGCGGAGCCCAAGCGGTTCGCGGAGATCCTCCGTTGGACCCGGGCGGAGCACTTCTGGCGCCGCCGCGCCTCCACATACGCCCTGAACGAACTGGTCCGCGCGGGGGAGCTGGACAAGCCGTTCCGCCTGCTCGAGCGGCTCCTGTACGACGAGGAGTTCTGGGTCCAGCGCGCCGTGGGGACGTGGCTCCGGGAATGCTGGAAGAGGGACCCGAAGCGGACGGAGGCCTTCCTGCGGAAGCACGTGAAAGGACTCCCGCCCGTGACGATCACGGTGGCCACGGAACGCGCGTCGAAGGCGCTCCGGGAGGAGCTGCGGCGGAAACGCAAGGTCGCGGGGAAGAAACGCTCCTAGGGTCTCCGGGACCCGCCGCCCGAGGAATCGAGTCGCTTCGCGAGGACCTCCAGGTCAGCGGGATGCCTCGCTTTCCGCTTGCCGGAGAGGAGCTCCCGTTGAGCGTCCACGATGCCGCGGGGAATCTCGGCCCACAAGGACCGCACCCGGGCGTCCAGTTTGCGCTCCGCCCCGGGCACGTCCGCCGCGACCGCGGCAAGGTCGAAGCCCCGGACGGGTCCGTAGTACGCATAGACGTGCAGGTTCCCCTTGAAGAAGCACGCGCTGTACGGGAGGGTCTGGATGCCCGCGTGCTCCGCGACCTTGGCGAATCGCGCGACCTCCTCCGGTGTGACCGCGGCCGGGGCGATCGTCTCCGTGAGGATTTCCACCGTGGAGACGAACCACGCGTCCTTGCGGTGGGTGTCGAAGATCAGGGGCGTCCCGTCCACGACGAGCGTCCCGTAGGACGTCTCTTGGGTGTCCGCGTCGAACGCGGTGAGGCCGTGGTCCTCCGGCACAAGGCGCTGGAGAAGGAGGAAGTCGTCGCGCTCGACGGACACGGGCCACGCAGCCGCGCTCGCGTATTTGACGCTGACCCGTTCTCGCCCGACGGCCCGCATCCGCGATACCTACCGCAAGCTTATACGCGGCCGCAAGTTTGGGGACGCTGAACCGGGGCGATGAGATGGCAGAGGGAATCCTCATCCAAGAGAAGGCTCTCCAGGGGTTCTGCGAAGCGGTCCTCATGAAGTTGGGCGTCCCGCCTCAGGACGCCAAGGTGACCACGGACGTCCTCATCCTGGCGGACCTCCGCGGGATCAGCTCGCACGGGGTCGCGCGCCTCCAGCGGTACGTCACGGGCCTCAAGGAGGGCTACATGAAGCCGACGGACCACAGCACGTTGGTCCGCGAGACGAAGGCCACGGCCCTCATCGACGGAGGGCAGAGCCTCGGCCAGGTCGTCGGTCGGAAGGCCATGGAAATCGCGATCACGAAAGCGAAGGAGACCGCGGTGGGCGTCGTGACCGTCCGGAACTCGAACCACTACGGCATCGCCGGCTACTACGCGCTGATGGCCCTGGAGCACGACCTGATCGGGATGAGCATGACGAACGCCGCGCCCCTCGTCGTGCCGACCTTCGGCCGGACGGCCGTCCTCGGCACGAACCCCATCGCGATCCCCGCGCCGACCTCCCAAGAGACGCCGTTCGTCTTCGACATGGCGACATCCACGGTGCCGCGGGGCAAGGTGGAGGTGTTCAACCGCCAGGGCAAGGCCATGCCCCAGGGCTACGCGGTCGACGAGACGGGCGCCGACACCACGGACCCCGCGCGGGTCCTGAACGCCCTCGCGAAACGCCTGGGCGGCGGGCTCCTCCCACTCGGCGGGGCGGGGGAGGAGTTCGGCGGGCACAAGGGCTACGGCCTCGCCCTCATGGTCGACGTGCTCAGCGGCGTCCTCCCCGGCGCGGCCACAGGCCTCCAGGTGTACGGGGACGAGCGGCGTCCCGACGTGGGGCACTTCTTCTTGGCCCTCGACCCGGCCGCGTTCCGGCCGCTCGACGAGTTCAAGCGGGACATGGACCGCCTCGCGCGGGAGTTGAAGGACACCCCCAAGGCGAACGGACAGCCCCGGATCTACGTCGCCGGGGAGAAGAGCTTCGCCAAGATGGCCAAGTACCGCACGGAGGGGATCCCCCTCGGCGCCAAGGTCGTGGAGAACCTGAAGCAAATCGGCGAGGAGCTCCGCGTTCCCTGGCCTGGACCCTAGCCGTTTACGCAGGCCTAATAAACCGCGCATGGTTGGCGGGGACCGCAGGGCCCGCATGGAACCTTGGGACGTCGCCGTCGTGGGAGGTGGAATCCTCGGCACCTCCGTCGCCTACTGGCTCGCACGACGCTACGACGGCCGGTTCGCCGTCATCGAGAAGGAGACGGATGTCGCGCAGCACGCGAGCCGCCGCAACACGGGCGTCGTCCATCGGCCGTTCTACCTGGACCCGAACAAGGCGAGGGTCTTTGCCCATGCCGCGGGCATCTCCTACCACCTCTGGAAGCCGTACGCTGCGGCCAAGGGCCTCCCGTGGTACCAGGTCGGGACGTACGAGGTGGCCCTGGACGACGGACAGGTGGACCAGCTGCACGCCTACGTGGGGTACGCCGCGGAGAACGGGATGGATCCGTCCGAGGTCGAGTTCGTCGACGGCCGGGAGATGGCGCGCCGGGAGCCGAACGTCCGATGCGAGGGCGCCCTCTTCTCGAAGACGGACACCGCCGTCGACTACCACGCGTTCACCGAGGCGTTGAAGGCGGACGCGGAGGCCCTCGGCGTCCGGTTCCTCACCGGGGCTTCGGCGAACGCGGTCCACGCGAACGACTCGGGCGTCGACATCACGCTGAATGGCGGGAAGGAGCCCGTCCGCTCGCGCTACCTGATCGGCTGCGCGGGTGGGAGCGCGATCGACCTGGCCCACGCGATGGGCGTCGGCACCGAGTACACGGACATGCACTTCCGCGGGGAGTACTGGACGATCAACACGCGGGAGGCGGACCTCGCGCGGCACAACGTGTACTCCGTGCCGCGGCACACGGACCTCCCCTTCCTCGACCCGCACTGGGTCATCCGCGCGAACGGCCTGAGGGAGATCGGGCCCAACGCGGTGCCCGTGTCCGGACCTTGGTCGTACCACGGGCTGTTCCGCCCGCTGGTCCCGTGGGCCGCGAAGTTCTTCGAGCCGCCGATCTACAACAAAATCCGGCTCATGGTGGACAAGGACTTCCTCAGCCTGGCCGTCCAGGAGATGTGGAGCTCGATGTCGAAGGCGGTCATGCTCCAGCGGGTCCAGCGGTTCCTCCCCGCGCTGAAGCTCGAGCACCTCGTCTCCCCCGGCACGGCGGGCATCCGCACCCCGGTAATCAACCGCCACGGCGGGATCGTGAAGGAGGCCATCGAGGTCCCCGGACCCCACTCGTACCACATCCTGAACTACAATTCCCCGGGGGCCACGGGGTCCCCCGCGTTCGCGGTCTACCTGGTCGATCGCCTCGCGAAGCGCGGGGACCTGGACCACCTGAAGCCGGGGCCCAAGCCGAACGGGCTCTGGTCGTGGGATACGATCGCGAACGCGATGGAGCTCACCGGGTAGTCGCGGACCGGGATCAGGCGCCCTTCAGCTGGATCCAGTACGTGGGGTCGTCGACGATCAGGTACGTGGGCTTCCCGTGCGTCTCCTGCTCGCGGACCCATTCCTGCAGGCGCCTCTGGGGATCCTCGCCCCGCTTCCCGACGTAGCGGAAGGGGAGCAGCTTGCGCTCCTCGTCCGTGAGCCCGTCGCACAGGAGCCACAGGTGACCCCAGCCCGTGCGGCGGTACTGCGCGAGCATGTCCACCGGCTTCTGCTTCCCGATCTTGAAGTCCGCCACGACGACGTCCTGCACGGCGCGCAACGCGCGGTCGATCGCGGCCGCTCCGACCTTGCCCGGATCCGCGCCGCGGGCGATCTCGGCCTCCGCTTCCTGGAGCACGGGGGCCGCGATCTTCATCAGATTCCGGAACTCCTCGTTCCCGAAGCCGTCCGGGCACGGCGCGACGCAGACGACGGTGCCGCCGGGCTTGACCGCGCGCGCCGCGGCGTTGATCGCCTTCCCGGCCTGGTACACGTTGATGCCCAGGTGGCGGGCCGTGACGATCGCGATGTCCGCGAGCTCGGGAATGGAGGCGGCGTACACCTTGTCGAGGGCGTGGCGCAGCTTCCGGTGCACGGCGAAGATGTCGCCGCCTTCGAGGGCGACGACCTGGTACGCGGGATTGAGCACGCACACGACTGCGTAGACGAAGGTGCCGCGGGCCTTCAGCGCATCCAGGATCGTCCGCACGGCCGCGCGCTTGTACTCGTAGACCGGGTTCCCGTCCAGAATCCCCATGTCCACGTGCGGCGCGAAGCCGAGCTCGCCGAACATCTGGAGGTGGTCCGCGGTGGTGATGGCGCGGCCCGCGATCCCGGGCACGATGTGCTTCGGCCCCCCGCTCACGCCCGCGAAGTAGTGGTAGTCCAGGTCGCACAGGGAGATGATCGCCTGGGAGCGCGCGGCCCGGGCGTTGAGCTCGATGGGCGTGCCGTCCGGCATCGTGCCGAGCCTCTCGAGGTCCTCGCGGTCGTGGTGGAAGAACGTGCGGTCCTGCCACGCGGGCCATAGCTTGTCCCCGAGCATGTACGGCCACTCCTGCGGCTTCGGGTCGCGGTGGGTCGCGGCCGCGATGATCAGGTTAATCTTCTCGCGCTTCACCCCGTGGGCCTGGAGCCAGTCAAGGAGGCCGGGGAGCAGAAGGCGCTGGTGGGCGCACGGCCTCGCGTAGTCGTCGATGATCACGGACACCTCGCCGCCGTGGTACGTGGACGCGAGCCACTCCGCCATCGAGGGCGCCAGGTCCGGCGTCGAGGATTCCTCGAGGGACCGCCGCAACGCGCCCGGCACGTCCGCGAGCGCAGGCGCGCCCTCGGGCGTCCGCAGCGGGACGAGGCGTCCGTCGGACAGCACGCTCTCCGGGAGGAAGTCGGAGAGGAAACGGTCCCCGTACGCGAGGCGGGGCACTCGACCGAGCACGGCCTTCGTCGCCATGGATGTCCACAAGACAGGACGCGCTATTTAACGGAACCGTCAGAACTCCCCTGACGGCCCCGGACGCGCCGCCTCGCGACACCGGTTTCGGCCAGCCTCGTCCCCGGCGCGCGCTCGGGAGAATTACACGTGCAGTACGTACCTCAGCTATATCCACGGTCCAAAACGTCTCTCCGGGAGGAAGGTCACAGCGATGGAGCTGGCACGCGGGCGGGCGGGGGCCCCTCAGCTCGGGATGGGGGCCGCGACGAATCTGACCCGAGGATGGCTTGCCACGCGCCTCGTCTCGGCGGAGAAGCCGAGACGGACCACCGCTCCGGAGGAGGAGTTCCGATGAAGTTTGCGTATTTCCCTGGGTGCGTCGCTCGGGACCGCTGCCGCGAGCTCGACGACGCCACGCGCGAGGTGGCCAAGGACCTCGGAATCGAACTCGTCGAGCTCAACGGGGCCGTGTGCTGCGGAGGAGACCTCCCGGAACCGGACCCCGAAGCCACACTCGCCGCCAACGCCCGCAACCTGGCGATGGCCCAGGCGAAGGGGCTCGACCTCCTCACCGTGTGCGGGACGTGCCAGTTCCATCTCTCGCTGGCCGCGCGGGCCCTCGAGGACCCCGCGACGCGCGAGCAGGTCAACCGGATCCTCGAGCGTTCTGGCCACGGCCGATACGAGGGAGGTCTCCGGGTCCGGCACCTCCTCGAGGTCCTCCTCCAGGAGGTCGGAGAGAGGAAGCTCGCCGCGCACGTCCGCCGTCCGCTGGGCGAGGTCGCGGTGGGCGCGTTCTACGGCTGCCGCATCCTGCGGGCCCCGGGCACGGAGACGTTCGACACGCCGACGGACCCCACCTCCATCGAACGCCTCGTCACGATCCTCGGCGGCAATCCGGTGCGGTACAACGGACGGACCGCCTGTTGCGGCTTCGACGCCCCGGATACGAGCAGGGACCTCACCTCCCGGTTGTCTGCTTCCGCCCTCATGCGGGCAAAGGATGCGGGCGCGACGACGCTCGCGACCCCGTGCCCGCTGTGCCACCTCGTCCTGGACGCGCACCAGCGGGACGCCTCGAAGGTCGCGGGCGAGCGGATTGGCATGCCGGTCCTCCACCTGTCCCAGCTGGTCGGACTCGCTTTCGGAATCGACCCCGACCGTCTGGGCGTGGGGCGCAACACGGTGAGCGTGGCCCGCGTGGTTCGGAAGCTCGAGGATGCGGAGGTCGTGAAGGCGTGACGGACACGGGGCGGAAGGTCGGCGTCTTCATCTGCCACTGCGGCGGGAACATCTCCGACGTCGTCGACGTGAACGCGCTGCGGGAGTTCGCCTCGAAGCAGGACGGCGTCGTGGCGGCGACGGACTTCCGGTTCATGTGCTCTAACCAGGGGCAGGCGCGGCTCCAGGATACGATCAAGGAGAAGGGACTCGACGGGGTCGTCGTCGCGTGCTGCACGCCGAAGATGTACGAGGACATGTTCCGGGAGACCGCCAAGTCCGCGGGGATGAACCCGTACCTCCTCGAGATCGCGAACGTCCGGGAGCAGTGCGCATACCCCCACCGCTCCGAGCCCGAGAAGGCGACCGAGAAGGCGAAGGGGCTCGTGAAGTCCCAGGTCGCCAAGGTCCTGCGCCTTGAACCCCTCGACGTGAAGACGGCCGGAATCCACGAGGGCGTCGCGGTAATCGGCGCGGGGATCGCCGGCATCCATGCATCGATCCTGCTCGGCAAGGCCGGGCACAAGGTCACCCTGATCGAGAAGAGCCCGACCATCGGGGGCCACATGGCGCATTTCGACAAGACGTTCCCCACCCTGGACTGTGCCATGTGCACCCTCTCCCCCAAGATGAACGAGGTGTTCAATCATCCGAATGTCGACCTCTTGACGTACGCCGAGGTAAAGGACGCCGTGCGCACGCCGGGGAAGTTCACGCTCACCGTCCTGAAGAAGCCCCGGTTCGTGACGGACGCGTGCATCGGCTGCAACCGGTGCACGGAGCGTTGTCCCGTCAGCACACCGAAGAGCCCCGTCAAGGTCGAGTCCGAATGGAACATGGGCCTCTCCCTCCGCAAGGCGATCTACCTCCCGTTCTCCCAGGCCCTCCCGCAGCTCTGGACCATCGACGCGGACCACTGCTTCTACTTCAAGCGGAACCACGCCTGCCGGATCTGCCAGAACGTGTGCCCTGCGGACGCGATCGACTTCTCCATGAAGCCGGAGGAGGTCCGGGTGGAGGTCGGCGCGGTGGTCGTCGCCACGGGGTACCGACCGTTCGAGGCCTCGCAGGTCGCGCCGTACGGGTACGGCAAGTACCCGGACGTGTACCATGGCCTTCAGGTCGAGCGGCTCCTGTCCTCCACGGGCCCGACGAGCGGGAAGCTCGTGAAGAAGGACGGCACGCCGCCCACCTCCGTGGGAATCATCCACTGCGTCGGCTCCCGCGACGAGAAGTATCGTCCGTATTGCTCCCGCGTGTGCTGCATGTACTCCCTGAAGTACGCCCACCTGATCCGCGAGCGGACCGGCGCGCGCGTGTACAACTTCTACATGGACATGCGCGCGAACGGGAAGGGATATGAGGAGTTCTACCAGCGCGTGGCCTCCGAGCAGGTCGGGTTCGTCCGCGGGAAGCCCGCGCGGGTGACGGACGTCGCGGAGTCGCCGGAGGAAGAGGGCAAGCTGATCATCGTCGTCGAGGACACCCTGGCGGGCGTGAATCTCCGCGTGCCCGTGGACATGGTCGTCCTGAGCACCGCGATGGATCCCGGCGACGTGGACGGGCTGCTCGCCTCCCTGCACCTCGACAAGACGCCCGACGGGTTCGTCAAGGAGTACCACCTCAAGATCAACCCCACGGAGACCGCCGTGAAGGGCGTCTTCGTCGCGGGCTGCGCGCAGAGCCCCAAGGACATCACGGACACGATCGCGCAGGCGGGCGCGGCGGCCATGTCCGCATCCATGTTCCTCGGGAGCGGCGAGATGACGCTCAACCCCTTGGTGGCCGAGGTGAACCCGAGCCTCTGCCGCGCGTGCGACCGGTGCACCGACGTCTGCGAGTTCGACGCGGTCCACGTGGACCCGGAGGGCCTCGTCGCATCCGTGGACGAGACCGCGTGCGAGGGGTGCGGGAAGTGCACGGTCGTGTGCCCGACGGGAGCGATCACCGTGCACCAGTTCACGAAGCCGCAGATCGTCGCGTCCATCGACGCGCTCGCTCCGAAGGCGGTGGCCCCATGACGGAGGAGCCCGCGATCGTCGCGCTGTGCTGCAACTGGTGCGGCTACAACGCGGCGGACCAGGCCGGGGCCGCGAAGATCCCCTATCCGTCCGCGGTGAAGATCGTCCGGCTCATGTGCACGGGCATGGTGGACCCCTACTACGTCCTGCGCGCGTTCGAGCGCGGGTTCGACGGCGTCCTCGTGATTGGCTGCCACCCGGGCCAGTGCCACTACAAGAGCGGGAACCTGCAGGCCCGCGAGCAGACGGACCGTCTGCTCGGGGTGCTCCGTACACTGGGGATTGGCCCGGAGCGGCTGCGGATGGATGCCGCCTCGTCCTCGGAGGGACCGCGGTTCGCGGAGATCGCCAACGAGTTCACGGAGACGATCCGGAAGCTCGGCCCGAGCCCCCTGCGGGAGGTGGCGTGATGGCGGCCCTCGCGCCCCCGATCGAGAGCCACGACGACGACCTCCGCATCCTCGCCCAGGAGGGCTGCATCCAGTGCAACAAGTGCACGATGAGCTGCCCGGTCCACCGGGCCGACGTCACGTTCAGCCCGCGCAAGGTCATCCTGCAGGCGTACCTCGGCGACGCGGACCGGTTGAGCGAGCGGGACCTCTGGGCCTGCCTCACCTGCGGCGAGTGCCAAGCCGTCTGCGCGACCCAGGTTCCGTTCCCCGCGTTCATCCGCGCGAGGCGCGAGGCGTTGCGCCCCGTGATGGAACGGACGGCCCCGTGCAAGCACGGGAGCTACAAGGACATCCTCGCGAAGATCATGGCGAAGCCGAACCTGAACCAGGACCGCCGCGCATGGATCGGGGACGGCCTGAAGGTCGCCGACACGGGGGACGTCATCTACTTCACGGGCTGCATGCCCTACCTCGACGGCGTCTTCACGTACTGCGACAGCGCGCGGATCGGGAAGGCGGCCATCAAGATCATGAACGCGGCGGGAATCGTGCCCGTCGTCTCGAACCTGGAGCGGTGCTGCGGCCACGATGCCCTCTGGAACGGGGACCGGGCGACGTTCGAGACCCTCGCCCGCCGGAATGCGGAATGGATCCGCGCGAGCGGGGCGAAGCGCCTCGTGACGACCTGCGCGGAGTGCTACTCCATGCTGAAGTACGAGTACCCGAAGGTCGTCGGCGAGTGGCCCGTCGAAGTCCTCCACATGACGGAGCTCATCGAGGAGCTCGTCGCGGCGGGGCGGCTGTCCTTCACGAAGCCCGTGGACCTCACGGTCACGTACCAGGACCCGTGTCGTCTCGGCCGCCACTCGAAGGAGTACGATGCGCCGCGGGCCGTGCTGAAGGCGATACCCGGCCTGAAGTTCGTCGAGATGGACCGCATTCGCGAGAACTCGATGTGCTGCGGCGTCGGAGCGTACTCGAACTGCGACGCCCAGACGAAGTTCCTGCAGCAGGAGCGCCTCGAGGAGGCCGCGTCGAAGGCGGAGAACCTGGTCACCGCGTGCCCGCACTGTCGCATCCACTTCTCCTGCTACCTCGACGGGCGGCCCGTGGACCCGCTGCCGGACCTGAAGATCGTCGACGTGACCGACCTCGCCGCGCGGGCCCTGGGGTGACTCCATGTCCACGCTCGTGCGCGAGGAAGGAGCGGAGGACGCGACCCGGGCGTTCCTCCGGGAGACGGGCATCACCCATCAGGCGGGCGAGCTCCCGGGGTATGCGACGGACGGGTCGTTCCTCACGCTCGGCGTCCCTTCCCTGATCGTCTTCCCGCAGCACGAGGCGGAGTGCGTGGCCCTCGTCGACCACGCGGTGCGCCACGGCGCCACGCTCGTGCCCCGGGGGACCGGCTCGGGCACGGCCGGGGCGGCCGTCGCGCCTCCGGGCTCCGTCCTCGTCGACATGGAGCGGGTCGGCGCGTGCGACGCCCGCGGCCACCGGCGCGGGCTCTTCCAGCCGCAGATCGTGGATGCGAAAGGGAACGCCGTCGACCTGGCGAAGGCCGGGCCCGAGGACGAGCTGTACGCCCGCGTCGGCGCGGGAAGGACGAGCGACGAGACGAACCGTGCGCTCGCCGGGTTCGCGTGGACCGTGGCCGTCGTCCCCAGCAGCGGTTACAGCACGTTCGGCGGGAACTTCGCGACGAACGCCCGCGGCAGCGGCACTCCCGCCTTCGGAGCCTTCGGAGACTCCGTGAACCGCCTGCGGATCGTCGCGACTTCGATGGAGGGCGCGCGGGTCCTCGAGGTCACGGACCGCGAGGAGATCCGACGTCTCGCGGGCCACCACGGCCTCTGCGGCCTCGTTACGGAGCTCGACGTCCGGATCGCCCCCATCCCGAAGCCCGAGGACATGACCTGCGCGATCCTCTCGATCGAATCCGAGGACGTGGGGAAGCTCGGCACGATCATCGGGGCGCTCATGAAGCGCGTCGCGGCGTCGTGCCGGTACTTCGCCGGGGAGTTCCTGTTCATCGACGAGGGAATCGTCCGGCCGGACGACCCGATCCGCAAGGACCCGGTCTTCGGCGGCTACTTCGCGGTCCCCAAGGGCCGCCGCCGGATGGTCCTGCTCTACCGCGGCCGAAAGGAAGGGATGGAACCGCTGCCCGGGATTGCCGCGAGCTTCCTCGACGTCGTCTACCGGGAGATCACGTACCCGCAGTTCCGAGCCATGATGACCGTGCGGACCGCCGCGACGGGCAAGGCGCTCCACCGCGTGAACGTGCCCGGCTGCGAGGACTTCATCATCTACGATCCGGAGCGGTTCGGGGACGTCCTCTCGCGGATGTTCGCCGCGATGGAGGGCGCCTCGGGACGGCCTGTCGGCCACCACTACCCGGACGGCATCGAGGTCCACTACCGGCCGCAGGCCGCGGTCACCAAGGAGGACATCGAGGCCGCGTGGGCCATGATCCAGAAGCTTCGCGCGGCCGTCCTGCGGCCCGAGCTCACCGTGGAGGATCGCAAGGAGCACGGGCTTGGCCTCGCACTCTTCCGCGACGGCTCGCCGGACCGCCACGCGGAACTGCAGCGCCTCAAGTCGACGTACGATCCCGCAAACGTGTTCTCTCCTCACCTCCTTAATCCCGAGACCCAGGGGCGATTCATTGGGAGTTCCTTCCGCATCTGAGGGCCCGCGGCGCGCGGGCCGGAGCGTGGCCGCATGACGGCGACCGCCGTGCGCCCGTTCAGCGAGATGATGGACGAGCTCGCGAAGGTCGGCGGCGCGTCCCTGTACCTCTGCTACCAGTGCGGGATGTGCACCGGGACCTGCCCCTGGACCGCGGTGCGGGAAGAGAGCCTGCGGAAGATGCTTCGGCTCGCCCAGCTCGGGCTGGGCGGGCTTGAGGGCGACTTCCTGTGGCTCTGCACCACCTGCCGCGCGTGCACGGCGCGATGCCCGCGGGGCGTCGACATCCCGACCGTGATCCGCTCGGCCCGGGAGTTCGTCACCGCGGTGGGTGCGGAGCCGGACGCACTGAAGACGGTCCGCGGCCACCTGTCCACGGTGGCCAACCCGTGGGGCGGTCAGCCCGAGGAGCGGAGCAAGTGGGCCGAGGGACTGAACGTGCGGCCCTACGAGCCGGGGATGGATCTCCTCCTGTTCGTGGGCTGCACGGCCGCGTACGACCCGCGCATCCGGACCGTGGCCCGCGCCCTGGTCCGGATCCTCGATGCCGCGGGCGTGTCCTTCGGTATCCTCGGGAACGACGAGGCGTGCTGCGGCGACCCGGCCCTCCGAATCGGGGACACGACCCTGTTCCAATCCCTCGCGGAGCGGAACGCGGCGACGTTCCGGGACCGTGGGGTGGAGCGGATCGTCACGATCAGCCCGCACTCGTTCACGGCTCTGAAGCAGGAGTACCCGAAGCTCGGCGCGTCCTTCGAGGTGGAGCACTACACCCAGCTCCTGGCGCGCCTCGCGGACGAGGACCGCCTCAAGCTCCGGGCGGACGGGGACGTGCACGTGACGTACCACGACCCGTGCTACCTGGGCCGCTACAACGGCGTCTACGAGGAGCCGCGGAAGGTCCTCGAGTCGATCCCGGGCGTGCGGCTCGAGGAGATGGAGCGCACCCGCGCGGACAGCCTCTGCTGCGGGGGCGGCGGGGGACGGATCTTCCTGGAGACCCCGCCGGGGGAGCGCTTCTCCGACCTGCGAATCGCGCAGGCGGAGCGGGCGGGCGCCCAGGTGCTCGCCTCCGCGTGCCCGTACTGCATCCTGAACCTCGAGGACAGTTCGAAGACGGTTGCGAAGTCCCCCCTCGTAGTCCGCGACGTCGCGGAATACGTCGCCGAGCGCCTCGTGTAGGAGTGCGTCGGGAGGAGCACAGGCCGCCCAACCTATTAGTGGGAGGCCGCCCTCCTCCGTTGCGTGCCCATGGAGACTTTCCGGTTCCGAAAGTGGGACCTGTCCGCGGACCCGCTGGCCACGCGGGAGGCGTACGCCGCCATCGAGATCGGGTGGCCCGAATTCTGTGGGTGCGTGCACTGTAAGAACTTCGCGCACGCGCGGCCCGCGGTCTACCCGCAGGAGGCGCTCGATCTGTTCGCGCGCCTCGGGATCATCCCGTCCCTGGAGCAGGAGGTCGTACCCGTCGAGCCCGTGGGGGCGGACGCCTACTTCTACACGGGGTCCTTCCCGCTCGTGGGGTCCCTCCTGTCGGGCCCGGATTTCTGGAAACCGAATCCGGGGGGCGGCCTGATGAACGACCGCGCCGCGACGGAGTTCCTCACGGAGGAGTTCCGGATGGGCTTCACGAACCACCTCACCCGCACGCCGAAGCCGTTCCGCGGGAAGCCCGTCGTGCAGCTCGAGTTCGGCGTCGAGGTCCCCTGGCTGATTCCGAAACGGATGCCGGACCCGGAGTGAGCCGCAGGATGTCGGGGGCGGGAGTTGAACCCGCGACCTCCGGATGCCTCAGGAGCGCCGTGGTCAATCCAACGGCGAAACCCTATGAGTCCGACGCTCCACCAGGCTGAGCCACCCCGACGGCCCGGCCCATGGACCCGAATGTAATAAAGGATGCGGGGATGAATCGCGCGGCGCGTCTCCCTGGCGGATGTTCCCTAGGGGATTAAATAGCCCGAGTTTCGTGGTCACCGCGTGGACCCGGAACACCTCCGACGCGATGCCCGCGCGGTCGAGGATCCGATCGCCGCGACGTTCGAGCTGGCGGAAAGCGTGGACCGCCAGACGCCCAAGATCCGCAAGATGTTGCGGTACGTCCGGTGGTTCGTGGCCCTCTGGCTCCTCGTGGACTTCTTCCTCATCCTGATCGTCGCGCGGGAGCGGGTCTTCCTCGGCCTCATCCTGTTCGGCCCGCTCGTCGGATGCCTGCTCGCGGCGCGGTACGTGGAGTCCAAGAACGGCCACCTGGCCCTGATGGTCCTCGCCGCAATCTTCGCGATCCTCCAGGTCCTCGTCACCGGGGACCTCCTCATCGGCACCCTCCTCGTCTTCCTCTTCATCCTGGGATTCGTCATCCTAGACCTGCTCCGCGACCTCCGGTCCTTCTTCGACTACTTCGCGCTGCGGCACCGCGTCATCCTCGCCGTGCGCGCGGCGGATCCCGTGGTCCACGTCCCTCAGGGGAAAGATGCGGCCGCGCGCATCCTGGCCCATCTCTCGGCCACCCACCCGGACCTGAGGGCCGTGATGACCCTGCCCGGCGCGCTTGCGACACCCGCCCTCCTCACGGGGAGGAGCGGGTTGACCTACTCCTTCGACGCGTACATCCGCTCGGAGCCCTCCACGCTCTCGCGAATCCTCCACGTGGGCCCCGCGGGCTTCGCCGTGTTCGTCAAGGCCTTCGACCGCGCACCCACCCTCGCGGACCTCCAGTCCCTGAAGACCGCCGTGGAGGACGTCTGCGTGGCGACGCGCATCCCGCCCGCGCGGATCGTCGCGGTCTGGAAGGCCCACGGCGACGAGTCGGTCGCGGCCGACACCTACGAGTTCCTGACGCACCAGGCGGCGCGCGTCACAATCCGCGGTTCCACGTACGCGTGCAGCCTCGAGCTGGCCCGGGAGGGCGACGACGGCACGTACGACTTCATCCCGTTCGTCGTGCAGCCCGTCACGGCCGGAGCCAGAACGGCGGCTTCGTGAACCGGTAGTGGTCCCGGATCTGCTCCTGGTAAATCTTGAGGTAGAACTCGTTGTACTTCCGGATGTGGAGCACGCCCTCCTTCGTGATCCGCACGCGGTAGTGCCCCTCGACTTGCTCCACGGTCACGTACGCATCCCGGACGAGCGCCTCGAGCACGCGCTCCGTCATGAAGTGGTTCGACTTGATCTCCCGCTTCACCTCCTCCTTGGAGATGCCCGCCTGCCGCGGGAGGATGGCGTCCAGCTTGACCTCCAGGTTCTCCTGGTACAGGTCGATGCCCAGGCCCGCCACGAGGCGGTTGAGCACGAAGCATCCGTAGATGACGAGGTCCTTGTAGGGCCGGGAGGGCATGGGGACGCACGCGGAACCGGAGGGCGGCTACTTAACCCGTTCCGCCCAATGGCTCGAAGCCGAGACCTCTTAAAGCCATCGGGAAGACTCTTGCCCGTCGGGATATCCCCCGGGCATCGAATCGCATCCGCACGGTGCGACCGATGCAAGCCTTCCGCGTTTCGAGATCCCCGCCCCGTGCCCTGTACCTCGTGATCGCCCTCGCCCTGGGAGCCGTCGCGGTGAGCGCGGCGTTCCTGCCCTCCGTCCTCCAGCGAGGGCTGGACCGGAACCCGACGTTCCTTCGGCTCCTGGGGTTCCAGCCCGCTTCGACGGGCACGTCGCTGTCCGCGCAATCCATTCGAGATGGGCAGAGCGGTCAGGTCCTTCTGGCCGCCGCAACCATGCCCGGAGCCACCCCCGCCCCTCCCGCGGTCACGACACAGGCCGTTGCACCGACCTCCGCTCCCCCGAACGCGTCGACGGCTCCCACGTCGGAGGCGGACAAGAACCCCGATCCCGTCGGCACCTCGAGCCCCGCGCTCCAGGAGATCAACGAGACCGCGGGCAACCTGACGACGAACCCCATGGACTCCTTCGGCCTCGGCGTCCTCCCTGCGGATGCGGACAACGTGACGGGCGCGCCGGACATCGCGCACTTCATCGATCCCACGGTGAACGAGTCGGAGTGCACCTGGACCCAGGAAGTCACCTCCACGGACGCGGACCATGACGGCCATCCCGAGACCGCGGTGATCAACATGCTGGGCACGTGCACGGTGTCCCGCGAGGGCGTTGTCGTGGCCCGTGCCACGATCGCCCGCGAGGTCCGCGCCTGGGACAACGACTCGAGCGGCGTGTACAACGCCCTAGAGGCCCGCCAAGGCATCGAGGCCGATGCGGGCCCGCTCAACGGCACCTACCAATACCACGCCCGAGCCACGTGGACCTTGAGCGTGAAGGACGCGGACGAGGACGGGAAGCCTGACGTCGTCCGCGTGACGTTCGCGGGCGAGCAGTCCTTCGACCGCAACGCGAACGGCAACGCAGAGTTCATGCGGACGGTCACCGCGAGCCTGGAGACCGTCCACAACGCGAGCGCGGATGTGCCCAACACGGCGGACATCGCCCTCCGCGTCTACCAGACCTACAATCTTCACGACGACGGCCAGCACGAGTACCAAGGCGTCCTCGAGATCGCGGCCCACACGATCGACGCGAACCACGACGGCCGCAACGAGAGCGCCACGGTGAGCATCAGGGGCTACGAGACCCTGGACCGCGACCACGACGGTCGCGCCGAGCTGGCGCGCGGCGTCGAGCTCTCCCTGAACGCATGGAACCCCGACTCCCTCGCGAACCCCACGTCCACCGACATCCGGATCTACCTGTGTGGCTGGGGGGACCCCACCGGGACCGGCGTGATCGAATACCGCAAGGCCCTCGAGCTCACGGGCCAGGCGGTGGACGGGAACGGCGACGGCCATCCCGAGCTCGTCCAGCTCGGCATCCACGCGGCCACCCTGCGCAACGTGAGCGGCGAACAGCCCCAGGTCAACGCGACGCTGGACGGGGGATTCACCGCGTACGACAATGACTCCGACGGGGTCTTTGAGAAGGCCACCCTGCACTTGCAGGCCGAAGCCCTCGTGGTGGAGAACGGCACGGTCGCCCATGCGTACGCCACGCTGGATGCGCTCGTCCTGAACGAGATCCAAGACGCGTACCCGGAGCGCGTCGAGGCGCGCCTGGCGGCCACGGAGACGATTGACACGAACGGCGACGGGATCGCGGAGGAGACTCGCGGCGTGACGATCGACGTGCTGGCCGTGGATGCGAACTCCAACGGCCACGAGGAGTACGCGAACCTGACGGTCCACGCGACGGACGTCGTGGACACGAACCACGACGGCGTGCCGGAGGTCCAGGCATCCTTCGACGCGTACGCGCAGTCCACGGACCTGAACGACGACGGCCACCCGGAATACGTGAACGTCACGGCCCGCGGGTCCGTGGTCCAGCAGAGCGAGAACGGCACGCTCGAGATGACCGCCTCGATCACGTACGACGCGCGGTATGTGGACGCGGACTCCAACGGGGTCTTCGAGAACGTCACGGTCACGCTCCAGGCCGAGAAGACCGTGTACGCTGCCGACGGGAGCGCCGTGAGCCGCGAATGGGTCACGTACGACTACGCGGGGAAGGATCTGAACCAGGACGGGACCATGGACAACGTGAGCCTGGTGTTCCAGAAGCACGTGTCAACGAGCGGCTAGGGAGCAGAACGCGAAGGACCGGCCTCGGGACGGAAGCCGGTCGCCCACCCTGTTCGGAGTCCGGTACCCGGTTCAGTGGCCGTCCGGACCCGCCGGCGGCAGCTCCTCGGGCGGGATCTCCTCTGGGGCGGGCTCTTCGGGCTTGGGCTCCGCGGGCGCAGGTTCCGCGGGAACGGCCTCGGCCACAGGGGGTGCCTCGACGGGCGTCTCCGCGGGCTTCTCCTCCGCGGCCTCGGCGGCCGGGGTGATGGGCTCCGTGGGAATGGCGCCCATGGCCGTGACCTCGGACTTCCGCACCTCGACGCGGGAGACGGGGTGGATGGGCTTGCAGCCCAGGGCAATCGTCTTGGCCAGGTCGCCCGAGATGATCCCCTTGACGAACTCGCCGACGCTCTGCTTGGCCGCGGTGTCCGCGACCGTCTTCTTCATGATCGCGCGGATCACGCGCTGCTTGGAGGACTGGATCCTGCGGTCCGTGATGGCCATGGGCTTCACGCGCATCTTCCAGCCGTCCTTCGTGGTCACGTCGATCGTGAGGTCCGTCCGCGTGCGCTTGCGGCGCGTCAGGCGGCGGATGTAGTCCGACGTCATGTCGTGACCGACGAACTGGGTGAGCGCGTCCTGGCCCTGGACCTGGTTCACCTTGAACAGGAGCTTGATGTGCATCTTGCTGAAGTCGCCCGTGAGGTCCTGGACGGTGACCTCCGCGATGCGGCCGATGAGCTTCTCCGGCACGTCCGAGGGCGTCTCGCCGAGCAGCTGCTTGTTGAACATCTCGGGGGCGAGGAGGTTGTACCAGACCTTCGCCTTCCACTTGTCCTTGATCTTGCGCGCAGCCGCGCGGGACTTCTTCTCGGCCGGCATGGGTGAGCCGCTCGAAAGGGCGGGGGCTATTTAAGGGTTGCCGGGAGGAGCTGCCGGTTCTCCCCGGGGTGGTGTCTTCCGCCGCCGGCGCCAGACCAGATAGGCCGCAACCGCGATCACGGCCGCGCCCAGGGCCGCGGGCAGGACCCAGATGACAATCGTCGACAGGAGCGGATCGACGATGACCACGGTCGTCTCGCCGGTCAGGGGCGAGCGCGCGGGGTTCCCCCAAGAGTCGTTCGCGACAATGACGTACTCCAGGGTGCCCGCGCGGGGCTGGCCGGGGATCGTCGCGGAGTAGTTCGTGCCGTTCACGTAGCCCATGGGGACCGCGGCGAAGGCGACCGCGTCCACGCCGCGGTACAGCAGGGTGGCGTTGGACAGACCGCTCGGGTCCGTGATGTTGGCCGTGATCCGGATGGGCTGGCCCACGTCCGCGCTCGTCACGGGCGTGCTCCGGATGATCGGTGGCAGCCCGTCGGGCTTCGGCGCCACGTTCACGGTCCGCGTCCAGGTGTCCGTCAGGCCGGCCGTGTCCCGCACCTCGAGGTGGATCGTGTGGTCCCCCGGGACGGGGTACACGTGGGTCGCGGACTTCGCGGTCGTCCACGGGCCCCAGGCCGCACCGTCGTCCCAGGCCCATCGCACCGGGAGCTGGGACAGGGGATCCTCCCAGTCCGAGGAAAAGTTCGCATTCACGGAGAACACGGTGCGGACGTTCCCCAAGACGGGGGACACGGAGAAGAGGGCCTCGGGGGGCACGTCCACGGAGACGGGCGCGACCATGAGCGGGTAGCGGTCCGTCGCGTTCACCTGGAAGAGGTAGGGCGTGTCGCCGATGCCGTCCGACCCGGAGACGTCCTGGGACGGCCCCTGGTACAGGTCGACGCCGCGGTAGTTTCCCCAGAAGTTCCCTCCCGCGGGATAGCCCGCGTCCCAGGCGTTCCCCGCGGGCAGGTCGTCGTACGAGTTTTCCGCGTTGCCCGAGAACGTGTTGTGGTCCACGAGGACGCCCGTGGAGGCGTTCACGTACGCGCCGTAGGGGAAAGCGCCAAGGATCCCGTTCTCGTCCACGGTGCCGTTGGTCACGTCCAGGAGCCGGATCCCGCTGCCGTCCTGGACGAAGAGGTTTCCCCGGAGCACGAAGTCCCGGGTGCGGTACGCGTTGAAGCCGGCGGTGTCCAGGCTCACCACGTTCCCCAGGAGGGTCACGTTCCCCGAGTTCTCCGTCTCGACCCCGTTGCTGTGGTGGCGGAGGATGTTGCCGGAAATGCTCACCGTGTCCGAGGCGTGCACGGCGATCGCGTCCAACGGCAGCGTGAACGACGAGGGGGAGGCGATCTTGGAACCCGAGACGAGGGCGCGGGTCGTCGACTCCAGGTCGATCCCGATCCCTGTGTCCAAGATGGCGCCGTCCACGAACCGGACGCTGTCCGAAGAGAGCGACGCGACGCCCGTCGCGGCCTCCGACACGGTGACGTTCGGGCCCAGGGTCACGTCCGTGGACAGGACCAGCTCGACGCCGACGTCCCCGCCGGAGATGGTGAGGTTGGAGACCCGCACGTGGCGACAGTTCGCCACGAGGAGACCGCCCAGGGCCATGCCCGACAGCCCGAGGCCGTTGCAGTCCCGCTCGTACAGGATGGGCAGCCCGGAGACCGAATTGTCCGCAGGGATCGTGTGGGAGTCGAAGTGCTCCGGGCTCGTGCCGTCCAGGAAGATCCCGTTGCGGAAGAACCGGTTCCCGGTCACCGTGTCGTTCGTGGACGACGCGAGGTGGATGCCGTAGCCCGAGTTCCCGAAGCCGTTCAAGGAGACGTTGTTGGCCGCCACGGTGACGAACGGGGAGTTGGCGACCGCCAGGCCGTCCCCCGTGTTCAGGGTCACGTTGTTCCCCTGCACCGTGCCGCCGGCGGAGTCCAGGATCGACACGCCCGCGTTGTTCGCCGCGATGTCGCTGGCGGCCACGAGGAAGGCGTGGGACGACTCGAACCGCACTCCCTCGCCCAGGTTCGCGTACGCGGTCACGTTGGCCAGGGTGACGTTCGACACGCCGAAGAAGTAGAAACCGGCCACGGAGGCCAAGGTGACCTCAACGTCCCGCACGACGACGTGCGCTTGCGTGTTCCGTATCTGGACGCCGATGAAGGGCGGGGCCGTGATCAGCCATCCCGCGATCACGTACGGGTTCGCGGCGGTCCCCGTGCCCGAGACCACGCCGTTCACGGCGGTGAAGTTCGCGTCGTTCTCGATGTCGATGGGCGCATGGGACGCCAGGGCGGTGGGGAGGACCGTCGAGGCTGCGGCCCGCGCGACCGGCATGGCCGCGGCGAACGCGGCCGCCACGAGCACGACAACGATCAGGAGCGCCCTCGCGAAACTCAACCCCCTGGCAGGGACCGCATCGGTGAGAACAGGAGGCCCCCCATATTACTTCTTGCCCAGCTGAGGGCGCTCGGGTCGTCGCGATGCGCGCTGGGTGAGCCCGACCCGGTCGTCGCCCGCCCCGAAGACGACGCAGCTCCGGGCCAGGAATGACCGGAGCGCGCTTGCCTCACGTCTCGATCGCGGGACCGCAAGGGTCATCTGTGTGGCTCGCTTCGGACGGCTCCGGTGTTCGCCCTCGGGGAACTCGGCATCGGCCTCGGGCTCGCGTGGCTCGTCTCCCGCCGGAACCGCTCCGCGGTGGACTTCCGCCTCGTGCTCCTTGGCTCCATCCTCCCCGATCTGATCGACAAGCCTCTGGGCGCGGTCCTCCATCTCGACGCGAGACTCTGGGCGCACTCCCTCGTGTTCCTCGCGGGGATCCTCCTGCTCAGCCTTCTCCCTGCGTTGCGCGGCCTGCGCTGGGTCGGGTTCGGCGACGCGGTCCACCTCCTCGTGGACCTGATCTGGCAGCAGCCTCAGGTCATGCTCTGGCCCTTCCTGGGGCTCGCCTTCCCTCCCGGGGAGCAGAGCTTCGGAGGCTACCTCCAAGTCCTCCTGACGGACCCGTACGTCCAGTTCGGGGAGATCGTCGGTGGGGCCATCCTCATCGCAACCGCGTGGCACTATCGTCTCTACACCGGGACCGCCCTCAAGCGGTTCCTGAAGGATGGCAGGCTCGTCGAGCCCACGGCCGCCTACGAGTAGATGGGCGCGGGGCCCGGGGCCGTCCGCGTCCGCTCCCGCCAAAGACGGACGACGAGGTAGCCGAACGCCACGGCGGGGATGAGCATGAGGCCGTCGCCCGCGGCGACGAGGCAGACGTCGAAGACGCAGAAGAACCCGAGGATTCCCGCGGCGAGCGCGAAGGCGCGCGTCTCGGCCTCGGGCCGTCCCGCGAAGCGACGCACCGCCAGGAGGGCCAGCAGCAGGATCGCGAGTCCCTCGGCCAGGGAGATCGCGGGGAGTCCGGCCAGACTGGGACCGCCCGCATAGACGAGGAACGAGCCCCCCATGAAGCCGAAGCCCACGAGGAAGGTCGCGCGGGAGGAGAACGGGGCGCCCGTGACCGGGAGCCGCGCCCACCCCCGCGACGCGGCCCCCTTCGCCGCGGTGACGAGGAGGGCAATCGCCGCGAACGCGGCGAGGTACTCGGGTCCCGCCTCGCGGTACGGGCTGGCCACATGCGCGAGCACGTTGATCGTGAGCGCCGCGGAGCCGAGCAGGGCGACGGTGGCCCAGAGGCCGCGGTCCGAGAGGAGAGTCCGGCCCTTCAGCGCGGGCCAGTGCCACTCCATGAGGAAGATGGGGATCGCGATGGAGACCACGGCGTGGAACGTCGTGAGCCAGACGGCCCACAGCCAGTTCACGCCCAGGTCGCGGCCGTACCACCCCAGCGTCCCGAGTTGGGGCAGCGTCGGGTTGAAGAACGTGGTCACCGCAAGACCCTCCTCGACGATGCCGTACGCGGCGCCCAGGAGCAGGATCCCGGGCCAGCCCGTCTTCCACCGCAGGGAGACCTCGCGGACCACGAGGACGCCCGTCCCGTAGAGCCAGAGGTTGAGGAGCGCCTGCATCGGGTTGAGCCAGGCGAGGGGCGGCGTGGATCCCGTGATCGCCTCGGGAAGGAGCGCCGCGAGGAGGACGAAGTACAGGAGGAGCCGCCGGTGGGACGGCCGGGCCGGGGACGCCATGGAACCCGACGTCGGCGGAGGAGCTCATAAAGCCCGCGGGAAGAGTCCTCCCGCGCGCAACAAGACGCCCCGACGGGCCCGAGGCCCCGGCCGCAGCCCGCGAACTTCCTGGCGGTTCTCGTCGACCCGGGAGGGCGTGTACATACTGTCCTTGAACAAGGCACTTGGGCCGTGCGACGATGGACTGGACCATGACGCCCTTGGAGTACGGGCGGCTGCTCTTCGCCTTCACCCTGGCCGTCCACTCGCTTTTCCTCATCGTGGGCATCGGCCTGGCGCTCTTCATCTGCCTCGCGGAGTTCCTCGGCCTCCGCGGGCGGAACGAGGATTACCTCCGGATGGCGCGGACGTGGTCCCGCGGGTTCGTCGTCCTCTTCGCCGTCGGCGCGGGCACGGGCGTGAGCGTCGCGGTAGAGCTCTACCTCCTCTGGCCCGCCTTCATGTCCGTGGCCAGCCAGGTGATCATCCTCCCCTTCTTCATCGAGGTCTTCGCGTTCTTCGTGGAGGCCATCTTCCTGGGGATCTACATGTACTCGTGGGACCGCTTCAAGAACCCTTGGCGGCACTGGCTTGCGTCTCTGCCCCTCGTGGTCGCCTCCGCCCTCTCCGGCTTCCTGATCACCACGGTCAACGCGTTCATGAACGCCCCCGCGGGCTTCACCCTCACCGGCGGCCAGCTCACGTACGTGGACCCCGTTGCCGCGATGCTCAACCCCGCGGTGCCCATCGAGACGTTCCACGTGCTCACCGCCTGCTACGTGGGCACGGCCTTCATGCTCGCGGCGCTCTACGCATGGAAACGCGTCCGGGGGGACACGAGCGCCTACGTGACGCGAGCCTACCGCCTCGCCCTGTACGTCGGACTTCCCGCGTCCATCCTCGCGGCCATCGGCGGGAGCCTCTCCGCGTCCTTCGTCGCGGCGAGCCAGCCGATGAAGTTCGCGGCCATGGAGGCCGTCTACCACACACAAGCCTCGGCTCCCGAGATCTTCTTCGGAATCACGATCCCCATCCCCGGACTCCTCAGCTTCCTGGCCACGGGCTCCTTCAACGGCGTGGTCACGGGCCTGGACGCGTTCCCGACCTCCACGTGGCCCGACGTCGCCCTGGTGCACACCGCGTTCAACGTGCTCGTGACCATCGGCATCTTCCTCGTTGCGGTCGCGGTCGCGACCCTCCTCCTCGAGCGCATGAAGCGCTTCGAGCGACTGCGCCGTCTCTCCCTGTACGCGGTCGTCGTCGCGGGCCCCCTGGCCTACCTGAACTTCCTCCTGGGCTGGATCGTCACCGAGGTGGGCCGCCAGCCCTGGATCATCCAGGACACGATGACCGTCCAGGAAGGGTTCACGACCGCGGGGGACGCGGTCCCCGCGCTCTTCGCCGCCTTCGTGGTCTTCTACGCCGCGCTCCTCGCCATGACCGTCTGGGTCCTGCGCCGCCTCTACGCGGCCCGGCCCCGCGAACCCGACATCCTCCCGGGGGCCTCCCATGGATGACGCCTTCGTGGCCTACATGATCCTCTGGGCCGCGATCCTCGTCTACTTCCTCCTGGCCTCCATCGACTTCGGCGCGGGCTTCTTCCATCTCCTGTCCCTGCGGCGTCGCGAGGGGGCCGAGGTCCGCCGCGCCCTCCACGCCTACGTGAATCCGCGGTGGGAGGTCACCAACGTCTTCCTCGTGATGACCGTGGTCGCGGCGGCCGCGTTCTTCCCCGGTCTCGTCGGCGTCCTGGGGACCGTGCTCCTGATCCCCGTGTCCCTCGTGGTCATCCTCTTCGTCATCCGCGGCTCCTTCCTGGTCTTCGAGTACTACGGGGGCGAACGGCGCCTGTTCGCGGCGGTCTACGCCGTGGCGGGTCTCCTGATCCTCCCGCTCCTCTCCGTGGTCCTCACCCTGATCATCGACAACCCCGTGACCGTCCAGGGCGGGGTGCCCTCGTTCGACATCTTCTCGCCCCTGGCCCGTCCCGTCACGTACGTGACGGCCCTCCTGGCGTTCTCCGGCCAGATCCTCCTCAGCGGGGTCCTGGCCCTCGTCTACGACCCGCGGCCCGAGGACCGGGGCCTGTACCGGACGCCCGTCCTGGTCTCCGCCGGTGCCGTGGCCGCCTTGGGCCTCGTGGAGCTCGCCCTCCTGGACGCATCGGCCTCGTACGCCTTCGACGCGATGATGACGCTCCTCCCGGTCATGGTCGCCACGGGCGTGCTCTTCGGGGTTGCGGTGTACCTAATCTGGCGCGGCATCCGACGCGAGGCCCTCGCCGCCCTGTGGCTCATCGTCGCGGTCGACACGCTGGCCCTGATGACCTTCGCGTACGCGCACTACCCCTACCTGATCTACCCGGACATCACCGCGAGCGCGGTGCTCGCCGGCTCGGCCATGTTCAGCGCGCTCCTCGTGGTCCTCGTGCTCGGGCTCGTGGTCGTCGTGCCGTCCCTGGTCTACCTGAACTACGTGTTCCGCTCGGAGCAGAGCTACTGAGGCGGCGCTCCCCTACGCGCCCTGCACAGCGGGGGCCGCCCGCCGCGCCCGGAGGCAGGCGGAGAGGACCAGCGCGAACACGATGAGGCCCAGGATGGGCACGACGAGCAGGCTCAGGAGGGCTCCGAGCCCCGCGAAGATCGCGTTGGATTCGGACACGACGCCGCCCGCGGCGGCGATCAGAGGCGCCGTCAGGAGGAGCACCCCCACGACGTCCACGATGCCGTAGGCGAGGAGCGCCTTGCCGAAGACGGGCTTCCCCGCGGACACGAGTCCCACCGCGGAGGCCTTCCCCGGGGCCAGGAGGGCCGCCGCGACCAAGACGATGGAGGACAGCGCCCAGACGCCGAGGAGCGCCTGGAGCATGGAGAGGAACCCGTTCACGTCCAGCGCGCCCAGGGCGCCGCTCGCGAGGAGCGTCAGGGCCAGGGCGACCGCGGCGAGGGCGCCGTACAGGATGAACAGGACCGCGACGAGCAGGCCGCTGGCCCCGCCCCTCGACCTCAGGAAGGGGACGCCGAAGAGGAGCGCGGCCGCGCATACGAAGACCAGGGAGCCGAGCAACGCGTAGGCGGACGCGAGGAGGCTCTGGAGCCCACCCGACTGCCCGAGGACGGACAGGCCCACGGTCAGCCACGCCACGATGCTCCCGAGGAGGAGAAGCTCGTGAAGGATCCAGAACACGGCGCCGATCGCGACGACCTGGAAGGCATTCGACGGCGCGGGCGGCGGCACAGCGGACGGCACGGCGGGCTGCAAGCGATTCCCTCGGGCCGGGGATGGTTCCACGGAGTATTTCGCCCTTGCCGGGCACCGCACCACAATCCTTATGGCGGCACCGCTCCGTGCCGCGACTCCCCATGGAAGGGAAGAGGGTTCTCGTCACCGGAGGCGCGGGCTTCCTGGGCTCTCATCTCGTGGAGCGCCTGAGCGCGGCCAACGAGGTGTCCGTGTTCGACGACCTGTCCACGGGCTCCCTCCGGAACCTCGAGGCGGCGAGGCAGGAGGTCCGCCTCCACCGCGCGTCCATCCTGCAGCCCAAGCAGCTGGCCAAGGCACTGGAAGGCCACGGGATCGTGTACCACCTGGCCGCGAAGACGTCGGTCCCGGAGAGCGTGGAGAGGCCCGACGAGTACTGGCGGACCAACGTGGAGGGCACGCTGAACGTGCTCAAGGCGTCCGCGGACGCGGGCGTGCAGCGCGTCGTGTTCGTGTCGAGCGCCGCGGTCTACGGCAGCTCGGAGGTCGTGCCCAAGGTGGAGACCATGCGGCCCGAGCCCGCTTCGCCGTACGCGACGACGAAGATGGTCGGGGAGTTCGCCTGCGTGGAGATCTCCCAGCTCAAGCCCATGGAGACCGTCGTGCTCCGCGCGTTTAACGCGTACGGCCCTCGCCAGGACCCGAACGCCCCCTACGCCGGCGTCATCGCGAAGTTCTGCTCCGCCGTCGCGGCGGGCCGCGGCGTGGAGATCTACGGCGACGGCGACCAGACGCGGGACTTCCTGTACGCCGCGGACGCGGCGGAGGCCATGGAACTCGCCGGCGAGCGGCCCGTCGCGGGCCAAGTCTTCAACATCGGCTCGGGCTCCGCGACCACGGTGACCGAGGTCGCAAGGCTCCTGTCGGAGATCACCGCGAACCCGGTGAAGGCCGTCCGCAAGGAGATCCGGCCCGGCGACGTGCGACACTCGCGGGCGGACATTTCCAACGCCATGGACAAGCTGGGCTTCACGCCGAAGACGTCCCTCCGCGAGGGGATCGAGCGGACGCTCGCATACCACCAGGAATTGGCCAAGAAAACCTGAGTTCGGGTCGGGTGAGAAAATCGGAAAGGGGAGGGCCTCGCGGGCCCTCCGTTCTCGTACGCCTACAGGTCGTCTTCGGGCTTCTTGGGCGCCTGCGCGGGCTCCGCCATCATCATCTGCGGGCTCTTGGGCTTCCGCATCTGATTCAGGAGGAGCACGACCAGGAGCACGACGACGATGACCTCGAACGCGAGGTTCGCGTAGGAGATCGTCTGGGTCGCCTGCTGGCTCTGCAGGTTGTTCAACTGGCCCTGCAGGTCCGTGATGTTCGCCTGGAGCCGAGCCAGAGCCGCAGCCGTGGCCGCGTTGCTCGTGGTCTGCGAGTTCTGCAGGCTCGTCAACGCGTTCTGCAGGGAGGTGATCTGGGCCTGCGCGGCGGCCAGCTCGGCCTGGAGACTCGCGTTCGTGGACGACAGCTGGCCCTGGAGGCTCGTGATCTCCGCCTGGAGGGAGGCGATCTGGGCATTCAACGCGTCGATCAGCTGCTGCGTCGTCGGACCCACGGTCCCGGACACGGCCACCGAGTCATGGCTCACGTAGCCGAGCGTGTCCACCGCCTCGAGCTTGTACCAGTAGGTCCCGTTGGCCAGGCCCGTGTCCGCGAAGGTCGTCGTCCCCGCAGCCACGTTGGCCACGACGCTGTACGAACTCCCGTCGGGGCTGCGGAGCAACCGGTACGAGGCGATGTCCGCCTCCGGAGAGGCGCTCCACGACACGGTCAGGCTGTTCGTGCCGGGAGTCACGGAGGCAATCACCGGGCTGGACGGCGGGCTGTGCCACCAACTGAACGCCATCCGCTCGTTGGCCGCGTAGATCGTCGTCCCCAGGTAGAAGGTTCCGTTCCGGTCCCGCGCGAGGTAGCTGCCGAAGGACTCGCCGCCCCACGACTTGATCTGCTCCGGGTACCAGGACCCGCCGTGGTCCGCGCTGATCGCGTAGGACTGGTCGAACGCGTCCGGGGTCGTGGGGCCGTAGACATCCCAGGTGACCAGGAGAGTGTCGCCCTCGGAGGCGACCTGGACGTCGTTGCTGCCCGCGAAGGGGGCCAGGCCCTGGCTGATGGGGGTCTGAGGCGTCCAGCTGGCGCCGCGGTCACTCGAACGGACGTAGAAGATCTCCTGGACCCCGCTGAACGTGGTCCGGGCGTCCTCCCAGGCCACGTGGACCCGGTTCTGCGCGTCCACCGCGACGGTTGGAGCCCAGCCGCTTTGGGTCGTGCCCGAGTTGAGGTTCACCGGCGCGACCCACGTACTCCCGTTGTCGCTCCAGGTGAGGTTGGCGTAGTCCCGGGACCCGAGCCGGGTGTAGGCCACGTACACGCGGCCGAGGGAATCCACCGCCATGCTCGGGGGATAGACGGTGGAACCTCCGTTCGACCGCTCGGTGATGTTCATTTGCGAGGACCACGTGTTCGCCTGGTCCGTGCTGTGGGAAACCGTGATGTTCCACCACGCTCCCATGTTCTGGACCCAGGCCACATACAGAGTTCCGTCCGGCGTGGCCACAATCGAGGGCCACTGGTCGGATTCCTGGGCGGTGGCCGCATTGACCATCGTCGTCAGGGCCCAAGTCTTGCCCCCGTCCGTGGATCGGCTGACATACACATCCCGCAGGGTCGCGCCCGTGTTCGTGTGCGTCCATGCGACGTAGATGTTCCCAGCGTGGTCCATCGCGGCCGAGGCGAACGCGGTGGGGTAGGCAAACTGATAGTCGACCACGTTGGTGATCCCGTTCACTTGCACGGGGAAGCCCGCGTACAGGACGGGCGACGGGTTGGCTCCCGCGTCCTGGTACTTGTACACAAACAGGTTGTTCCCGGCAGCGGTCGTGTAGAAGCGGAACACGTACAGGTGACCCTGTCCATCGTTCAGCATCGCGGCCGTGTAGTTGCTCAGGGTGCCCGTGCCGGTGATGAATGGGTTCGGCCCCCAGGGGGCCGTGTCATGGTCCGCCTTCACGGGCGTCGACTGGGCGATCAGCCCAGCGAACGCCATGGCGAAGACGAAGGCCACAACGGCAAGCGCTTTCAAGACCTTCGGTTCTGAGTGCATGTGCCCAGCTCTTCTGCCGGGCGCATCTGATTTAGCCGCTTAAAGCTGTCGGCCATTTGTCTGCCGCACTGACAAACCCCCGCGACGGCCCGGGTTCGGGGTCCAGACCCTCCCGCGCGGGAAACCTTTTGGGCGCCTTTCGCATAGCCGACGCCACCCATGGCTGGCCATGTCCTCCGGGCGCAGGACCTCTGGAAGTCCTACGACGGCCGCACCGACGTCCTCCAGGGACTCGACCTCTCCGTGTCGCCCGGAGAGTCCGTCCTCGTCTGGGGCGAGAACGGCAGCGGCAAGACCACCCTGTTGTCACTCCTCGGCGCGTTGGACCGACCCGATCGAGGGAGCGTCACGGTGGGATCGCGGGAGACCACTGGCCTGAAGGAACGCGAGCTCGCAAGGATCCGCCTCCTGGACATCGGCTTCGTCTTCCAGACGCACCATCTGATCGACGATCTGACCGTCGAGGAAAATGTCGCGCTGCCCCTGCGCCTCGCGAAGCGACCCGAGGGCGCCCGCGTGGGGGAGCTCCTCGAAGTTTTCGGCTTGACAAAACTGGCGTCCCGCAGACCGGGCGAGATCTCCGTCGGGGAATCGCAGCGCGTGGCCGTCGCCCGCGCCCTCGCGAACGGACCCAAGCTGCTCCTGGCCGACGAACCGACCGCCTCCCTGGACCCGAAGGGCACCGCGGCGGTCCTAGAAGCCCTCCGCCTCGCGCGCACGACGTTCGGGACGGCCGAGGTCGTCGCGACCCACGACGCCGAGGTCCGGGAGATCGCCACCCAGGAGTACCTGCTGGAGGAGGGGGTCCTCCGACCCCGTTCCGGATGACGGGGTCGAAGCTTTTATCCCGGAGGAGCAATTTTCAGCCGCCCGGGATGGGCCAGGACGCGTGAACCGTGGGGAATGGACGCAACGGCGTCAATGACCTGATCGGGAAGCTCTGGGGCGAGGCCAAGACGCCCCTGTACCGCAACGCGATCTTCCTCATGGCGAACAGCGTCGTGGGCCAGGGGCTCGCCTTCTTCTTCTGGGTCATCGTCGCGCGCGTGTACGCGGAGACCGACGTCGGCTATGCGGTCGCCCTGTTCTCCACGGTCAATTTCGTCGCGGGGCTCGCGCTCCTCGGCCAGACGTTCGCCCTGATCCGCTATCTCCCCGAGACGGAGGACCGGGTCGGACTGATCAACACGTCCCTCACCCTGGTGGGCCTGACGACGATCCTCCTGACGGGCGGGCTCCTCCTCGTCCTCGCCCTGCTCGGCCTCGACCTGGGCTTCGTCCTGGAGAGCCCCGTGTACCCCGTGACCATCCTGGCGGGCGCCCTCGCCTGCTCCCTCGGGCCCATCCTGGACAACGCGGCGATCGCCCTGCGCCGCTCGGACATCGCCATGTGGCGGACCGTGGCCCTGGGCCTCGTGAAGATTCCCTTGGCCGTGGCCATCGCGCTCACCCTGAGCACGACCCTGGGCGTGGGCCGGTTCGGCGTCTTCCTGGCCCTGGTCGCGTCCCTGGTCGTCAGCGTCCTCCTGGAGGCGCTCTGGCTCTTCCCCAAGATCCTCGCCGGATACGTGCCGCGGATCCGCACGCGCTTCGCCCGCCTCCGGCCCCTGATGCGCTTCAGCGGCGGCAACTACGCGGCCAGCGTGGTGGGCTCCGCGGGGAACGGCCTCCTCCCCCTACTCATCCTCCAGGTCTTGGGCGCCGCGGGCGCGGCGAACGCGGCCTACTTCTACGTGGCCAGCGCCGTGGCCGCCCTCCTGTCCGTTATCTCGGGCTCCGCCTTCACGTCCTTCTACGCGGAGGCCAGCTACGGCAAGGCGGACCGCCACCGGGACGAGCGGCGGGCCTTGCTCCTCACCCTGGCCCTCCTCATCCCGGGGATCGCGGTCTTCTGGATCTTCGCCCGCTTCGTGCTCCTCCTGTTCGGCGGCGCGTCCCAGTCGTACGCGGACTTCGCCACGGACCCCCTGCGGATCCTTACCCTGGCGTCCATCCCCGCGGTGGCCAACAACCTGCTGACCACGCGCGTGCGCGTGCGTCGTCGGACGCTGCCGCTCATCGTGGGCGCCGCGATCACCTCGGGGGTCACCCTGGGCCTGGGCTACGTCCTCCTGGGTTCGTCCGGGATCACGGGCCTGTCCATCGCCTGCGTCGTGGGCGCCGCCGTGGCCACACCGTACTACTGGTTGGTCGCGCGGAAGTCGTTCGAGGCGGAACCCCTCGAGCCCGCCGAACCGGCGCCGCTCCAGCCCTGATTCGCTCCGCTCATCCGCGACACGAACCGGAACGACGGCGGCTCAGACGGAGCCGGCGAGGAACGTCGACGTGACCGTGACGACCGTGGTCATGACGGACGCTTGCGGACCGGGGTGGATAGAGCGTTCCGCCCCCATGGGACCAACGTGCGTTCCGCTCGACCGAGAAGGTCGGGAACGCGACTGTGCGTCGCCTCAAACGCGCACGCCGGTGCGGACCTCACTTGGTCCGCGTCATCAGGAGGATGGACGCCGCGACGTAGGCCGCGATGCCCGCGAACGTGTAGCCCAGGCCGAGGAGGAGCGACGTGTTGAGCTCGTAATAGGACTGCAAGAACGCGTCGGAGCCGGGCAGCATGGCCGCGCTGATCCCGATGGTCCCGATCGCCGCGAGCGTGGGCCCGCCGAAGTAGTACGCGATGGCGACCCGCTTCTTGCGAAGGGCTCCGAGCTGCTTGGAGTCCATGAGGCCCGAGACGCGCTTCTCCTTTGCGACGACGGTCCTCGCGGTCTCGGGCTCCTCCGCCTCGGCGGCCTCCTCCGCGCTCTCGGCCTCCTGTTCCATCTCCTGGAGGCTCACGAGGAGCTCGTCGATGTCCCGGTCCACGTGGTCCCCGCCCGGCGCCGGTTCGTCCTCGAGAGGGGGCGGCACCTCGTCCGGGATGGGCTCCTCGACCACGAGCGCCTCGTCCATCTCGACCTCCGCATCCGAGGCGCCTTCAAGCTTCTCGATCCGGCCATCCAGATAGCGGGTGCTCCAGAGGGCGGCGAGGAGGATGCCCACGAGGAAGACGACCCCGACCAGCAGGTAGACGGAGAACGTCCACCGCGTGATGTCCACGCTGTAGTGGTAGCCCAGCGAGATGCCCGAGTACCACGCGATGATCGCCATGAGCAGGAAGTAGACCCCGAAGACGAGGGACAGCGTACGCGGTCGTGAGACTCGGTCGGAGGGCATTGAACACCAGACCCTGTGTGGCCCCGGATATAGTATATCCCCTCCTTCTCGTTTTTGATACTGGTTACATCCGGGAGGCCGCCGACCCGAGGTTTTATCCCCGCGGCCGCGGTTCGGGAGGCCCGGAGGAGGGGACCCCGCCGCAAGGCGCGACGGTGGCGTCCCGCGAACCGAGTCCCATGAAGCTGAGCGAGAGCGACTTCTTCCGGACCACGGCCAGGGAGTTCGCCGTCCTCGGGGTGGCCGGCTTGGGCGCCTACCTCTTCTTCATCCACGGCTCCCTGTACCTCCAGCCCGGGAGCACGGCACGGCCGCTCAGCCTGGAGGGCTTCCTCCTGGTCACCGCGATCCTCTACCTGCTCCTCCGCCTGATCTTCGTCGTCGCGGGCCTCTACTATCCGCGGCCGCGTCCTCAGTACGTGGTCTGCCCGGAGTGCGGCAAGGCCCTGGAGGACGGGACGCCGGAGGTCCTGGACCGCCGCCCGCGGCTCACGGTCTCCCCGCGGCCCACGGAGAAGGAGGTCATGGCGGCCATCCTGCTCCGGAAGGCGATTGACGAGGCACGGCGATCGGCCCAGAAACCCCTCGCGGGATCGCGGGACGAGGTGGTCCGCCTCCCCGGCGACGTGGAGAACCTCCCCGTCCCCGTGGACGAGATGGACCGGATCCTCCAGAACCTGGACCGCCCCTCCGAGGGGCGGGGACCCCAGGACCGCCGGCCCAAGGGGCCCTTCGGCCCGTAGGCCCGGCGCGGCTCCGTCCCCTCAGCGGCTGAGCCCCACGACGACGAGGAGCTCCTCCAGGATCCGGTAGGTGAGCCCCCAGACCTCGCGGCCCCGCCACAGGAACGCGGGCACCCGGAGCTCGCCGACCCGCGTGGGCACGACGGCCTGCCCCCCGGAGGGCGGCAACTCGGCGAGGGGGGCCCAGAAGGCCTCCTCCATCTCGGGTCCCGGCTTGGGGGCGAGCCGCCGGTCGGTTCGCGCGACGAACGGGACGACGAGCATCTCGGGCACGTTGCCCGGGGCGCGCGGCGCGAGGTGCCCCAGGACCTCCGTGACGCGGTCCACATCGAGGTTCACCTCCTCCCGGGTCTCGCGGAGCGCGGTCTCCAGGAGGGAGGGGTCCTCCCCGTGGCGGTGGCCGCCGGGGAAGGAGATCTGCCCGGACCACGGGTCGCCCTCTCGGCGGACCCGGCGGCCCAGGAGGACCTCGAGGCCGTCCCCCGCGGGCCGGAGGAGGACGAGGACCGCGGACGCGGGCTTCGCCTCGAGCTCCGCCTCGGCCAGGGGCACGGGGAGCAGCACGCTCCGCAGTTCGTCGGCGGTCGTCCGCACGGCGGCCGTCCCATCGCGCCGGTCCGCTTGAGGTTGACGGCCCTCAGAACTGGGTGCCCCAGATCTGCTGCTCCGCGACAATCGTCGCGAGGCGCGCGAACGCCGCCTCGACGTTCTCCCCCGTCTTCGCGGACGTCCAGAAGTAGCCGCAGCCCAGGGCGTCGCATCGCTCCGTGACCTCGGGAAGGCCGAACTCGGCCTGGCCCGCGATGTCCGTCTTGTTCACCGCCAGGAGGGTGGGCAGGTGGCCCGCGACCTCCTCCACGCACGCGACCCAGTCGTCCAGGCCGGCCAGCGTGGAGCGCCGCGTGATGTCGACCACGGCCAGGATGCCCCGCGCGCCGTAGAAGTAGGCTTCCTTGAGGAGCTCCTGGAACCCGTGCTGGCCCATGATGTCCCAGATGAGCATGTCCATCTTCGCGGTGACGTTCTCCTTGGGGAAGGGGATCTCGATCTCCTTCTTGGTCACCTTGGTCCCGAGGGTGGTCAGGTACTTGTCCTGGAACGCATCGAGCACGTAGCGTCGGATGAGGGAGGTCTTCCCGACGCCGTTGTCCCCCACGAGGCAGATCTTCGTCTTGAGGTTCTCTCGCTCCATCATCCAACTCCTCGCCGCCATCGCGAGGGAGACGCATCCGAGAACGCGCCGCCCGCTTAAGGGTTCTTCGGCAGACCGTGCGCGCTGGGGCCCAGGGTGACCCGGCGCGGCGCCGAGTTGGACACCGGCGGGGGCAGGCGGGCCAGGAGCCGCCGCGCCGCGTCCAGGAGGTAGGACTCGCCTACGATCTCCTTGGCGATCAGGACGAGGATGGCCTGGGGCTCCACCTTCTGGATGAGAATCCGGTTGCCGCCCGCGACGACGGATACGATCTGGGGCGAGGGCGAGCGGAGCGTCTCCAGCATGGTCTCGAGCGACCCCAGGGTCGTCGCAGCCATGATGGACACGACCTCCCAGGACACGGGCGCGTGGGACCACGCGGCGAGCAGCCGCCCGTTCCGCTTGAGCAGCATGGCCGTGTCCATTCTGCCGTTCGTGGCGAGGTCGGCGAAGAAGTCCGGAGGCACGGCTCGGAGGGAATCCATCGCAGTTCTGAAAGCTACGTGGTGCTCGAGGTTGAAAAGGGAACGGACCTCGCTATCACTCGTGGCAATTAATCGCGGGGAACGGCCTTCGAGAGGAACCCGACCCGTTTCGATAGGCATCGTTCATGATAACCGGGTCCGAGTCCTTACGTAGACGCGGCCGCCTACGGCGTAGACGTCGTGAGGCGTTGCGAGCCCTGAAGTCCTTCCTCGCCCCGAAGTCCGCGGCGGACACCACCGTGGTCGATGTCCGCCTGGACGTGCAGCGCGTCGTCCTGGAGTACATCCTCAACATGGCCGTGTCCTGCCTCGCCCACGCGGACGTCACGCCCCTCTACGAGCAGTACATCGAGGACCCGCGCCTCTCCGAGCAGGACCGCGAGGAGCTCGCCCGCGCCTATCTTCTTCTGCAGATGGCCACCGTGGAACCCGAGCCGGCGCCGTCCGCCGACGCGTGAGCCCCGCCGTTTCCACGCCTCGCTCCGGGAGACTCGTTGGCCGCGGGATGCAGGGTTGCCCGCGGACCTTGCGCGCCGGGGGAGAGAAGGTCGCTACCACCGGATTCCTGGGAGATCGAGACTCGTCCGCAGCCGCGGATCCGCGAGGAGGTCGCGGGCCGTCCGGTCCGCCGCGGGGGACAGAGGCCGCCAGGGGCCGCAGTAGTAGTACATGATGAACGGCGCGGTGATGAAGGAGGCGAACCACAGCGCGTTGTACCAGAGGCCCACGGGGTTCCACAAGGTCAGCCCGAGGGCCATGACGGCGACCAGGGCGACCGTGCCGCGGCCCACGTGGAGGATCTCCCGGAGGGTCATCGGCGGTTCGTCCTTCGGCGTGACCGGGAACTTCCGCCGCGGGTCGACCACGTACATGATCATCGCGCGGACCTCGTGGGGGAGCATGATGGCGCCGATCGCCTTGCTCAGGGAGCGGGCCCGGTAGTACTTCCAGAACCCGAGGTGCACCTGGGCGAGCTTCGCCACGGTGAACAGGGACGTGAACAGGGACATGACGATGATGAACCGGAACAGGGCGATGGACCAGATGTACTCGATGGGCGCGGTGAACAGGTTCTGGCCGAAGGCCAGGAACGCACCGAGGCCCGAGACACGCCCGAAGACCGCCGCCACCATGGCCACCATGATCGCGATGTACGCCACATGGTTCATGGGCGTCGTGTACAGGAAGATCTTCTTGTACCAAGGCACCCGGGCGGGCGGCACGAAGGACCAGAACTCCATGGAGCCGCGGGTCCACTTGGTCTGTCGCTTCACGAAGCCGCGGACGTTCTCGGGCATGGCCTCCCAGGTGTGGAGGGGCACGAACGTGGAACCGTACCCCGCGGACGCGAGCCTGACCGCGGTCGCGAAGTCCTCGGAGACGTAGTCCTCGACGAAGCCGCCGACCTCGAGGACGGGCTTCGTGCGGATCATCACGTTGTGTCCGTAGCAGAGGACCGCCCCGACGTAGCCGCTGACCCGCCGCTCCCATTCGTCCTGGCCCAGGAGGGTCGTCGCGGCGAGCGCCCGGGGGAAGGGCTTGTCCGTGTTCCAGATGTTGATCAGGCCCTGGAAGATGGCGAGGTGGTCGTTGTCCGGGTGCTCCGCGTACGTGAGGGCCTCCGCGACCCAGTCCGCGGGGAGCACGGAGTCCGAGTCCAGGAGGACGAAGTAGTCGTAGTCCTTCCCGTGGAGGGAGAGCCAGTTGTTGATCGCCCCGGCCTTGAACCCCTTCCGCTCGGGCCGGCGGAGGACCGGGAACCCGTGCTGGCGGGCAAGGTCGTCCACGGTCGCGCGCTTGTACGGATCCGAGGAATCGTCCAGCAGGAACACGTCGACCGGATAGGTCTGCCGGATCGCGCGGACGCACTCCGGGACGACGTCGTTCATGGTCGTGTACAGGACGGCGACCTTGGGCGGATGGACGACCCCCCGGAGTCGCGGAAGGGGATACGGCTTGACGACGAGGGAGACCAAGCGCTTCGTGAACACGATGGCGAAGCTGAACAGGAAGAAGACCATGAGGACGAACTGGAAGACGCTGATCCACGAGCCGAAGTTGACCGTGGTGCCGGCGAAGATGGCCACGGCGCCGAGCCAGATGGCCAGCACGAGGGCGAAGAACCGGTTCGCGAAGCGGCGCTCCGCGGCGACACGGCCTCTGGGGTCCACCGTTCCGTTCTCCAGGGTCATGGCCAGGGACCTCCGCACGATATAAGGGTCATTGGACGCTCCTCGACGGGATAGTCTCTCGGCAGTCGGAATACTATAAAGATAGTAATCCCAAATCAGACCCAAGACCGGTGGATGGGCGCGCCGCGCGGGCCGCGGGCGTCAGACGATCCGCTTGCGGAACACGGTGACCGCGAGGACGAGCAGCGCGGCGATCCAGACGAGCATGGCGACGGGCCCGGTCCAATCCGGCAGGCTGCCGCCGCCCGTCGTGCCGAAGAGACCGAGCGCGGCCGGCGGGACGAACGTCGTCACCATGAGCTGGTACACGCCGTTCGGATTGAACAGGACGGTCAGCGTGCTCAGGGTGAACGCCGCGGGCGTCCCGCCCTCGATGTGCAGGGCGGTCTCCACGGCCAGGAACACGAGGTTCCACACGATGTTGAACAGGATCCACACGACCAGGGCGGACAGGATCGCGGTGCCCGCCGACTTCGCGAGCGTGGAGAAGATCTGCATGATCAGGACGTACGTCGCGATGAGGCCGAGCGTCCCCACGACGAAGGCCAGGGCGAACGTCCCGTCGGGCCACTTCCCCGACACCCCCGCGACGCCCACGATGGCGCCCAGGAGGACGCCGAGCATGGGGAGGGCCACGGACAGGAAGGAGCCCAGGAACTTGCCCAGGGCGATCCCCGTGCGCGACGCGGGGCGGGCCAGGAGGAGCTCCAGGCTCCCCTGCATCCGCTCCTTGGCGACCGCGTCGTAGGACATGGCAATCGCGATGATCGGAGCGAAGAGGCCCATGAGGGCCACGCCCAGGAAGAGGAGGAGCGCGTCGGGTCCCTGGAGGAAGGGGAGGATGGCCAGGGGCGACGACCGCACGGTGACCGGGATGTCCACGGCCTCGCCGCGGGCCGTGACGGTCACCCCCCAGTCGCCGTCATCGAACCGTTCGTGGAAGAACCCGTTGCGGTCCGTGGTCCCCGCCGGCGTCCCGTTCACGGCGACCTGGGCAGACGCGACCGGCGTCCCGTTGAGCCACATGGCCTGCAGGCTCACGTCCCGCGCCGCGCCGTCCCCGAGGAGGTCGAACCGGTTGTGGAAGACCGTCAGGTTCTCGGTCGGCCGGGTGGGGGAGAGGATCACGCCTTGCGTGAAGTTGAACACGCCCACGGAGATGCGGACGGGCCAATTGCCCGGACCTAGCGACGGGAAAGCCGCCCAACCCGACGCGTTTGTGGTGGACTGCGCCCGGACGACGAACGGGGGGTTCTGGGTGGCCGGCGGGAACGGATCGCCCAGGAGGACGGTCGTCCCCACGTGAGGCGTCCCGAGGTAGTCGCTCACCCACGCGACGACGCCAGCCGACGAGTTGTTCGCGGGGTACGCGGACGAGGCCCACAGGACGTACTGCGACGCGAGCGACGGCCCCTGGGACGACAGACCACCGATGCCGAACGCCGCACCGAGAATCGCCAGGAGCGTCAATCCGGAGATGATCCAGACCTTGAGGCCGTGCGCGTTCGCGCGCAGGTCCCGGGACGCGACGATCAGGGAGCCGCGGACCCAGTCGCGCGGGTCGGGGCTCATGGCGGCGCGCCTCCCGTCAGGGCGACGAACGCGTCCTCCAGGGTGACCTCGGCCAGCTTGAGGCCCACGACGGGCACGCCCAGGCCGACGAGGAACGCGTTGACGGACGACCGCGCGTCCTTGTCCATGGACACGATGAGGCCCCAGTCCGTGCGCTGGACGTCCTTCACGTGGCCGATGTCCAGGAGGCCGCGGAGCGCGGAATCGGGCACGTTGGGCGCCTCGATCAGGCAGCGGACGATCCCCGTGCCGCCGATCCGCGACTGGATCGCCTCCGTGGTGTCCACGGCGACGATCTTCCCCTTGTGGATCACGCCCACGTGGGTGCACGTCTGGGCCACCTCGGAGAGGATGTGGGAGCTCAGGAAGATCGTCTTGCCCTGCTTGTTCAGCTCCTTGACCAGGTTGCGGAAGAAGATGATCCCGTACGGGTCCAGGCCGCCCGCGGGCTCGTCCAGGATGAGGACGTGGGGGTCGTGGAGGAGCGCCTGGGCCAGGCCGAGCCGCTTGAGCATCCCGTGGCTGTACGCCTTGACCTTCTTCGCGCGCTCCTCGCCCAGGCCGACCAGGTCGAGCAGCTCCTCCGTGCGGGCCTTCCGCTCCGCCCTGGGCATGTGGTAGAACGCGCCCCAGTAGTCCAGGTGCTGGTCCGCGGTCATCGTGGGGTAGTAGCCCGGGACCTCGGGCATGTAGCCGATGGACGTCTTCACCGCGAGGGGCTCCGAGCGGACGTCGTGGCCCTCCACGGTCGCGGTGCCCGCCGTGGGCTCCAGGATCGTCGCGAGGATGCGGATCGTGGTCGTCTTCCCCGCGCCGTTCGGGCCGAGGAAGCCGAAGATGCTCTTGTCGGGGACCTCGAAGGTGACGCCGTCCAGGGCCTTGGCCCCGTTCCCGCGCGCGCGGGTGTAGACCTTCGTGAGGCCCTGGACGTCGATCATGAACAAGGTCACGGAGATGGAAGGGGGGCCTTAAAGGCCGCGGTGGGATTCCGGGTCCGCCTTCGCGCCTGGGTGGGTCCCGCCTGATCGATGCCCGCCCACTGAAGAATCGCCGAGACGGTATTCCGACCCGCGGCTTGTTGCATGTCAATCACGGCGAGAACCGTGCGTATACAGAGGCAAGATTCCTGGCTGCATTCCGCGCGTCTAGCGTGTCAACGGCGCGTCGACGAGCGGCGCTGCCAAGCGACGTCCGTTGCGTGTCGTCAGCAAGGAGGGAACAGATTGCCTCCGCGAGAGCGCCTTTGTTGCCGGACGGGAAGATGACGCCTGCTTCCCCCACTACTTCAGGAATCGCTCCTGAATCCCTTCCGATCACGGGTACTCCGCTCGCCATCGCTTCAGCGGCCACCATCCCAAACTGCTCTTGCCAATGGGGGCTGCGTTTGCTCGGGACAACCACGACGTCTGCCGCGCGATGGAAAGTTGGCATCTCGGCGTATGGGACCCGACGGACGACCTTGCAGTGCTCGCGGAAGGCAGGCAACCCAGAGATCTGCTCAACCGCCCTCCTCTTTGTACCGTCCCCGGCAATGAGAAGGAAAGGCTTCGGTTTGAGCCTCCCGAGAGCGGTCGCGAAGGCGTCCAGCAGGTCGAAAATCCCTTTCTCCCATTCCAGCCGGCCCGCGAAGAGGATGAGTCGGGTTTCGGCTGCTAGATTCAGTTCGCGTCGAAGGCGAGAGTCCCCCCTTCCGGGGGAGAAGACGCCCAGATCGACACCAGGCCGGACGAGTTGAATCCGGTCTTCCTCCACGCCCTCCCGAAGCAGGGCAGATCTCGACAGCATGGCGGGAACCAAGAAGAGGCTCGTCGCCTGTCGCACGACCCGCTTGATCCTTTTCACGAGGAATCGTTCGTCGTAGTTGAAGGGGATGTTCTCCCAGTGGGTCACGAGGAGCGGCTTCTTCTCCCGCTCCGAGTATCTTGCGCACTGATGCGAGAAGGCCGAGACCGTCTCCACCGTGTGGACGATGTCCGCGTTTTCCAGGACGTTCTCCAGCCCGAACATGTACTGGCTGTAGCCGAGTCCCCTCAGAGCCAGTTCGACGGAGTCTCCAAGCTGCCCCGCCACGGAAGCTGCGAACGACTCGGGCGAGTGGAGCCGGACGATGGGGATGCGGAGGTCGTCTCCCTTTCGGACGGAGTACGTGGCGATCGCGCAGAGGGAGAAACGGGGGTCGTCCAGCAGATGTTCGAACGACTGCATTTCCGGTTTGTTCAGGTAGGGACCCCGAACGATGGCGATGCGCATTTCCCTCTCCCGAGTAGGCCGACGGGCGGCTCATTCACGTTTTCACCCTTACGTCCGAGTGTTTCCGGAGGACCTCGGAGACGCCGCTGGGACGTCGAAGGTCCAAGCCGGGGGAGCCCCTTCCAGACCCAGCAGTCCATCGATGTTCCCTCGAATCCAGGCGTGCAGAATCGGTCCCCGCGCGATAGGATTGGCAGACTGCTTCGGGTCGCTGGCTGGCAAGGACGAAAGGCGAGAGGTCGGGTCTTCCATCCCGACCAGAGGAGCCGCCTCGCGCATCATCTCAGCGCGAATGCTCCGAAAGATTCGTCGGAATCGCCGGATCCCGCGCGAGGTCTTGCGGGCGTAGAGCACGCGGTTCCTCGCGAAAAGGTACGTGCGGGAAGGGCTCCGCGCGACCATCGTCGCCGCCCCTTGATGGTCGACGCGCGCGTCGCGGACGACGACGCATTTGAAGCCCGCGCCGCGGATGCGGAAACACAGCTCCACCTCCTCGAAGAAAATGAAGAACCCTTCGTCTAGGAACCCGGCGTGCCTCAAGGCCGAGGACCGTAGGAGAAGGCAACATCCATCCACATAGTCGGCGGGCAGCAGGGGGGGATACCCCCCGCGGGGAGGGCTGCCGCCATCGCGGTGGTAGGCGATCATCTGTTCCTCCGACCACATTCCGCCCGCTGACTGAAGCACCTCAGGGCTCTGGGCGTTGAACACGAGGGGGCCGACTGCGCCCACATCCGGGTTCTCATGGAGCACGTCCAAGAGCCTGCACAGGCAAGTCTTCTCTAGGAAAGCATCGTCGTTCAGCAGGAGTACATGCTCCGCCCCGAGTTCGAGGGCGCGGCGAAGCCCGACGTTGTTTCCACCGGCGTATCCAAGATTCCTTTCATTCCGTATCACCTCAGAGCGCCGAAGCCACGGGTCGAGCTCCGGGGGTGCGGGCGTCGCAGACCCGTTGTCTATGACGATCACGTGGAGGTTCCGTACATCCGACTGGAAGAGGGCGGGCAGGCTCCTCTGCAGAAGCGGCCATTTGTTGTAGACCAGTACGATGGCGACGACGAGAGGCGACTTCTCCGGCATCCGCAACGGGCGCCGTAATTGGGCTACGGGTTCATACTTTTGGGCCCGCACGGCAAAGGGATCGACAAAACCCACCTCCTCGTGCGGGAGCGGGCGGAGCCCGATTCCCCTTCGGGGGTCGCGGATTGAGAGCGTCCACTTGTGTCTGGAGGAGGAATCCTCCGACCACATCCGAGACATTTATATGCAGGGACCCCATGAAACTCCTCTGCGCCGGCGGAGAATCGCGCGCGAGGTGGGGAAACCCAGTGGGCCACGCTCTGAACGGTTCGTCGTCCGGAGGTCACCCCAGAGAACGTGTTCCCGAGGCGACCAGGTGGATGAGGGCCTCCGGGAAGCACCGGAAGTTGTACCAAAACCTTAAAGTCGGCACAGGATGTCCGCGGTATCCCGTGTGTGCGAGGGAGAGCCTGTACTACGGTCTACGCCGAGTCTTTCCTTCTCGCGCCGATCGGACGATACCGTAGGAAGATGAGGATACCCATGGCGAGTGGCAAACGGGCCCGGAGGGTCTTGGTCACAGGCGCAGGTGGGTTCATCGGGCATCACCTGGTGAGACACTTGAGGGCCCAGGGACACTGGGTCCGCGGCGTCGACATCAAGCGCCCCGAGTTCGAGCCCACTGTAGCGAACGAATTCATCGTGGCGGACCTGCGGGATGCGGAAAACTGCAAGCGCGCCGTCGACGGAATGCAGGACGTCTACCAGCTCGCCGCCGACATGGGGGGCATCGGATACATCACGGGCGTGTACGCCTCCCTCGTCCGGAACAACATCCTGATCAACGCGAACATGCTCGAGGCGGCCCGCGTCGAGGACGTCGACCGCTATCTCTTCACCTCGACCGCCTGCGTCTACCCGAGCTTCCTCCAAGACCGAGACGACGTGGTGCCGCTCCGCGAGGTGGACGCGATCCCCGCGGATCCCGAGAAGGGCTATGGGTGGGAGAAGCTGTTCACCGAGCAGCTCACGTCGTACTACCACGAGGACTACGACCTAGACGTCCGAATCGTGCGGTTCCACAACATCTACGGACCCCTCGGGACCTATGACGGAGGCCGCGAGAAAGCGCCCGCGGCGATTTGCCGGAAGGTGGCGGAAGCCGCGGACGGTTCGCCAATCGAGGTCTGGGGCGACGGCGAACAGACGCGGTCGTACTGCTACATCGATGACTGTGTCGAGGGGCTCGACCGGCTCATGGGCTCAGGCTACACGCAACCGATCAACCTGGGGACGGATGAACTCATCAGCGTCGACGGCCTCGTCGACCTCGTGTGCAGCGTCGCGGGGAAACACCTCGAGAAGCGCCACGATCCATCCAAGCCTCAAGGCGTGCGCGGACGAAACAGCGACAATACCCTCTTGCGAAAGGTACTCCACTGGGAGCCGGAGACTCGACTTCGGGGCGGCCTCGAGGCGACGTACGCTTGGATCTGGGGAGAGCTGCAGAGGCAGGGGCGAGCCCGCCAACCGGTGCCCGCGGCGCGAGGGGCGTCGGCGCCGAGGCGGCCCGCAATTCGGGCATCTATGGTCGGGGTCACCGCGGGACTCCGAACGCCCGCGCGAGCGCGTGCATCGGGTCAAGGTCGACACGGAGACGAGTCCCAGCTCTAGTCCGGGTGTCCAATCAACCTTCAAGTACCCCCAGATGATTCGCTGTCACGACTCGTTGGGAGATGTGGGGGTAGACTGCGCTTGATTGGGTCCGTCCCATCACAGTCACCGAATATCGTGACCCGGGCGGAAGCCGCCTCCGCCCGAGCTCCGACGACGACCCCGGGTTCTCTCACGGTGTTCCTCCCGGTGCACAATGAGGCCGACACAATCGAGGGCGTCGTGGATGCATTCTATTCCCAGGTCATCTTGCCCACCTCGGCCTCCCTCCTCATCTGCGAGGACGGCAGCACCGACGGCACAGGCGAGGTGCTCGATCGACTCGCGACGCGGTACCCGATGCGGCTCCAGAAGGGCGGTGTGCGAAAGGGCTACGCGGACGCCGTGAGAGACGGCCTTCGATCGATTGAGACTCCTCTGATTTTCTTCGCCGACTCGGACGGCCAGTACTACCCGGAGGATTTCTGGAAACTCCTGCCGTACTCTCAGAACTGCGACATGGTCATCGGGCGGAAGGTCGACCGAGACGAGCCCTTCCACCGAATCGCCCTCTCGCGGGGATTCCATGTCCTCGCGAGGGCGCTCACCGGCGTGCCGCTACAGGACATGGACTGCGGCTTCCGCTTGTTGCGCCGCGAGATCGTCGACGTGATCCTTCCGGAGGTCGGTTCGCTCCCGTACAGCTTCTGGGCCGAGTTCTCCATCCTGGCGTACCGACGTGGCCTTCGCATCCTCGAGGTTCCTGTTTCCCACCGGTCGCGCCTCAACGGCACGACCTCGATCTATCGATGGGAGCGCCTGCCTCAAATCGTCAGCCGCCAATTCCTCGGCCTCGCGGCTCTGTCGAGGCGCTTGCGGGCAAAGGACATGGTCGGTTCACGATGATCGCTGGACCGTCCGGAACGGCCGCCGGCTCTCTACCGGCCGTCTCCGTCGTCGTGCCGGCCTACAACGGCGCCCCCACGATTCTCCGCACCCTCGAGTCCGTCGCGGCCCAAGAGTACACACCGCTCGAGCTGATCGTCGTCGACGACGGCAGCACGGATGGCCTCCCAGGTATTGTGGAGCAGTTCCTCGCGGGCCGGTCGATTCCGGGACGCCTCCTCCGCCATCCCGCGAACCGGGGGCTGTCGCGGACCCTGAACGAAGGCTGGCGTGCCGCCGGCGGCGACCTCGTCCTCATCCTCCATCAAGACATCGAGCTCCTCGGATCAGACTGGGTGAGTCGCGCGGTGGAGGGTCTGCTTGAGCGCGAGGACGTTCAGGTGGTCACCTGCCACTACGGGATCCCCGCTCGGGAGGAACTCACGTTTGCATCGAGGTCGTTCGGCTTCTTGCGCCGGCAGTTCCACGAGGCGCCCGCGACGGGCCGCGACTTCGTGACATTCACGGAGTTCAAGTGCGACCTCCTCCGAAAAGCCACACTAGAGCGCCTGGGAGGATTTCCAACCAACTTCCGCCTCGCCGGCGAGGACGTCGTCGTGGCCTATCGGATTCGAGGAGGCGGGGGCCGGATTCTGAAAGCCTACGACCTGAAAGTCGTGCAGCGTTTCGAGGGCACGGCGGGATCCGTCCGCGGAAACCTCTGGAAGGAGTACCGATTCGGGATGGCGTTTGCGGGCGTCCTCGTCGCCTTTCGGGGATTCGCATTCCGCGACCTCGACGCGTCTGCCTACACGCGGGCGCGTTCCCTCCATCGGGCCTCTCAGCCCATCGTCGCTCTGATCGGGCTTGTGCTCATAATCCTCGCAATCGCTCCGGGATGGGTGTGGGCGCTGGTGGCCTTCATCGCGCTCGTGATTGTGCGGTACGCATCATATGTGCGCCGCCTGTGGCCCGACTTCCGGCGCTCCGTTCCGACTCGCGGCCGCGCAGTCGCGGAGACCCTCGGCGCCGGTGGACTGGGACTCATCACGGACGTCGTGTATCCCGGCGGCGTGGTGATAGGCTTGATTCGGAGCGCCATCGGAGCGCCGCTGTAGGAGGAAGGACCATCCATCCGCTGGGAACGGGCGACGATCGGTGCGGGCGGAGGATGCGGTCGTGACCCGACGCAAGCTCCTCGCCATAACGACGTCCCCCTTGCCCTACCCCGGGAACCTAACGGACGGTCCTGGGTACCGGATGTGGAATCTCCTTCGTGGTCTCTCGGCGGACCATGATGTCCGTATCCTCAGCCTGTACGAGAGCTTCCATCAGGGCCTGCATGGCCTCGCCCCTATCGACGCCGCGGGAATGCAGATCGAGCGGTTGGACGCGTCCCCGCGGACGGTCGCCCGGCGCATCCACGAATGGGACCCCGATGTTCTCTATGCTCCCTGGTCCGCCGCTGTCTTCTTCGGCAACGCAAACCGCAGTGTCCCCACGCTCCTTGACTACGTTGGGCCGGGCCTGCTTGAGGAGTTCGTCAAGGATGGCCGAGTTCCTGTGTCCCTCCTCCATCTCCAGCTCGAGTCGTTCTGGGCGGGAGACCGGTTCCTCACGACGACGGTCCGCGAGCGGTACTACCTCATCGGCCTCCTCGCCGCCTCTCGACGGATGAGCACAGCGGACTTCCCCCACCTCGACCCCTTGGTCCACGTGGTCCGAATGACTCACCCGCCGGAACCCGCAACGGGGCCGCCTCGCGTACCCCGCGCGGGCGACGAGCTCGTCGTCCTCCTCGCGGGCGCTTTCCTTCCCTGGTACGACTACTCGCGGTTCGCCGCCGCCCTCCGCGGGATGGGAGACCGGGTCCCGGGCAGGGTCCGGTTCCTGGTCATGGGCGGCAACCCTCGGAGCGCGCCGGCGGAATCCCAAGTCCGCAAGATGCTCGAACCCCTCCAGGCTCAGGGCCTGGTGGCGCTGTCGGGCCTGGTCCCGTTCGAGGAACGAGCCGCCTACTACGCCAGCGCGGACGTCGGGCTCCTCGTCCCGCCAGACTCCGTCGAGGACGAACTCAGCGCGAGGACCCGGGTCGTCGATTACCTCTGGGCGGGTCTCCCGCTGGTGACGCCGGGCCGGGACGAATACTCGAGCCTGGCGCTCGAGGCGGGCGCCGCCTTCGTCTCCGACGGGGGCGGGCTGGGGGGCGGCCTCGGCGACCTCGCGGCGCACCGCGACCGGATTGCGGTCGCAAAGGCGCGCATCCCGTCCCTCCTGGACGGCCCCTTTCATCCTCGCCTCGCGGCCGCCCCGGTCCACCAATTCCTGGAGGCGCCCGAGGTCACGCGGCGGAGCGGACGACGGATGCGCACACCCGAGACGGGGCTGATCGCCCTCAGGGAGATCCTCCGGCGAGCGCGGGGGAGGTGAGCCCGGCATGTGGCCACGCACGCTCCGGTTCGGGCAGGTCCTTCTCCTGGGGGTCCTCGTTCGACTCGCCCTCGCGCCCCTGGGTGCGCACCCTTTCGACACGTTTGTCTGGTACGACACGGGCCAGCGCGTCTTCGCAGGACAGCCGTTCTACGGCGTCACAATGTACTCCTATCCGCCCACGTGGGCAGGGATGCTCGGCGTCGTCGATGCGGTGTACCGGCCCCTCGCGGCGTGGTTCGGAGCCCATCCGCTGACCGCTCCCCAGGTCGTGCGAATCATGGGCCGACCCCTCCTCCTCGGCTCGCCGCTCCTCGTCGACTGGCTCTTCCTGCTGCTCGTGAAGCTCCCCCTCATCGTGGGAGACCTCGTTCTCGGCTTGGTCCTGCGGCGGGTGGCGGCCCTGCGACTCGACGACCGGAACGTGGCCGATCGAGCCTTCGCATGGTACTTCCTGAACCCGTATGTCATCTGGATTTCCGCGGTCTGGGGCATGTTCGACGTCCTCCCGACCCTCCTCAGCATGGTCGCCATCCTTCTGTTCCTCGACCGCCGCGACGCCCTCTCCGGAATCACGTTCGGCCTCGCGGTCTCCCTCAAGTACTTCCCAGTGCTCTTGGCGCTTGCCCTCCTCGTCGCCTACCGGGGGAGCCTCTCCCGGGCGAGACTCACGCAATTCGCGGCCGGATTCCTTCTGGTCCTCGGAGGCGTGTCCCTTCCCTTCCTCCTCACGAACGCCGGGGCGTACGTCCGTGGGGTGCTGAGCCCAACGAGCGGCGCCAACGTGGGGCGGGTGAGCGTGTGGGGCCTCGCCGACTCGCTGGGAATCGGGAACGTGCCCCTCTGGCTGGCCGCGGCAGATATCGTGGCGACGGTCGCTCTCGTCGCGCTGTTCTCCGCGATCCGCGGGCGGCATC
>OFHG01000050.1_pt1 | contig 54189 bp, 45 predicted proteins | sample 1521931 | NCBI WGS metagenome assembly OFHG01 (sample SAMEA2468438, study PRJEB22500) | soil metagenome | biome: Glassland; feature: Farmland; material: Clay | place: Australia | collected 2013-01-31 | depth 0.55 m
CTGGGGGGAGGGATGCGGTTTGCTTCGGCCACCAGGAGGAAGGCGGTGAAGCACGGGCCGCGATGGAGGGAAAAGGCGCCGGTCGAGACGTTGTAGATATTCGTCCCCAGGATGTCGGCGGGCATCAGGTCGGGCGTGCACTGGATGCGCTGGAACTCCAGCCGGCAAACGCGCGCCAGCGCTTTGACGGTCAGCGTCTTGGCGGTTCCAGGGACACCCTCCAGCAGCGCGTGGCCGCCGCATAAGAAGACGGCCAACAACTGGTCAATGACCTCGCCCTGGCCGACGATGGCCTTGGCGAGTTCCGCGCGGCCGTGGGGAGTGAACTGGGCTGTGTGTTCGGGCATAGGTTATGTCCCCGGCCGGATCCGGGCGAATTCCTTACGCGAGTGCAAGTTCGCCGCCTGTTTTCACGAGCTTGCGAACTGCGTCTTGCTCAGGCCGAACCTTCTCGTATAGTCGTGCAGTTCCTGAATTAAATGCAGAGACTGAGCCGCCGTCAAGTGCGGATTTTTCACCCCCAGGTCGCAGCGAAGCAGGGTCTCTGAAAACCCCGGGATACCCCAGCCCAGGTGATCGCGCACCGCGCTCTGGATTTGCTGAAGGCTGGTTGTAGCAGGAAGTCCCAGCCGCCGCAAGAGCAGGAAGCGAAAGCGATGGTAGGCGATTTCCAGCGCCTCCGCCGCTCCGCCTTTTTGCTGGTACAAACCTCCCAGCGTCTCCACGAACTCCAGCGGCGAGAGGCGCGATTCCCGCTGCAAGGGTCGCACCGGTCCCTTGCGTCGGCCGTAGGTCGCGAGCGCCGCGGCCAGGAGCACGGCAACCTGGAGCAGCGCCCAGGGAACCGGCGTGCGATCGAGATACGACCAGAAACCTGCACGGAAACCGTGATAGTACTCGTCCCACAGAATGCGAACGTTTTTCTTCTCGCCGACCGAGTTTAACAGAAGCATCAGGTTTGCGGCCTGGGTGATGCCGGAATTGGTCAGCGGGGCAGGGCTGGCCCACCAGATCACCTGTCCCTTGCCCACGCCGAAGCTGACCACGGTGGCGCCTTCCGCGTCGCCGTAATAACGCAGTTGGTCTCCCAACACCCGCGCCCAGCGGGTGTACGCCGGCAAGCGGATCTCCGGTGCATCCCGCGTCAGCGGGGCGGGAAGTTCGGCGGAATAGGATTTGGTCAGACTCGCGCTGAAAGGTGCGGCTTTGATCGCAGCGTCGGGCACAAGAAAGCCCGGCCGCCCGCCGGCGATGAGAACGCGTCCTCCCCGGCGAACGAAATTCAAGAGGTCGGTCTTTTCCTCCGCGGAGGCCGGGTAAACGGGCTGTGCGAGAACCAGAAAAGTTTTGGCTGCAGCGGCCTCGGGCTTTGCAGTAAAGGCTTCGAAGGCCACGCCCGGCAGGTCCTCGGGGGAACTGTCCCAGCGTTCCACGCGATAGCCCAGCTCTTCGAGCAAAAGAAAAGCCGCCTTGGCGCCGTCGTCGGCTGCGGAGTAGCTGGAAGCAATGCCCGGCATCCTGCGCGAGCCCTGGGGCGAGGTGACCACCGCCGCCGCGCTGAGGATCGCGATCAGCAATCCGGCGAGGATCAGGAGATTCCGGTCGCCGGGCGCAAGCCGATGTTGCATCCAAGCCCCTCCAGTTGTTTGACCACGAATTCGAAGTCCTCGGCCCCGGCGGGATATCCGCCGTACCAAACCAGCTCGAAGCGCGAGGTCAAGGCGGCCAGCGGCGTGCGGCGACCGTCGCCGACATCCAGCAGCCGCAAATATTCGCGGTGTGTCCGCGCCCGATGCGCCTGCCACACGCCCAGCTCTTCCAGGCGGTAGATTCCGGCCCAGTAACCGAAATGAATTGCCTCGCGGTAGTTTCCGCGGCCGGCCGTCGCCAGTGCGTCGCGGGCCCAGTCTCTCCACCCGCGCGTGGCGAGGACGTTGCCCTTCAAATCAAGGGAGACATCGGGCCGATGGCGGAAAAACCTTTGCGCCAGCAAGACCAGGAAGAGCGACACCAGGAGAATCAGCAGGCCCCAGAGCACCACGCGGCCGATTTCCGGGTGGCTGCCGAGGCCGCCGAAGAGTCTCTCGTATAGATTGGCGAACCAGACGGAAATCCGTTCGCGAATCTCATCCAGCCAGCCACGCTTGTGGACTTCGCGAAATTCGGCGCGGTTGAGAACAGCGGTGAGCCGGGTCCGCGCCTGCACCGGGTTTGGGCCGGCTTCTTGCTCGAACGCTTCCGCCGCCGAACGCATTTGGTCGAGCTCTTGTTGGATTTCGCCGCAAACCGGAGCGGCCGTCGCGGGCTTCGTGTGGATGGAGTCCAGGTCTTTAGCCAACCAATCGGTCGGCACCTCAAACTGCTGCCCGCGCACTGAGACCGGCCATGCCCGCGGCAACGCCTTGCGGTAGGCCGCCGCTTGTTCGGGTTGGTCCTTGATGATTTTGGCGGCCGCCGACCAGCGGTCGAGTTCGGCCAGGTAGTTCTTGAGGCCCTGGGGAAGGTCTTGCGGCGTTCCGGCCTCCTGCGGCAGAGCTGCGGAGGCGAGGGCAAGAATCATCCAGCCGGCAAGGAGAAGACGTTTCATGCGGATTTCAATGCGCCCCGCTCGGAGTTTACAGCCGGAGCCTCAATTTCCGGAAGGAGCCGGTGAGGCCGCCGGCGAAGGCATGCCCGCGCCCTCAGAGGGCCTGTCGAGATTGGCCATCATCAGTTGCAGATCGTAGCCCTCCTTGCGCACCCGGGCGTCGTAATAGTGCAGCGCGAGGGCGATGATCAGTAGAGGTCCGCTGAGGGCTCCGCCGATGCCCGCCGAAATGTTCATCGGCACTTCGAGCCAAAGCGGGACGGCGTGCGACCTGGCGGCGACAAAAAACATCGCCAGCATGAAAGGCCCCTGGAACACGGCCACCACCACCATGCTGAGAATGTACATGAGGACGACGGTCAGGAAAATGCGCCAAAGCCTGCCCTTGGCCAGCGCGACACTGCGCTTGATCGCCTCCCGCGCCTTGAGGTTCTCCAGCACCAGCGCGGGCACCGCCAGCGCGTAACGCATGATCAGAATCACTGCAAACACAACGCCAACCAGCATTCCCAGGATTGTCAGGATCCCGAACCCGGCCATCACCAAGGGATTAGGCTCTCCACGCAGTGCGTACGCCGTAAGAGGTATTGCGATAACGATGATTCCGGCCAGAATGAAGCCGAGATAGATGCCCATGGCCCTTACGACGATCGAAAAAACCACGTCAAAGAGCCTCAAAACCTTGCCCCGGAGGCTGCGGTACGCATTAGCAACCGTGGTGGCGCGCCCCAGGTGGACTTCCGACAAGGCCACGGTTGTGGCTCCGAGGGCGATGCAGTAAACGAGCATGTAGACAACCATGATAATGCCGAAGCTGATCATGAAGGTCGTGAAGGTAGATGAGATTCGGGCCGCGGCGCCCGCCGGGCTTGGCGGCGCGGCGGTGAATCTGGGAGTCCGGAACGGAAGGAGAATCAGATTGGTGGCGACAATAAGCGCCTGCGGCAGCGCCATGATGCCGACGAAGAGAAGGAAGTGCTTGCGGTAGTAACTGAAGGTGCGGTCCAGCAGCTCCCCCAGGCTCAGTGGGCGTAAGTCGGTTGCGGCCATGGGCGGTCCTCCGTTCCAACGAACCTGGCTGCCCCGGGCATTGTAACGAAATGAAAGTGAAAAGCAAGTAGCCGGCGGATTCCGTTTCACCGGGTGTGGCTCTTGTTGTCGCGACGCAGCGCCGCTTGGCGCCCTGTGGCGTTGTCGCGCGCGGTCATCGCGCCGGAAGCTCCGCTGCCACCGGAATTGAGCGCGCGCCATTTTCGCCGACTGAGCGCACGGCGAAAAAGTGATTGTCGGTCGAGACGCCCTCGAGCACGGTTTCGCCGGCTGACTTCGCAAATTCGAAAACGGACCAGCGCGGGGATGTGGTTTCGCGCCAGAGCACTTCGAATCCCGCCCGTTCCGCATCTTCCGGCGCCGTCCAGGAGATTTTCGCGCTGGGCGTTACCAGGCCGCGAATCGTGACCCGCGTGGGAGCAGCCGGCGCCGATGCCAATTCCCGAAGCACCTCGGCGTTGTCCGCCGCGACCCTGGCCATAAAATCGAAATTCAAAAAATCGGGCAAGTCGCCGTACTGAACGCCATCCTCCACTCGCACGTTCTGGTGTTCGTGGTGATAGTTTTCGAGCGGCTCGGTAAAGCGCACCGCGGGCAGGCCCGCCATCACAAACGGATAATGATCGCCGCCGCGGCCCAGGCGGTCCACGCGGAAGATCATGCGAATACGCGAGCGGCCGTCAATTTCCTCAACAGCGCGGGCCAGCTCGCGCGACGGAGTATCGCAATCGGCGCGGCCTGCTCCGCCTGAAAACAATCGCACGCGATGCGGCGCGCCCGGCGCGAAATCCGCGCCCACGATGTCGTCATCCAGCATGCCCCCTACGGTGTAGCCCTGTTCCTTCACGAATTCGAGCAGGCGTTTGCCGCCGAACAGCCCTTGTTCTTCGCCGGAGACGGTCGCGAAAAGCAGGGTCGCGCGGAGGTACCTGTGGGCGAGCAGCCTCGCGCACTCGATGCTGACCGCCGTCCCGGAGCCGTCATCGTCGGCGCCGGGCGCATCGGACGTCGCGTCCATCACATCCGAAGCGCGCGAGTCGAAGTGACCGGAAACGATAAAAACGGTCTTGGCCAGCGCGGGATCCGTGCCGGGGAGGATGGCGTAAATGTTCTCCATCGGGACGGGCTTGTTGCCGGTCCGCAGACCCGCAGCTTCGAAGCGGTCCACCTTGACTTCCATCCGCCCGCCGGAAGTTTCGGCAATCCGCTTGAACCGCGCGACGATTTGGTCGCGTGCGCAGCCGATGCCGCGCTTGGGATCAGTCCACGACGAAAGCGAGCTGCGCGTGCCACAGGAGACGAGTTCATTGATCGTCGCGCGCAGCGCTGCCTTATTCACAGACTCGAGTGTAATCGTGCCCGCGGGCGGCGGCAGCAGCTTGGTAGCGGGCTTCCCGCCCGGCGGCTCGGCGGGATCCTGAGCCCGGAACAAAGCCGGCGTGGGAAACAATAGCGAAACCGAAATCGCTAAGAAGAAGGCAAACGTTTGTGGGCGGCGTTCCATATCACCTCCGCAGGGTGAAAGTATAACTTGGACATCTTTTAAAGCGCACTTCTCTTATTGATATACTCGCGTGCGCCGATCCGACTCGGGAGCTGGTCGAGCCCGCTGGGCCACATCTGAGGGGCCACGGCAGGTTACCTATGCGAACCAAAGCATTTTATGCGCTTTTCTCGGTTCTGTTAGCTTTCGTCATCATGGTCGCGACGTTCGCGCGGGAGCCGGCGAGCCCAGCGCAGGGAGAGGGATACCGCGGCTGGAGCGTTTACAACGGCGGGCCCGAGGGCTTGCACTACTCCACGCTTGACCAGATCACCCCTGCCAACGTCGCCCGTCTCAAGCTCGCCTGGCGATACGATTCCGGCGACGAGTTCAAAGGCTCAGAAATGGAATGCAATCCTATCGTGGTTGGCCGCACACTCTACGCCACCACTCCCAAACTGCGCGTCATCGCGCTCGATGCCGCCACGGGAAAGCTGCGCTGGAGTTTCAATCCCTTTGCGGGACGAGAAATCCACGGAAAGTTCCGCAACCGCGGGGTGACCTACTGGGGCGGCGGCGAGGCGCGCATCTTTGTGGCGGCGCGGGAAAAGCTTTACGCGCTGGACGCAAGGACCGGCGAGCCGATTCCCGGTTTCGGCAGCGGTGGCACTATTGATCTTCGCGACGGCCTGGGGCGCGACCCCGAGACCCTTTCGGTCTCTTCCACCTCGCCCGGCATTGTTTACAAAGATCTGATTATTCTGGGCAGTATTGTTTCGGAGGATCTGCCGGCGGCGCCCGGCGACATTCGCGCCTACGACGCGCGCACCGGCGAGATGCGCTGGATCTTTCACACCATCCCGCATCCGGGTGAATTCGGCTACCGCACCTGGCCTAAGGACGCCTGGAGATATATCGGCGGCGCGAACGATTGGTCGGGGCTGACGCTCGATGAAAAGCGCGGGCTGGTGTTCGCCGCCACCGGTTCCGCGGCCTTCGATTTTTACGGCGCCGACCGTTGGGGCGACAACCTGTTTGCGAATTGCGTGCTGGCGCTCGACGCCGCGACCGGCAGGCTGGTCTGGTATTTCCAGGGCGTCAAGCACGACGTTTGGGACCGCGATTTTCCCGCCCCGCCCGCGCTCGTCGCCGTTGAGCGCGACGGCGGCACGGTGGATGCTGTGGCGCAGACCACCAAGTCGGGGTTCGTTTTCGTGCTCGACCGCGCGACCGGCAAGCCGCTTTTCCCTGTCGAGTGCCGCGAGGTCCCGGCCTCGGACGTGGACGGTGAAAAATTAGCGCCGAAGCAGTTGTTTCCCATCCAGCCCGCGCCTTTCGCGCGCCAGCAACTTACGGAAGACATGTTGACGCAACGGACCCCGGCGGCTCACCAGGCAGTGCTGGAACAATTCCGAAAGCTGCGCAGCGGTGGACAGTTCACGCCGCCCAGCCTGCAAGGCACGATTGTTTTTCCAGGATTGGACGGTGGCGCGGAGTGGGGTGGGCCGGCGTTTGACCCCGCTACGCACATGCTCTATATCAACTCTAGCGAAATGGCCTGGGTGCTCCGCCTGGTGCCGCGCCCGCGCGCGGAGCGGAAGACTACGGCGCGCGAACTCTATCTGGAGCACTGCGCCACCTGTCATCGCCAGGACTTGAAGGGGACACCGCCGGAGTTTCCTTTGCTGGTGGATATCGGCACGATAACGTCAACAACGGAAATATTGCACACCGTCGCCCGCGGCCGGGGGCGAATGCCCGCGTTTGCTTCGCTCGGTGATGACGCGATTCAAGCCCTCGCGGAATATCTGGTGACGGGAAAAAGCCGGCCGGTAACGCTCCCGCCCGGGGCGCTATCGCTTATCGAGCTGAAGTACGGCATCGATGGTTACAACAAATTCCTCGATCCGGACGGCTACCCGGCGGTCGCGCCGCCCTGGGGTACGCTGAACGCGCTCAACCTCGACACGGGCAAGTACGCGTGGCAAATTCCTCTGGGCGAATATGCCGCGCTCGCGGCGAAGGGTCTTACGAACACCGGGAGCGAAAACTACGGCGGGCCGCTGGTAACCTCGGACGGGCTGCTGTTCATCGCCGCCACCGTGCACGACAGCAAGTTTCGTGCGTTCGACAAAACCACCGGCAAGCTTTTGTGGGAAACCACTATGCCCGCCTCCGGCACGGCCACACCCGCGACGTACGAGGTTGACGGCAAGCAGTACGTCGTCATCGGAGCTGGAGGGGGGAAGTGGGGCGAGCCCTCGGGCGGGTCGTATCTGGCATTTGCGCTGCCGGATAAGTGAGCAGAAGAAAGTTGCCCACGCATTAATCGAGTGCGCGGCCTGAAGTTTCGGGCAAAGCCGTCGCCAGCAAACCGGCGATTAGGAACGCGGCGGCGCTCAGCCAGAGCGCCGAGCTCAGGCGGTGCGTTGCGCTGATGGCGCCGATAGCCCAGGGCGCGGCAGCGCTCAGCGCCCGGCCGAAGTTGTATGTCAATCCCATCGCGAGGCCGCGAAACGACGTCGGAAACAGTTCGGCAGCGATGATGCCGAATCCCGTGAAGTGCCCGGTGCCGAAGAAGGCCACGAGAGGGCCGAGCACGAGCAGCGCGGCGGGGCTGCGCGCGACGGCGTAGAGGGGCACCAGCGCGGCGGCGATGAGCAGAAAGCCCACGTAGGTTCGCTTGTGCCCCAGGCTGTCGCTGATGAAACCAAAGCTGACATAGCCGAACCACATGCCGACCTGCATCACGACGATCCAGGCGGAGGAGGCGGCGATGCCCAACCCCCGTCCCCCTTGCGCAACCGGCAGCGCGAGGTAAGAGGGAATCCAGGTGAACAGTCCCCACCAGGCGAAGAGAGCCGCCGAGTTCATGAGGAGCGTGATGAGAATCTTGTTGCGGAATCGTTTGTCGAGCAGCCCGCCCAGAGTTGAAAGCTTGTTTCGGGATTCGGGTTTCTGTGTTCGGGAATGGAAGCCACCTTCCGTTAGCCCTGAGTTCCGAACCCGCTGTCTCGTCCCACTCAGTGAAAGCCACAGCGGCGACTCCTCCACGCGCCGCTGAATCCAGAGTGTGAGGAGCGCGGGAAGCAAGCCGGCAAAGAACACAGCGCGCCAACCCAAACGGGGCAGGACGATCCAGTTGATCAGGGCGGCGAGGGCGATGCCGATGGCGTAGCCGCTTTGCATGATGCCGAGCGCCTTGCCGCGATGCTCGGCCCGCCAGGTTTCAGCCACCAGAGCGGCGCCCGAGGCCCACTCGCCGCCCATGCCGAGTCCGAGCAGGAAGCGGAACAGCGCCAGTTCGAAGATGCCGCTGGAAAGTCCGCAGGCGGCGGTGAAGATGGAATAGACGACGATGCTGGCCGTGAGCGCAAAGCGGCGGCCGAGGCGGTCCGCGATGAAGCCGAACGCGATGCCGCCCAGCGCCGAGGCGACGAGCGTGAGAGAGGCGAGCAGGCCGGCTTCCTCTTTTGAGAGATGCAGCTCTCGCATCAGCTCGGCCAGCACCATGGCGTAAAGGAAGATGTCCATGCCGTCGAGCATCCAGCCGAGGGTCGCGGCCGCGAGCGAGCGGCGCTCGCGGGGGTCGGCGGCCAGGAGAAACGCGAGAGGGTTTGTGAGCATGCTTCTCGTTTGGGACCTGCGCTGAGCCGGTGTACAAAAGAGAGGCAGTATATCGCAACCGGCGGCCGCTCATGGCGGAAGAACAGCATGCGGTCGGGAGGGCCAGCATGTCGGGAAGTCGGGCGTCCCCCAGCGGGAGGCCGGTGGGGCAGACGGGATGAGTGTCGCCCACAGCCAGTTGCCTGCGATAATATTTTGTGGTATACAGAACGCCACGTTTGCTGCCACACCGCGTGTCAGGCTGGCGGATTTCGCGGCAGACGAGAGCCTGGGTCCTTCGATAAACAATCGGAATCGCAAAGGAGGCCAAGCCATGGCAGCTTGCGCAAAGTGCGGTGTAACATTAGCCGAGGGAGCGAGCTTTTGCGGATCGTGCGGAACACCCGTTGCAGCGGCAGGCGGTCCGCCTGCGGCTGCTGCGACGCCCGCGGCAGGTGGGGGGACTGCGACGGCCGCCAGCACAGGATTGACTTCCAATGTTGCTGCGGCGCTTTCCTATGTGTTGGGGTTCATCACCGGGATTATTTTCCTGGTCATGGAGCCCTACAATAAAGACAAGTTCGTTCGCTTCCACGCGTTCCAGTCCATTTTCTTCAACGCGGGATTGATCGCCTTCTGGATTGTCTGGTCCATCCTCGCGGCGATCCTGGGCACGCTCACCTTTGGGGTCTTGGGACTTCTGATGGGGCTGCTGGGGCTGGTCATTGCCCTTGGGATTTTCGGATTTTGGATTTTCCTCATGTTCAAGGCTTACAACAATCAGAAATTCATGATCCCGTTCATCGGCAAGCTGGCCGAGCAGCAGGCTTCGAAGTAAGCGAATCGCACAGTTCACTCGGAGATTGGCAACGCGAAGAGCGGCGGAGCATGATCCGCCGCTCTTTTGTCGCCCTTGCAGCCTGGCCGCGCGCCGGGTTCGCGCTTTCCTCTTGACAATTCCCGCCTGACATCGCAATTTATCACGTTCCGCTTTTTGTGGCGTGCTTCGGTGCCAGAAGCGAACATTCTCCAGTGTCGAGTGGCGGCGATAGATGAAGATCCGGATCTGCTTTCACGATAAATGTTTTGACGGGGCGTGCTCCGCCGCCGTCTTCACACGCTTCTATCGCGCGACTGTCAACGCTCATGCGGATGTGGATTACCGCGGCCTGGCGCACCGGGCCGGCCAGCTCTTCGACGCCGACATCTTCGATGGCGATGAGAACGCGATCGTAGATTTCAAATACTCGCCCAGCGACCGCCTGACGTGGTGGTTCGACCATCACCAGAGCGCCTTCCTGTCCGAATCCGACGCCGAGCACTTTCGCAGCGACCGCACGGGCCGGAAATTCTTCGGACCCGATTTCAAGTCCTGCACCAAATTCATTGCCCACATCGGTGAAACGAAGTTCAATTTCCGCGCGCCCGACCTCGACGAGCTGGTGCATTGGGCCGACATCATTGACGGCGCCCAGTATGCCGACACGCAGACGGCGGTCGAGATGAGCCATCCCGCCACGCAGTTGACGCTGGTGATCGAAGGATCGAAATCAGACGACTTTGTGCCGCGATTGATTCCGGAGCTCGCTTCGCGGCCGCTGGCGGAAGTTGCGACGCTGCCTTACATCCGCAAGATGTTCGACGAGCTTTACCATCGCCACTTGAAATCGGTGGATATCATTCGAGCCGCGGCCCGGCTCGAGGGCGGCGTGGTTTTCTTCGATGTCTCCGACCAGGAGATGGAAGGGTTTAACAAGTTCATCCCCTATTATCTCTATCCCGCCGCCGTGTACAGCGTGGCGGTCAGTCGGTCTCCGCAGCGGTCAAAGATCGCCGTGGGGAGCAATCCCTGGAATCCCACGCCCAAGAACGCCAACCTGGCCACCAGCTGCTAACGGTACGGCGGCGGAAGCCATGCCAAAATGGCCGCAATTTCTCTGCCTCCCACCGACCTGGACAGAACTCGCCAAGTCGCGCGGGAAATTGTGCGCGAACTTCAAGCCAATCTCTGCCCATGAGTCCGCCCTCCTGTGGAGTCCCAGCCGCGCCGCAGCTGACAACTGTTTGGAAACTGGCTAACCGCTTGCCACGGAAGAGGCGGTGTGGTAAGAAGGGGGACGTAGCCTTAGCCACTTGAGTAAATCCGTTCTATTCGAAGAGATGCACGGGGTCGGAGAGCGCGCAGATGGTCGCCGGCGAACTGCCCGGCGCAGGTGAAACGGGGGCCTTGGGACGGGTTGGGAAAACCGCCGGGCAGCCGAACGGGACCGGGAGGAAGATATAACGTGGTTGAGTCATCCGAGACGGGACAGGCGGCCATCCACATCAGCGCCGCCGGCATGTCCGACATGGGGCGCGTCCGCAAGAATAACGAAGACAATCTGGTGATTTGCGACCTGACGACGGGCGAGGTCGGCGTCAATCCTCCACTGCGCAACCACCTGCAGGGCCCGCGCGGTACGCTCTTGATGGTTGCGGACGGAATGGGTGGCGAAGCCTCCGGGGAAGTCGCCAGCCAGATCTGCGTCACTACCGTTCCCAAGCGCCTCTACGACAACCTGAAATCGGTAAGCTCGATCAGCGAAACCAACTTCGTCCTCATGTTGCGCGAAGCCATTGAGTTCGCCAACCAAGTGATCTACCAGAAGGCCCAGGCTGCCTCGGCGCACAAAGGCATGGGAACGACCACCACCGCCGCGGCGCTATTGGGTCCCTACCTGTTTGTGGCCCAGGTGGGAGACTCGCGGGCCTACCTGATCCGCAATCGAAAAATGGTGCAGCTTACGCGCGACCAGACGTTCCTGAATTACCTGGAAGACATCGGAGCGGAGATGCCCGCCGATCCCGAGAAGGACAGCCGCAAGAGCATCCTGACGCAGGCGGTGGGCAGCAGCGAGAACATCGACGTCAAAGTGACGTATACGCGGCTGCGCAACGGCGACAGAATCCTGCTGTGCAGCGACGGGCTTTACAACATGGTGGACCGCGAGAGCCTGATCAGGATTGCGAACCAGGACAACTCTTTGGCCGACAAGTGCAAGGCACTCATCGCGCAAGCCAACCAAAAGGGAGGGACGGACAACATCACGGTGATCATGGCGGATTTCTCCGGTTCCGGTCTTCTCCCGGCGGACGCCGCAGCGGGAATCGAGTTCAAGGAGTTTCGCGAGGAAGATTTCAAATCTCGCCCATGAACCGGATCGGGGACTCTTCCTTGGGCAGGGCCCCGAAGCCGGTTGAAAACGAGGTGGGGGCCGGTCCGGGACTTGGTACGAGCCCCGCACTTGTGGCGCGGTTGGCCGGGCTAGGCATCCTGTCCCGGCGCGGCGGACGAACGGCGCGGAGGACAGTCGTCCGATGAGATGTCCCGGTTGCGGAGAGGTGAACGAGAAAGACTACGTCTTCTGCCGCAGTTGTGGCCGCACCCTGAAAAAAGAAGAAGACACGCAGGCCACCGTCCCCTTAGTTCGCGTCGAGAAGTCCGAACCGAGCCAACAGCTCGCGGCCTCCGGTGCCGTCCCTCCCACTGAAGCACACCCCGCCTGCAAATTGATGGCCACCGCCGGCTTGCTCTCCGGCCGCACCTTCACCATCGGGCGAAACGGATTGATGATCGGGCGCGACCCGGCGAGTTGCCAGGTGGTGGTGGCCGACGACGAGATCTCGCGCCTGCACGCCTGGATCGGATACAACGAGGGGGGCGAGGTCATCCTCCGCGACCGGAATTCCGCCAACGGCACCTACGTCAACCAGGTTCGAATTCAGGAAAAAGTCTTGCACGCCTCGGACGAGATCTCGTTCGGCACCGGCCGCCGCCATTTGTTCCGCCTGGTGACCGCTGAAGGATCGGCGCAGAACGTGACGCCAACTATCTCCACCGAAGCTCCGCCGGGACGAGCGGGTGGGGTAATCGGAGGAACTTCCGTTCTGGGTCCCGGCGAAATCGCGGCAGCCTTACAAGCAGAAAAAGCCGCTTCCGGCACGGTGAAGATTAAGCTCACCGACTTGGTCGCCCGCCCGCACCTGGAACTGATCGTGGACAAGTACGCCGTCAGGAAGCTGGATATCCCGGACGGGGGCTTGAGAGTGGGCCGCGATCCCAGCCGCTGCTCGCTTGTGCTGGAGCATCCGTCGGTCTCGGGCGAGCACGCTGAGTTTCGGCCCCAAGACGGCAAAATGGTTTTGGATGACCGTTCGACCAACGGCACGTTCGTGAACGGGCTTCGGGTGAAAACCGCCGAACTCCACGACGGTGACTACATCACCTTCGGCCGGTATGCCGGGAAATCGCTGATCTTTCGGACGGGACTTGAGCCGGAACTGAAGGTCGAAACAATTGACCTCAACAAAGACAGAATTACGATCGGGCGCGACCCCTCAAACGACGTTGCGATCAATCACCCGACGGTTTCCAATCGCCACGCCGAAATCGTCAAGCAAAGCGGCAAGGTTTTCATCGCCGATCTGGGTTCGACGAACGGCACGTACGTGAACGGCATCAAGATTAAGCGCCACCAGTTGCAGGAGCTGGACCGCATCGTGGTGGGCCCGTCGGAACTCCACTTCAGCGGTGCCAGTCTCTCCCACGCCCCGGGAGGCGCGGTCGTCCGGCTGGACGTTCAGGACGTGAGCTTTCAGGTTCCCGATCGCTCCACGGGGAAACCCAAACTGCTTCTGGATGATATTTCGCTGGTGGTGCGGCCGCGCGAATTGATCGGTTTGCTGGGCCCGAGCGGGGCCGGCAAGACCACGCTGATGAACGCTCTGAACGGTTTCGTCAAGCCGACTTCAGGACAAGTTCTTTACAACGGCGTGGATCTCTACCGGAATCTCAGCCGGCTGAAGTCCACGGTCGGTTTCGTTCCCCAGGAAGACATCATGCACAAGCAGCTCAGCGTACGCCGCTGCTTGTACTACGCCGCCAAGCTGCGCCTGCCCGAGGACCTTTCGGACGTTGAAATCAACCGCCGCGTCGAGGAGATGCTCGATATTCTGAAGATTGATCCTCAGCGTTGGGACAACCCCGTCGGGACTCTGAGCGGCGGACAGCGCAAGCGGGTCAGCATCGGGATCGAGCTCCTGCCCAAGCCCGGCGTTTTGTTCCTGGACGAACCCACGGCCGGGCTTGACCCGCGCACCGAGACGCTGATGATGATGTTGTTCCGCCAGCTCGCCAATCAGGGCTCGACGATTGTCATCACAACGCACCTGCTTGCCTCCTTCGGCGTGCTGGACAAGGTTGTGGTGCTGGTCCAGGGCCGGCTGGCCTTCTACGGGCCGGGCACGAAATTTCTCGATTACTTCAAAGCCGAAGCACCGCCCGACGTTTACGATGACCTGACGGACAACAACACGGTGTCCTACGCGCAGGAGCTGAAGAAGCGCTACGAAGAGTCCGACCTGCACAAAGAACTGATTGCAGATCCGCTGTTGTCCATTCAGTCGGAACCGCCGCCGCCCAGCGTCCAGGCAGGCGAGCAGGCGCATGCCCGCGACTTCAGCCTGCACCAACTCAAGGTGTTGGCTGCGCGCACCTGGGACTTGAAGTTCGGCGACCGCGCACAGACCTTGCTCCTGTTTCTGCAAGCGCCACTGGTGGCTCTGCTGGTCGCTTTGATGGCGAGCGATTCCAACCAGATTCAGACGATTTTCATGGCGATGTTCGCCGCTTTGTGGTTCGGCTGCTCGAACGCGGTGCGCGAGATCGTGGACGAGCAGACGATTTACCGGCGCGAGCGCCAGACAGGGCTCCAGATTCCTTCCTATGTTCTTTCCAAGCTGTTCGTTTTGTCTTTCATCGCTCTGATCCAATGCGTCACCGTCATGATCGTTTTGCTGCTCGTCAATCACGCTTTCTCGCTGAGTCCTCCGGAAATTCTGGGCGCCATCGGTATTCTGTTTCTCGTGGCGCTGAACGGGACGCTGATCGGCTTGGTCATTTCGGCGCTGGTCAAGACTCCGGAGAAGGCGCTGGCGTTGTTCCCTCTGGTGCTGATTCCGGAACTCTTGCTCTCGGGCCTTTTCATGCCGGTGCGCAAGATCCAGACTGTCATTCCCATCACTGTGGAGCAGCTTTTCGAAGGCAGGCTCTTCGCACAGCCTGAGGCCAAGGCGAAGGCGGAGCGGATGATGCATCCGCCGGCGCCACCCATTGTCACCGCGCCTTCCGCAGCCGCGCCTGAGTCCGCCGCGCCTTCGCCGAACGCGACTGAATCGGCCGCCGGCACGCCCGCGTCTGCGCCGAGCGCCAGCGAGCCTGCTACAGGGACCGCGACGCCTGCCCCAGGCGCAACCGAGGCGGCCGAGGCTGCAGGCGCGCAGAGCGAGACCGCTCATCAGGTGGTGGGCGCCATGGCGCCTTCCGCATCGGTGCAGAATGCGTTCCACAAATACGCGCCCGCCCCGGTGGATGGGATGCCCACACCCGTGCGCCTGCTCTCGGCGCTGGCCGTTTCGCGATGGGGACTTGAAGCGCTGTCCGACCTCTGTATTCACGGGCGGCATTCCATGCAGGACAGCGCCTACAAAATCATCAACACGGTGTACATTTCCTTTCATCCCGACGATCTCGCCAAGCTCGAGAAGGGGTTGGAAGCTCCTCCCGAGGCCTTTTCCCAACCGGGCAGTTTTCCGCTGCCTGCGCGCTATTGGCGGGACCAAGGTCCATATTGGGGAGTCCTGGCGGGATTCGCCCTGGTGATGACCTGGGTGGTGTTGATCCTGATGAAGCGGAAAGACGTGAAGTAACTCCAGAAGGTAAAGGAGCCGCTATGGACGGGCAATCTTATTCCACGATTCGCAATCTTCTCTGGTTTGTCCTGGTGCTTGCGGTGCTGGCCGTGGTCTCAAATTTCTACGTCGCCTCCCAGCTCGCGCGCAACAGCGATGAGCTGGCGAGCATTCGGCTGCTGCTTCAGAAGGACTTGCTGGGGAAAGCTCTGACCCAGTCGGAGCAGCTCCAGCAGCGCATGGACGCGCTTAACGCCAGCGCCAACGGCATGGACGCCAAGTTGAAACAAGCTGAGGACGATATGGATGCGAAGCTGCACCAGGCGCAGGATGACTTTGTTGCGCGCATGAAGGTGGAGCTTCCCAAGATTATGGATAATTACGTCGCGTCACGCGCGCCCCAACTGGAAAGATCCGCGCAAAAGCAGCTTCGCAAAAGCGGCGTGCCGGTGCCCTGAGGCGACGATTCAATCTTCAATAACCTTGACGTCCACGCGGAAGCGCTCCTCGCCCAGGAAGAACTCATCCCCATCCACCAAGGTCACGTTGTCGCGGATGCGCCGGTAAATCCCGTTGCGGCTTTTCATATCTTGAAGGATGAAACGGCCGGGCTGCGCCACGATGCGGGCATGAGTTCCGGACATGTAAGGGTCTTCGCCAAAGACCAGGTCGCCGGCCGTGCGCCCGATGGTGGTTTCGGGTTTTTCCAGGCTGTATTCCTTGATGACCTCACCCGACAGTTGAATGTGCTCGAGCTTGGCCGTGACCGGTCCCTGCTGGAGCTTCGGCGCTCCGGAAATCACCGCGGTCCCCATGACGTTCTGGGGAGACTCATCCAGACGTTGCGTTGCAAAGCGGAACAGTTCGCGGCCCAGAACAAAGACATCACCCGGGGCCAGCTCGGAGTCCTTGCGCTGCTTGACGAAGGTGCCGTTCTGGCTTTCCAAATCCCGCAGGATGAGTTTCCCTTCGCGCTTGCTGAGGGAGGCGTGACGCAGCGAGAGCAGGGCATCATCGGGATAGCTCAGGTCACAGGTCCCGCGCCCAATGAAAGTCTCCTTAACGATGTGCGTCGTCTTCCCGGGTGAGTCATCCGCCTTGATCTCAACGACCGAGGCGTCGACTTTGAGCACGTGCAAACCGGCGAAAACCTGCGTTCCCTGGAGGTTGGCAACAGGCGCCGGCACGGCGGGCGCGGACGGGCTCGGCTTTTGCGGAAGCTGGGAGGGAGGTTGAGGTGGCGGACCCGGCGGAAAGACTTCCGTATGCGGCGGCGCCTCGGATCTGGCCGGCATGCGTTCCCTCTTGGGCGCAGGCGAGGGTTGAGCCGCCGGCGTGTCGGGTGTGGGCGGCATGACCCCTTCAGGCGCGCGGGCAGGCGCGGTCGGCCGTGCCGGAAGCGGCGTGCCGCAGAAACCGCAGAATTTGCTTCCGGGCGGCAGCGCCTTCTTGCACTTAGCGCAAATGACCTCGCTCGAGCCGGCAGGCTGCGCTGCCTTCTCTTGCGGTGCCTGAGCTTCGCCTGCAGCCTGCATCGAACCGCCACAGCGAAAGCAGGTGGCGGAAGTGGCTGGATTCGGCATGCCGCACGCCGGGCATCGCACGTAGCGAATTGTTCCTTGTTCGTTGTCTTCTTCGGGCATAACAGATCCTTCTTTGTTCCGACTGAATCAGGCTCTAGATTCCCGGAACGCGGACCCAAATGGGGTTAGTATAGCAACGAAATTCGATTCCGTCCTTGCTCTGCGTCCTGGCCTCAAACCGGATATATCCCCAGCTTCCACCAAGCCTTTGAATATCTTGGCGCAAGTCTAGCGGAAACAACCCGCCGCTGGCTAGTGCTTTTGCGGCAGGCACCGATACTTCAACCGGCGGGGATTCGCCCTGGCTGGAGCCTACGATCAGGCGGAGGGAAGTGAATGAACCGAACTCATCGCTGCTAATCCACTCCAGCCGGAGCAGGCCGAGCTGCGAAGCGTGCAGCGAGACTTGCTGGCTGATGCCGACATCTTCCGGGTCGTCGAGCGAGCCGTTGTCGTTCATGTCGAACCCGGCGATGAGCAATGGCCCGTTGGTCAAGATGCTGTGGCCTTCGCGAAGCGCCCGAAGCACACTCTGACCCCGTGGCCCCATCCCGTTGGGGCAATCAACCGCAGTCGCAATCTTTCCCAGCGCGTTGTCCTCTGCGTAGCCCGTCAGGCGGTTGAGCGAGTGCAGGAAGTCGGTCACGTCCATCGTGGCCTCGTAATTCAAATCCCCGTGAGCATCGGAGCCGGCGGCCAGGAACGTCTTGAATCCCGGCGCATCTCCAGACTCGGAAGTGAATTCTAGGCCTTCTTTTAGCAGGGGCAGCCAGTAAGCGGCCATTCCTTTTTCAAGCCGCGCGTACTGGTTCGCTTCCGGGTCGGGCTGGAAACAGGAAGCGGGCGGGGCATCCAGCCTCTCACAGAAGGGGTCGCGCGCGTCGTCGGCGGTCAAGTCGGTGGCGCGGTTCCAGGGCTCAAGTCCCACCAGCCCCGGCGCGAGAGACTTCCCTCCGGGAGCCAGAAAATCCGCGTTGAGATCCCAGCTTCCACCCCGCAGAAGAGGGCTGATGGGATCGTCGGGATGAGCGGCGTACGCGAACCCGCCCGCAGCGACAATCCGGGCCAAGGCCTGCGAGAGCGGCATGCCCGGCGAAGCGATGGAGCCGTCGCCGGTCGTGATGGCGGCGCCGTCGGGGCCGGGAAAGCCCTTGTCGGGGTTGTCCGGCGACGGCAGAGCCACCATGTGGAGCGTTGAAGTGGAATCAGTTTTGTTGGATGTGACGGTTACTTCCTCGCCCACGACGTAAAGGAAGCGGCCGTCGCTGTACTGTGCCGCCTCGCGTTCTTCCTCGGCATAGCGTGCGGCGTTCAGGTCCGTCGAATGGTCGGCGAGCAGCACCCAGTCGAAGCCGGCCTGGACCGCCGCCTGTTTGGTGACATCAAGAGGGTAGCCGCGCTCAGCAGGATTGTCGGTGAAGCCGGAATGATAGTGCATGTCACCACGGTACCAGTGGGGAATCCGAGGCAGCGGCGGACCCGCTAGGCGCACTCGAAGGTAAAAGTCCTGGCTGGGCCAGCCCTGAGCAATGAAGGCGACGCGAACGTCAATAAGATCGAAAGGGCCGCCAAAGAAATGCTGCCCCAGGTAAGACCGGATAGTGGCCAGGGGGATTTCGAGCGTCTTTTTCACGCGGTCGGCGATGGCGTAGGGTTTCCCCTCGCTCCGGGCATCGTAAGTGAAGTCGGTGCTGTTGCCGAGAAGCAGAGGGTCCGCCGCGAAGCGCCGGTTTGAACCCGTCGGTTTGACGAATATCTTCACTCCTTCGAGCTCGACCGGCGCGCGAGTGATCTGGCGCGCCAGCTCGGCGACTTTGGAAAGCCCTTCTTTCTCGACACCGTTGATGACTTCAAGAAAAACGGGCAAGTAGGGGTCCTGCGAGTTTCTGAGGAGACGCGGTGCATCGGCACGAAAGAAGACGCCGGCACGTGAAACCTCTTCGGTGATGGAACTTTCTTGTTTGTCCTGCGCAGTCGCTGGGGTCTTTCCAGCCAGGCTCAAGCCCGTCAGCAGCGACAAAGCGAGAAGCTGAAGTGAAACCCGCAAATAACGCCGTGGCAAGTGAACCATCATTGGACAAGACTTGGGAAACTCTCGACCGGGACGCACTGTTTCGAGCCGCCGGCAAGGGCCACGACTTTTCCCTCACCATTGACGACCGGCGCGCCCGACTCGCCCGGGTCCAACGGCTCATCGAGCGTCACTTGGTTTCCTTGGCGTGTGGCCTTCACGTCCACTTGTTTCGGCTCCGCCGAGGACTGGCTGAGTCCGTAAGGGAACGCCAGGAGAGTTGCGGGCGAAACGGGATCCGTCGCACCGGCCAGGGCAATTGGCTGGAATTTAGCGCCGCGTAGCTGCAGCAACGCCCAGTCGTCGCCGGCGTCCAAGCTGACCGACGCCGTCTCACCCGAATCCGGGTCGTGGTATTCGACCTTTTGCATCTTATCCGGACCGACCTTCAAAACCTGGAGAGATTGCTGCTCCTGGGTCAGGGCACCTTGAAAGTCAAGCTGACCGCCGGGCAATTGAACTTGCGCCCCGGCCGGCCACGCTGCCACCTTGTAGCCCTCGGGGTCGAGCTCAAGATGATACTTCTCGATCAGAAAAGCGACCTGCGGGTCGAACTTCCAAGGCTGTACAACGCGCTTGGCGGTCAGCAGCTTTCCATCGGTGGAAACGGCGAAGCCGGTGCCGGATTGGGCGAATTTCTCCGACGCCCCTGTTGAGGGGTCTTTCAGCACATATTCGCAGTAAAGCAAATAAACCGACCCGCTAGCGACGGTTGATAGAGAGTGTTCCCGGGCGAGCTTGGCGACATGTTCCTTGGCGAGCGAAAGGGCCGCGGTCGTTGAAGGGTCGGAAAGGACGTCGAGCACTTTCATCGCGGCGAGTTTCAGCAGCGGGCTGTCCGAAAACATTTCCAGCGGAACTTCCTGGCTGAACTTGACGGGGATTACGACGTTCTTCGAGCCAACCAGCAATTTCTGGAGGGTGTTCAATTTCACCTGAACAAAGCTTTCGCCGGTAATCTGGATCTTGTTCTTTTCAACCAACTCGAGCAGTGGCGCCATGGAATCCAGGTCTGAGTACACCACTGAACACTCGAGCGGGGCCGCCAGGGCCACCACCTGCTTCTTGAGGATCTTGAACTCCTGATCGAAAGTCTGGAGATGAACGGGGACTCCGCCGACGCGCACGTTTTGAAAATAGAGCTTGGTCACCGTGGCGTCTCGATCCATAGGCTGGAGGCTGACGTAGACATCGAGGAGCAGACGCTCGGGGGAGATGTCTTTGTACGTAACGCGTTGGTAGGTGACCAGATTCTCCTGCACCTGGTTCGTGTGGCCGTTCTCGGAAAGGTGGTAAATCTTCGCCCCGCGAAGCTCGGGTGGTGGCTGGGATTCTTGCCGACTTTCCTTCTGCGAGGCCCACAGGTTGGAAACGCCAGCGAAAACCAGGAGAGCGGCGGCCAAGACGATGCCAAAGGGTTTTAGGAAAGGGTCCATGGCCTTACCGGGGTCGCCCTGGGTTGCCACTTTCACGACTCCACTACAAGGGACGCAGACACGAGGGGGATTTCATCCCATATGATTTCATAGACTTCGATTTGGGTTTCCTTGCCCTTCACGTGGATGGGATCGAGCCGGCGGGCCGGGTACGTCCCGTCCAGCAGTTGGAAAGTGGAATCAGAGATCAGGATCTGGCCGCCCGCTGCGTTGGCGCAGAGGCGGGAAGAGAGGTTGACCGCGTCTCCGATGACGGTGTAGTCCATTCTCCTTGCAGAGCCGATGTTGCCCGCGGTCACCGGGCCCGTGTTGATGCCCAGCCCCATGGTCCAGGAGCGCCGTCCGCGCGCTTCCCAACTGGCGTTCAGGCGTGCCAGAGCCTGTTGCATCTCCACCGCCGTCTTGACCGCGCGCAGCGCGTCGTCGGCCTTGGCGAGCGGCGCGCCAAACAGCGCCATGATGCCGTCCCCCAGGTACTTGTCGAGCGTCCCGCCGTTTTCGAAAATCAGGTCGGTCATCAAGGTGAAATATTCGTTGAGCAGTTCCACCACTTCCTGCGGCTGCATCTTTTCCGACATGCGCGTGAAGCCACGGATATCGGCGAAGAGAATCGTCGCGGTCTGGTTTTCGCCGCCCAGATGGACCTGGTCGGGGCTCAAAAGGATCTTCTCGACGATCGAGGAACTCAGAAAGCGTTCCAAAGCCTGGCGCTCGATCACGCGGCGCGAGAGTTCTTCGTGTGAGCGCGCGTTGTCGAAGCTGATGGCGGCTTCCGCAGCGACCACGGAAAATATATTCAGTTCTTCCTTGTTGAAAGCCCACGGCTTGGTGAGGCAATCTACATAAAACAGGCCGAAGACCTTGTCCTTGTAAATCAGCGGAGCGCACATGGCGGAGCGGATGCCGGAGAGGCGCAGGCTTTCGCTGGCGGCAAAGCGCTCATCGGCGGCCGCGTCGTGGATCAGCAGCGGCACCCGCTCCTTGGTGACACGCTCAATGATCGCCTTGCTCAGCACCACCCCGCGAGGGTCCGCCCTCAGCTTTTCATCCTTGTAGAGAAGGATGGCCGGGAGAAAGCCTTTCTTTTCGTCGTAGAGCATGACGAAGCCGCGTTCCACGCTCTCCATCTGGAACACCAGCTCCATCACCCGCTCCATGACTTCCTCGGGCGTAAGGATTGAGGAAAGGGTCTTGCCCACGCCCAGGAGCAGCTTCAGCAGACTGTTTTCTTGCTCGAGCTCGCGCAGCCGGTCCTTGGCCACTTTCGCGGGCGGCGGGGCTGCCTCAGCCTTCACGCGCAGAGCAATGTTCAGGTTTTCGGGCGTAATGAACTGGCTGACGTCACTCACGGTTCCGGAGCTGGTCTCAACGTGCAGCGCTTCCTCACTGGCCGCCTCGAACTTCAGCTCGTACATGCCGATGGTGATACGGTCCTGATCCGCCAGCCGGTGTTCCTGGATGGGCTGGCCGTTGACGATCGTCCCGTTCAGGCTGCCCAGGTCAATGAGGAGGGTGGTGTCACCGGGAAGGAGGGAAATGCGCGCGTGGTGCCGGCTCACGCTGGGGTGGTTGAGCACCAACTCGTTCGATTCAGCACGGCCGATACTGACGCTCGGCTCGCTCTGCTCGAAGATTTGGGTCTGTCCTTCAGGGTCAGTGATGACGAAGCGCGCCATCGGAATTCTTCCGGATCTTAAGGTTCGGGACGGACGATATCCGAAAACTCTGCCTTCACTCCGGGGTTCAAGGATATCACGCGTGCGTGCGACACACTGGCGTCCGTCACTTCCGTAATCTCGAGCTCGCCGACGGGGGTGTTCAAATCCGTCGCCTTGAACAATTGCAGCTTTGACCCTTCATGCATGCCCTGGGAGGAGCCCAGGTCGAGCGTCAGCGTATCGCCTTTGACCGCGGTCACGTACCCCTTGACCGCGAGCGGAGCCGGAGCCGGAGTCACTGCCGGCGTCGCAGGTGTCGCAGCCGCCGTCTGCGCACTGCGGCCAATGAGGTCATTGAACGACTTTTCCTGCTGGGTGCTCAACTCTCCGATCGCCGTCTTGACGTTGGAGAAATTCTCCTCATTGCCGATGCGAAGCGAGGAGACGAGTTGCTCGAGTTCTTCCAGCTTGCGCTGCTCGCGAACCATCGCCAACTGGAATTCGGCCTGATCCTGACGCATTTGAGCCACTTGCGCGGTTAAGGCGTCGTTCTGTTTCTTTAGAGTCTGGATCTGTTCCTGAAGCGTTCGGAACTGGCTGTCGAGATACTCCTGTTCTTCCGGCTTCCACTTCGGCCATGCACTGGCAGCGCAAAACAGAAAGACAAGAACAATCAGACTTGCCCGCCGCACCATGGTTTTCCTCCCTCAGGGGTTTTCGGAGATTATAACTGCGTTCGTTCGCGCCATCGCAGGAAAATCTTCCGAGGGCTGGAGCGCACGGTTCGTCGCAAGCCGGGCCTGGAGATTGGGACCAAAGGCAGGTGAACTGTGACGACAAACGGAATGAGCCACCCTCCGCGTCTCCAGGGCTGAATGCCAGCGCGTCGTGCTTTGGGGAGGTGAGCTTTCTCTGATCACTCTAGGTTGACCCTTATGGTAATCGCTTGGTTAGCGGGCACATCCATCTCCCTGTCAAATACTTGCACCCCATTCATTTTTATGGCGTAAGTGTGCTTTCCTGCCGGAAGCGTCAATTGGACGGGACTCGGTCCGTAAGACTTGCCATCGACGACGACCTCGGCTCCAGGCGGCTTGGTTTCAATTATCCAGACCCCCTTGGCCGGACCCGCCGGAACGGCAGACGCAGTAGGGGTGGTGGCGGTGGGTGTTGCCGGTTCTTCCGCCTTCGGTTGTGGGGCCGTCTTGGCGGGCCTGGACGAAGGCGCTGGCGGGTGGAACTGCGCCAGAGTCACGTTTACGGCAGCCGTTCGGCCCGCGTCGATAGTGATCGTCTGAGTAGCTGTCGCAAAACCCTGAGCCGAGAGAATCAGCTTGTGCTCGCCGCTCCTCAGACCATCAATCGTATGAGGAGTCACCCAATCCGGGTCGCTTCGCCCGTTCACGGAGATTTGCGCCCCCGCGGGAGTCGAATTTACGAAAACCTTCCCATACTTCAGTTCAGTAGACGGCTTTGCCGTCGGCTCGGCCACCGGTGTTGGAGCAATCGGCTTCGTCTTAGCAGTAGAGAGGGCGGGCGCAGCAGCACCTGGAGAAGTGGCCGGAGTGGTCTGTCCCGTCGCCGCAGGCGTGTCTTCGCCGGTTGCGCTTGGCGTTTGAGTTTCGGAGGGTTCCGTTGCGGTACCTTCCTGGGCTCCAGTGGTCGAAGCCGTTGCCGTGGCGGAGGGCGATTGAACTGCGGGCGCAGTCTCTGGAGTGCCTTGCTGAATGGTCGGCGGATTTTTCACGTAAAGGAAGTAATAGCCTCCAGCCGCAATCCCTCCGATGAGAAGCAGTCCCAACAAGGCCCACAACACCGGCGACGATCCTTGGCGCTGCGGTTTGATGGCAGCGAAAGCGGGCGGCGGCACTGCAGGACGCGCCGGAGGCATTTGTTCGCGAACAGGAGGAGCGCTGGGGCGGACCTTGCCAATTTCCGCGCTGACAGACTGAATTTCCAACGGCGGCTGCGGCGCAGGAACGGCAGCCTGGCGAGTGGGAGCCGGGGGCGGCTCAACCGCAGGCGGGGCCTGTATGGGTGGCACCTTGATGACCACGGTCGCGCTGGGCGCCGGCTCGGCCCCCAAATTTCGATAGTTTTTCAGGCCTTCGGCCAGCTCGCGGCATGTCTGGAAACGCTCGTCCGCGCTTTTCGCGAGCGCTTTGGAAATCACGAAGCTCAGGCCGGGATGAATGGTCGAGTCCAGTTCGCGCGGCGGAATCGGATTTTCATTGATAATCTTGTAAATGACGGTGGTGATGTTCTGGCCGCCAAACGGCTTTTCCCCGGTTACCAATTCGTAGAGAATGACCCCAAGAGCGAAAATATCAGATCGGCCGTCCACCTTGCGGCCCTTCACCTGTTCCGGTGACATGTAATTTGGCGTCCCCAGAATCTGGCCGGCCTGGGTCATTCCCATAGACATGATTTTGGCGATGCCGAAGTCCGTGACCTTCACCAGCCCACTGTTCAGGATCATGATGTTGGCGGGCTTGATGTCACGGTGAACGATGTTGGATCGGTGGGCGTGGTCGAGGGCGCTGCAGACCTGCTCAAAAATGGGAACGATGGTCTCGACAGGTAGTATGTTCTGCTTTTCGACAAGCTCCTGGAGGGATTTCCCATCCAGATATTCCATGGCGAGGTAGAGGACGCCGGAGTCTTCTCCGAAGTCGTAGACGGTGACGATGTTGGGATGGGCCAGGATGCCGGCGGCTTGCGCCTCGCGTTGGAATCTCGCTTTGTATTCCTGGAACTCCGCGGCGGAGAGTCCTTCGATCAACATCGTCTTGATCGCGACGGTGCGACCGATGACGGGATCGAAGCCCTGATACACTACACCCATCGAGCCACGACCCAATTCCGTTACGATTTGGTACCGGCCCGCGTGAGTCAACGCTTGGGCCATGGGGAGGCCTCCTCACCAGACGTTCACCCGGAGACACACAAGGCACTGCGCGCACCGCGCCTCGGGGCTGCCTGTCGTGGGTCACCTAACCAACGCTTATTTCCGCCACCTAATCGAGCGCAGGATAGCGCAATGGGGGTGTCAAGTCAACGGCGATGGCAGGGATTTCAAGCACCTTTGCCAGCTACGAAAGTACTATTGTTTGCACGCGGGAACCACGACCGATCAAGCTTTCTGACACCCCGAGGCGAGGACAGGCACGACCTCATCACCCCCGCATCGCTTCGGTTCTGCGAAAGACTTGTTGCTGATAATCATTTTCGCTGTGCCGTCCGAATTTCCTCGATCTGCCGTTGTGCAGCAGCCTCGTGAGGGTAGTTCTCGAGCTCTGCTTCGAACTCGCGCTGGGCGCCAGCCAAGTCACCCCGCCCTTTGAGAATGACTCCCAGCGCAAAGTGGCTGCCGTAATTACGAGGATCGACCTCAAGGGACCGTCGAACGGAGTCTTCCGCCTGCTTCATTCGTCCTGCCCGAAGTTCGACGAGGCCCAGGTAAAGATAGGCATTCGGATTATCGGGCTGGAGCCGGATCGAGCGCCTGAAATACGCTTCTGCCGGCTGCATCTGCCCCATTCGATAATACGTGTACGCGAGATTGTAAACACCGAACCCGAAAGCCGGGTCCCTGTTGACCACGCCTTGCAGTAGGTGGAGGGCTTCCGGGTACCTTCCTTGTTCGCCGAGGTCCGCCGCGTAGTCGGTCACGGCAAGGGCATTCCCAGGCGCAGTCCGCGCGCAGTGCGCGTAGAAAGTCCTGGGGCTGGCAAAGTAGGAACCCTCGTGCATGACTCCGAACATCATGACCGGAATCAGCAGGAGCAGGAGAGCCGCTTGAGGCACGGGAACCCCCCGAACCCGCTTTCGAGCCGCAAGATGACGCAAGGCAAGCGCCGCGATGATGGCGAGTCCAATGGAAGGAAGATAGAGATAACGGTCGTGCGCGAATTCATTCTCGGCGAACACTCGAATGTCCAGCAGCGGCAGGAGGGGCAGCACGATCCACGCCAGCGCGAACGCGACCACCTGGGACTTGCGCGCGGCCGCTAACGCGAGCCCTGCAATCAGCAGAACAGCGAAGGCCGGCAACACGAAGTTCGAGAGAGTGGGATCCTGCACGGGGCGCGTGTCATAGAAAGTACTCAGACCTACCGGCCAGAAAAGGTGCCTGACCCAGAACTCCAGCAGAGACGGAACGGTCAGGAGGACATCGGAAAACGGCAAAGGTGTTAGCGGGTGGCTGAATCCCTTCAGCGCGTAAATGCGCGCGGCAAGATAGGGGAGGATCAGGGCAAAGTAGGGTAGGGCGGGGAGAACCGTTCCGGCGGCGCGCCTGGCCATCCCGCTCGAGGTGTTGGACTCAGTATCCGCCTTGGGATAGAACCATTCGTAGGCCACGATCAACAGCGGGAAAATGACGCCGGTTTCCTTTTCAAGCATCGCCAGGACGAAAAATGCCATCGAGAGAGCAAGCCAGCGTGCTCTGTGCTGCAGCGCCTCGCGCGCCCGGAGATAGCAGAGAAAGGCGAGGACGAAGAAAACAGCCAGAAGAGGTTCCGTGAGCCCGGAAATCCACGCTACAGCTTCGATGTGCACCGGATGAAGCCCGAAAAGGAGCGCAGCCGCCGCGGCCGTAAAAGGATCGTGCACCAGACGCCGGGCCAGGAAATACACCAGCAGCGTGGCCAGCAAATGCAGCAGGATTGTCGTTAGGTGCCAAGCCCAGGGATGCAGACCGAAGACCATGTCGTTCAGCCGAAGCCAAATCAGGAAAACCGGCCGGTAGTAGTTGCCCGTGAGGCCCGGGTTGTACCCGGCCCAAACCTGCTTGGTGAAGTATTCGGGAAGATGCCGCCAGGACTGGACGGAAGGGTTCGCGACGATCTGCCCCTGATCGTCATGGACGAACTGGTAGCGCAGCGTCGGCGCGTACGCGGCGAAAGTCAGGAGCAGAACAATCACAAGCATGAGCCACCGCGGGATGCCGCGCCCCGCGGCGTTCGCTTCGAGCGGCGGCTGTTCAATCGTGCCTAGCCGTGATGGAATGGACTGGTCCATTTCGAAACGTGGGTCTTGACCCGTTTATGATACCACCCTCGTCATCGCGTTCTTGGCAGAGGGCAAATCCGCCGCGCCCGCGCTACAATATCCACGAACCGAAGAGTTGTCGCGGGTATGCGCGCCGGCATGCAACCCGGAAACCCGGACGCGGCTCGAATCGTCTGGAGAAAGCTGAAGGTTTAACCACTGTGGGCACGATGCGGCCATCTCGGCGCAGCACCTCGACCCGAGCCAAGCCGGCACTCGTGCCGCAGCGGGCCAGGTTGTTTCTGATATTGGCGCTGGCATCCTGCACAGGAATTCTTGGCGCTCCCGCCGCGAATGGCCAGGCGGCCGGCAATGTCAGTCTGCCGGCGGGCACCAGAATCTACATCCGTTTGGAAACTCCCATCAGCACCACGTCTTCGCACCTTCACGGCGCCCTCACGGCACGCGTGGTTCGTGAAGTCCCGGCGTCCGGGGGTTTTGCCATTCCGCTCGGAACCCTGGTCAGCGGAGAGATTGCGAAGCTGATTCCGAGCTCATCGCCAACGCAGCGCGCGCGTGTGCTCATGCGATTCGACCGGCTTGAGATTCCCGGGGAATCGCCGATTTCATTTTCAGCTCACGTTGCGACGGTCGAAAACGCGCGCGAGACGGTTCTTCCCGACGGCACGATTCAGGGTGTGCTGGCCAGCGAGTTGCCCATCTCCATGATCGAAAAGGCCACCGCCAAGCTCGGCCAGAGCGGTTCGGCGACCGGCGTGGACGTGCAGAAAGAAAGCGCCAAGCTCCTGGGCAAGTCCGACACTACGATTAACTATCCTGTCGGGACCGATGTTGATTTGGTGCTGGATCAACCCTTGCAGCCCAGCCAAGTTTTCAACTCGGCGATCTCCGATCGGCTCTCTCCTGATGCTCTTGCGACAATCCAGGGTTTGCTCTCGAACGCTCCGCAGCGCGTGCAGGGTAAGGACGGCAAACCGGGCGATCCCATCAATCTGGTAATTGTCGGCAGCCAGGCGGAGATCCAGCGCGCCTTCCAGCAAGCCGGCTGGGTGGAACCGGAGCGCGCCACGGAACAATCCATCTGGCGCTCCACGCGCGCCATCATCGGCGAAGTGGCTTACGGCACGGCGCCCGTTTCCGACCTCTACCTTTTTGGCCGGCGCGAGGATTTGGCCTTTGCCAAAATGCTCAACACGGTTGCCAAGCGGCATCACCTGCGGCTATGGCGCAGCGATGTCCGCACGGCCGAAGGGCGCGAAGTTTGGCTGGGCGCTTCCACGCACGATTTCGGCTACGACGTCCGGCCGGGCGTCATCTCTCACGCGATCGATCCCAACCTGGACGACGAGCGCGCCAAGGTCGGAGCGGACCTCGCCGACACCAAGCTGGTGAGCGCCGAACAACTCGTCACCCGCCCCAATCCTTTATCCACCGGCTTGACCGCCACCGGCGCTTCATGGAAGACCGACGGCCGCTTGCTGGCCATCGTCCTGGAACCCTCCACCGGTTCGTCCTCGCCCTCACAATGATCGAAACATCGTTCAAGCACATTCACCGCCGTGTCGTCGTATTTGTGGTAACGGGCCGGCTGCGCTAATCTGTTTATAGCGGAGTTATTCCGTGAGCCCGCGGGTCCGGGGTCGCTTGGCATGAGGTGCCCAGTCCTGGGGTTCGAGGAGTGCAGCCGGCATCACACCAAGCCGGCTGGCGTGAAAGGCCCGCGCTGCCGAAATTGAGCGCGAGGCGGGAGCTTACGACAATGTACCGACTAATGGGGCAAGTGGTCTTGCTCTTCTTGGTGGCGGGAGTCTTGCGAGCGCAGCAGCCGGCGCAAGACAAAACACCAGCTTTCGAACCTATCCAGGTCCGGCATATCGTGGAACCGACGTATCCCGTCGACAGTATTGCCAATGGAGTGGTGATTTTAAAGGTGGTTGTCACCGCGGCGGGAGCTGTCTACAGCGTGGATGTGCTTCACGGCATAGCGTCGCTCACCGAGGAGGCTGTGAAAACGGTGCGAAAGTGGGATTTCGAGCCAGCCAAGTTGAACGGAAAACGGGTCGAGAACTCGACGATCGTTGCTTTTGCCTTCTGCAATTCGATGGGCTCCCCGATCGCGAAGGCGGCCGAAACGAAGACGGAAGGGGCGTGGTTCGAGCCCATCCAGGTTGTCTCCGCCAACTCGGCTCTTTACCCGATCAACAGCGTCGCTGTCGCCAGTCCCCTGAACTCCGCCACGGTCGTCCTGCGAGTGAAGGTGGATGAAAAGGGAGACGTCAGCCACATTGACGTCCTGCGCGGCGTTGAGACATTAACCGAACCGGCGGAAGAGATGGTTCGAAAGTGGAAGTTTCAGCCCGCCCGCCTTGACGGCGAGGCTGTTGCCAGCACCCTGGCGGCGTCATTTACGTTCCAGCCACCGTCTTATGTGCCTCCCAATTAGCTTGAGCGCCGGCCAGAGCCGCTCCGCAGTTCACGGTTGCTCGCGGAAAGCGACAAAGCTGTGCGGCTCGATTTGCATATCAAAGCCGTAGGCGCGAGCCTCGGGCGCCGCTCCCGGAGGCCGCGGGAAAAACCGCGCCATCCCTGTAGGCTCGAGGGGCTCGCCGTTCAGGGTTACCCCCGTCGCCAGATTCTGCAGGTGTCCGAATTTGCCGATAACGCGCACCGCGGCGGGCTCATCGAGAAAGGATTCGACCACGAACGTACCGTTACTATATTCAAAAAGGCTGACCTTCGCCGGGCCTTCCAGTCGAACCGGCAATTCGGGCGCAAGATACCTTCGGATCGCGTCCAGGACGCCTGTCGGCAGCCGATAGAGGTCGTACATGCTCTCAGGAATGGTCAGGACGTAAAGCTCTCCCTTGCTGTAATGGTCCATCAGAACCAGCGGCACGCCGCGCCCGTTGGCCAGGCCGCGCACCACCGCCCAGTCTTCGTTGGTATAGAAGTGGATTTCAGGAAAGAGTATGGGGTCCGAAGTGCCGAGGAGGGTGCCGCCGCCGAACCCGAAGCCCTCGACATACTCGGTCGCGGCCATGACGTTCGGCGTGACGCGCATGTCCGTAATCTGATCCATGCCGCGGTCCTGGATGGCGCGCAAAAGACCCGAGGTGATGATGACGTGGTCGCCGGCGCGCAAGTGCTGCTCGATTTTCGCGACGATATCGGGATCCTTCTTGGCCGCTTCGGTCAGCAGAACGGTCTTTGCCTGCGGCCACTCCGGATACATCTCGATCGGAATCCCGCTCATACCAAGGACTTCGTGCACGAAATCTTCGCCGGTGGAATGGTACGGGCGGTAAGCGCTCAAGCCGACCGGCGTTCCCAGGTCGCCGGCCACCTGGTCCACGCGGCGCAGGGCGTAGGCCGCCGCGTTCGCCAGCAGCGCGTGCTTCGAACCGGGACTACCGGGAAAGCCGCAGCATTCGCGCACCATCCGGAAGTAATCGAACGTCGTAGGTCTCATCTGCCAGGTGGTTCGCGCGCCAGGCTCGGCCAGGCGCAGCAGGTCCCCATACTCGAATAGGTTGATAGCGGGCGCCTTGGCCAGAATGGTGTCCCACAATTGCTCGGCGTAGCGATCCATGCAACCCATGGCGATGGGGTCCACCCAGCCGCCGCCGTTGCGACCCGGCGCAATGTTTTCGAAATAGCGGAAGATCTCGTAGCTCTCGTACTGCTGCAATTGCTGGTCGGTGGTCACGGGCTCGCGGGTTTCGTCGCCCGTCCAGATTTCGGGAAAGATTTTCGGCTGCTCTTCGAGGTCGAATCCCATTCCCTGGAACGACGGATAGAAGTTGGGGAATTTGATGATGACGTGCACCTTGGGATTGGCTTCCTTGGCGGGTTTCAGGATCAGGTCGCGCGACACCTCGTCCATCATCTGCATGCGGAAGTCGTCCCAGTCGCGTTTGCCCTTGGCGGCGATATCGGAGTCGGTCTTGGTGTTGGTGAAAAAAAGGTCGTCGAGGATGAACTCGTCGAAATGCCGCGCCGCCTGGACGGAAACCTTTTCGACCAGCGCGCGATCCTTCGGGTCCGTGTAGTCGAGGGTCTGGAACTGTCCGCCTCCGCCCGGGCCCAGCAACGCCATGCCGCCCGCCACCTCGACGCCGTGCGATTGGAAGAAGCGCTTCACCCGGTCAAGCGTGGCGTCGTCGGCCATCGTGCCGCTGCGGTAGTTTTCAATGAAGACCTTGTCCACGTGCAGGCGGCTGCTGATCTCGTTCCAGCTCGATTCCATCCACGCCGGGTCGTGACCCATCCGCTCAACGATCTGAACGGGAATAAAGACGGTCACTTTGAAATTCTTGTAGGGCTGCGGCTCGGCCCCGGCGGAGCAAACAGCCAGGAGCAGAACGGCCGCCAAAGGAAACCAGTGCTTGCGCATCGCCGTTCACCTTCCTTTCGACACTCGGTTCGTAAATAAGGAGCAAGGCAGAAACTCTCTCCCGTAGCCGCCCGTTCGCGCCGCTTGGCGACTTTTCCCGGGGAGCGGGCGGGGAATCAACATACACCTGACGGGGCCGGTTGCGACAGAGCTTTGTTGGGTCGAGGCGGTCACCGCGGCCAACCGGGCCGCGCTTCGGACGCATCGAGCTTCCGGCGAGCCAGGGGACTTGAAAAAGTAAGTGGCCCTCGGCCGTTTTGGGATTGACCTCTCGGCGGCCAGGGCAGACAATCTGCACCTATGAGAAAAACTCTGATTCTTCTTGCTGTCGCCATTTTTCTGGCCGCGATGCATCTCCCGACAAGAAACCACACACCAGCCGCCGAGCCCGCGGCAGTCAAGCGCCCGCCGATTGTCGGTGTGGCCCACATTGGGCTCTTCGTGAGCGACCTCAAGCGCTCGCGCGAATTCTACGGCCACGTGCTCGGCTTGGCCGACGCGTTCTCGCTCGACAAGCCCACCGGCGGACTGATGCTCACCTATTTCAAGGTCAATGACCACCAGTACATTGAGCTCTTCCCCGGCTTGAAGAGTCCCACGCAGGACCGCCTTTCGCATATCGCTTTTGAGACGACCGACGCGCGTCAATTGCGCGACTACCTGGCCGGGCGCGGGGTTCAGGTTCCCGCCGAACTCAGGCCCGGGCGCGACGGGAATCTCAGCTTCATGGTCAAAGACCCCGACGGCCACGATGTGGAATTCGTCCAATACATGCCGGGCTCGATACTTGAAAAAGACTGGGGCAAACACATGCCGGCGACGCGCATCGGTAAGCGCATTATTCACGTGGGCTTCACGGTACGCGATCGCGCCGCCGCCGATAAGTTTTATAAGGACATTCTCGGGTTCCACCTGATCTGGCAAGGAGGCATGAAAGATGCGGTAACCGATTGGGTGGACATGCAAGTTCCTGACGGAACCGACTGGCTGGAATACATGCTCAACGTGCGCAATCCCTCGCCGCGCACGCTCGGCGTGATGAACCATTTCGCCATTGGGGTTCAAAACCACGAGGCTGCGTACAAGGCCGTTCTCGAGCGTGGGTACAAGCCGCCCGAACCGCCCAAAATCGGACGCGACGGCAAGTGGCAGATCAATCTTTACGATCCCGACTTGACGCGCGCCGAGGCGATGGAATTCAGGCCCGTTCGGCCGCCGTGCTGCTCGCCCATGATTTTGGGGCCCGGGGATGTGATCCAGCCCGCACCTTCGAAGCCCTGAGAGAAGCCGGCTCCGCCGCCTTCCAGACGAACGGCGAGTTGACGAACTCCGCAGTTTCGGGTATCTTGCGTGTCTCTCGAACGTTGCAAGAAGCTTCCAGATATGGGTACTTCACCATCAACGACAGCGTCGAGCAACCCGCCCCTGCACGGAAAAATCGTGGAAGCGGAGGTCAAAGTCTCCGTGGATCCCGGCCATCCTCTGCCGCTGGCCTGCGCGCTTTACGCCATAGAGGCGGAAGGGGGCGTCTGGCTCTGCGCCTATTACGGCACGAACCGCAGCGTTTTCGATTACCTTCCGCAGAAGGGCGCCGAGGTGGATGAATCGAAACTGGGCATCGCGTTTCAGGTGAAGCAATTCGTTCCCGGCGGCTTCGAGGCCGGGTTCTGGGAAGAGTTCAAGAAATCGCGGCTAATGACCTACGAAGAACACGGCGCGGGCTAAACCCGCACCGGCACGCGGCGGGTCGCGCCGCTATTTCATTGGGAGAGGAATACTTGTATGAAGAGCTTTCGCAATTTGGTATTCGCATTGGTTGTGGCGACGGCTTTCGCGTCCGGAGCGTGGGCTCAGATGATGGGCGGCAGAATGTCCGGCCCGCCGCAGATTCCCGGCTGGTTCAAGCCGACGGTGGGCGACGGTTCGGAATATCAGATGACGACTAAAGAAGGCCCCATGGTTGTCCAGTATGCCGTGGTGGGCAAGGAAACGCTGGATGGAAACGACGCCTTCTGGAACGAGATTCGGATGAAGACCGGCCCCGGCGCAGGCACCGTCACCAAACAACTTTTCGTCATCGGCGGAGACTCGCCGGGTATCAAGCGCATGATCGTGCAGGCCCCGGGCCAGGAGCCGATGGAAATGCCCATGGGAATGATGGGCGGAATGATGAAACAGATGCAGAAGCAGCCTCCTTCGGGCAAAGATTCCGTGGCGGATTTTGGCACGGAGGTCGGGACGGAAACCGTGACCGTGCCCGCGGGAACCTTCGTCTGCCAGCACTACCGATCGAAGGACGGGAACGATATTTGGATTTCCCCCAAGGTGAGCCCTTACGGTCTGGTCAAGGCCCAGGTCAAGGACATGACCATCACCCTGCAAAAGACCCTGACGGGCCAGACTTCTGAAATCAAGGGCGAGCCACGCAAATTCGAAATGCCGCACTTCTAAACTGAGCTGCCTCCCGCCGCGGTCACCCGGCCGCGGCGGGGCCGCTTCGCCTCCCGCGCTGTCTCCTTCCTGAATCCGGCAGTTGCCAAAACTCTCCGAGTAGAGTATTTATAAGTAGTCTGCATAAACTTGCATGGACAACCTGTACCGACGTAATCGGATTCTGGATCTTCTCCGAGCGGGCGCGGTGGCCACGCAAGGCGACCTGCGCTCAAAGCTCGCCCGGCGCGGCATTCACGTGACCCAGGCGACACTCTCGCGGGACCTCGAAGAGCTCGGCGTGGTCAAGACGAGAGAAGGCTATCGGCTGGCTGGGGCCGTTCCTTCGATACTGCCGCCGCAACCGGCGCTGAGCGTCGTTCTCAAGGAATTCGTGCGCGAGGTGCGCCAGGCCTCAAACCTGGTGGTGGTCAAGACGAACCCGGGGAACGCGCATTCCGTGGCCGTTTCGCTGGACGCCGAGCAGTGGCCGGAAGCAACTGGAAGCATTGCCGGCGATGACACGATTTTCATCGCTACCCCCGACGCCCATGGGGCGGCGCGGCTGCGCAAGAAAATCCTTGAATTGCTGGCGCGATGACGCGCCGAGCCGGCGCCGGGGTCGAGCGCGGGGAAGTTCGAACGCAACGTCCGGAAAGTCCGAATAGTCCGGGCGACTTACGATAGCTCGTGAAAGAAGGCGCTGCTCCAAGGCGCAAGCACCGACAACACCGCCGAAGCCAACCGAGAGAAACGTTGTTCTCCGGGAGCCTGAGGAAAACATGGGTCAACACCAGTATCCGATTGAAATGACGGGAGAGGAATTCCGCTCCGTGGGGCGCGAGTTGGTGGATCGAATCGCCGATTATTTGGACAAGGTGCGCAAGATGCCGGTGACGCCCGGTGAATCGCCCGCGGCAATCCGAGAAATCCTGGGCGATGAAAAGCTGCCCGCGCAGGGCACGCCAGCCGCGCTCCTGCTTGAAGAAGCGGCGGACCTCGTGATTGATCATTCGCTCCTCAACGGCCATCCGCGTTTCTGGGGATACATCACCTCTTCCGCGGCACCCATCGGCGCGCTGGGCGACCTGCTGGCCGCGGCGGTTAATCCCAATGCCGGCGCGTGGATTCTGTCGCCCGTGGCGAGCGAAATCGAAGCGCAAACGGTGCGTTGGATAGCGGAAATGCTCGGGTATCCCGCCGATTGCGGCGGCCTGCTAGTCAGCGGCGGCAATATGGCCAATTTCGTGGGCTTCGTGGCCGCGCGCCGCGCCAAGGCCACCTGGGACCTTCGCGCCGCCGGCTTCACGGGCAAGGAAGCGCGGCGTTTGCGCGCCTACGTTTCGAGCGAGACGCACACCTGGATTCACAAGGCCACGGACTTGTTCGGTCTGGGAACCGACTCGATTCGCTGGATTCCTGTGGATGGCGACTTGCGCATGGATCTGTCGGCGCTGCGCGAACAGATCCGCGCAGACGCCGCCGCGGGCGACCTGCCGTTTTTTGTGGTGGGCACGGCGGGAACGGTTTCCACCGGAGCCGTGGATCCCCTGGTCGAAATTGCCGCCGTTGCGCGCGGGCACAACTTGTGGTTTCACGTGGACGGCGCTTACGGCGGGTTTGCGGCGCTATTGCCGGACGCCTCACCGGATCTCAAAGGCCTTGCGCAGGCGGACTCGGTCGCGGTAGACCCGCACAAATGGCTCTATTCGCCGCTCGAAGCCGGCTGCACTCTGGTCCGCAACCGCCGTGCCCTGCTCGACGCTTTCAGCTACCATCCGGCCTATTATCATTTTGATGAAGGCCAGGAAGAGGCCTTGAACTACTTTGATTACGGGCTGCAGAACTCGCGCGGGTTTCGCGCGCTGAAGGTCTGGCTGGCCCTGAGGCAGGCCGGACGCGATGGTTATGCGCGGATGATTGCGGACAACGTCCGGCTGTCGAAAGATTTGTACCGCGCGGTGGCAGAGCACCCATCACTCGAGCCCTTCACGCAGGGCCTGAGTATAACCACGTTCCGCTATGTCCCGCCCGACCTACGGGCGCGTGCGGCGGAGTTCCAGGATTATCTGAACCGCTTGAATACCGAACTTCTGACGCGCCTGCAATCGTGCGGAGAGGCCTTTGTCTCCAACGCAGTCGTGCGGGGATGTTTCTTGATGCGCGCCTGCATCGTGAATTTCCGGACGAAACTCGAAGACGTCCTGGCGCTTCCCGCCCTGGTCGCACGGGTGGGCGAGGAAGCTGACCGGCAACTGCGCCCGGACGAATCGGGAAGGTCCAAATCTACAGAAAGGTCACAAGGATGACAGACCCAGGGTCGAGAAAAATCAAGCGGACTGTCCTTGCCTACTCAGGAGGGCTCGATACTTCCATCATCATTCCCTGGCTTCGCCAGAATTACGGTTGCGAAGTCATCGCCATGGTCGGCGACGTCGGTCAGGGCGACGATTACGAAGCGGTACGCGAAAAAGCGCTCAAGACGGGTGCGGAGAAAGTTTTCGTCGAGGATCTTCGCGAGGAATTCATCACCGACTATCTTTGGAAGGCGCTGCAGGCAGGCGCAGTCTACGAAGGCAAATACCTGCTTGGCACGTCGCTGGCCCGCCCGGTGCTTGCCAAACGCCAGGTGGCGGTGGCTCTCGAATGCGGAGCGGACGCCGTGGCGCACGGTTGCACAGGGAAGGGCAACGATCAGGTGCGCTTTGAGATGGCCTACAAAGCCCTGGGGCCGCAACTGCAGGTCATCGCGCCGTGGCGTGAGTGGTCCATCAAGTCGCGCGAGGACGCGATTGATTACGCCATGGCTCACGGCGTGCCGGTGCCCGTCACCAAGAAAGAGCCCTACAGTCGCGACCAGAATATCTGGCACCTGAGCCACGAGGGAGGCCCGCTCGAAACGGGGCTGGGCGAGCCGCCCGAAGACGCCTGGAAGCTGACGCGCAATCCGCGGCGCGCTCCCGATCACGAAGCTCGCGTGGCCATCGGATTCGAGGCAGGGGTGCCCGTTTCCGTGGACGGGAAGAAACTCGGTCCCATCCAGATTCTCGAAAGCCTGAACGCGTTGGCGGGCGAAAACGGCGTCGGCCGCACTGACCTTGTCGAGAATCGCTTGGTGGGCATCAAATCCCACGGCGCGTACGAGACCCCCGCGGGAACCTTGCTCCACGTAGCGCACCACGAGCTCGAAGCCCTGTGCCTTGACCGCGAGACGTTCCATTATAAGCAACACGTCGCATTGCGTTATGCCGAACTGGTTTACAACGGTCAGTGGTTTACGCCGCTTCGCGGGGCGCTGGACAGTTTCATCGCGACTACCCAGCGTACCGTATCCGGAACCGTGACTCTGGGGCTAGCGCGGGGCCTGGTCCGCGTGCTCGACCGCCAGTCTCCCTATTCGCTTTATGACACCAGCATCGGCGGGTTCACTATGGGCGCCGATTACGACCAGCGGGACGCCGAGGGGTTTATCAACATCCTGGGATTACCCGTCAAGCTGGCGGCGAAGAAATCCGCTAAGCCTCGCGCGGTACGGAGGAGATCCGGATGAAACTATGGGGCGGGCGTTTCTCCGGCGGCCGGCGGGACAGTCTGTTTGAGGAGTTTTCCGAATCGTTTTCCGTGGATCAGCGGCTGATCCTTTACGACCTGCGCGTCAATCAGGCTTACGTGCGCGAACTGGGCCGCGTGCGCGTGCTCGCGGCGGGCGAGACACGACGATTGACCCGCGGGCTCGAAGCGATTCGGCGCTACGTCCTAACGCATCCGGGCTGGGCGAGCGGTCAATTGAGCGAAGATGTTCACACCTGGGTCGAAGCTTGCTTGGAGAAACAAATCGGGCCGGTGGCGAGAAAACTCCGCACGGGCCGCAGTCGCAACGATCTCGTGGCGACAGAAACGCGGCTGTACTTGAAAGATGCGGTGGCAGGCCTTGAGCGCGCCGCCTATGACCTTCTCGGTGCTTTGGTGGCAATGGCTAAGCGTCATCCGCGCGTGGCGATGCCTGGCTACACGCACCTCCAGCCCGCGCAGCCGATCCTCTTCGCGCACTATTTGCTGGCCTATTTTGAAATGTTTCGGCGCGATTTCTCACGGCTCGGAGACTGCCGCGCCCGAGCCGACGAATTGCCGATGGGCGCGGGCGCGCTGGCGGGCAGCTCTTTCGGCGTGGACCGGGTCCGCCTGGCGCGCGAGCTGGGTTTTGCGCGCGCGGCACGCAACAGTCTGGACGTGACTTCCGACCGCGACTTTGTGTGCGAGTTGCTCTTCTGCTGCTCGATGGCGATGGTTCATCTGAGCCGGCTGGCGGAGGATCTGGCGATTTATTCTTTGGCGGCGTTCGGTTTCGTGGAGATGGCCGAAGCGTATTCGACGGGGAGCAGCCTGATGCCGCAAAAGAAAAACCCCGACGCGCTGGAATTGATTCGCGGAAAGGCTGCGCGCACGATCGGGAACCTCGGCGGGATGCTGGCGTTGCTGAAGGGATTGCCCCTGGCTTACAACCGCGACCTGCAGGAAGACAAGGCGGCGCTTTTCGAGGGCGTGGACGTGGCGCGCGATTCGCTCGAGCTGGCTGCCCGAATCGTCCGAACAATGCGCGTTCACCCGGCACGTATGAAGGCTGCAACCGCGCAGGGATTCCTCACTGCCACAGACTTGGCCGAAGAGCTGGTCCGCCGCGGTGTGCCTTTCGCCAGGGCGCACGAACAGGTGGGAAAGCTCGTGAAGCTTTGCGTTGAGCAGGGAATCACTTTTGCGGAAGTCGCAGATTCCGATGCCCGGCGCGCGTTGCCGGCCTGGGATGCAGGCTTGCGCGCAGTGGCGGCTTTGCCGGAGCGTTCAGCGGGCAGAAAAAACGTTGTAGGGGGAACCGCTCCATCTCAGGTCGCAAGGCAGGTTCGCGCTGCGGAGCGTGTACTCTCAGGGCTCAACAAGTTTCTTGAAAAGGGGGCGCGGTCGAGAAAGGCCGCCAGCTAAGGAATTCTCCCCGCGCCCACGACACTTCGAGCTTTTGGGGGATTGAGGCCCCGCAGGGCTTCCAGCCAGCCGAAGCGAGGAACCAGCCGGTGGTAAGGCCCGAAAAGCCGCACGACGAACAGCGCGTAAAACAGCAGGAATTGAAACCGCAAGGTGAGCCAGAGCGATTGCCAGCTTGAGAGCTTGCTTGCCAAGCCGTCCACGGCGCTATCAGGATTCGGGACACCGACAAATTCTTTGAAAGAGCTCCGCAGCGCTTTCAGCCACTTGATGGCCAGGTCTTTGCGATGCCGCGCGAGAAGAGCCGCGACTTGGGGAAAGCAGAGCTCATCGCGCAGCCACAGGTAGTCTGCCGGGTCAAAGACCCGGTGGGCCAACTCCAGCCACTGGGGCGAAAAAGCACCGTCTGAGTTATCGTTGTGGAGTAGATTCTCGTCTTCACCGGCGGGAGGCTTTACGCGCGCCAACCACGCCGCCAGGACCAGGACGGCGATCGCGAGGACGGAATATAGGAGCATCTCAATCATTTTTGCAACAGCTTCAGCAAAGCGTCGTTGAGACGCGATAATTGCGCGGGGGCAGGGAGCCCGCCCCTCGTCGAACCGTGCGAATGCAGGCGGGCTCCCGTCTCACCCTCCTGGTAATTCCAAAGCGTCACTACCCAGATGACTGAGCCGAAAGTCCAACTGAGGGGGCCCAGGAGACTGAAAACCCGGCCATAGACCGCCTCGCCATAAAACTCCGCCAAGGCAAGATTGGCGATGTTCAAACACAGATAGACGCAGAATCCGAGCAGAATTCCTGAAATGCCCGGCGCGATTTTTTGCTTGTAAAGTCGCCGGGCTGCGAGAAGGACCACGATGATGACGGCCTTGGTCAGGATGCTCCGCTTGGCAAGCTCCAGAATGAGGCCGCCGCGCGAACCGTTGCTGAGAAGGGCTGGGATAAGGTACAGCGCCGCGAAGACAACCGTCGTCGCGACGCACAGGAGGCGGCCGAGCTTGTGCAGAAGAGATTTGCGGTCAAAGATGTGGTCCGAAATTTCGATGAGGACGGCAAACGCGACGATCTGGCTAAGCGCGAAGCCGGTCCAGAATGATGCCGCGTAATACTGCGGCGCGATCCACAGGATGCCAAGATCCAGAATCGTCCGCAGCAGCATGTAGGAAAGGTAGGAATAGAAGAAGGGGAGCCGGGATGCGAACCCGCGCTGGATTCCCCTCGCCACCAAGAGGCTCAGTGCGACGAAACTCGTGCTTGCCACCACGGCTGAAATCATCTTGTCGAGGAGAATCCGCTCGGGAGACGATTCCGCCACCCCCTCTTCGCTAACGCAGGCCTGCCGTCAATTCTTGTGCGGCCAGGGCCACGGCTCCCCCCCCGTCGGATTGCTACGAAAGTGTACCATGGAAGTCACCTCCTTTCACGACAAAATATCTACACGAAAGTACTAGGTGCGGCTGCGAGCGCCGGGCAGATTCAAATATGTTTGAAGTGAGGTTGGCGACTCATAAGCAAGTGACAGACGACTGGGCGGCGACGGCGCGTTTCTTCAAGTATCTTTGAAAGCGCACTGTTTTGAAGGTTGACTTATACTTTGCGGCGTAGGTTCGACCTCGGGTAGAAGACGCATCTCCGCGCCCAGAACGTTCGATTCTTCATGGGGCACCGTGACGCCAACAGGAGCGTCGGGGATCGTGATTAACCTCCCGGGCGCATCAGGTTTTGTGGCAATATGACATCGGAGCGGATTATGGGGACAGCCGGTGCATCGTAGCTGCCGGCGTCAATCCGATTCTTCGAAAGGAGAGGAACACCGAGTGGAAAGTGCCAGGCAATACGCCAATAAGCTGAGAGAGATCATCAACCAGCTTCCGTTTGGAGACGTGCAGCGGATTTCCGACGTCCTTTTTCAGGCATACAGCGAGGAACATACGATTTTCGTGTTCGGCAACGGCGGCAGTGCCGCGCTCGCCTCGCATATTGCCTGCGACTTGGGGAAGGGAACTGCGCCGGGTGCGGCGCAGGAGCCGGTAGCCAGGGACGCCCGCCGCATACGCATAATGTCGCTCACCGACAACGTGCCGACGATTTCCGCCTGGGCCAACGATGTGACCTTCGAAGACGTTTTTGCCGGGCAGATGGAGAATTTCATCCGGCCGCGTGACGTCGCTTTCGCGATCAGCGGTAGCGGCAATTCTCCCAATATCCTGAAAGCGCTCCGACTAGCGCGTGCGAAGGAAGCCACGACGGTGGGCTTTTCAGGCCGCGGCGGCAAAATGATCGAGCTGCTCGATTGCTCCGCGGTAGTGCCTTCCACTCACATGCAGCTCGTCGAAGACTGCCACCTGATCATGATGCATATGATCTTCCTGGACCTGAGGAATCGGATCGCGGGCGGCGACTGGGGTTTTTGACGCGCGGGGCGTCATCAAATCATCTCTTGCAGAAGCTCAGGCCGGGGTCTAGGGATCACCACTTTGTTGGTCAGTAGCCCTTTGGCGGCGACCACCGCCGCGCCGGCTTCCACGGCGCTTGTGACGGCAGCCACGCTGCCCGTGAGGGTCGCGAACGCTTTGCCGCCCAGCGCCATGGCCAGCCTGATTTCGATCAATTGCACCGAAGCGGTCTTGACCGCGGCGTCAGCGCCCTCGATCAGCGAAGCCACGGAGAACGATTCGATGATCCCCAGCGCTTCCATTTCCTCGACCTTATTGTTGCCGCTGATGGCCGGGGCAATGGATTCGTGCACGTTGGGAATTACAAAGCTGTCAATCAGCGAGTGGCGCCCTACGTGCGCTCCCGCCTCTACGCTGGCGTTGACGGAGGCCACGTCGCCCGCCACCAGCACCATGTACTTGCCGGAGCAGATGCTGCGCGCGAGCAGCAGCCGCACCGCCGCCGCCTTCAGCATGGCGTCGCAGACTTCGAACCCGGCGGCAATGCTCGTCAACTCGATCAATCCCAGCGCGTTGAGTTCCATTTCAATCCTCCCGGCGGCGCCTCGCGTTTAGGCGATAATTTCAATCTGGGTGTCGGTCACGGCCCCGACCGTGCCGTCAATGCTGGTGTGGATGTAAGCGCCCATCTCGTCGGCCTTGAGGGTTGCCACGGCGTCTCCCGCCTTCACTCTCTGTCCCGCGCGGACGGTTGGATGCGCCGGCACGCCCGCGTGCTGCGAGAGTTTTATTTGTACGGCGGAGGGCCGCAAATCGAGTTGAGCGAAAGGCGCGGGGCGCTCGTATTCCTCCAGCTTGAGCCGCTTGCGCAACATGGCCAGCGGCACGCGCCGCCCCTCTTTCATGGGATGTATCTCCACCGGCTTCTGCTGGCGGAATTTGATGCCGGCCTCGCGCAGGTCGCGCTTGGCCTGATCGCACGCTTCTTTGGGATACAAATCCTCCGGGCAGGCGTAGAGCGTGCACAGGCCGCAGCCGCAGCAGAGCTCCGCCCATTGGCTCCACTGTTTGGAGCCGCTGGCTGAAAACGCCAGGCCGCGCATCACCTTGTGCGGAACGATTTCGTACCCCAGCAGATAGCGGGGACAAAACTCGGTGCAGTAGCTGCACTGGTCGCAGGCCGAGCGGCCGATGCGGTGCATGGCCTGCGGCGGGCGTTCCTTGCGCGAGATGAGGTAATGGTCACGGGGGAGAACAATCAGGCCACCGGTCGTTTTGGTGATCACGTCGTCGAGATCAAAAGTGAGCGTGCCCATCATGACACCGCTGACGAAAACGCCAAAGTCACGCACGGTCGCGCCGCCCGCAAGCGGCAGCAAATCGCGGAACGGCGTTCCGATCGGCGCCCAGAAAGTGAGAGGTTTGGCAACTGCGCCGGTGACGGTGATGAGCTTTCGAGTCACGGGCACGTCGCGCTCCGCCTGGTGCACGTTGAAGAGAGTTTCGACGTTCGCGACCACGCATCCGACCTGCAGGGGAATTCCACCCGCCGGAACCAGCCGGCCGGTGGCTGCGGGCACCAACTCGAATTCATCGCCGGAAGGATAGAAGTCGCCGAGCAGCACCATGTCCACCGAAGCCGCGTCCAGGTGCCGCTGGATTGCTTCCACGGCGGCGGTGTTCTTGCTCTTCACGCCGAACTTGCCGCGCGCGGCGCCTGTCGCCTCCATCATCAGCTTGAGTCCGGAAAGAACCTCGGCGGGATAGTGAGACATGAGTTCGGCGTCTTTGTGGAGCAGGGGTTCGCACTCGGCGCCGTTGGCGATCACGAACTCGGCGCGCGACGCGGCCTTGACGCCGGTCGGGAAACCCGCGCCGCCTGCGCCTATGACACCGCACGCTTTCAGCTTTTCGGCAAGCGTGGCCATGTTTGAAGTTGCTCTCTCCGTGCGCCCTGAACTACCGCCTTACTTCCCGGTGGCGGCTATTTCGCGAACCGCTCGCACGATCCGCTCGAGGTCCTGACGGTTGAGCGCCGGATGTACCGGAAGCGACACGACACATTCGGCCAGTCGCGTGCTGACGGGAAAATCGCGATCGCTGCCGCAGCCGCGGAAAACGGGTTGGCGATGAAGCGGCAGGGGATAATGCACGGCGGTTTCAATGCCGCGGCGCAGCAACGCGCGCTGGAACTGGTCCCGATTCATCCCCAGCACCCTGGGCTCCAGCACAATCGTGTAGAGGCTATACGCGTGGTTCGCGCCCGCGATGGTTGCCGGAGTTTTGATTCCGGGAAGGCCCGCCAGACCTTGCGTCATGACGCGGGCGTTCGCGCGGCGGCGGCGAAGCGCGGCGGGAAGCTTGCGCAATTGCACGCGCCCGATGGCCGCGGCGATGTCGGTGAGGCGGAAATTGTAACCGAGCAGAATGTGGCGATAACGCCCGACTTCGCCGTGAGAGCTGAGCAGGCGCAGCCTTTCCGCAAGTTCCCGGTTGGACGTGGTGATCATGCCACCTTCGCCGGTCGTCATGTTCTTGGTGGGGTAGAAGGAATAGCAGACGACGTCGGGAAACGAGCCCACGTCGCGGCCACGGAATTCCGCTCCGTGTGCCTGCGCCGCATCCCACACGACTCTCAAGCCGTGCCGTTTAGCGAGGCGCGCGAGAGCTGCAACATCCGCCGGGCCACCGAAGAGATGGACGGGAGCGATTGCGCGCGTGCAGCGCGTGAGGCGCCGCTCGACTTCGTGAGGATCGAGCGTGCAGGTTTCGGTGTTCACGTCGGCGAGCACGGGCCTGCAACCCGCCGCCACCACCATGGTGGCTGTTGCGGCGAAGGTAAAATCCGGAACGATCACTTCATCGCCGGGCTTGAGAAGTGCCTGATAGGCGAGGAATAAGGCGGCCGTGCCAGAGGTGACGGCGACGGCATAACGGGCACCGGCGGCGCGCGCGAACTCGTTCTCAAATTCCCGCGCGACGCTTCCCGCGCGCAGATGGCCGCTCTCGAGCACCTTGCGCACAGCGGCGAACTCGCGCGCGTCGAGCTCAACCTGGACGATGGGAATTTTGCGAATGGTTGCGCCTCCTGTTTTCGCTGGGAACTCAAGCGCTCAACCGGCGGCCGCAAGGCCTGCGGCCCGCGCCGGAAGCCGAAACCTGCGGGACAGGGGCCGCCAGGCTCAGGGCTGGATCGCCGTCAAGCGCACGTCATCCAGCCAGACTTTGCCGGCGATGAGGTTGTCCACCTTCTGGCTTGGCACGCGCCCCAGGCTGACCACCAGGAGCTCGGTCTTCGGCCCGGTCTTGAAATCCAGCAGCAGTGAAGTCCAGCCGTTGCTGCTGCCCGTCAGGTCGTCGGTGAATTTCGCCAGCGCACTCGCGTCATAAGCGTCGCGGACTTCCAGCCGAGGACCGCTGTCCGTGGTGATGCCTTCCGTCTTGACGTAGGCCTGAAGGCGGTAAAAAGTATTGGGACTTACTTTCACATATTGATACGGGTTATGATAGTTGATATTGCTAGCGCCTGAAAACTGAACAAGCAGCGAGTGGTTGGGCGAGTGATAGTCCACCGTGTCCAGGCCCGCGTAAACGCCCTCCGCGGCGTCGATGCGCCAGTCGAATCCCATCTTCAGCATCTCGTCCTCAAAACCGCCGTTGGTGATCAGGTTGCCGTCGTCCCCGGCGTAGTGGATCACGCCCTTCTCCTGCATGTCTTTCCAGACCTGATAGGCTTCCGCCGGCTGGCGGGCGTTGATTAGGTCCTCCAGGTACACCGCCACTTGCCGTGCGGGGAACCCGTCCGGGCTGGCGATGATCCTCTTCCAGACGGGGAAGGTCTCCGCGTACTGCTTGCGGTCCAGCAAGTAGTACAGGTAGCTGAATTCCGCGTCCAGGTTGGGAGGGATGAGCTGGTTCAAGATCACCTCGGCGTTCCCCGAGGCTTTCCAGGCCGTGCTGAAGAGAATCTTGTCGTAGGTCCGCGTCCCCGCCAGCACCACGCGCAGGTGGGGGAAGGCTTCGGTGATGTTGCCGTGCAATAGATAATAGTTGCCGATGGGCCACTGATAAATGGGCAGATTGGGGGCGATGTCGTTGGCCCGGCGCAGGTACACCTCGGCCTTCGAGACGTCCCCCTGGAATTCGTACGCGGCGGCTAGCTCCAGCCACGGCCGGGGATCGTAAGGGCTCAATTCGGCGGCGCGTTGGAATTCCGCCATGGCCTTCTGAGGCTGGGCGCTGGTCGGCATGTACTCGTAGAGGCGTCCCAGAGTCAGGTGATATTCGGCGTTGCGCGGGTCAAGCCTGATGGCCCATTCCATATTGTGAATGGTGGGTTTCTGCTCCAGGACGCTGGCCACGTAGGTCCGGGCAATGAAGCTTACCAGGAGGACAAACGCCACAATCGATACCGCCACCAGCGTTCGTCGCGCCGCTTTCCTCTTTACCTTCAACTCCATCGGTTGCTTCCTGCGGCTGCCGGTTCCTTATTGGCCGCCGTCGCTCACTCACCCCGGCTGAACTTCTCCGGAGGGTGACGATAATGGATTTGCCGTCGGGGCGCAAGCAGGGTTTGAAAATTCCCGGTTGCGACTCCGGCGGCGTAATCCTCGAACAGGGCAAGGGACCAGCGACGCAGACCAGATGGCCGTCGGGCGCGGGAGGATGTTCCCGTCTGCACTCCCGGCGCAAACCAGCCCCACGAGGCTCCCGCCCGGGCCCGCCAGTGCATCGAGTGCGCTGCAGTCTCGATTACGCCGGGCATTTCCCAGCCGGGTTCGCTCGGTCGCAAATTCGCTTCGATCGGGCTTCGAATTCGGTTCGGTTTGGGGTTCTCTACGGGACTTGGCCTTGTGTTTTCAATAAGATGAGGGCTTGTTGCTGCAAATTAAACTTCACTTGGTTTCCGTCCGACCTTGTGGAACCGTTTCCGGCCGCTGCGATAAGCTAGGATTCTAGCCTTGTTCCTCAAGCCCTCTGCCCCCCCGCGTTTCCTCGCCGGTCCCGGAGCAGGTGGGGAAGCTTGACCATTCACTTGCGGGAAAGCGGTTGACAAAAATGGGCGGCTCTAAGCATAATAAGGGATTGCGTTACATTCACTTCTTTGGAGAGTGAAGTGGGGACTTATTTTGTCAAAGCGCGCCGGGGCAGGATCCGCTGGCGAGTGATTGATGCGGAGGGCGCGGTCCTGGGCCGTCTGGCCGCCCGGGCCTCTCAGGTGCTGACGGGAAAGAATTCCGCCGACTACACGCCGCACGCCGACCATCGTGACGGCATCATTATTGTCAATGCGGAGAAGATTCGCCTGACCGGCCGCAAGCTGGAACAGAAGAAGTACCGGCATTACACCGGCTATCCCGGAGGGTTGCGGGAAGTTTCCGCCCGCGAGTACATGGCCTCGAAGCCGGAGCGCCTGGTTCGCGAGGCGATTCTCGGTATGCTTCCCAAGACCCGCATGGGAGACCGCCTGGCGGGACGGCTGAAAGTTTACGCCGGACCGGCGCATCCCCACCAAGCCCAGAAACCGGAGCCGATCTCGCTTGGGCGTTGATCGCAGGCCGGACCGGATTATTTTCCCATAAGGAGTCTTTGTGGAAGAGCTCGCTCAATTTCGAGGTACAGGCAGGCGCAAGACCTCCCAAGCGCGGGTGATTCTGCGGCCCGGCGCGGGCAAGATTTCCGTGAACCGGCGCGAGTTCGAGGCCTACTTCCCGACCGGCGCTCTGCGCGCGGGAGTGGTCGAGCCGCTGATCGCCACTGAAACGCAGGACAAGTTCGACGTGCTGATTTTCGCCGCGGGCGGCGGAGTCCACGGGCAGGCGGGAGCGGCGCGGATGGGCATTGCCCGCGCGCTGGTCTTATTCAATCCCGAGTTGCGCTCGCGCCTGCGGCAAGGCGGTTTTCTGACGCGCGACCCGCGCGCCAAGGAACGCAAGAAGTACGGCCAGAAAGGCGCGCGCAAGCGGTTCCAGTTCTCGAAACGGTAAGAAATCAGTGGCTAGTGCTCAGTGGCAAATGGCGAGTGAGAAGCAACGGGACGTTGAGCTTCCTCTCCCCGCCGTTCTCAGGCTGGCCACTGACGACTTGCCGCTCGCCATTGGTTTTACGAAGGAGGTCAGTTGTCCAATATTACGATGAAGGATTTTCTGGAGGCCGGAGTTCATTTCGGCCACCAGACCCGGCGCTGGAACCCCAAGATGAAGGAGTACATCTACGGGGAGCGCAACGGGATTTACATTATTGATCTGCAGAAGACCCTCAAGCAGTTCAAGGAAGCTGCCAAGTTCGTTTCCGACCTCTCGCTGGAAGGCAAGAGCCTGCTCTTCGTCGGCACCAAGCGCCAGGCTCAGGAAGCCATCGCCGAGGAAGCCAAGCGGTGCGGCATGTTTTTTGTCAACCACCGCTGGCTGGGCGGATTGCTGACCAATAACGCCACGATCCAGAAATCCATTCAGCGCCTGCGTGAACTGGACGAGATGAGCCAGGACGGCCGCTACGAGCTGCTGACCAAGAAGGAAGTCCAGCGCCTGGAGCGCGAGCGCAAGCACCTGGAGCAGAATCTGGCGGGCATCAAGGACATGCCGGGCCTGCCCGACGCGCTGTTTGTGATTGACTCGAACAAGGAAGAGATCGCGGTCAAAGAAGCGCGCAAGATGGGCATCCCGGTGGTCGCGGTGGTGGACACCAATTGCGACCCGGACCTGGTGGATTATGTGATTCCGGGCAACGACGACGCCCTGCGGGCCATCCGCCTGTTTGCTTCGCGCATCGCGGACGCAGCGGAGGAAGGGCGGCGGGCCGCGGAGGAGAAACAGCTCGAAGAGGAAAAGATCGCGGCCGAAAGGGCTGCGGAAGAACTGGAGGCGGCGCGCGAGGCGGCGGCCATCGCCGCGGAGCAAGAAGCTGGCCTGGCCGGCGAAGCCTATCAGCCGGAAGGCGAAGAAGAAATGACCGAGGCCGACCAGTCGCCGGCGGTGCGGGACGCGGAAGAGGACGCTGACGGCCGCGTCCGCATTCCCAAAACCAGGCGGCGCGCAGCCGGCCGTGGCCGCGGCGAGGCCGAGGATACCGGAGACACGACTCCCGCCTAAAACAGCCCGGTCCTCCCCCACGGACACCCGCTTGAGAATTCGCCCATGAACCGGAGCGCAGCCCCAAGGTTGCGATCCCGCCGAACCTGAGAGGATTGAAAACGGCATGAGTGTATCCCCCGAAAGCGTCAAAAAGCTGCGCGAGATGAGCGGCGCGCCGATGATGGAGTGCAAGAAGGCCCTGGAAGAGGCCGGGGGCGATCTGGAACAGGCTTTCACCGTTCTCCGCAAGCGCGGCCAGGCGGCCGCAGCCAAGAAAGCGAGCCGCGTGGCTTCCGAAGGTCTGGTGGGCTCTTACGTCCACGCCGGGGGCAAGATCGGCGTGCTGGTGGAAGTCAACTGCGAGAGCGACTTCGTGGCCCGCACCGAGGAGTTCGTGCAACTGGTTCACGACCTGGCCATGCAGATTTGCGCCACCGATCCCCGCTTTGTCCGCAAAGAAGAAGTGACGCCGGAAGTGCTGGAGCGGGAAAAGGAGGTCCTGCGTGAGCAGGCGGTGGCCTCCGGCAAGCCCGAGGCCGTTCTGGGCCGGATCGTGGAGGGGAAGTTGGCCAAGTTCTACGAGGAAAACTGCCTCTACGAGCAGCACTTCATCAAGGACGTCGCTGGCGGCCAGACCATTGGCGAGCTCATCAACTCGAAGATCGCGAAGTTTGGTGAAAACATCACGGTGCGCCGCTTTGCGCGTTTCAAGGTCGGCGAAGGTGTGACGAAGAGCCCCGCGGAAGCTTCGGGAACGGAGTGACGGCCCGGCGCCCCCGGCCCGCGGCGGGGCGCCTCGAGATCGCAGAGAATATGAGCAAGCCTGTCTACCGGCGTATCCTGCTGAAATTGAGCGGCGAAGCTTTGCTGGGCTTGCAGGGATTCGGCGTTGACCCGGCCACCACGGCGCGTATCGCCCAGGAAGTGCATGAGGTCGCGGAGTTGGGCGTGCAGGTGGCGATCGTGGTTGGGGGCGGCAATTTCATTCGCGGTGTGGCCGCCTCGGCCGTGGGGATTGACCGCGTGGTGGGCGACAACATGGGGATGCTCGCCACCATTATCAACGCCCTGGCGCTTCAGGACGCGCTTGAGAAGTGCGGCACCTTCACGCGGGTGGTCACGGCGATTGAGATGCGGCAGGTGGCCGAGCCCTTTATCCGCCGGCGGGTGATTCGCCACCTGGAAAAGGGTCGCGTGGTGGTGCTGGCGGCCGGGACCGGCAATCCGTACTTTTCCACCGACACCGCCGCGGCGCTGCGCGCCATGGAAATCAAGGCGGACGTCATCCTGAAGGCCACCAAGGTGGACGGCGTCTACGACGCCGATCCGAAGAAGGTGCCGGATGCCAAGATGTTTGTTGAGATCAAATACCTGGAAGTGCTCTCCAGACGCTTGGCGGTGATGGACACGACGGCGATTTCGCTTTGCATGGACAACAACATGCCCATCGTCGTTTTCAATCTGAATGTCCCCGGAAACTTGAAGCGCGTGGTTCTGGGCGAGCGGGTCGGCTCCCGCGTCACCCGGTAGGCGCTTGGGCGGTCCGCAGGCGCGGAGGTTGAGTGACATGATCAAAGAAACGATGGCGCAAACCAAAGTTCGCATGGGGAAAGCACTGGAAGACTTTCGCCAGGCGCTGGCGGGCGTCCGCACCGGGCGGGCCTCACTGTCACTCCTCGATCACATCCGGGTGGATTACTACGGCACGCCGACGCCGCTCAATCAGGTGGCGACGCTGGGCGTGCCCGAACCGACGCTGCTGACCGTGCAGCCCTGGGATGTGAGCCTGATTACGGCCATTGACAAGGCGATCCGGTCGTCGGACCTGGGGCTGAATCCCATGAGCGACGGCAAGATGCTTCGAGTTCCCATTCCGCCGCTGACCGAGGAGCGGCGCAAGGAGCTGGTGAAGCACCTCCACAAGGTTCTGGAAGACCATCGCACCGCGGTGCGCAACATCCGCCGCGACGCCAATGAGTCGCTGAAGAAGCTGCTCAAGGACAAGAAGATTTCGGAAGACGACGAGAAGCGCGGGCTGGAGGAAATCCAGAAAGTCACCGACGAGTACATGGAGAAACTGGAAGCGCAGGGGAAGTCGAAAGAGAAAGAAATCCTGGAGATTGGTTAGGCGCTTTCTGCGCCGTCGCGCTTGACAACTTTGCCGCTCGTCTGTTACATTTGAACGGTTTGAGCGAACCCAAATTTTGCTCAGTGTGGCCGCTCAAGAATGGCGGTTGGGAGCGGCGGAATGTGCGGGTCAGGGAACGGATGCCAACGTTCAGCCAATTGGTTCGTCTGGGAAGAAAGTCGCCACGGTACAAAACCGCGAGCCCCGCGCTCGAACGGAGTCCCCAGAAGCGCGGCGTCTGCATTCGCGTTTACACGCAGACGCCCAAGAAGCCGAATTCGGCGTTGCGCAAGGTGGCACGCGTGCGGCTGACCAACGGGATGGAAGTGACCACTTACATCCCGGGCGTGGGACATAACTTGCAGGAGCACTCGATTGTGCTCATCCGGGGCGGGCGCGTCAAAGATCTCCCCGGTGTCCGGTATCACGTGATCCGAGGAACGCTCGATTCTGCAGGCGTCGGGGACCGTCGTCAAGGGCGGTCGAAGTACGGCGCCAAGCGGCCCAAGGCGTCCTGAAACGATTGGCCCCGTCCGAGGGCGGAGCCGCCGGGCGTGTGTCCGGGATTTTGAGAATAGGTTGAAATTCGATGCCGCGTAAAGGCGTAGTCGGGAATCGGGAAGTGGCGGGGGATCCGCAGTTTGCCAACACGCTGGTCGAGAAATTCATCAATTGCGTGATGTACGAGGGCAAGAAGAGCGTCGCGCAGCGGACCGTTTACGGCGCGTTTGCCAAAATCCAGGAGCGCGCCAACGACGACCCGGTCAAGATTTTCAAGAAGGCAGTGGAGAACGTCAAGCCGGCCCTGGAAGTGAAGACGCGCCGCGTGGGCGGCGCCAACTATCAGGTGCCGGTGGAAGTCAATCGCAACCGGCAGACGTCTTTGAGTCTGCGCTGGATCATCGGCTACGCGCGCGAGCGAGGCGAGAAGTCGATGGTGGAAAAGTTGGCCGCGGAGCTTTTGGACGCCGCGAACAACCGCGGCGGTGCTGTAAAGAAACGGGACGATACACACCGCATGGCGGAAGCCAACAAGGCTTTCGCTCACTACCGTTGGTAATCCGTCGGTTGACGGATCAGCCTGGCGAGGCGGGAGGTGGTTCCACCCTGGACCACGATCCGCCTTGAAGGTTCCCCGTAACGGGAACCTCTACCGCTCAAAAGGCAAGCGGGGGCAACGGGTCTTGATCCTGCCCGGAGGCGGGATCGGGGTTGCGTTTCTGTGCATTGGGATTTATGCCGCGATTAGTGCCGCTCGAGAAAATCCGGAATATCGGCATCATGGCTCACATCGATGCCGGCAAGACCACCACCACGGAGCGGATCCTCTATTACACCGGGATCACGCACAAGCTGGGAGAGGTGCACGAAGGCACCGCGGTGATGGATTGGATGGAGCAGGAGCAGGAGCGCGGCATCACCATTACCTCCGCGGCCACAACGTGTTTTTGGAACGATATCCGCATTAATATTATTGACACGCCGGGCCACGTGGATTTTACGGCGGAAGTTGAACGGTCGCTCCGGGTGCTTGACGGAGCGATTGCTATTTTGGGCGCCGTCGAGGGCGTCGAGCCGCAGACCGAAGCGGTCTGGCGCCAGGCCGACAAGTACCGCGTCCCCCGCATCGTTTTCGTCAACAAGATGGACCGCGTCGGCAGCGACTACCAGGCCTGCATTGACCAGTTGCGCTCGAAGCTCCGCGCCAATCCTGTGGTCACGCAGTGGCCGGTGGGAGCCGAAGACGGCTTCCTGGGCGTGGTGGACGTCGTGCGCCAGAAGGCGATTCTCTGGAAAGACGAAACCCTGGGCGCCGAATACGTGGAAACTGAAATCCCCGGCGACTTGGTGGAGAAAGCAAAACATCTGCGCGAAGAGATGATTGAAGCGGTGGGCGAAGTGGACGACCACGTCATGGAAAAGTACGTCCATGGCGAGTCGGTGACGGCGGAAGAGCTGGCCGCAGCCCTGCGCCGCGCCACCATTAGCCTCAAAGCCGTGCCGGTCCTGTGCGGCTCGGCGTTCAAGAACAAGGGCGTCCAGACGCTGCTCGACGCCGTGGTGGCCTACCTCCCGTCCCCGGTCGAGATTCCCCCTATCGGAGGCGAAAATCCCAGAAACGAAGAACAAAAGGTCCAGCGGCACGCCGCCGACAATGAACCTTTCTCGGGGCTAGCCTTCAAGATCATGACCGATCCCTTTGTGGGGCACCTGACCTTCCTGCGCATCTATTCCGGTTCGTTGCAGAGCGGCGACACGGTTTACAACCCGCGTCGCGACCGGCGCGAGCGGATCGGCCGCCTGCTGAAAATGCACGCCAATAAGCGCGAGGAAATCAGCGAGGTCTTCGCCGGAGATATCGCAGCGGCGGTCGGCCTGAAAAGCGTTTCGACCGGCGATACGGTGTGCTCAGAAGACGCTCCGGTGGTGTTCGAGGCCATGGATTTTCCGGCTCCGGTGATTTCGGTGGCCATCGAGCCCAAGACCAAGGCCGACCAGGAAAAGCTCGCCGGCGCTTTGGGTAAACTGACCCAGGAAGATCCCACCTTCAAAGTCAACACGGACCCCGACACCGGCCAGACGCTGATTTCTGGCATGGGCGAACTGCACCTGGAAATCCTGGTGGACCGGATGTTGCGGGAGTTCAATGTGGCCGCGAACGTGGGCCGGCCGCAGGTGGCCTATCGCGAGACGATTGCGGGGGCCGCGGAAGCGGAAGGCAGGTATGTGCGGCAAACCGGTGGCCGAGGCCAGTATGGCCACGTTTACCTGCGCGTCGATCCCCTGCCACACCCCGACCTCGCCGCCATCGCCGTTCTCACCAAAAAGAAATCCAGCAATAAATTCGACGCTGAGCTAAACTTGCTGTTCCTCGACCAGATCGTGAGCGGCGTGGTGCCGAAGGATTACATTCCGGCAGTCTACGCGGGCGTGCGCGAGGCGATGGAGTCGGGCGTCCGTGCGGGTTAGGAGATGACGGGCGTCCAGGTGGCGCTCACCGACGGGTCCTATCACGAGGTAGATTCCTCCGAAGTGGCCTTCAAGATCGCGGCTTCCATGGGCTTCAAAGAGGCGGCGCGAAAAGCCAAGCCTGTGCTGCTCGAGCCGGTGATGAAGGTGGAAGTGGTGGTTCCGGAAGAGTACATGGGTGACGTGCTGGGTGATTTGAACTCGCGCCGCGGGCGCATCGAAGGCATGGAAAAGCGCGGCTCGACCCAGATTATCAGATCCACCGTGCCGCTGGCGGAAATGTTCGGCTACGCCACGGACCTGCGCTCGCGCACGCAGGGCCGCGCGTCCTACACCATGCATTTCCTTCGGTACGAGAAGACGCCCGGCAATATCGAAGCGGAAGTGGTGGCTCGAGTTCAAGGGCGGCCCGTGGCGAAGTAGGGCCGGCGCGGTCGCCTGCGCGTACGGTGACCGCAGCGACAAAATTCAAGCGAAGGCGGAGCGGATATGGCGAAGGAAAAATTTGATCGTTCGAAGCCGCACATGAACATTGGGACCATCGGGCACATCGATCACGGCAAGACGACTTTGACGGCGGCGATCACGAAGGTGCTGGCGCGG